>Ga0326597_10005413_pt1 | contig 17739 bp, 16 predicted proteins | sample RVTome_12_FD_203789 | JGI IMG/M metagenome (GOLD analysis project Ga0326597, IMG submission 203789) | Soil microbial communities from uranium-contaminated site in the Upper Colorado River Basin, Wyoming, United States - RVT100D185 | ecosystem: Environmental > Terrestrial > Soil > Contaminated >... | reverse complement strand
CCGACGACCGGATCGAGCTTGGTGCGGAAGGCCGCGATCTCGGCCTCGGTCAGCGTGATGTGCTGGTTGCCGGACTTAACCGCGACCTTGATGCCGCCGTCGTCGTTGGCGGCCCATATTTGCCCTACCTTCTGCCACCACTCCGGACCGGAGGCGTCCCGGAAGGCCTTCTTGATGTCGGCCGGCAGTCCAATCCACCGTGCCTTGTTCATCGACACCTGGAAGGTGGTTGTGCCAAAGCGGGTCTTGTTGGGCCCTTCGATCTGGTACTCGGTCTGGTCCTGAAGCTTCAGAGGCGGAATGATCTCCCAGGGAATCAGCGCGCCGTCGACGATTTTCTTCGACAGCGCCTGCGGCAACTGCGTCACCGGCATGCCCACCGGCGTTGCACCGAGTGCCTCAATGACCCAGGCGCCGGTGCGGCTCGGGATGCGCATCTTCAGGCCCGCGAGATCCGAGGGCTTGCGCACCAGTTTGTCGACCATCTGGATGCCCTGGCCGGCATGCACGTGCAGGAACATCACTTCCACGCCCCCGTATTCGACCGCGAGGTCGTCCTTGAACATGTCGTACATCGCGCGCGAGGTCGCCGCCGGATCGTTGGTGTGAATGAACGGCAGTTCGAACACTTCGGTGCGCGGGAACAGGCCCGGCGTGTAACCATTTACCGTCCAGACGATGTCGACGACGCCGTCACGCGCCTGGCGGATCAATTGCGGGGGCTTGCCGCCCAGCGACATCGAAGGGTAGATGTCGATCTTCACGCGCCCGCCGGAGTTCTTCGCGACCTGCGCCGCCCACGGCATCAGCATCTTGGTGTGCGCGGGTGCCTTCGCGCTCAGTAAGTGGTGCAGTTTGAACACATAATCGGCCGCTTGGGACGCCCCGGCAAAGGCGAATGTCAGGCCGGTGACCGCGACGGTCAGTGCTGCTCGAAATGGAATCTTCAACATGATTATTCTCTCCTCCGAATAGATTAGTTGCCAGGATGCGGGACTCGCTTCCCCGGGCCCGCGGCCCGGATACCGACGCGGCGCGCCACGGGCCCGCATCCGCACGCGGCGCGCCACGGGTCCGTATCCGCAGGCCAATGCTACACGTTTAACCGATCAAGTAACAGGCGCCTGCTCACGGCGCGACGTGCCGGTTTCTACGCGCCACCGGTGCTCGCGTGGTCGCTGCGGAAGACAGGGTGAATGCGCGCGTGGCGGAGCTTCACAATTGATCGCTGAAACAGTGCGGCCGCGGCGGTCTTGAACGGGTTCTCCACGCTCGTCACGCCCGCGGCGCCCGCGGCGCCCGAGGTGCCCGAGGTGCAAAGGCCCGCGGCTACGCGATGTGTATGCTTCGCGGCTTGCGCTTGCGCGGCGGTTACCAGTATTGCATCGCGCCCCGGAACAGCCGCGTGAGGTCGTCCTTGTTCACGGGGCGGGGCGAATTCGTGAGCAGGCGCTGTTGCGCAAATGCGCCTTCGGCGAGCGTGTTCGCGTCGGCCTCGCCTAAGCCGATCAATCCGAGTCCGCTCGGGAACAGCGTTGCTTTCATCATTTCGATAATGCGCCGGGCGAGCACTTCCCCGGCGTCCGCTGTCGTCGCGCCGCGTGTGTCCGCCCCCAGGCACCGGGCGCCGTGCAGATGGCGCTCGGGGCAGCCCTCGGCACTCCAGCGGTACACCGAAGGCGCGTTGAGAATCACCGCCATGCCATGCGGGACCATGGGCCGGTCCGGCGGATAGTCGGGCGCACGGTACTCGCGCACCTGCCCGGCCACGGCATAGGACATCGCGTGGGGTAGGTGGCATCCGCCGCCGCCGAAGGCGATTCCGGCGAGCGTGCCGGCATACATCATCTCGGTGCGCGCTTCGGCGTCCTTGGCGTCGCGCACCGAGCGTTCCAGGTGGGCGCCAATGGCCTCCAGCGCTTGCACCGCGCTCGCATCGCTCCACGGATTCGCGCCCTGGTACACGGGCCGCAGCGTTGCGTTCGCAGGCCTGGCGCGGCGCGTGTAGGGCAGCGCGGTATAAGCCTCCAGCGCATGCGACAGCGCATCGAACCCGCTCGCGGCGACCACCGTCCCGGGCAACGAGGCTGCCACGAGGGGGTCGAGCAGCGCCATGGAAGGCTTTAGCAGACGCGAGCTTATGCCGGTTTTCAGGCGCATCGCCACCATGTCGAACACCGCGACGCCGGTTACCTCCGATCCCGTGCCGCAGGTGGTGGCGCAGGCGATATGCGGTTTCAGCGGCCCCGGAATGGCGCGCCCTTCGCCGATCGGCGCATTGACGTAGGCGAGAAATTCAGCGGGATGGGTCGAATACAGGTTGGCCGCCTTGCAGGTGTCCATCGCCGATCCGCCGCCCACTGAAACGAAGCCGTCGAACCGGCCTTCGGCGGCAAACCTTGCCGCCTGTCCGAATGAGGCGTCGGTGGGCTCGACGCGCACCGCGTCGAATACGGCAAAGTCGACCCCTGCCGCGGCGAGCGACCGGGTGACTATGTCGACATAGGGCAGGCGGCGCACGCCCGCGTCGGTGTAAATCCCGACACGGCGCATGCCGAGGCTTCGGGCGTGATCGCCCGCTTCGGCAAGGCACCCTGCGCCGAATACGATGCGCGATGCATCGATTACGAAGGCACCGTCGCCTTCGTGAGTCGGTGTGTAGTACGGGTGGCAGCAGCCCATCGTCCGACGCTCCTAACTCGTATTTCGCTATGCGTCGGCGTCTTGCGGGCGCAGGGACGCTTCTGCTCCGATGCGACCCGCGCCCGAAAGGGGGGCGGGCACGGGTTCGGCGATCGCGACTAAGCGAGATTTTCCGGCCGCACGTCCGTGGCGACTAGGCGGCCGGGGTGTACTCCAGTCCGCTCGTCGCCAAGCCGGCAAGCTGGATGTTGGCCGTGTTGAGCGCGTGGTCAGCCGCCATCACCGCGAGTGACGCCTGTGTGTACTGATTCGACGCGATTGCCGCCGACCAGGTCGCGATGTCGTCGACGCTGGGCGTCACGGACGCCAGATTTTGGTACAGCAGCGTAATCTCTGCGCTGTCCGAGAAACCGGCGCCCAGCTTTGCATTTAGTGCCAGTTGCATAAGGTCCAGATAGCTCATTCCCCCATCGAGAAACTTTAAGCCGATACCCGCAAACTGCTTGTTGGACACGGCGTCTTTGCCGAACACCGCGCCCAGGATCTTGGCCGCCGTTCCCGCATTCCCGTTCAGGTCCAGCGCCAGATGAGTGTCGGAAAACGCCAGGCGCTCGATATTGGCGAGCGTGTCGGTTCCGTCGCGGGTCGAAGTGGCATCCGTGACCGTCCACCCCGCGCCTGCCGCTGCAATCGTGTACGCGCTCTTTGTTCCGCTGAAAACCGCCGCGTCGATTCCGGCATCGCCGTCCAAAGTGTCGTTGCCGGTACCGCCGGTGATCAAGTTGGCGAAGCCGTTGCCGGTAATCGTATCGTCCAACGCCGTGCCAATGGCGTTTTCAATGATGTCGCCGAGCGCGATCGAAACGTTGTCGCGCGCCGGGCTGCCGTCGGCAAGCAAGCCGATCGAACTGAATCCGCTGTCGCGAAGGTCGATGAGCGCGGCGATGCTCGCTCCGAAGGCGTCGAAGGTGTCGCTGCCGCCGTCATCGTTGAGGATCTGCAGAAATCCGCCTGCACTGTCGCCGAAGGAGTATGTGTTGCCGGCGGCGTTGTACGCGCGCGAGCCATAGAGGTACTGCAGCGCGAGAATGTCGTACTTGCCGTAGAAGTCGCGCTCGAGTTCCTGCGGCGTCTTCACGTAGGACATGACGGTATTGGCTTCGCTGTCCTCGCTCTTGACAAGGAAATTCCCCGGAGCAGCCGAATCGGATTCTCCTGCGTTGTAATTGCCCGGATGCTTGAGCCCCAGCGTGTGGCCGATTTCGTGCACCAGCGTCGCATAGGCGTTGGTGCCGCGCGTGACGCCTTCGAGATTCTCGGGATCCTGGTTGTTGATGTACAGGTCGCCGGCGCGCGGAGCATCGCTGGCGTCCGGGAGGAACGCGTAGCCCGCGCTGGTTTGCCCCTGATTGTTGTTGCCGAAACGGATCTGGCCGTAGCTGTCGGCGGTGTCGTTGACCGGGCGAAAGCTGATGTTGAACTGCTGCGCGATCTGCGCCAGGATCGAGTCAGTCGCCGTTTTCTGAGAAGCTGTGAACGGGGAGAATCCCTGCGCGTCTTCGGCCTCGGCGTAGGTCGGCGCCGCAGCCATGTAGCTGTAGGTCACTTCGACCGGGGAGCCGAGCGGCTGATCCACATTCCAGCGGAAGTCGGCATTTTCCAGCAGCACATCAATGCGGTAGTCGCCGCTGATCGGGTTGGTGATGAGCGTTGCGGCCTGGTTGGAAGTCACGTTGTCGTTGATCACGTCCTGTTCCTTTACGCAATATTGTGTAAGACAGGCGGTACATTGCCGCCGGGGCGTCGGCGCTCCGAGACCGGAGACGGGCCGCCAGCCCATCCCGCATGGCCGACGCCGCGGTCACTTTAGCTCAACCCGGCCCGCGTAGCCAGACTGAGTGAGTGAGCGAGCGAGGCCGGCGTTCCCGTCTGCTACACTGCACCGTTCCCGGCGCACTGCGCCCACCTGCGTTCTTGCGCGCCGCCTATCCTGTTCATGCCACCCAAACCCGTAGCCGGTCTGCATGCCGGGGCTTGAACCGATCCCGGCCTGGGGCATCGCATGGATCGTGGCGGTGATGCTCGTGTCGGGGTTTGCGCACGGGGTCATCGGATTCGGCTTTCCCATCATCGCCACGCCGTTGCTTGCGCTGGTGCTGGATTTGAAGACCGCGGTGCTGGTGATCGTCGTGCCCACGATCGTCGTGGCCTCGATCAACACCGTGCGCGGGGGGAAACTCGGCGATTCCGTGGGCAGGTTCTGGTTTCTGCCCATTGTGCTGATGGCGGGCAGCTACCTGGGCACGCGCATCCTGATCGTCTCGGACACCGCGCCTTTTATTCTGCTGCTGGCCGCGATTCTGCTTGCCTATCTCAACCTCGAGCGCTTCGGTCGCGCCGATTTTCCGCTGCTGCGGCGTCACCCGGGCGCTTTTGCCGTGTTCTTCGGCTTTGTCGCCGGTCTGTTCGAATCCACGGTGAACGTCTCCGGTCCGGTGCTGCTGATTTACTTCATGATGCTCGGTATTTCGCCCGCCGCGCTGGTGCAGACGCTGAACTTCTGTTTCGTCGGCGGAAAAATCGCGCAGGGTGCGGCATGGAGCCTTTCGGGCGGTGTCCCGCTGGTGTACTGGCTGTATTGCCTGCCCTGGGCGCTGCTTGGCGTCGCGACACTGTTCGCGGGCGAGCGCATCCGGCGTCGCACCAGCACGGCGGTGTACCTGGGGTGGCTGCGCAAATTTCTCTGGGCGATGGTGGTTCTGCTAGTCTTTCAGTTTCTACGCATGATGTGGGCACGACTTTGAAAACAATCCCGCGTGTTTTCCTGATGCGGGTGCTGCTCGTGGGCATGCTGGGCGCCACACCAGGCCTTGCGCAAAGCCTGCGAGAGGCACTTTTTCAGGCCATCGACGCGGGCAACGGGGCCGAAGTGGCCCGCCTGGGGAGGGCGGGCGTTCATTACACGGCCAGGAACGCCAACGGCGAGTCGCCGCTGTATTTCGCGGTTGAAAAGGAGCGCACATCCATCGCGCTCATGCTGCTCGCGCATGGCGCGGACATCGATGCGCGCACGCGCAACGGTGAGACCGCCCTGCACGCGGCGTCGCTGCACGGAGATCCCGCGCTGGCGGCACTGCTGCTGACGCGCGGCGCGAAGGCGGGCGCGTCAAACAAGGACGGCGAGACGCCGCTGCACTGGGCGGCGATGACCGGCACGGCCGCCGTCGTGAAATTGCTGGTCGAGCGCGGCGCGTCGGTCCGGGCCGCCGACGGCGCCGGAAACACGCCTGTGCACGGGGCTGCGGCCAGTGGCAACGTTGAACTTGTCGCGTATTTGCTGGCGAAAAAAGCGCGCGCTTCGGCGCGCAACAAGGCCGGGCGCAGGCCGGTCGATCTGGCCCGGGCCCGCGGTCACGCCGCAGTGGTCGAGCTTTTGGCGAAGAAATGAGGCGCCCCGCCGGGGAATAGTTGCGGGGCGTCAATCGTATACGCGCTGGTTGCGAACCGGGACGCGCCCGCGCCCGGTATATACGAGAACGGCCCCTACACGGGGGTCGAAATCACCAGGAGAGAACCATGAAACGAACAGGATTCCTGCTTCTTCTAGCGTTAGGGATGCTCGCAAGCATGGCCGCCGATGCACAGAGCATGCGACTGCGGGGGACTATCACCGACGTGCAGGGCAATATACTTTCAGTGAAGTCCCGCGAGGGTGAAAACCTCACCCTGCACATGCCCGACAAGGTTGGTGTTTCCGTGGCCAAGGCGATCAAGTTCGAGGACATCAAAAAGGGCGATTACGTTGGCGCGACCACCATGAAACAGGCCGACGGCTCCATGGTGGCCGTTGAAGTCCACTACCTGCCCCCGGTCGTTCCCCAAGGGCAATTGCCCTGGGATCTGCAGCCGGGCTCGACCATGACCAATGCCAACGTAACGGCGTCGGTCGCCTCGACCGGCAAGCGCGAACTCACGCTCGAGTTCAAGGGTCGTTCCCAGAAAATCATTGTTCCGGAGTCCGCGGCGCTGGTGCGCGCCGTGCGCGGATCGCGCGCCGACCTCAAACCGGGCGAATTCATATTCGCTATCGTGAGCAAGGGTGCCGACGGCAAACTCCTCGCGCCGCGCATCCAGGTGAGCAAGGACGGTGTCCGCCCGCCGCAGTAAGGGCCTTGACGTTGCGGGCCTCCGGTGGAGGCGCCCTGAGCGCCCGGGCCTGTACCGGGCCTGAGTTGAGGCACCCGATCGGGCGCCGAGGCTAGCGGGCTTTCGCGGCGGCCAGGGCAAACAGGGCCCAGGCAAGGAGGAACGCGACTCCGCCGAACGGAGTGACGGCGCCCAGTGCGCGAACGCCGGTGAGCGCGAGCAGGTACAGGCTGCCGGAGAAGATCACGATGCCGGCTGCCATCAGAGTGCCCGAGGCGCGCAGCGGTTTCGAATCCGGCAGGCGCAACGCGAGCAGTCCAACCGCGAGCAGGCCGAGCGCGTGATAGAAGTGGTACTCCACGCCGGTGCGATAAATGGCGAGCATGCCGGGCGCGAGTTCGCTTTTGAGCGCGTGGGCGCCGAACGCGCCCAGTGCCACCGCGGCGAACAGGGCGCTGGCGCCCAGGGCGAGGAACAGTCGTGCCGAGGCGGGCATCGCATTCCAACTCGAAGGGTGATCTGCGCCGCATTGTCCGCCGCGGGAACCGTGCGGCGCAATACCTCCGGAGCCCACGGGCGGCCATCGGTGCCGTTCGATACTGTTCTGTAGAATCGCAGCATGGAAAAAATCATCATCGAAGGCATTGCGCCGCTGCGCGAGCGGGTCGGGCAGGAGGTCGCGGTCAGCGACTGGCTCGAGGTCACGCAGCAGCGGATCAACGAATTCGCCGAAGCGACCGGCGATTTCCAGTGGCTCCACGTCGACGTGGAGCGCGCACAAAGGGAATCGGTCTACGGGACCACGATCGCGCACGGTTTTCTTACGCTGTCGCTGCTGCCGCGCTTTCTACAGGACGCAATCGAGATGCGCGGCGTGCGCATGGGCGTCAACTACGGACTTAACCGGGTGCGCTTCACCGGGCCTGTACCCTCCGGAGCGCGGGTGCGTGCGCGCTTCGTACTTGCGGCATTTGAGGACATAAAGGGGGCTGCGCAGCTCACATGGCAAGTCTCCGTCGAGCGCGAGGGTGAGGACAAGCCGGTGCTGGTCGCCGAGTGGCTGACGCGGCGTTATTTCGACGCGGCGTAGCGGGTACGCCGAGCGCGGCAAGGGAATGCTGCCCTGTGCCGACACGTACCACGGCCTCGCGGGCTTACCGTCCTGCGCCGGGGATAGTCGGGCCGGCACTCGTTTGCCGCGCTCGTTTGCCGACGGGGGCCGCTGAAAAAGGGGGAACGGGCACGAATGTGGGATGGCTTTGTCCTTGCCGCAATCGCGGCGCTGGCCTGGTGGTGGCACGATTCGATGCGCGCGCGGGAGCGGGCGCTGGCGGTTGCCGGCGCGGCTTGCCGGCGCGACGAACTTCAGTTTCTCGACGAGACCGTGGAGTGCGTGCGTACCCGCCCCTCGCGCGACGACCAGGGGCGCCTTGTTCTGAGGCGCACCTACGGCTTCGAGTTCTCGGACACGGGCAACAACCGGCGCCGGGGATCGGTCGTCATCCTGGGGACGACGGTAGAATCGGTGGTTCTGGAACCCTTTCTGGCGCAGTGAGCGGTGGCGAAGTTCATTCAAGGCGTGGTCGTCGGGCAGCGCCGCTGGACCGAGCGGCTGCTGTCACTGCAGATCGAGGCCGAATCCATCCGCTTCGAGGCTGGACAGTTCACCAAGCTCGCGCTACCCGTCGAGGGCAACATGCTCGCGCGCGCGTATTCGTTCGTGAACGCTCCGCAGGAGCGGCCCCACGAGTTCTATTACAACATCGTGCCCGACGGGGCGCTGACCCAGAGGCTGGCCCGGCTGCAGGCCGGCGAGGCGGTCTGGGTCTCGCCGGGCGCGGCCGGATTCCTGGTTCTCTCGGAGGTGCCGGAGGCGCGCAACCTGTGGCTGCTTGCCACCGGCACCGGCATCGCGCCGTTTCTTTCCATCCTGAAGTCGGAAACGGCGTGGCGGCGCTATGGACGCATTGTGCTGGTTGACGCCGTGCGGCGCGCCGAGGATCTCGCCTACCGAGATTGCGTCGAGCACCTCAAGCGCGAGCAAGCCGGGCGCTTCACCTCGGTGGTGTTCGTAAGCCGCGAGCTGGCCCCGGGCGGGCTGACGGGACGAATTCCGCAGGCTCTGATCGACGGCCGACTGGAGGCGGCCGCGGGCGTGGAATTGTCGGCTGCGAGCTCGCAGGTGATGCTGTGCGGCAACCCGGCCATGGTGACCGATGCAGTACATGCCCTGGCGCAGCGCGGCATGAAAAAGCATCGCCGCCGCAGCCCGGGGCATATCACCGTGGAGAACTATTGGTGAGGCCGGTGGGGGCAGCGGTAGTTCGCTTGCTCGCCGTGCTCGCGCTCCTGGCGCTGCCGGGCGGATGCGCCGTCGTGCGTATCACCTACAACAACGCCGATTCGCTGGTGCGTTACCTGGCGCACGATTATTTCGACCTGGACGAGCGCCAGAACGAGCGCTTCAAGAACGCACTGCTGCGATTTCACGACTGGCACCGCGCAAATGAACTGCCCCTCTACGCGGGCGTGCTCAGGGCTGCGGCGCGGCGCGGCGAGAAAGGCATCGACCGCGAGGACGTGGCCTGGGCGGCCGCCGCAATTCGCGCGCGCTACCGCGCGTTCGTCCACAAGGCGGCGGGCGATGCGGCACCGATACTGGTAACGCTTACACCGGAACAGATCAGCGAACTGGAGAATCGTCTCGCCAGGGCAAACGACAAGTACGCCAGGGAGTTTCTTTCCGGGGACGAGGACGGGCGTCTGCGCGCCCAGGCCAAACGGATGCTGGGACGCGTCGAGGACTGGACGGGTTCGCTCAGCGAGGCGCAGGAGGATCGCATAAAGCATTTCGTGAAGGCACACTTGCGCACGACGCGACTGCGCTTCGAAGACCGCAGGCGCTGGCAGCGCGAGGTGGTCGGGCTGATACGCCGGTTGCGCATGCCGAACGAACTGGCGCTGCGCATCAGCGACATTTTCGCCCAGCCGGCCAGGTACCGATCACCCGAATACACCCATGCGCGCGCGCGGTGGGAGTCCGGCCTGACCGATCTGATCCTGGATATCGATCGCACTTTGACGGGCGAGCAGCGGGCGCATTTTCTCGCTCGCCTGCGGCGCTTTGCCGAGGACTTCGAGTCCTTGTCTGGGCGGCGAGCCGTTGTCGTGCGCTCGGCGGTCGAGTGATCGCCTGAACTGCGCGCTGCCCTGCTGCGCGTGGCAGCGGATCTTGGGATTGCCCGGCTGAATGAAGGCCTCCGCGGGTGCGCCCCATTGTTCCGGAGGCAGGAATAGCGCGGCGTCCGCGGATGTACGCTCCACATGCCCGGCCGCTACGGGCTCATGCGGCGAACGACACCACGAGGAGAACGTCATGAGGAGTCTGCTGCTGGTTACCGCCTTGTTGCTTGCATTGCCGCCTGTGCACACCGCGATTGCCGCCGACAGCGACAGTCAGCCTGTTGAATCGCCCCGGGACGCGGATTACGAAAACGGCAGGAAGGCGATCGAGGCGAAGAACTGGAAGCTCGCGATCGAGCAGCTCGGCAGGGCGGCTGCGCGCAATCCCGACAATCCCGATATACACAACTACCTGGGTTACGCCAACCGGAAATTCGGCAATCTGGATGCGGCCTTCCGCAGTTACCGCGTAGCCCTGCGCCTGGACCCGAAGCACAAGGGCGCGCACGAATACGTCGGCGAGGCCTATCTGATGGTCAACAATCTCGCCAAGGCCGAGGAGCACCTGGCTGCATTGGACGGGATCTGCTTTCTACCCTGCGAGGAGTACACGGACCTGAAGAAGGAGATTCAGGAATACAAACAGCAGCACGCGAAGAAATAACAAAAAGAAAGGCCGCGCCCCTGTAACGATGGCCCGGCCTTCCGAAACGAGCCCGCAAGCGGGCGCGCGGCAATAGCGTCGCGCTACTTGAGGTGCTTGCTTACCAGTTTGGTCATTTCGAACATTGTCACCTGCTTCTTGCCGCCGAAGACTTCTTTGAGCTTTTCATCGGCATTGATGTTGCGCCGGTTCTTGGCATCCTGAAGCTTGTTGCGCTTGATGTAGGCCCAGATCTTCTTCGTAACTTCCGTCCGGGGCATTGCACTTGCACCGATCACCGCGCCGAGCGCGGCGCTCGGAGTCATCGGCTTCATGAACGCTGCATTCGGCTTGCGCTTGGCAGCTGTTTTCTTCTTTGCAACTTTCTTCTTAACAACCTTCTTCTTGGTGGCCATCCTTGATTACTCCCTTCTCGATGATCGTGTCTGTGAGTTGAAGTTCGCACACGCTGTACCGATCGTTGCCCCTTTGTACCTTTGTACCTTTGTACGGGTGCGTGCGACGTGAGAATGCGTCAGTTGGCGAGGGTTGTCAATCTCCCATGCGGCATTTTTTCTCCATAAAGCGCCGCTCCGGATTGCTTCGCGTTCGCACTGGTCGTACTCGCGGGTTGCGCCTGCCGGGAATATTGCCGCGGGGGCCGGCGCCTGCGGCCGCGTTCCCATAGCGTTCGGCATGGAACGCCTGCTGCGGGCCACCGGCCCGCAGCAGGCCCTATAATCGCGCCTGCATCATTCATAAATCCGGATCAGGGCCAACGTGACATCCGCTTCTCCCAGCATGCAATCCGCGAAAAGGAACGTCACCATCCTCGCCGCGGCACAGGCCCTGCTTTTTACCAACAACGCCACCGTGATCGCCATCAACGGGCTTGCCGGCTACGCGCTGGCCGACAACAAGGCCCTTGCGACGCTGCCCGTCACCGGCTGGGTGATCGGCGCCGCGCTCGCAACGTTTCCGGCTTCGATGCTCATGCAGCGCATCGGCCGGCGTGGCGGGTTCAGCGCCGGAATACTCGTGGGCATGCTGGGCGCGGCGATCTGCTCCACGGCCGTGGCGGTGGGAAACTTCTGGCTGCTGTGCCTGGGCACGATGGTGTTCGGCGCCTACAACGGTTTTGCCCAGTATTACCGTTTCGCGGCCGCCGATTCCGCCCCCATGAGTTTCAAGAGCAAGGCAATATCGCTGGTGCTCGCCGGGGGGCTGGTCGGCGGCATCATCGGGCCGGAAGTCAGCAAGCTCACCGTGGACGCTCTGCCTACGCAGTATCTGGGCGCCTACCTCTCCTTGATGGTATTTCTGGTGATTGCGCTCATCGTGGTGCAACTGCTGCGCATTCCGTCGCCCACGGAGGCCGAACAGCGCGAGCCGGGCAGGCCGCTCTCGCACATCGCCGCGCAGCCTGCATTCGTGGTCGCTGTACTCAGCGCGGCGCTCGGCTACGGCATCATGAACCTGCTCATGACCGCGACACCGCTCGCGATGGGCGTCTGCGGGCATCCCTATGCGTCGGCGGCATTCGTCATCCAGTGGCACATCATCGGAATGTTCGCGCCGTCGTTTTTCACCGCTTCCCTCATCACGCGCTTCGGCCTGCTGCAAGTCATGCTGGCGGGTGCCCTGCTGCTGCTGGCTTGTATCGGCATCGCCCTGGCGGGCATCAGCGTGGCGAACTTCTGGTTCGCGCTGCTGCTGCTCGGTATCGGATGGAATTTTCTCTATATTGGCGGCACTACTCTGCTCACCGAAACCTATAGCCCGTCTGAAAGGGCCAAGGTACAGGGCGCCAACGATACGGTGATCTTCCTGGTCATGGCCAGTTCGTCTGCGGCTTCGGGCATCCTGCTCGACCGCAACGGCTGGGACATGCTGAACTATCTGGCAGTTCCGTTCGTCGCTGCCATCGTGCTCGCTCTGGTATGGCTTCTGGCGCGTCGCCGCCACGCCATGACGGCCTGAGGCGGGCAGGGATAGAGCATCGAATCCGGCGAAGGGCTGATCGCGGAAAGCCTGACGCGCATGCGACTCGACCCACAGGCGCGGGCCTTGCTCGAGCGCACCGCGCAGGCGACGGTTCCTCCCCTGCATAGCGTGACCGTGCAGGAGGCGCGGCGCATATTCCGCGACACGTGCCGCGCGCTTCAGCCTGCGCCGCCGGAAGTGGCGAACGTCTCCGATCTATCTTTCCCCGGCCCGGGCGCGACGGTGGCGTTGCGCCTGTACCGGGGGCGCGGCACGCCGGCTGAGCCCCTGCCGGTCGTGGTTTATTTTCACGGCGGCGGATTTACCATCGGCGATCTGGATACCCACGACGTTCCCTGCCGTACGCTTGCCAATTTCGCCCGCTGCGCGGTACTCGCGCTCGACTACCGGCTCGCGCCGGAGCACAAGTTTCCGGCCGCTTTCGATGATTGCGTTGCTGCGGTGCGCTGGACCGCCGCGCATGCCGCCGAAAACGGTTTGGACCCGGAACGAATCGCGCTTGCAGGGGACAGCGCCGGCGGCAACCTGGCGGCCGGCGTTGCGATTGCGCTGCGCGCCGAGGGAATCCCGATTGCGTTGCAGGTGCTGCTCTACCCGGGACTGGACATGCGCGGCGGCTCGCCATCCCACCTCGAATTCGCCAAGGGCTTCCTGCTGGAGCGCGAGGATATCGCCTGGTTCAGGGGCAATTACCTGGGGAGCGAGGCGGATGCGCTGGACTGGCGTGCCTCGCCCATGCTCGCGCGCGATTGTAGCGGCCTGCCGAGCGCGCATATAGTCACGGCCGGCTTCGATCCTCTGCGCGACGAGGGATGGGCCTATGCCGAGAAGCTGACCGCGAGTGGCGTCCGGGTGACCTACGAATGTTTCGAGGGCATGATTCACGGTTTTGTCACCCTGGGCGCGGCGCTCGCTGCCGCCGACCACGCGCTGTATCGTGTCGGGCAAGAATTGCGCCTCGCGTTCGAGAGAAAAGTGAGGTCGCGGTAAGGTTTCCCTGACGATTTCCCGGATGCCAAGGATCCGCAGCGGCGCATAAGTGACCTCACAGGTGACCTTTATCCGAATGTTCCTGCTCGGATTTCAATGGTCTGATGCAAAGGCGGCGCGGCCGCCGTTTATCCAAGGCGCAGGCGCGGAGGCGGTCTTGTATTGCACCCGCTGCCCGGCGGGTGCGGTGGTGGCCGAAACGCGCGGCCAGGGAGTTCATTTCCCCAGGAGGGGATACCTCATACGGAGGGGATACCTCATACTTCCTGCTTGCGTAAGTCAGCCCGATGCAAAGTTATCTTGCGTCGGGTTCTAGGATGGGTTCTGCTCCGGGGGTTTGACCATGAATGATGAGGACAGAGGGATTGCTGCGGGGATTACCGCGCCGCCGGGTCGGCGCGTGGCGCGTGCTGCGTGTCCGCACGACTGTCCGGACACCTGCGCCATGCTGGTGACGGTGGAGGAGGGAGTGGCCGTCAAGGTCGAAGGCGCGAAAGACCATCCATTCACGCAGGGCACGCTGTGCAACAAGGTGTCGCGCTACCTCGAGCACACCTATCACGCCGACCGCTTGCTGCACCCGATGCAGCGCGTCGGGCGCAAGGGCGACGGGCGCTTCGCCCGAATTTCGTGGGACCAGGCGCTCGACACCATTGCCGCGCGTTTGCGTGAGATCTCGGCATCCGGCGACGGTCCGGGGGCCATCCTGCCCTATGACTATGCGGGAACCATGGGCCTGGTGCAGTGGAAGTCGATGGGCAAACGCCTCTTTCACCGACTCGGCGCGTCGCTGCTGGAGCGCGGCATCTGCTCTTCGGCGGGCAAGGAGGGCATCAGGATTACCCTGGGCGGCTCGGTGGGCATGGACCCCGAGCGGTTCGACGAGGCAAAGCTGATCCTCGTCTGGGGTACCAACCCCGTCGTCTCGAATCTGCACCAGTGGACGCGTATGCAGGAGGCGAAGCGCCGCGGCGCGAAAGTTATCGCGATCGATCCCTATCGCAGCCTGTCGGCCGAAAAATGCACCGAGCACGTCGCGCCGCTGCCCGGGACCGATGCGGCGCTCGCGCTCGCCATGATGCACGTGATCATCGGCGAGAACCGGCACGATCGCGACTACGTCGGGCGCTACACGCTGGGTTTCGACCAACTGGCCGCGCGTGTGAAGGGCCATTCCCCCGAGAAAGCCGCGAAGATTACGGGCGTTCCGGCCGAGCGCATCGTCCAGCTCGCGCGCGACTACGCCTCGATGCGCCCGGCGGCCATCCGGATCAGCTACGGGCTGCAGCGCTACGCGGGCGGGGCCAGCGCCGTGAGAACCATCACCTGCCTGCCCGCGCTCACCGGCGCCTGGCGCGATCCGGGCGGCGGTATCCTGCTTTCCACCGGCGGGTGGGTGGACATGAACGCGGCCGCGCTGGAGCGTCCCGATCTGCTGCAGGCATCGCCCAATCCGAGCCCGCGCAGCATCAACATGTCGGCGATCGGTGATGCACTGCTCGAAGCCAAGCCGCCCGTGCGTGCGCTGTACGTGTACAACTCCAACCCGGTGACGGTGGCGCCGGATTCGCGTCGCGTGATTGCGGGCTTTGCGCGCGAGGACCTGTTCTGCGTCGTGCACGACCTGTTCCAGACCGACACCGCCGATTACGCCGACATCCTGCTGCCAGCCACCAGCCAGCTCGAACAGTGGGACATCCACACTGGCTATGGCCACCTGTACGTGCTGGCGAACAACCCGGCCATTGCGCCGCTGGGCGAGGCGCTGCCCAATTCGGAAGTTTTCCGCCGGATCGCCGCGCGCATGGGGTTCGACGAGCCCTGTTTCCGGGACAGCGACGAGGACATCTGCCGCCAGGCGCTCACCTCGACGAACCCGCGCATGCAAGGCATGGACTGGGAGCAGTTGAAGCAGGACGGATTCCGCCGCGTAAATGTTCCGCAGGTGTTTGCGCCCTTCGCTCAGGGTGGATTTCCGACGCCCTCGGGCAAGTGCGAGTTCTACAGCGAGACGGCGAAGAAAATGGGCATCGATCCGTTGCCGACCTGGATCGCGCCGCTCGAATCCGTGCAGTCCGCCCCGGAACTCGCGCGGCGCTATCCTCTGGCGATGATCTCGCCACCGGCGCGCAATTTCCTCAATTCGAGTTTTGCCAACCTTGCGTTCGCGATCGAGTCCGAGGGCAAGCCCAGGCTGGACATCCATCCCGATGACGCGGCGGCGCGCGCAATTGCCGACGGCGACCGAGTGCGGATATTCAACGCGCGGGGCGAGTTCGAGGCGGCCGCGCGCGTTTCCGAGCGCGCCCGCCCGGGTGTGGTGGTTGCGCTTTCAATATGGTGGAAGAAGCTCTCGCCGGACGCGCGCAACGCCAATGAGGTGACCTCGCAGGCGCTCACCGACCTGGGCGGCGGCGCGACGTTTTACGACTGCCTGGTTGAAGTCAACCGCTACGCCGAAACCGCCGATCGCCCATGAGTAATACTGGCGCCTATTCCATCACCCCGTCCTCGTCGTGGAGCGGGCTCGGGCACGAACACTTGATGGGTGGTCGAAGCATGATCGCCTCCGCCGTGGTTCGGGTCGCGTCATGGCCAAGCTAAGCAAGTGGTTCCCCGGCAAAGGCGCTGCGATCGCAGTCAGCGAGCGGCGCGGGGTGCGCATGCTGCACATTGGAGGGGACGCCATCCAGAGCGCCATGCGCCTTTCGGCCCCCGAGGAGTTGGAACTCGAATACACGCGCGCAATGATGGCGTTCCTGCTCTTCTGCCCGGAGCCTATGGACGTGCTCATGGTGGGCCTGGGTGCCGGCTCGATTCCGCGCTTCATGCGTGCGCGCATGCCTGATGTCAGGGTCACGGTGGTCGAAATCAACCCCGGTGTGGTGACGGCGGCCAGGCGGTACTTCGATCTTCCGCCGGAGGACAGCCACCTGCGCGTTGTGTTGGGCGACGGCGCCCGGTATGTACCGGGCCACCCGGGGAGCGCGCAGGTGCTGCTGCTCGACGGGTTCGAGGATGAAGCACACGCCACGGAACTGTGCACACAGGGGTTTTACGCCGCCGCGCACGAGGCGTTGCGCGAGGGCGGCGTTCTGTGCGTAAATTTCATGGCCGATGATCCCAAGCGCGAAACCTGGTTCCGGCGCATCGAAAAGAGTTTCGGCGGCCGCGTGCTGCAACTGTCGGCCGAGGACGATGTCAACCGGATCGTGCTCGCGTTGCGCGGCGGGCCGGCGCGCGTTGCGTGGGACGAACTCAAGACACGGGCGCGTTCACTCAAACGGCGCTACGCCCTGCCGTTCGACTATTTCGTGTCCTCGCTGAAGCGGCACAATCCGCACACGTCCCGCTACCTGCGTATTGCTCCGGAGTAAGCTGCATACCCGCGCGCTGCCGACCCGGTGATCGCCCGCGCACCGGCAGGGTTGTGCGCTGATCGAGCGCGCCGAGCCGAGGGTGACGATTCCCGCCGACACGCTCCGGCTTCCCGCTGCCGATTCGCGCGCTCCCGACCTTCAGCGAGCCCCATCGGAGATAGCAGGCGACGGTATCACGAGCGTCCCGGCCATGCGCAGCGCAAGCGCTTGTCCTGCAACCGGCCATGTCCCGGACCAGATAGGGAGCGAGGCGGCTGGAGCGAGGCTGGCGGTCACTGCGACCGCCGAGCGTGCAGGGAGATCCATCCCGAGCGAATTCATCGCCGCGAAGCCCGCATAGCCGGCGGCGAAGGAGATTCCGGCGAAGAGGGCGCCCTGCCGCAACGGGTTCGCGGCCAGCAGGCGCCAGGCGTCCGACCTTCTTGTACCCGTGGACGCGGTATCGCGCTGCTTGCGCTGATCGAACTTGCGCGCCTGCGCCGCCGGTGCTGCAAGCCGTTGCCCCTCGGTGAGTTCCGAGCGCCGCTCATTCTCGGCAGCCCGCTGAGCCTCGCGTTCCGCCTGCGTCCGCGCTTTGAATGCGAGGCGCGAGTTTGCCTCGGCTTCGGTGCGCGCCAGCGCCGCGGCGGCAAGTTCTTCCTGGGCATCGGCGCGGGCGCGTGCTTCGGCGAGCAAGGCTTGTTCGCGCTGCAGCCTTGTGCGCTCGGCCGCGGCGGCTTGCTCCTCGGCGCGCTGGCGTTCCAGCGCCTG
>Ga0326597_10005412_pt1 | contig 17740 bp, 15 predicted proteins | sample RVTome_12_FD_203789 | JGI IMG/M metagenome (GOLD analysis project Ga0326597, IMG submission 203789) | Soil microbial communities from uranium-contaminated site in the Upper Colorado River Basin, Wyoming, United States - RVT100D185 | ecosystem: Environmental > Terrestrial > Soil > Contaminated >... | reverse complement strand
GAGAGCTAAACCGAGCCTCCTCATTTCGCGAGCATCGCCTTCCTCCGCTCGGCCACCTCGGGCGAGAACCAGGTCTCGAGAAAGAGTCGCCGCGCCTCGGCGCGCGTCTTCTCGATGCGCTCGAGGATCGGGGCGCGCAGCGCGAGCTTGGAGTGGCGAAAAGCGATCGGAGGTTTCTCTCCGAGCTCCCTCGCAGCAGCTTCGGCTTCGACGAGAAGCTCGTCCGCCGGAACCACCCGGTGGAGAATGCCGGCCTCGACCGCTGTCTCCGGACCGAGAAGCTTTCCCCCAAGAAGCACCTGGGGGACGAACCGTGGCGCCAGCGTGGCCCTCATGATCTCGAAAGCGCTCGCTGGAAACACGATTCCCAGGCTCACCTCGGAGACCCCGATCTTGTAGCTCCCCGCGGCGCCGATCCGTACGTCGCCGGTCGAGGCGAGGATGCATCCCCCGGCGATGGCGTGCCCGTTGACCGCGACCACCAGCGGAAGAGGAAACTGAAGGAGCTTCTGGTTCAGCTTCTCGAACTCGTCGAGAAACGACGCCATCTCCTCGCGCCCTTCGGGAAGCCCTCGAAGATCGAGCCCCGCGGAGAAAAACCCCTCGCGGCCCGTGAGGACCACCGCCTTCTTTCCATTTTCGATCGCGCGGTCGAGCTCCGCGGCAAGGGACGACGTGAGACGACCGTCGATGGCGTTCGCCTTCCCGTACTCCAGGCGGATGAGGTGGATGTCGCCGGGCATGCCTGGCGTTCGGTCACGCTTTGCCGGGAATGAGCTTTCCGAGAGACCATCCGATGAGAGCGGCGATGGAATTGAGGATGGGGTTGACCACGAGGCCGATGAGGCGCGCCACCATCGCCTGCCCCAGGGGGATTGCTTCCTCGACGTTGACCCCTGCCCCTTGACCCAGAAGGGCAATGGGGTTGTTGAAGTAGGTTTCGACCCCGGCGAGATAGGAGCCGAGCGTCGCGAGGAAGATGAGAATCTGACCGGAGAGGCCGATCGCCAGTCCCAGCATCATCGCCTGCGGCAAGCGAAAGCCCCAGAGCGGCCTCGAGAACGCGCCGAAGAGGAGAGAGGCGAAGAAGGAGAACGTCACGATACTGAAGATGTTCGTGCCCTGCGCGTAGGCAACGCCCGTGGCTCCGAGAACGAGCCGGCCAATCGCAAAGACAACGAGAAAGATGATGGCGAACTGTACCCGACGAAAGTAAGAGACCATGAGCACCTCCGTGCCGGTGCGATCTCTATCGTGGAATGGCCATTGAGCGCAACTTCTGTTACCTTCCTGCGAAGAGGCTTGTCATGGATTTCGCCATCTGCTTCAAGGGGGACATGGGCTTCGCGCGGACGAAGGCGATCTGCCGCCAGGCGGAGCTCGCGGGCTTCCGCTACTGCTGGTTCTACGACTCTCACGTTCTCTGGCGCGATCCCTATCCGGTGATTGCGGCCTCGATGGAGCACACGGAGACCATGCGCTTCGGCCCGTGCGTGACGAATCCCGACGTGCGCGACTGGTCGGTCGCGGCGAGCCTCTTCGCGAGCCTCGCACTCTCGAGCGGGGGCCGCTTCGACGTCGGCGTCGGCCGCGGCGACAGCTCGCGGCGGATGATGAAGTTCCAGCCGGCTGGCGTTCAGCGGATGAACGACTTCGCTCGGACCCTCAAGGCGCTCTGCCGCGGAGAGTCGGTGACCTACGCGGACTGCCCGACCGAAGTCCAGCTCGCCTGGAGCCGCTACGACCTGCCGGTGTGGCTCGCCGCTTATGGCCCCAAAGCGCTCGCCGCCGCGGGAGAGCACGGTGACGGTCTGATCCTGCAGATCGCCGACCCGGGGCTCTGCCGCTGGTTCATCGGCGAAGCGATGAGCGCCGGAAAGAGGGCGGGACGCGACATGTCGAATTACAAGGTGATGGCGGCGGCGCCCGCGTGGATCGGCCCGCAGGCCCTCTGCATCGAGCAGACCCGCTGGTTCCCAGCCATGGTGGGAAACCACGTCGCCGACATCGTGGAGAAGTACGGAAAGGATTCCAAGCTCGTGCCCGCGAGCCTCACCTCCTACATCGAGCGCCGCAAGGGGTACGACTACCGGCAGCACGCGAAGAAGGACGCGAAGCACCTGGACTTCGTCACCGACGACGTGGTCGAAAGCTTCTCGGTCCTGGGCTCGCCCGAGCAGCATGTGGAGCGTCTCGAGGCCCTCGAGGAAGCGGGCGTCACCCAGTTCAATATCTATCTGATGAACAGCGAAGAGGAGCGCATCGTCGCCGAGTACGGCGACAAGATCATTCCGCGCTTTCGCCCCCAATGAGGGGGTTCGTCTTCCTCCTCGTTTCGCTCGTGGTCTCTTCCGCTGTCCTCGCGGCAGAGGACGACCTCGAGACGACTGTCTCGTTGATGGCGAAGATCGGTGCCTGTTCGCAGCCGAGCTTTTCGCCTGATGGGCGGCGTGTCGCTTTCCTCTCCAACCTGAGCGGAGTGCCCCAGGTCTGGATCGCTCCTTCCGAGGGAGGGTGGCCGTCGATGGTCACGGCGATGGACGACCCGGTGGGCGGAGTCGCCTGGTCGCCCGAGGGAGACTGGCTCGCGATATCGGTCGCCCCCGGTGGAGGCATGAACCAGCAGGTCTACCTCGTCCGGCCCGATGGAACGGGACTCCGGCGTCTCACCGACGGCGGCCGCGAGAACAACTGGCTCGGACGGTGGAGCGCCGACGGGAAGGTGTTGACGTTCGCGTCCAACCGCCTGACCCCGGAGTCGATGGATGCCTACCGCTACGACATGGCGAGCAGTGCTCCTTTTCTCGTCGCGAAGAACCCGGGCGTGGGGTATCTCCTGGATGTGAGCCGGGACGAACGGTTCGCCGTGCTCTACCGCCAGAGGACGCGGGGCGACAACGATCTGTTCCTCGTAGAGATGACGGGAGGGGGAGAGACGCTCCTGACGCCGCACGATCCGCCGGGGCAATTCGGCTCCGCGGTCTTCTCTCCCGATGGAAGGGCGATCTACTTGTCCTCGAACGGCGGTCGGGACCGGACCGGGTTTGCCCGGGTGCAGCTTTCAGGCGGTGTCGGAGCCATCGAGGTGCTGGCGTCGCGCGAAGACGCGGAGCTCCAGGAATTCGCGCTCACCGAGGACGGCTCGACGGCGGCCCTCCTGTGGAACGTCGCCGGCCGGAGCGAGCTTTCGTTCTTCGACATGGAGACGAAGGACCAGATTCCCGCGCCGAATCTCCCGACGGAGATCGCATCGGGGGTCACGTTCTCGAAGGACGGGTCGCGCCTGGCGTTTACGGCGTCCGGTGCGGCATCGCCCCCGAACGTGTGGGTGCTCGAGCGCGGAAAGGGCCTGATTCAGGTCACCGACAGCCCCCACCCGGGGATCGATCTTTCGATTCTCGTCGAGCCCGAGCTGGTGCGCTTTTTCGCGCACGATGGGCTCGAGCTCTCCGCCTGGCTCTACCGGCCCAAGGGCGCTCCGGTGCCGACACCGATGGTCTTGAGCTTTCATGGCGGGCCGGAAGGACAGGAGCGGCCCTCCTTCAACGCCACCTACCAGGCGCTCCTCGCGCGCGGGATCGGTGTCCTCGCGCCGAACGTGCGCGGCTCGTCCGGTTTCGGCAAGAAGTTCGTGAACCTCGATAACGGCGGGCTTCGCGTCAACGGCGTGAAAGACATCGAGTCGTCGGTCGCCTACGTCGTCGGAGCGGGCATCGCCGACCCCGAGCAGCTCGGAGTTATGGGGGGCTCCTACGGCGGCTACATGGTGATGGCGGCGCTCACGGAGTACCCGGAGATGTTCGCCGTGGGGGCGAATCTTTTCGGAGTCGTCAACTTCGAGACGTTCTTCGCTCACACCGAGCCGTGGATGGCCTCGATCTCGAAGGTCGAGTACGGCGACCCGGACACCGAGGTTTCGATGCTGAGGAGCCTATCGCCCATCCACAAGATCGATCGTGTGAAGACGCCCACGCTCGTTCTGCACGGGGCGAACGACACCAACGTCCCGGTGGTGGAGGCCGACCAGGTCGTCGAGAGCTTGAAGAAGCGCGGGGTCCCCGTCGAGTACGTGCTCTTCCCCGACGAGGGGCACGGTTTTCGAAAGACCCCGAACCGCATCCGGTCCACGGTCTCGATCGTGCGGTGGTTCGAGAGGTATTTGAAGTCATGAACGCCGTCTCGACGCTGCATCCGAGGGAGATGCGTGGGCGCATCCGCCGAGGAGGGTGGACCGGCCCTACCGTGGGCTGCAGCGATGGCTACGTTCAGGCGAACCTCGTGGTGCTCCCGCAACGGCTCGCCGGCGATTTCCTTCTCTTCTGCGAGCGGAACCCGGCCCCCTGTCCCTTGCTCGAAGCGACGGCGCCCGGAGAGTTCGAGCCCCGCGACACGGCGCCGGGAGCGGACCTCCGGACGGACCTCCCGCGCTATCGAATCTACGAGCGCGGCGAGCTCCAGGAAGAAGTGACCGACCTCCTTCGAGTTTGGAACGACGATCGGGTCGCTTTCCTCCTGGGCTGCAGTTTCACGTTCGACGACCTTCTGGTGAAGGCAGGAATCCCGGTGCGGCATCGCGAGGAGGGACGAAACGTCTCGATGTACGTGACCAACCGGGCCTGCGCGCCGGCCGGCCCGTTCGCCGGGCCTCTGGTCGTCTCGATGCGTCCCATTCCCTCCGGCCTCGTGGCGCGGGCGACGGAGATCACCGCGAAGCTCCCACTCGCGCACGGAGCCCCCATCCATGCGGGAGATCCACTTTCGATCGGAATCGCCGACCTGGACCGTCCCGATTTCGGCGATCGCGTCACGGTGGGGCCTGACGAGATTCCCGTCTTCTGGGCCTGCGGCGTCACTCCTCAGGCGGTGGCCATGGAGGCGAAGCCGGAGTTGATGATGACCCACGCCCCCGGGCATATGTTCCTCACCGACCTGACCCACGCGGAGTAGGATGGGATTGCGATGATCGCCTCCGTCCTTCTCGCCGCCGGCCTCTCCATCCTCGGACAGCCGGTGCCCGAGTGGCCCGCTAAGGCTCCGGAGAAATGGGCTCAGGGCGGGCCGCTCACGCTCGCGGAACTGCGCGGAAAAGTCGTGCTGATCCGTTTCTTCATGGACGCCGACTGCCCGCTTTGCCGGGGCACCGCTCCCGCGCTCAACGAGTTCCACCGGGAGTTCTACTCTCGCGGGCTCGTGGTCGTGGGGATGTATACGCCCAAACCTCGGCCGCGGCCGGTGCCTGCCGAGCGAGTGCGGGAGTATGTCGAGGCCTATGGGTTCCAGTTCCCCGTTGCCGTGGACGACGACTGGAGCGCTCTCCGGCGGCTCTGGCTCGACCGCGTGCCCGATGCTGACTACACCTCGGCGTCACTCCTTATCGATCGAGAAGGGATTCTGCGGCACGTGCACCAGGGAGGCCTCTTCGCGAAAAACGCAGGGAGTCCCGAAGCTCGACGCGGCTACGAAGAGATGCGCGCCACAATCGAACGACTCCTCGCCGAACCTCGACACGGCGTTCGGCTACACTGAACGCGGAGGATCGCCCCCATGCGCACGCTTGTCCATGCCGCCCTCTTCCTCGCCTCGGTTTCCAACGTTTTCGCGCAGGCCGAGGCGCCCCTTCCCGTGAGGAAGATCGTTCTCTACAAGAACGGCGTCGGCTACTTCGAGCATCGAGGCCAGACCCGCGGCACAGGCGCCGTCGCCATCGAGCTTCCGAGCTCCCAGCTCGACGACGTCTTGAAGTCGCTCACGGTGATCGATCTCGGCGGGGGCGGTCAGGTCGCCGGGGTCAGCTATACCACGCTCGCTCCTCTCGACCGGAGGCTCGACGAGATCGCGATCGACCTCATGTCCGCGGAAGGTCTCGCGCATTTCCTGAATCAGATCAAAGGCGCCCGGGTCGAGATCCAGACGGGCGGAGGAGCCGTGTCCGGGAAGCTGATGGGCGCGGAGGTGAAGAGGCGCGAGGTGGGCTCGAACGGGACGGTCGAGACGACGGAAGCGCTCGTCTTCACCGCTCAGGGGCAGGTGCGTGCGCTGGAGCTCGGCTCCGCGGCGGCGATTCGCCTTCTCGATTCCGAGCTTTCGTCTCAGGTCTCACGCTATCTGGATCTTCTTCGCACCGGACACGAGCGGGACGTGAGGCGCCTGGAGATCGAGACCCTGGGCGCGAGCCCGCGCTCCCTCCAGGTGAGCTATACGTCCGAGGCGCCCATCTGGAAGACGACCTATCGACTGGCTCTCGAAGAAGGGGAGAAGCCACTGCTTCAGGGCTGGGCCATCGTGGACAACGTGAGCGCCATGGACTGGAGCGGCGTCGAGCTCTCGCTCGTGGCGGGCGCGCCCGTGAGCTTCATTCAGAATCTTTCGCAGCCGATCTACTCGCGAAGACCGACGATTCCCCTTCCCCAGGGCGTTCAGGTAGCGCCCCAAACGCATGGCGCTGCGGTCGACGTCTCGGGAGAGAGCACGCGGGTCGCGGGATCCGTAACGGACTCGAGCGGGGGGTCTCTACCCGGGGCCACGGTTCAAGCTTTCGACCGCGCAGGAGATCTTGTGAGCGCGGCATCCACGGATGACGACGGGCGTTTCGTGCTTTCGGTTCCCCCGGGAGCGTACCGCGTCTCCGCGAATCTTCCGGGCTTTTCGACCCAGGAGTACCGCGAAGTGAACGTCGCACCCGGAAGAACGCGACAGCTCGACTTCCAGCTCGAAGTCGGGAGCGTCAGCGAGACACTTACTGTCACCGCCGAATCGCCGAGGGTCGACACCGAAGAGCTTGCCAAAGGACGTGCGCACGGATTCGCGGGCGGCATCGTGGCAGCACCACCTCCCGCAGCCCCTATCTCCCGCGCCCTTCGCGAGAGCCGCATCGAGACCGCCCAGGCGTCCGCCCTCGGCGACCAGTTCGAGTACCGCCTTCCTCATCCCGTCACCATCGGGCGCAATCGCTCGGCCCTTCTCCCCATCGTTCAGCTCGAGATCCCGGGAGAGAAGGTCTCGATCTACAGCGAGAGGAGCGGCGACCCGAGACCGCGTCTCGCGGTCTCCCTGGTGAACGAGACCGGCCTTACTCTCGACGCCGGAAGCTTCACCGTCCTCGACGGCGACGCGTTCGCCGGCGAGGGGCTCACCGACGTGATTCGGCCGAAGGAGAAGCGGATTCTGAGCTACGGCCTCGATCTGCACCTCGACGTTGCCGTCCGCCGCGAGGGGGCGCCCGAGCGAGTCACGAGAGTCGCTATCGGCCGGGGAGTCCTGCGACGGGATGTGAAGCTCAGAAGAAAGGCCACCTTCGTCGTGCGCAACCAGGACGACGGGCGGCGGATCGTTCTGGTCGAGCATCCCGTCGAAATCGACTGGACGCTCGTCGAGACACCCGCTCCCGCCGAGACCACGGCGGGGGAGTATCGTTTTCGCATGGAGGCCGCACCCGGCGTCACCACCGAGCTCGTCGTCCAGGAGGAGAGCAACCGCGAGACCACCTACGCGCTTTCCAACTTGAGCTCGGACCAGATCACGCTGTGGCTTCACGAGCGCTCGATCGATCCTGAGATCGAAAAGGTCCTTCGGCAGATGGTCGCGAAGCGCGACGAGGTGGAGGCGGTGCGGCGCGGGATTCAAGCCCTCGACAACGAGCGGGCGAACATCTTCAACGATCAGGTGAGGCTGCGCGAGAACCTCGGGAAGCTGGGCAGCAGCTCCGAGGAAAAAGGGCTCCGGCGGCGCTACGTGGCCGAGCTGGAAGGGCAGGAAAACCGGCTCGACGCGATTCGCGCCGAGCGGGCGAAGCTCGAAGCCGAGCTGCGACAGCGCCAGGAGGCGCTGGACGCGCTGGTGATGGGCCTGGCCTTCGAGAAAGCTTTCTGAGGGGGCCCTCCGCGATCCTCCTTCCTGCGCAGCCCCGGGACGAGACTTGCGGAAGGTGGCGGTGCGGGATTTGTGGTTGCTCGAGACCGGGAGTCGGTGATATAGGATCGCGGTCCCCCCCCCAAAAAACTCCAGCAAGGCTGGAGAGGAGTCTCGTCATGCGTGCACTGACCGTGGCGGTGGGTTTCGCGGTTTTCCCCTGTTCGGTTGTTCATGCCACGACCTGCCAGGTGGGGTCGCTCCAGGCTTATATCGATCTGGGTGGTGCCGGTTGCTCCATCGAGGACAAGACAGTATCCGGCTTTCTCGATCTTGGCGTCCTTGGAGGCGCTACCCCGATTCTCCCGGCCGACATCATGGTGACCCCGCTTCCGACTCCCGGGAATCCCGGGCTGAGTTTCGACTTCGGTGTCACCGCGAGCGCGGGGGGGTTGCTGGAATCCCTGTTCGCATTCTCGGTGGCCGTTCTTCCGGGCGGCATGCCGATCGAGGCTGTCGGTTTGTCGCTGTTTGGGTCCGAGGTGGCTCCGGACGGGGTCAACACGGCGCTCCTGTGCCTCGGAACGACGGATCCGGCCTGCCCGACGCCCGATCCCATCCTGCTCTTCGATATCGGACTGGATTCCCTGCTTACCGATATGCGGGCGTTCCCGCCCGTTGCGACGCTCGACCTGGTCAGTGACATCGTCGTGGATGGCGGCCTGTTCGGCGGGGCAAGCCTCTCGAGCGCGACCCTCCGGTTTCAAGAAGTCACGGTCGTGCCGGAACCTACCGTCTGGCTTCCCGCCACTCTCCTCGCGCTCAGCCTAATCCGCCGCCGCTCGCGGCCGGCAAAGAAGGAGCCTGCGAAATGAAAAGAAGCAGATATCTCTACGCCACGGCATGTGCCTCGATCCTGGCGCTCGCGGTCCAACTGCCGGCCGCAAACCACCGCGAGGCCCCCTTGACGGCATTCGATCACAAGGCGGACATAACCGACGTTTACGCGTTCCGGAGCTACGACAATCCGGCGAACGTGACTCTGATCCTGTGCGTGGATCCGTTCTTGGAACCAGCCAACGGTCCCAACTGGTTCCCTTTCGATCCGGGGGTCCTGTACGAGATCAAAATCGATAACAACAACGACGCGATAGCGGACATCGCCTTTCAGTTTCGGTTTACCACGGAACAAAGGCTGCCCAACCTGTTCACGGTCTACGCCGGAGCAGGGAGCGGGGTAACGGCGCCGGCGAACTCACCGCCGCCGGTGGCCCCGGGAACTCTGATCGTCCCGCCGAGAATCACGTCGTTCAGCGATGCAGGACTGGGTCAACGGCAGAGCTACGCTGTCACGATGATGCGCACCGGGGTGGCGACGCCGTTCAGCGGCGGTCCGTTCTATGCCGTGCCCGCCAACGTGGGTCCGAGAACGATGGACTACGGGGCCTTGTTCAACCAGGGCATCTACGAAGGCTTCTCTTTTGGCGGCAACATCAGAACGTTCGCGGGGACGACGGACGATGCGTTCTGGATAGACCTCGGGGGCGCTTTCGACACGCTTAATACGAGCGTTATTCCCGTCTTGTCGGCCAGTCAGGACGCCGCACTTCAGAACTTCGCATCCGACGCGGTCTCGGGTTATGCGGTCAACTCGATCGCCATCGAAGTTCCCATCGCCATGCTGACACGGACAGGGAGTATCGAACCCGCGACTTCCACGGCAGCGACCATCGGCGTGTGGGCGACGACCTCACGGCCGCGCACGACGGTGCGGCGGCCACCGTTGCCGCAAACGAGCTCCGGAAGCTTCATGCAGGTCCAGCGAATGGGCAATCCCCTGATCAACGAGCTTCTCGTCGGCACAGGATTCAAAGATCGCTTCAGCATGGACCAGCCGAAAAACGATGCGCAGTTCGCTTCCTTCTTTCTGGATCCGGCCCTGGCAAGGGTGGTGAACGCGCTTACCGCCGGCGCCGTCGCCATTCCATCACCGCCGCGTCTCGATCTGCTCCCCGTCGTAACGTACGCCCCCCCGATCGCGGCCACGGGCACTCCGGCTGGCCCCGTGGCCGACCTGCTCCGCTTGAACACCGGCGTGCCGCCGACCCCCGCAGCTTCGGCACACAGACTGGGTCTGCTCGGAGGGGATCCCGCCGGCTTTCCTAACGGGCGCCGCGTCTTCGATGACGTGACCGATATCGCGCTCCGGCTGGTCGTGGGCGGAGTCCTCGCGGGACCGCCGTTTTCCAACTCGTCGATCAATTCTCGTTTGGGAGACGGCGTCAACGTCAACGATTCACCGTACCGGACCTCGTTTCCCTACTTGGCCAATGCCCCGAGCGGGCGCGGCCGCCGCCACATCGATCCGGGGGAACCGGGCTGCACCGCCGGCGTGGGAGCACCCTGTCCGCCCTAGGCTTCCAGGTGAGAGCCGGAATCGCTTTGGCGTTGGGGTTCGTATTCGGCGCCCAGTCTGAAGCTCAGCTCACGCCGGCTGAACGGGCGATCGAATCGGCCAGAAAAGTCATCGCCAGCGACCCCGACAACGCGGAGCCGTTCAACCAACTGGCCATGGCTCTTGCCCGACGCGCCCGCGAAACCGCAGATCCGGTGAAATATGACGAAGCCCAAGCGGCGCTGGCGCAGTCATTCCACCTTGCGCCCGACAATTTCGAGGGTCTGAAGATCCGCGCCTGGCTGCTGCTCGGCAAACACGAGTTCGGCCCGGCTCTCGAGCTGGCCAAGCGGTTGAACGACCGGGTCGCGGATGACCCTATGGTGTACGGTCTTCTGACCGACGCTCACACCGAGCTTGGAAACTACCGGGAGGCCGAGGAAGCCGCACAATGGATGCTCGACCTCGGCCGCTCCAGTGTCCCGGGTCTCACCAGAGCGGCTTACCTGAGAGAGTTATTTGGCGATATCGAAGGAGCCGTCGAGCTGATGAGCTCCGCGTATCGGCGCATCGACCCGGTCGAGTCGGAGGAGCGCGCCTGGGTGTTGACGCAGCTCGCGCACCTGTATTTGCTGACGGGCAAGCTGGAAGAGGCGGACGGTTTGCTGGAGGAGGCACTGCGGTTGTTTCCCGGTTACCACTACGCCTTGGCAAACCGGGCCAAGGTTTGTATCGGCCAAGGCAGACACACGGAGGCGGCGGATCTGCTCCGGCAGCGCTATCAGGCGGCGCCCCACCCCGAGAATCTCTTCGATCTCGCCGTCGCCCTCGAACGGGCGAGCAGGAACGAGGAGGCGCGCGAGGCGTTCGCCGACTTCGAGAACCAGGCGCGGGCCGAGATGAGCTCCTGGGACAACGCGAATTCACAGTTGACCTTCTACTACGCCGACCACGCCGGAAAGCCCGCAGAAGCGCTGCGGGTGGCGGGCCTCGAGATGGAGCGCCGACGCGATGTGTATACCTTGGATGCCTACGCGTGGGCTCTTCACGCGAGCGGCCAGAACGCCGACGCTCGGAAGCACATCGAAACTGCGCTCGGGGTCGGCGTCCGGGACCCGAAGCTGCTCTATCATGCCGGGGTCATTGCCTTGGGGGCAGGTGACGAGGAGTCGGCCGGGCGGTACCTTCGGCAGTCGCTGTCGACGAACTCTCGTTCCGAAGTCGCCAGCGAGGCACGCCGATTGCTTGAGGGAATCCGCTAGAACGGACCCGCTGAGGGCGTTCTGGCCGAGCTCGAGAAACTCAACCTCGGCGCTTTCGCAGCGTCTCCTTGATCCCTGCGATCTCGTCCATGCGAGCCTTGAGGCGCTTTTCGAACCCTTCGTCCGTCGGCCGGTAGTAGCGCCGCCCCTGAAGGCCCTCGGGAAGACACTCCATGGCGGTCGTCTTCTCGTCGTGGTCGTGGGCGTAGTCGTATCCCTTCCCGTAGCCCCAGGATTTCATCGGGTGGGTGACGGCGTTTCGGAGATGGAGCGGGACGGGCTCGCTCACGTCCTTCAAGGCGTCCTCGGCCGCCATCGCGTATCCGAGATAAACCGAGTTCGACTTGGGCGCGAGGGCGAGATAAACGACGGCCTGCGCCAGGGCGAGCTTTCCCTCGGGAATGCCGATGAAATGGAACGCCTCTTTGGCGGCGATCGTCAGCGCGAGAGCACCGGGCTCGGCGAGGCCGATGTCTTCGGACGCGAAGCGCACGAGACGCCGCGCGATGTAGAGCGGGTCCTCGCCCGCCTCGAGCATCCGCGCGAGCCAGTAGAGGCCCGCATCCACGTCGGAATTCCGGATCGACTTGTGGAGAGCGGAAATGATGTTGAAGTGCTCCTCGCCCGACTTGTCGTACAGGAGCGCCTTTCTTTGCATCGCCTTTTCGATCGTCTCGAGCCCGACCGCTTCCCCCTCGCGGACGACGGAAGTCAGCGCTTCCAGGACGTTCAGCACGAATCGGGCATCGCCGTTCGCCTGGCGCGCGAGCCAGAAGAGCGCATCCTCCTCGACCGCGAGCTTCGGCCCGAGGCCCCGCTCCTCGTCCTCGAGGGCACGCCGCATCAGCGTGACCAGTTCTTCGGGTGTGAGTTGCCTCAGGATCACCACCCGGCAGCGGGAGAGAAGGGCGGAGTTGACCTCGAAGGACGGGTTCTCGGTAGTGGCGCCGATCAGAAACACGTTTCCCGACTCGACGTGGGGGAGAAACGCGTCCTGCTGCGCTTTGTTGAACCGGTGGATCTCGTCGACGAAGAGAATGGTACGGCGTCCGTACATCCTCCTGTCGTCCTCGGCCCGGCGCATGACGTCCTTGATCTCCTTGATGCCGGCGACGACGGCGCTGAAGGGCACGAATTGGGATTGGGTGCGATGGGCGATGACCCGGGCGAGAGTCGTCTTGCCCGTGCCGGGCGGGCCCCAAAGAATGAGAGAGCCGACCTCGTCCTTTTCGATCGCCGCCCGAAGCGCCGTCCCGGCGCCGACGATCTCTTCCTGACCCACGATCTCGTCGAGATCCCGCGGACGCATCCTCTCCGCCAGAGGGGCTCGAGCCCCCGGAAGCTCGGGTGAGGCTTCCCGGAAAAGATCCCTCTGGGTCATTGGCCTAGCATACGCCGATTGGCCTCGAAGAGGACGAGGGCCGCGGCCGTCGCGACGTTCAGAGACTCGACGGCGCCCCGCATGGGGATGGTCACCAGCAGATCGGAGCCCGCGACTGTACTGTCGTCGAGCCCGCTCGCCTCCCGTCCGAGCAGGAGAGCGACGGGCGGCCTCCAGTCGGCGGATCGGAAGTCGACGCCCCCGCGGGGGACAAGAGCCGCAAGACGAAACCCGCGCTTCCGCAGTGCATCGATATCGTCGATCTCGACGACCGGAACTCGCAGGAGGCTTCCCATCGAGCCGCGAAGCGCCTTGGGGGCGAACGGATCCGCCGATCCCTTCAAGAGAACGAGAGCTCGCGCTCCCGCCGCTTCCGCGATCCGGGCGAGGGCGCCGAGGTTTCCCGGGTCCTGGATCCCCGCGGAGACGACGACGACGCCCTCGGCCGGAAGCTCCGCGACCGAGCGCGCAGGCCGGAGCGCCACGGCGAGGATTCCCTCCGGTGACTCCAGAGTCGAAGCGCTGCGAAAGAGGCTTTCCGTGACTTCGACAACCTCGATCCCCCTCGCTTCGAGCGTCCGGACTTCGTCGGTCGGGAGGCCGCTCGAGACCAGAGCGCACTCGATCGCGACCCCGCTCTCGAGCGCCGCCTGGACGAGCTTCCGGCCCTCGAGGAGAAATCTCGGGTCGCGCCGTCGTCCACGGGCGAGCCGTCGGACGAGTTTGATGAGGGGGTTCGCCGGGCTCTCGAGAAGTCTCACGTGTCTCTTGAAATAGCGCGAGAGGGATGGGTATCATGCCAGAAAAACATGTCCCGCGACATCCTCAAACAGCTCAAGGAAGAGATCAAGGTCCTGGAGGAGGAGCTCCACATCGAGCTTCCCAGGGCGCTCAAGGTGGCCCGGGAGCACGGCGATCTCTCGGAGAACGCCGAGTACGACGCCGCGAAAGACCGCCAGGGATACGTCAACGCTCGCCTGGGACAGCTCCGCAAGCGCCTCGCGGATCTCTCGATGGTGAACTTCGACCGGATTCCCAAAGGCAGGATCTCCTTTGGATCTCAGGTGACCCTCTTCGATCACCAGAAGGAAGAAGAGGTGATCTACAAGCTGGTGATGAGCGAAGAGGCCGACGCCGGAAAGGGCCTCATCTCGACGACCTCTCCCATCGGGCGAGCTCTCCTGGGGAAGGAAGAGGGCGAAGAGGTCAAGGTGCAGACGCCCAATGGGCTGAAGATCTTCGAGATCGTGAGGCTTTTGACGATCCACGATCTGGTCGATCTGGACTGACTATGCCGTTCCAACTTGACTCGCCTAGAAAGGTCATCGCCTTGGCCAGGCTATCGCTGTCTATCCGCGACGCTGGCGCTCGGCGAAGATAGCTGGAACGGGACTAGCTCGTACACCCGACCCTCATCGAACGTCTTCCTCAGCTCGAGCCGATCGGAAAAGCGGTCGACGCGCTCGAGGAGAGCGTCCCATCCCGCCTCGTCGTAGCCGCTTCGATGGAAGACCGCGTAGCGAACGGAGAGTGTCTCGAGCCCCGAAAGGCCGTTCTCGGACGGGAAAGAAACGAGCTCCCGAAAGAGCCGATCGTGCCGCTCGGGCGTGAAACCACTGTAGCCGTTCACCAACGGAAAAAAGTGAACCGTGGAGTGGAGCATGTAGAGGGAGTGGCGGCTCGCGGCGGCGATGGTGTCCCGGGGATCGGGAATCGGAAACGCGGCGACCGGACCCGGCTCCATCTCGAGGAGCGCGTGGTCCATCGGGGACGCCTGAACCGGGTAAGGTCGCGTGTCCAGAGGAAAAGCGGCGAGCTCCACGAGTAGAAGGAGAAGGACGGCGGGAAAAGCGCGGCGCACGCGCTCCGCTCCCATCCCCGCGAGAACAGCAAGCGCGAGGACGGTGAGGACGGTGAGGCGCGAAGGCACGCGAATGAAGTCGAACCCGGGAACCAGGCGGTAGAGAGCGGCGTAGAGGCCGGCTCGCGGCCCGAGACTGGCCCACAGGGAGAGGAGCGCGAGAACGACGTAGAAACCTGCCGATACTCCCATGCGGGGCTCGAGGAAGCTTCGGACTCCCTCGATGCACCGGCGCAGCGCGGGTAGGAACGCGAAGGGAGCCCGCCCGAAGATGCCGAGGCGAAGGGCGAGAAGGAGGATCGAAAGGAGCGCGGCGCGACCGCCGCCCGCGGCCGAGAGGCGAAGACCGCCCAGGTTCCACTGGATTCCGCCCGCGGCTTCGATGAGGAGCGACGTGATGAGGACCGAGACGATGGCGAAGTCCAGAGCTCGCAGCGACAGGCTCGCCTTCGCGCTTCCAGCCGAGGCGCGTAGCTCGGTCTTCCCTCGCGGGAGAAAGGCGAGAAGGGCAAGCGCAAGAGGGACGAATCCGGGAAACAAGTAGGCCTTGGCTTCTCGGAGGCCGAGGGCAGAAGCGATCGCGCGGTGTACGTGGGTCGGAGACGCAAGGTAGCTCGCGGCGTTCGGGGACCAAAAGACCGCCTCGTCGAGGCTGCGCTCGAGCCCGAGCTGCTGGCGGACGTGCAGATAAGGAAGAAGAAAAGGGAGGTTGAGCGCGAGCGTGAGCGCGAGGGCGGCAGCGCCGTCCTTCCACGCCGAGCCCGCCGGCCGAAGCTCGCCAAAGATCCAGAGATAGGCCATGAGCCCGGCAGCGGCGAGAGCGAGGAACACGCCGCTCTGTCCTCCCGAAAGCGCCTGGAGCCAGAAGGCGAACGCCGCCCCGAGGAGATGCCGGCCTGTCCCGCCTCGCGCGTAGCGGTGGAGAAGCGCGAGGCAGAGCGGAATCCATTGGACCGTTGCGAGGTGAAGCTGCCCGATCCGGAAAAACCGCGGAGGGCTCAGAGCGAATATCGCGCCGACGAGAATCGCGCTCGTCCTCGAAAGCCCGAGCTGACGGCCCAGAGCGTAGGCGCACCATCCCGACAGGAAGCAGGAGAGAACGAGGACGGCGTTCATCGCCAGAACGAGGTTTCCCGTCCCCCAGATGAGCGGGGCGGCGATGAGGGCGCTTCCGATCTGGTGCTCGGAATAAGCGAGCGTCGATCGCTCGGGGTGGAAGATGTTGGCGTCGAAGATCGCGAGCGGCGCCGTACGAAACGCGTGGGCGTCCCATCCGAGGGTCCAGAGGAAGAGCCGGGTGTCGGGGCCGAGATCGAGCGCAACTGAGCCCATGCGTGTGCCGAGGGGATGGGTGAAGGCGAGAGTAAGAACGATGAAGAAGGCCGCGGGCGCTATCCGTCGCACGAGACGGAAGCTAACACCGGCGATTCAGCGAAACAAATGCGGTATAATCTTCATCCAGAGATCCATGGGACTATCTCGCGTCCTATCAACCGTTTGTGCTGGTCTCTCCTTCTGTCTCCCGACATTGGGAGGAGCGACCGCCGAAGCCGCAGGGCCCATCTACAAAGTCGTGGTGAATGACATCATCCACGGCGTGAGCGCGCGCCACATCATTAGAACGATCGACAAGGCGGCGGAGAATGACGCGGAGCTCGTCCTCATCGAGCTCGGGACTCCCGGGGGGCTTTACGAGTCAACCCGGGACATCATCGAGGCCATTCTCTCGAGCGAGAGGCCGGTCGTGGTCTACGTCGCGCCCGCGGGCGCGCACGCGGCGTCGGCGGGATTCCTCATCACCCTCGCGGCCGACGTCGCCGCGATGGCGCCGGGCACCAACACCGGCGCCGCGACCCCGGTTTCCGGCACCGGACAGGAGATCGAAGAGACTCTCGCGAAGAAGATCCAGTCCGACGCCGCCGCCTATACCCGATCCATCGCCGAAAGGCGCGGGCGCCCTCCGGAGCTGGCGGAGAAGGCGGTGACCGAAGCCAAGTCGTGGACGGCGCAGGAGGCGCTCGACGCCGGCCTCATCGATCATATCGCCACGAGCGAAGCCGATCTCCTCTCGAAGCTCGAAGGGGCGGCGATCCGGAGGATCGACGGAAGCGAGGTCGTGGTCACGACGGCGGCCGCCTCGGTCGAGCTCCAAGAGATGTCGACGAAGGATCGCATCCTCTCGGTGGTGGCCAATCCCAACGTCGCCATCCTTCTCGGCCTCATCGGCCTCGCCGGGCTCTACCTCGAGTTCTCGAATCCCGGCATGGTACTGCCGGGCATCGTCGGCGCCATAGCACTTCTCCTCGCCGCCTTCGCTTTCGAGATTCTTCCCGTCACCGCCGTCGGGATCCTTCTCCTCCTCGTCGGCTTCGGGCTCCTGGTCGCCGAAGCCTTTACTCCGTCCTTCGGTGCTTTGGGCACGGGCGGAGTGGTCTCGATCTTGTTCGGTGCTCTCATGCTGTTCGAAGAGCAGCCGCTCCCCACCCCGGCGCTCGAGGTGAGCTTGTCGGTGATTCTTCCGGTTACGATCTTCTTCGCCGCGCTGGTGATCGTCCTCGGGCGCAAGGTCGTCGAAGCCCAGCGCCATGTCCCGGTGACGGGGCAGGAGGGGCTCCTCGGGATGATCGGCACCGCGAGGACCGAAATCGAGGGCAAGGGCAAAGTCTTCATCCACGGCGAGTACTGGGACGCGCGCGCGAAAGAGCGCATCGCCGAAGGAGCGAGAGTCAAAGTCGTCGGCATCGAAGGGCTGACGCTCGACGTGGAATCAGTGGTAAACGAGTCCTGATCGCCTCTAGCCTAATAAAGAAGGAGCGTCTCATCATGTTCGGTGGTTTATCGGCAGGGACACTCGCGGTTCTGGTCATCGTCGCCATCTTCCTCCTGAACTGGCTCAAGGTCCTGAACGAGTACGAAAGGGGCGTCGTTTTCCGTCTGGGCAACCTTCTGCCGAAGCCCAAGGGGCCGGGGCTGGTCCTCGTCCTCTCGCCCAT
>Ga0326597_10005411_pt1 | contig 17740 bp, 18 predicted proteins | sample RVTome_12_FD_203789 | JGI IMG/M metagenome (GOLD analysis project Ga0326597, IMG submission 203789) | Soil microbial communities from uranium-contaminated site in the Upper Colorado River Basin, Wyoming, United States - RVT100D185 | ecosystem: Environmental > Terrestrial > Soil > Contaminated >... | reverse complement strand
TAGTCATCAGCGCCCAACTCGAGCCCGAGAACTCGATCGGTCTCTTCGGCCCGTGCGGTCAGCAGGATCACCGGCATGGACGAATGACGTCTCAGCTCGGCCAGGACGGTCAGGCCGTCGATCTCGGGGATCATCAGGTCGAGCACGACGAGATCGGGTGACAGGGTCGACAGCGATTTCAGGGCAGCTTCTCCGTCACCTGCCTCGTCCACCTTGAAGCCCTCGCGTTCGAGGTAGGCGGTGAGCACCTCACGGACCACTGGCTCGTCGTCCACGACGAGGACTCGTTTGCCTGTCATCGATTGGGCTGTCATCGGTTTGTGCGGGAGATGGGTGACCGGGGTGTGGTGCATGAGAGCGAGATCCTCGACGAGCCTTCGTTATCCCCACCATGGAACCTCGTGGACCCTAAACGGAGCGCAAAGGCGGAGCGGAGGTCCCGGCGGCCGGCCGGGGCCTCTCTCCGGGTCGAGGAGGTCTCAGCTGGTCCTCTCGACCGTGATCATGGCGACAGGGTTCAGCCAATCGTTGACGCCGGCATCGAGATCACCGATGCCGAGGATGCCTTCGTGGTGGTGGATGACACCGTTCTCGGCGAGGGCCGGGTCGCTCGACCCCGTTCCTTGCCCGGCGCTGTCCTGCCCCGTCAATGGCCCACATGGTGGAACGATGTCGGCGAACAGCTCGGTGTTGTCCTCGGTGCCGGCATCGTATCCCTGGGTGGTCACCGAGATCACCTGCCCCGGCTGGTTGGGCAGTTTCAGTGTGTCGACCCCCGTGAACCCGTCGTTGGTGCAGATCAGCATCGAGGCCCATGACAGGAAGTTGAACGGAGACCCGCTCTCGAGCTCGAATGTGATCGTCTCGCCGGGCATTATCGGGGGCACGCCGGTGGCTCCGGTCTCGATGACCACCGCATCGAAGCTGTCGTCGCCACTCGTCTCGTTGAACAAGGGGTCGAGATTGCCGTTCTCCGCGATCTCCTTCAGACCGAGACTTGCTACCTCGCCCACCGTGAAGAGCACGTCGTTGCCTTTGTGGGCCGCAACCAGCGCCGGGGTCATGGGTTGACCGTCGGTCAGGTTGGTGATCGTCACCCGGTAGGTGGCCGCTTGGTCTGCCGAGACCGCCGGTATGCCCAGCAGGAGCGTCATCGTCGACACGGCAGCCAGAATCCCAATCAAGCGCGTTTTGCGCACAAGCATCTCCTTCGCTGTGAATCACCCACGATGACGGAGACACCTGGCGATCGAAGAAACAAGGTATTAAGAAACGAGAAACTCGCGGTCTCGACTCGATCTGGCGGTGTGACCCACCCGCCGGCTAAACCTGGTGGCCCTCGAGCTGAAAGCCCTGGTCGACGAGCGCCGTGGTCAGGGCTCCATGGTCGGCCGCCTTCACCGAGATGGTGAGAATCCCCCCGCCACCGTGCTCACCGTGCCGCAGCTGGAAGTCCCGCACGTCGACACCGCTGGTTTCGAGGGCATGGCCGACCCGGGCGATCTCACCGGGCTCGTCCAGGAGGATGACCCGGACCTGGGCGTGATGGCCACCGAGGCTCGAGCGGACTCGCCTCGCCTGGTCGAGCCGGCCCTGGATCGAGGTCAGATCCCGTCCTTCGACATCCTGGGCCCAGGTGTCCAGCAGGACCATCAAGTCCCGGATAGATGACCCGACTTCGTTGGCGTTGGCGGCCAGCACCTCGGCCCACCAGCCGCTGTCTGCGGCCGCGACCCTGGTCAGATCGCGGAACCCGCCCCCGACGAGGTCGAGTGCTCGACCGCCACCCGCGGCGATTTGAACCAGGGCTGTCGCGAGAAGATGGGGGAGGTGACTGACCCGGGCCACCGCGGCGTCATGCTCCCGTGCCGTCATCACGAGCGGGTTGGCCCCAAGGGTGGCGACGATCGACTTCATGGTCTCGAGGTCCTTCGGATCGGTGTTGTCCGACGTGAGGACCCATGTCGCCCCATGGAAGAGAGAGGAACTGGCCAGACCGGCGCCACTTGTCTCGCCACCGGCCATGGGATGGCCACCCACGAAGTGGGGCAGGTGACCTGCCGCGGTCACGATCGATGTCTTCACGCTGGCAACGTCGGTGACCAATGAGGACGTCCTCATCTCCTCCAGGATCCTCACCACTGCATCGGGGGGAGCAGCCAGGACCATCAGGTCGGCCTCCACGCCCGCCGGCGAGTCGATCGCTGAGTCGAGGGCCCCGCGTCGCAATGCCTCGTCGCGAGCGGTGGGGTCGGGGTCCCAGCCCAGGACCCGCCACGCCTCAGAGCGCATCGCCAACCCAATGGAGGCTCCGAGGAGCCCGGTTCCATGGATGAGAACGGTCCTGATATCGATGTCGAGGAGGCTAGAGGTCTTGACGGCGGGCGCATATTGCGTTAACACTCACCCGATGAGCCGCGCTCAATCTGTCACCCGGGTCGCGATTTCCCCCGGCGCCTTCCTTTACCGCGGCTATTTCGGCGCTTAGCGCCGTCACCACCCCACCCCCGCTTCTCCCCGTTCGACCGTCCCGCTCAACCGCGCCCCACCATTGGAGCCCAGATGTACGGCATCATGAATTCCACCGATGACACAAAGCCAAACCCTCCACGATCAGACGAGATCGAGAGTCTCCGCACCGAGGTCGACCGCATCGACAGCGGGATCCTCGGCCTGCTCGCCGAGCGTAAGGAGATAGCTCAGAGGATCGCCGCGGCGAAGCTGGCGGCCTCGCGACCGTTTCGCGACGACGCTCGCGAAGGGGAGCTCCTCGCGGAGCGGATTGCCGCCGCCGGTCGATACCAGCTCGATGCCAACCTGATTGCGGGCGTCTGGGACCAGATCATGGCCGATTCACTCCGTGTTCAGCACGACTTCGCTCAAAGCGGGGTGAATGGCACGCGACGGACGGTGGTCGCCGCCATCCAGGGGATCGAAGGGTCGAACAGCCATGCCGCGGCCAAGATCCTGACCGCGCATGCCGACTCGACCCGGTTCCTCGCCTGCCACCGATTCGCCGACGCGGCTGGTGCCGTCGAGTCGGGTCGAGCCGACATTGCCGTGTTGCCCATCGAGAACACGACCTCTGGTGGGATCGGCGAGGTGTACGACCTCATCCTGGAGAGAAGGCTGGTGATCGTCGGCGAGGTCAAGCTACATGTCAAGCACTGCTTGCTCGGGGCGCCCGGTGCGAGGATCGAGAACCTCAAGACGATCCATGCGCATCCGCAGGCGGTTGCCCAGTGCTCGGAGTTCCTCGCCGCGCTGGCCGGCGTGGAGATCGTCTACGCAAGCGATACCGCCCTCTCGGGGCGTCGCATCGCCGAGCTGGGTGATCCTACGATGGGCGCGATTGCCGGTGAGCAGGCCGCGGCGATCCACGGGCTCGCCGTCCTGAGGAGGGGCATAAACAACCGACAGACCAACTACACAAGATTCGTCGCGGTCGCTCGCAGCCCGATCGAAGTCGATCCTCAGGTGCCTGCCAAGGTCTCGCTGGTGCTCTCGGTATCAAACGAGCCAGGGGCATTGTCCGAGGTCCTGGGCGTGTTCCGAGACGAGGCGATCCCCCTGGTGAAGCTGGAGTCGCGGGCGACGGTGAACAACCCGTGGGAAGAGATGTTCTACCTCGACTTCGAGGGGCACATCGATGACCCGGCCGTGGTGCGCGCCCTCAACGAAGTGCGCCGTCACTCGCTGTTCCTTCGGGTTCTCGGGACCTACCCGTCACAGGACCTGCGTCCCCACCGTCACGTGAGGCCAAGTGTCCACTCGAACAGTCGCGTGTCGGCAGTGCCCGGGGACGACGTGACCCCGGAACCAGTGGACAGTCGATACCGGCTTGCCAGCCGGAGGCCGGATGGCCGGCGCACAGTGGTCGAGATCGCAGGCATCGAAATAGGGGGGCCGGACCTGGTCGTGATCGCCGGTCCTTGCGCGGTGGAGTCACTGGATCAGGTCATGGAGACAGCACGTGCCGTGAAGGAGGCGGGCGCGACCCTGCTGCGCGGCGGCTGTTTCAAGCCGCGCACCTCGCCCTACAGCTTCCAGGGTCTTGGATACCAGGGCCTCGAGATGTTGGTGGAGGCGGGAAGGGTGCACGGGCTGCCCATAGTGACCGAGGTGCCCGCCCCCGAGCACGTGGACAAGATGGCTGAGGTGTCCGACGTGCTCCAGATCGGGGCGCGCAACATGCAGAACTTCGCCCTACTCGCCGAAGTGGGTCTCACCCATCGCCCGGTACTCCTCAAACGAGGGATCGGCGCCTCGATCGATGAGCTGCTTCAGGCGGCGGAGTACATCCTCGCCGGCGGCAACCAACAGGTGATCCTATGTGAGAGGGGCATACGGACGTTCGAGACCTCATCGCGCAGCACACTCGACCTGACCGCGGTGCCGGTCTTGCGCAGACGCACCCATCTGCCGATCATCGTCGACCCGTCCCATGCGGCCGGGGACCGTGCGCTGGTCAGCCCCCTGGCGATTGCGGCTGCGGCGATCGGTGCAGACGGTCTGATGCTGGAGGTGCACCCCGAGCCCGAGAAGGCGTTGAGTGATGGTCCTCAGGCCCTGACGCCCGACGACCTGGTGCGTCTGATGGCACGGTTGGGCGAGTTGCGTTGATCTGACTCAGATGAACAGCGTGACATCGGCGTCGGCCGCATAGTCCAAGAACGCGGCGGCGCCGGCGATGTCCGCCCCCGGGATGAGGTCGTCCTCGGTCACTCCCATCACGCCCATGGTCGTGGCACACGCGAAGAACCTGACGCCGAGATCGCGGTTCATGTCGATGAACTCGGGGATTGTCGGCATCCGTGAGTTTCTCATCCATTTCCTCATGACCCTCGTGGCCGCTGCCGTGGCACCCGGGATGGCCCCAAGCGCGTTCGGGAGCTGAATCGGGCCGGCCGGGTTGGCCAGCGAGGCAACCTTCAACTTCTCGAACCTGTCGACGTGCAGGATGTCGAGCCCGTAGAACGTGAAGTAGATCCCGGCCTCCCACCCCAGGCTCACCGCGGTGGAAGCCAGGATCAGAGGTGGGTAGGCCTGGTCGAGTGTGCCCTTGGATGCCACGAGGGCGATCCTCTTCTTCCGGGGCGCGGAATCAGTGATTGCTGTGGGCTCGGTCAAGGTGTGTGGCTGGGTCATTGCAGGCTTCCTTTCTCGAGTATGAAGGTCTGGTGTCCGTCGGCCACGCTGACCGAGACCAGCCGGTCGCCTCTCTGCCGCGCCATGGCCGGGACGTCCTCCAACGCCCCTGGATCTGTGGTGATCAGACGAAGCAGGTCGCCGTGGTGTAGACGACCGAGGACGATGGCGGCCTTGTAAACGGGAAGCGGGCAAAGAAGGCCCGAGCAGTCGAGGTCTTCCATCGGGTTGTCGGAGACGTCATGGCGATCGATCAATTTATCGGTGCTCATATCTGTGGTTTTCCTTCCTCTCCGAGGATGTCCTCGAAGTAGCTGGTGTACTTGACCCCGGAGTCGGCCGACATGGCGACGATCACGTCGCCTGGGGCGGCGCCCATCTCACTCACCGCGTGGACCACCGCACCGGTGGACGGGCCAACCATCAGCGCCTCACGTCGCCAGATGTCCTTGGTGACCCGGTATGCGCTCTCGTCGGACACGACGATGGTTTGATCGATCACGTCCGGGTCGTGGATCCCGGGGACACGCGCCTCCTTGAAGCTCTTCATCCCGGGGAGTCGATGTCCGGGCTCTGGCTCGACCCCGACGACGGTGATCGACGGGTTCATGTCCTTGAGGAACCGGCCGGCTCCGACGATGGTCCCGGTCGTCCCGTACGCGGCGACGAACCAGCGAACCTCGCCCTCGGTCTGTCTCCAGATCTCGGGCCCGGTCGTCTGGTAGTGCGCTCTCACGTTGTCCTGGTTCTCGTATTGCTCGGTGGCGGCGAACCGAAGGCCACCCTCCGATGCGGCCAGGGCGCGGGCGAGGGCGATGGCGCCATCCTTGGGGTTGTCCGCGGGACATAGGTCGTCGGGCGTCTCCCACACCTCGGCGCCGAGCATCCTCAAGATGATCTTCTTCTCCTCGGGCACCCCATCTGGGATCGTGGTCGTCAGCCGGGTGCCGGCCAGGGAGGCGAGGGCGGCCAACGCGATCGCAGTGTTACCGGACGACGCCTCGATCAGCTCTTTGCCATCGAGCTCTCCACGATCTCTGAGCCCGTCGATCAGGTATGCGGCGGTTCGGTCCTTGAGCGAACCGAAAGGGTTCATCCACTCCAGCTTCAGAAAGAGGCCGAGGTCGAGATCGCTGAGGACCCTGGTCAGGCGGACGATCGGCGACGGGTTGTCGATGTCGGGGAGCAGGTCTCTGACGTCATCGAACCGTCTCAATGAGCGGTCGGTGCGTAGCCATCCTCTTGGTCTTGTGGTTGTCATCGAGTCTCCTCGGGGTCTCTCGGGCATGAGAAAAGCCCGTCACGGGCAATTGCCGGTGCGGGCTCCGTTGTCCTTCTTGGTTGGATCAGACCGTCATCACCCGCGCGGCGCGCATGCACAGGCACAAGTGCAGACGCAGACCGGGCGAGTCGTGTGACATGTCATCTGGAACCGATGGTAGGACGTTTGCGGCCTTGGTCAAGCGGTTCTCGATATCGATCTCGATGCCCACGAGATCACATGTGATCGCCCATGCATTAGGAACCCTTTACAAACGAACGTTCGTTTGTTTAACATCGACGTCATGGCACCAGAGGACAGGTTTCAGGCGATCATCGAAGCCGAGGAGAAGATCGAGCCAAGCGACTGGATGCCGGAGGGCTACCGCAAGACCCTGATCCGTCAGATAGCACAGCATGCCCACTCCGAGGTGATCGGGATGCAGCCCGAGGGAAACTGGATCACCCGGGCGCCGAGTCTGCACCGCAAGGCGATATTGATCGCCAAGGTCCAGGACGAGGCCGGCCACGGTCTCTACCTCTACTCCGCCACCGAGACGCTCGGGGTGAAGCGGAACGACCTCCAGGAGCTGCTGCACCAGGGGAAGCACAAGTACTCGTCGATCTTCAACTACCCCACCCTCACGTGGGCAGACATGGGGACCATCGGCTGGCTCGTCGACGGTGCCGCCATCACCAATCAGGTGATGCTCACCCGCTGCTCCTACGGCCCCTACTCCCGGGCGATGGTCCGAATCTGCAAGGAGGAGTCGTTCCACCAGCGTCAGGGGTATGAGCTCTTGATCAAGCTCTGCAGCGGCGCACCGGAGCAGAGAGCGATGGCTCAGGATGCCCTCAACCGCTGGTGGTGGCCATCGCTGATGATGTTCGGCCCAAACGACTCCGACTCCATCCACACCGAGCAATCGATGCAGTGGAAGATCAAGCGGGTCTCGAACGACGACCTCCGCCAGCAGTTCGTCGACATGACCGTTCCCCAGGCGGAGTACCTCGGTCTGAGGATCCCCGACCCCGAGCTGGCCTGGAACGAGGAGAGGGGTCACTACGACTTCGGGGAGATCGACTGGGAGGAGTTCTGGCAGGTGGTCAAGGGGAACGGACCCATGAACCGCGATCGCATCGAGCACAAGACCCGGGCGTGGGACGAAGGTGCCTGGGTCCGCGCCGCGGCTACTGCCCATGCCGCCAAGAGAGCAGCTGCGGCGGCATGACCCCCACAGCCAGGAGGATCAGATGACATACGACGTGCCCGTCGCCCCCGGCGAGACGGCCGAGCTCCAGGAGAGCATTGAGGACGCCACCGAAGGCTGGCCGATGTGGGAGGTCTTCGTCAGGGCTCGCCGTGGCATCTCCCACGTCCATATCGGGAGTCTCCACGCCCCCGATGCCCGCACCGCCCTTCAGAACGCCCGTGACGTGTACACCCGGCGCGGGGAGGGCATCAGCGTCTGGGTGGTCCCGAGCGCCGAGGTCCATGCCTTCGAGCCCGAGGCCGCCGCCGACTATGTCGAGGCCAACGAGAAGGTGTACCGCCTGGCCACGACCTACGAGATCCCCGAGGAAGTGGGTCAGATGTGAGCGACCGGATCATCAGCCGCCCACCGCAGGGGACGCCGGCCGTCGAGCTCGATCCGGTACTGCGTCTCCTGGTCTCCCACGGTGACGACAACATGGTCATCGCCCACCGGCTGGGGGAATGGATCTCCAACGCTCCCGAGCTCGAGATCGACATCGCAATCGGGAACATCGCCCTCGACCATCTCGGGGTTGCCCGTGCCCTCTATACCCACGCAGGAGATGTCGAGGGGAGAGGCCGCACAGAGGACGACTTCGCCATGCGACGTACCGAGCGGGAATTCCTCAATCTCCTGATGGTCGAACAGCCCAATGGTGACTTCGCCCACACCATCGTCCGCCAGTTCTTCTTCGACGTGTACCAGCGGCTGCTCTGGGCCGACCTGAGCCGGTCGGGGGACGAGACATTGGCCGGGATCGCAGCCAAGGCGGCCAAGGAGTCCGCCTATCACCACGAGTTTTCCAGCGGCTGGCTGGTGAGGCTCGGCGACGGGACCGAGGAATCACACAGACGAACCCAGGATGCGGTTTCCTCGTTGTGGCGCTTCACCGCCGAGTTGTCCGAGCCCTACTCCGCCGCTTGGCGCCAGACCGTGGATGCCTTCTTCGAGGAGGCCAACCTCACCGCCCCGGCCGACCCCTATCAGCGCACCGGTGGCCGGGACGGCTATCACACCGAGCACCTCGGGCTCCTCCTCGCCGAGATGCAATGGATGGACCGCACCTATCCGGGGCTGGAATGGTGAGCGTCGCGACCGACCTCCGATCCGTGGTCGCCACCGTGGTGGACCCGGAGATCCCGGTCCTGACGATCGACGATCTCGGCATCCTCCGCTCGGTCGAGATGGATGGGGACCGGGCGGTGGTGACGATCACCCCCACCTACTCGGGTTGCCCGGCCATGCGTCAGATAGAGGATGACATCGCATCGGCCCTGGTCAGGGCGGGCGTCGATGACTTCGACATCAGGATGACCCACCACCCGGCCTGGTCCACCGACTGGATCAGCGAGGAGGGGCGAGGCAAGCTGGCCGCCTTCGGGATCGCTCCACCGTCCCCCGAACCCGAGATCCTGTGCCCCCGTTGTGAGGCGGACCATCCGAGGATGGTCGCCCGGTTCGGTGCGACGGCATGTAAGGCGCTCATGGTCTGTGGATCCTGCGGGGAGCCCTTCGACTATTTCAAGCGGTTCTGATGAGCGACCTGGTCTTCCACGAGCTGAGGGTCACCGAGGTCACCCCTCTCACCGACGACTCGGTGATGATCACATTCGACGTGCCGAGCGAGCTGGCCCCGGCCTTCTCCTACATTCCGGGCCAACACGTCACCATCCGCCGGCTCATAGGCAACGCGGACGTCAGACGGTCATACTCGATATGCGCACCGGCCAACTCGGGCAAGCTCCGGGTCGGGGTCAAGAGGCTCCCCGGAGGTGTCTTCAGCACTTTCGCCACGACCGAGCTGAGAGCAGGTGACGTGCTCGAGGCCATGTCCCCCGTCGGCGAGTTCACCATCGACATCGATCCATCCCGAGGGCGCAAAGCGGTCGCGATCGCCGCAGGCTCGGGGATCACACCCGTGCTGTCACTCATCTCGACCTCACTCGAGATGGAGCCGGATTCGAGCTGGACCCTGCTCTATGGGAACCGCACGGTCAACACGGTCATGTTCCTCGACGAGCTGGAGGGGCTGAAGGACCGTTTCGGCCCCCGTTTTCAACTGTTCCACATCCTAAGCCGTGAGGGCTCGGACGTGCCTTTGCTCTCCGGTCGTATCGACGACGAGAAGATTCGGACGATCCACGACAGCCTGCTCGGGACCCGGCCGGTCGACGGCTGGTACCTGTGCGGTCCCTATGACTTGGTGATGATGGCGCGGGCAACCTTGCATGAGCTCGGAGTCCCCGACGAGATGATCCACGACGAGCTGTTCTTCGCCGGTCCACTGGACGCGACGACTCTCCCCCCCGAGCCGCCTCCCGGTGAGGGCAGTGTCGATCTGACTGTGATCCTCGACGGGCGTGCGGTCGACACCCGGATGGCACCTGAGACGTCGATCCTCGACGCCGCCTTGCGTGTTCGCAACGAGTTGCCCTTCTCCTGCAAGGGTGGGATGTGCGCCAGCTGCAAGGGCCGGATCGAGGAAGGCGAGGTGACGATGGACAAGAACTACGCCCTGGTCGACTCGGAGGTCGAGGCCGGCTTCGTGCTCACCTGCCAGGCGCATCCCGTCACGGACAGGGTCGTCGTCCGCTACGACCACCGCTGATGGTCACCGCCCGCAACACCCGTCGAGATGTCGTGGCCGCGGCAGGGAGGCTCTTTGCCGAGCGTGGCTACCACGGCACGTCGATGCGCGACCTGGGCAAGGAGCTCGGGCTGTTGGGATCCTCCCTCTACTCCCATGTGTCTTCCAAGCAGGACCTGCTGGTGGACGTGGTCGAGGAAGGCGCCCGGCTCTTCGAGGCGTCGGCCGAGAAGGCACTTGCCGCCGAAGGATCCGCATCCGATCGCCTCGAGGCTCTGATCTCCGGCCACATCGACGTGGTCGTCGACAACATCGAGGTGGCACGCACCTTCTTGAACGAGGCCAGGATGCTCGACCTCGAGCACAGGAGCCGCGTCATCGGCGCCCGGGATCATTATGAGGCGGCGTTCCGGTCGGTGATCGCGGACGGAATCGCCGAGGGAGCCTTTCGTCGCGATGTCGATCACAAGACCGCATCGATATTCATCCTCTCCATCCTCAATGCCATCGAGCGCTGGTATCGGCCGACGGGCGCGCTCGATCGGGACGCCCTGGTTGCCGAGCTCTGGAGGTTCACCCGATCGGCCCTGGGTTAGTCCACCGCGATCGGTTCCCGCTCCAGGGCTCTCTCGAACTCGGCGCGATCGTGTACCGGCTCGCCATGGGAGATGATCGTCTCATTCCGCCCGCGCCCGCGCTTACAGGGCGAGAAAACCGCCGGGCAGGCTTCAGGACCACCGCCATCCGGCTCCCAGTGCGGATGGGGGATGCGCCAGATCCACACGCCCGGTTCGAGGTCGATGATCATCTCAGGGCCAACCTTGGTGGTGTGCCCGCATCTCACGCACGTCCTCCCTGGTCCTCGGCCCCCAGGTGAGGGTGGGGACCGGGTGTTCGGCCCTGGCCAGCTCCAGGTCCTCCCTGGTGAACCCAACCGGCTCGGTGATGGGCTCGATCCCGTACAGGTTGGCTGCATTCCATCCCAGGATCTTGGCCTTGGCACCCCTGGTCAGCGGTGGGTATCCGAACCGGGTCTGCAGGTCGTCGGGGATCTGAAAGGCGCGGAAGGCCTCGATCTGGCCCTGGGGCGACCCATAGAAGATCGAGTCGGTCCCCCAGAGGATGTTGTCCTCCCCGAACGCGACCATCAGCTTGCCAACCACATGCGCGGCCTCGTCGGGACGTCTGAGCAGATGCCACCATGTCGAGCCCAGCTCCGCGTACACGTTCTGGCCGGGCCCGATCCCCGCATCCGTCACCGATTTGATCAGACGGTTGACCCCCACGTTTGCCGTCTCCTCTGCGTACGCCCCCTCACGTCGTGACACCTCGAATCCGGAGTGATACACGACAAAGGAGACGTCAGGGTGGGCTCTGGCGGCCGGCCCGACGTCGGCGGGCGAGCCGTATCGGGCCTGGTTGGAGAGGCCCTTGTGCACAAAGAGGATGGGTGTCCCTATCTTCACCAGGTGGTCGAGGAACGTGTCGGCCACCTGGGCCAGGCCCGGGTCGTGGTCATCCAGCCACCAGTGGATGTCCGACGGGAAATGGGTGAACGTCTTCCAGCCTGAGATCCGGTTCTCTTCGACGGTCCGGGTCATCTCCTCGAGCACCGACTCGATCGGTGCAGTCTGGGGGAGGGCGAGGGCGTTGACGACCACACGGTCATCGCCGGACAGGGCCTGCACGAGCCGGCGGGTCTCCTCCATGACCTCGTTGGAGAGGGGGCTGCCCTCGGGGTTGATGGGCAGACCGGACAGGGCGGTCATCGTTGTGTCCGAGCGAACGAATATCTCCTCGAGGAAGTGGTTCGTGGCGAAACACGCCCTGGGGTCGTCTTCGTCTTTGCACCGTGCCTGCGGGAACTGGCTGCCCCAGAACCAGTCTCCCCGTGTCGACGGGTCGAGGTCGTACTCCAGCAGATGGCCCTGGACGTCGAACACGAACTCGGTGGGGCCGATGATGGCTCTCGCGGCCTCGGTGTCCAGCCTCGACACGGGGTCGAACGGGTAGAACAGCCCGGGTCTGGCGCCGGTCGCGGCCGAGACGGCACCATCGATCGCGGCCAGGCAGATCGCCAGTGCGCTCGCGGATCGGAGGAACTCACGACGGCTCAGACCCGTCCGTCGAATCGCCTCGTCGATCTGGGCACGTGCGGTCCTCTCCGCCTGGCGTCGTGTCGGAGTGATCGGCTCAGGGTCGTACTCACCGTTGGAGCACTGCTCGAACGCGATCGGCAGGCCCGGGTCCTCGTCACGCCAGCGGATCGTCATGGCCACCCGATTCTCGCGCAGCCACGGGCTCGGAGTGACGACGCTCCCTCTCCGGCGTTGGGAATGCTCCATCGCAGAGGCACAAAACCTGGCTATCTCGCCCCGGGGTGTAAGGATTTGGGGGGACACACTTGTCCTACAGGTATGCCAGATTACGAAAAGCTCACCGACGCCGAGCTCGCGACCGCATTTCGTGCGGGCGATCGAGGCGCGTTCACCGGGATCTACAACCGCTATGCCGCCCGCATCTACTCATATTGCCTGACGCTGGTGCCCAATCCCGACGACGCAGCCGACGCCGCTCACCGCGTGTTCCTGAAGGCGGCGGAGCGTCTCAACCAGCCGGAGAGCCGTCACGAGCTCCGGCCGTGGTTGTTCGCGGTTGCCCGAAAAGAAGCCCATGGAGCGGGACGACACCGGGCACGGGTCACACCCGAAGATGACTATTCCGAGCCGATCGTCCTGGAGCCCGATCCGGCCCTCGGCGTCGAGAGAGAAGAGCTGCGAGGGGTCCAGGTGGTCCCGGCTCCCCTCGCTCTCAAGGTCCGGGTTCTCGGATCCGTGGGCAATGACCCGGTAGCTGCTGCGGCCCGCGGGGTGGAGTGGGCCAAGATGGCCGGCTTTGCCGCCGTTGCGTTGGTCGTTGGCCTCATCGGTGTCGCCGTCTCTGCCCGGTTCACGCCGTCGGGCACCGTGTCGACGATCCCGGTTGTGGCTCCGCCGGCCGCCGATTCCACCACGACTACCTCGGAGCCGTCTGCGGCGACGACCACCGAACCCGGAGTAGCGGCCTCCACGGCCGCTTCCTCGCCACTCACACCGGCGTCCTTCGCAATGGCCCAAGACACCATCGACTTCGGGTCGGACGGGACCTCTGCCCAGATCGACCTGGCCAACGACGGCGGTCAGGTCGGAGCGTGGGCAATCGCCTCATCGAGCCCCGCCATCAGCGTCTCAGCGGGGAGCGGGGACTTGGGGGCGGGGGAGTCGACCTCGATCCAGGTCAGCTTGGATCGGTCCCAGATCGCCGAGGGCGATCTGGGCGAGACCCTGACCATAACCTGGGATGGCGGTGAGGCACCGGTGACGGTGGTGGCCACCCATGAGGACAACCCGATCATCCACAACCCCCAGGCCTCCCCGTCCCAAGTCCAAGTCGACGGGGGGCCGTCGTGTTCCACCACACACACCACCATCTCGGCCCGGGTCCGGGACACCTCACAACTCGCCTCGGTGGTGGTCCGCTGGAGCCCGAGCGGCTCGGGCACCCGGGAGACGGCGATGATCCCCCTGGGCAATGACATCTACGAAGGCGTGATCGGACCGTTCACCGTCGCCCAGAGCGCAGCCGTCAAGGTCGTTGCCATCGACGAACGGGGCAACGCCGGCGGCGCATCGATCATCGTCGGCGTGATCGCTTGCCCATAGGGCCTGTTTTACAACAACTGTCGGATCGGCCATCGTTCCCGTTATGAAGGTCGTCCTTGCCTACTCGGGAGGTCTCGACACGTCGGTCATCCTCGCCTGGCTTCGTGAGGAGCTCGATGCCGAGGTCGTGGCCTACACCGCCGACGTTGGCCAGGGAGAAGAGGTGGAGGCAGCCAGGGCCAAGGCCCTCGAGACCGGGGCCTCGGAGGCGATCGTCGACGACCTGAGAGAGCGCTTCGTGACCGATGCGGTGTTTCCCGCCTTGAGGGCAGCTGCGGTATACGAGTCCGAGTATCTGCTCGGCACCGCCCTGGCCCGGCCGATCATCACCCGTGGCCTGGTCGAGACCGCACGTGCGCACGGCGCCGACGCCGTCGCCCACGGTGCAACAGGCAAGGGCAACGACCAAGTTCGTTTCGAGCTGACGGTCGCCGCGCTCGCTCCCGAGCTGAAGATCATTGCACCATGGCGGGAGTGGAAGCTCAGCGGTCGCTACGACCTGATCGCCTATGCCGAGGCGAGGGGCATCCCGGTCCCGGTGACCCGGGAGGCCCCCTACTCGATGGACGCCAACCTCTTTCACATCTCGTACGAGGGTGGTGTGCTGGAGGACCCATGGGTCGCACCGCCACAGGGGATGTTTCGGATGACCGCCGACCCCGAGGACGCACCGGACCAGCCGCGGGAAATCATCGTCGGGCTCGATGGTGGCGACCCGGTGGCGGTCAACGGGAGCAGACTGGGCCCCGTCGAGTTGCTGAGTCATTTGAACCACATCGCCGGTGCCCACGGAGTGGGGCGGATAGACATTGTGGAGAACCGATTCGTGGGGATCAAGAGCCGTGGCGTGTACGAGACCCCTGGGGGGACGGTTCTTCATGCAGCCCGTCGTGCCATCGAGTCGCTGACCCTCGATCGTGAGGTCCTGCACATGAGGGATGCCCTGTCCCAACGATATGCGCGGATGGTCTACAACGGCTTCTGGTTCTCACCGGAGAGGACGACGCTCCAGGCGACGATGGATCGCATCCAACAGCCCGTCAGTGGGGAGGCGCGGCTGATGCTCCACAAGGGCTCGGTGAGGGTTGTCGGCCGACGCTCTCCTCACAGCCTCTATCGGTCCGACATCGCCACTTTCGAGGCAGACGACATCTACGACCAGGCCGATGCCACTGGTTTCATCAATCTCAACGCAATACGCATCAGGGGCTTCGGCGACAGGTCATGACCATGTGGGGCGGGCGGTTCGAGGAGAGGATGTCCGAGATGACTCGCACCTTCACATCCGATCACAGTGACCGCCGCCTGCTCGATGTCGATATCCGTGGCTCGATCGCCCACGCCGAGATGCTTGCCGCGACCGGATTGATCACCGCTGCCGAGTCCCGGGTCCTGGTGGACGGGCTGAGGTCGATTCAGGACGGGGAGCTCGTGTTCCACGACGATGACGAGGACGTTCACACGGCGGTGGAGCGAAGGTTGGCCGAAATAGTCGGCGAAGTCGCCGGGAAGCTCCACACCGGGCGATCCCGCAACGATCAGGTGGCACTGGACCTGCGTCTCTACCTGGCCAAGGCCGGGCGGGCGCGGGTGGACCAGCTTCACCGGCTGGCACTGGCCATCGCCGGGCTGGCCGAGGGCCACGCCGAAACGATCGTCCCGTCCTACACCCATCTCCAGCAGGCCCAGCCGACGACGCTGGGCCATCACCTGCTCGCTTATGCGTGGATGATGCTGCGTGGCGCCGATCGTTTCCGTGACGCCCTGGTGCGCATCGAGGCGTCGCCGCTGGGCTCCGGCGCCTCAGCGGGGTCATCCCTGGGAGTCGACAGGTCGATGACCGCGCAAGCGTTGGGCCTCACCGATGTCATTCCCAACTCCCTCGACGCCGTCGGATCCAGGGACTTCGTCGCCGAGTACGTCTTCTCCTGCGCCCAGGCGATGGTGGATCTGTCCCGATTGGCCGAGGATGTGGTCTTGTGGTCCACCCGCGAGTTTGGATGGGCTCGTCTCGGCGATGAGGTCAGCACGGGATCGTCGGCGTTGCCCCAAAAGCGCAATCCCGACATCGCCGAGCTGGTCCGGGGCCGGGCGGCCACCCTCGTCGGTGACCTCTCGGCGATCCTCGCCCTGCAAAAGGGTCTGCCCCTCTCCTACAACCGCGATCTCCAGGAGGACAAGCGAATCGTCTTCCATGCCGACGACACCTTGGGGGCAGCCGCTGATGCGATGGGGGAGCTGCTGGCCGGGATCGAGCTCGACCCACCTCGGCCCGGGCCCGAGACCACGGCCCTGGACCTTGCCGAGGCTCTGGTCGGGCGTGGCGTTGCGTTCCGGGAGGCCCATCGCGCGGTCGGCGGGCTCATCAGGGCTCTGGAAGGGGATGGCCGCTCTCTGGGTGACGCGGCCTGGGAGGACCTAGCCGCTGCTGACGACAGGTTCGAGCCCGCGGATCTGGACCTGCTCGACCCGGCAGTCTCGGTGGGGCGCCGCGTCAGCGAGGGGTCGGGCAGCCCGGGGTCGGTCCGGGATCAGGTGGCGGCCATCAGGGGGATCCTGAGCAACGTGATTCGCTGACCATCTGTTGGGCCGTGGTGCCTGCTGGGGACGGCTGACTGCACAACAGATCTGTGGTCTCCATCTGTTGGGCCGTGGTGCCTGCTGGGGACGGCTGACTGCACAACAGATCTTGGTGCGCAGAGATCAACCGCCGTTCTGGGACCTGGAATCGACCGTCCAGGTGCCGTGGGAGCGGATCAGTTTGTCGATGTCTCCCGGGCCCAGCTTCTCCCTCGCCTTCTCCACCTGGGCATTGACTTCGTGGTCATATGCCGGACGCGTCACGTCCCGGAAGATCCCCAGGGGGGTGGGGCCGTATGGGCCGTGGGACAGCCTGCTGAGGGCGAAGGCAATCGACGGGTTGGGCCGGTTCTCGTCGTGAACCAGGATCGCCTTGGGGTCCACCGACGACGAGTCGACGATGGTGGCCTCACCGCCACGCATGATCACTGCCTTGGCCCCCTCGTCGAAGACGATCGGCTTGCCGTGCTCGAGGTCGATGCGGTTGTGGACGCGCTCCTGCTTCCCGGTCAGCTGAATGAACGCCTTGTCGTTGAAGACATTGCAGTTCTGGTAGATCTCGATGAAGGCGGTGCCCTCGTGCTCGTAGGCCTTTTGCAGTATCGCCTGGGTGTGGTTGCGGTCCATGTCGAGCGACCTTGCCACGAACGTGGCATCGGCGCCCAGGGCTAGCGACACCGGGTTGAACGGGTAGTCGACCGACCCGAATGGTGACGACTTGGTCGACTTTCCCACTTCGGAGGTGGGCGAGTACTGCCCCTTGGTGAGACCGTAGATCTGGTTGTTGAACAGGATGATCTTCAGGTTCACGTTGCGTCGCAACACATGGATCAGGTGGTTGCCACCGATCGACAGTGCGTCACCGTCGCCGGTGATGACCCATACCGACAGATCGGGCCGGGCGGTGGCGATGCCGGTGGCGATGGCGGGCGCCCGCCCATGGATCGAGTGCATCCCGTAGGTATTCACGTAATAGGGGAATCGGGAGGCGCACCCGATCCCGGAGACGAAGACAAACTCCTCGCGGGGCCGGCCGAGACCGGCCAGAAAAGCCTGGACCGACGCCAGGATCGTGTAGTCGCCACAACCGGGGCACCAACGGACCTCCTGGTCCGTCTGAAAGTCTGCTCTCGTGTATGAAGGGGCGCTCACTTGATCATCTCCAGGATCTTCTCGGTGATCTCGGACACCTTGAAAGGCTCACCGGC
>Ga0326597_10005410_pt1 | contig 17743 bp, 24 predicted proteins | sample RVTome_12_FD_203789 | JGI IMG/M metagenome (GOLD analysis project Ga0326597, IMG submission 203789) | Soil microbial communities from uranium-contaminated site in the Upper Colorado River Basin, Wyoming, United States - RVT100D185 | ecosystem: Environmental > Terrestrial > Soil > Contaminated >... | reverse complement strand
TGATATCGCTCCATAAAACATTTGATTCATTGTTGTAACAGCACTTGTATTCCATCCAGTTAGGTTCTGATTAAATGCGTCTGCATTACTGAACATATCATTCATATTAGTAACATTTCCTGAAACATCATCAAACCAATTTTCAGCTGTAAAACTTGTAATATAAAAGGCACTATTAAACATGTCTTGGGTGCTGTTTATTCCTGTGACATCTGATAAATTACTTAAAATATCAATTAGTAAGTCTTTTGTTCCTTCGTAAAAAGAGATTCTTGAAGCAGACCCATTAATAGTAACGTTATAAGTTCCATTGACGGAGTAAGAGTTATTTATTAGGCCTGTCCCTGAAAAATCACTTGTAATATTTCCATCTCCCCAAGTAACATTTAATCCTACAGCATTATCTGCCTGAAAACTAAAATTTTGAGGACCAGAAGTGATATTTATCTCAATTGTAAATGCAGAGGAAACCTGTAAACACAACACAAAAATCCCAAATATGGCTACAATTAACCACTCCCTCTTCATAAATTCCCTAAGAAAACAATCTTTTTAACTGTTTCGAATATGTTACAAAACTATGAATATTTATGTAATAGAAAAACCTTAAAAATACTCTTCCTGTTCCTATTTCAACCCCGCATAGCTCAGTGGTAGAGCGTTCGGCTGTAGTTTTTAACTAGGGCGGAGATTCCGGCATTTAAGCCCGGAGAACTATGAAACCTGAAAAGCCGCGAGTTCAGCAGAACCCGAAAGATCCCCAGTCCGATTCTGGGTGCGGGGATTTTTTATTAACTTAGAATATTCTTCTCAATCCTAATAATCCTTATATAGTATAAAGTCAAAAATATTTAATGGTAGAGCAGAGGGAAAGAATGCTTCTGGAAATTATCATTGCCGTTGTGTTTGTTGTATTTCTTGTCCTCGGTTCTATTGTTGTCATAAATGCTGCCGGAGGTTCAAGCACTGAAACAGAAACAACAATTGAAAATTCTTTTAATACATACAATTATAACATCCCGGCACAGGCACAATACACAACTTTAACCGCAAAGCCATATTTTATCGATGACGGTAGCCACATTAGAGTTTATCGTAATTATCCCGATTATGATGGTTCTTATTATCTTGATGATGCCAAGTATGTTGATAACAGAAAAGATTTTTCTGACGATAAAAGATATCTAAGATATAGCTCTGACTCTGAATTAAGAGTTGTAGATGGCCTCTTCGGAAATGATATAAACAGATACGAAGTCCGCGTGTTTAATAGGGATTATGTCGGAGGAAATTTTAAAGTTGTTTTCTTTTTTGAAGACTATTACGGACTTGTTAGTTCTGAAACAATGACCTATTATGTTCCTGCAAGAGAAGAAAAACTTTTCTTGATTAAAGACATTTCTCCAGAGAGATACGATTACAAGAGATGGTGGTACCATGTGAATCCCATAACGAAAGTAAAAAAAGGAAATTATTAAATAAAATTAAACACCATAAAAGATGTCTCAATTTATAGAAATGTTTAAAAAGAAAATGTTTCTCTAAAATTCAACAAAATAGAGGTGAAAAACGAGGCTGACAAATGGACGAATCAAACGAATTGGGTTTTGAAGATGAAGATGAATTTGATATAGACGACCTTGAAGACACGCTTGACGGCTCAGATGAAGCGTTTTAATTGTTATATCTTAATATAGCTTCATTATTCCCTTTTTCAAGCTCTTCGAAATCTGTCTTTATTAGAAACCTTAATTCATTTATTCTCTTCTGAAATATGAAGATGTTAGTTAAAGTTATAATTCTGCCATACCCGATTGCAACAGGGTCAAATTCTATCTCCTTTATTGTTTTTCCATCAGCATAAATTTCTACAGTGCCTTTCTCAGAATCAGCCAGACCCTGATTTCTTATGACAAATGTTAAGTCAAGGTATCTGCCCGACATTGTGGCAGAAACATTTTCAAATGTAATATCCGGAAGGCTCGGGAAGGAATATAATGAATTGATTGTAGCCGGAATATCTTCTCCTATGGTCTGGCTACACTTGCTTACCGGATACATTATATTATTTGAGTTTTCAGAATGTGCAAATCCAAGAGCATGAAGAAGCTCGTGAATTCCTACATTCGGATTCTCGCATTTGGATTCTCTTATAAGCGTAATGGCTCCCTTGTGAATGACATTGAAGTTTTCTGTTTTTGTTATGTTTATAGGCCCACCCTCACCAGCTATGAATAATTCTCCATCAAACCTTGCCTTTTCATCGCAGGTAATTGAAATTTCTTCATCAGAATCGACAGAATAAAAATCCAGGACAGTAAGGCTTTCAATAATATCAAATGATCTCTGCATTTCATCGGTTTTTTTCAGGTTGCAGTCTTCAATTTTATAGGAAATCTCTTTGCTGGAGTATCTTAAATTTGGATAGAACTGCATGTCAGCGCTGGTTGCATTAAGGCTGAAATTATAGTTTTTAGGAGAGAAAGTAAAATCAATAGTCTCAAATGGAAAAACCCAGTAAAAAAATAAAAGTGCCACTAAGAAAACAGCAACTAACGCGGCAAGAAAGCTTTTCCACCCCATTTTTATTTTAGTGTCTGACGTTTGTATGATTTAAATGTTAATAATAACCAGCAAAAAATTTGCAATATTATCAGGTTTTCTGCATATTAAAATATTCTCTTTATGCAATAAATCTGTCTAAAAAAATATTAAAAAAAGAATAAATTATTGAGAGAAATTAATATTTTTCATCTGTGCCATCATCACTCCCGGCAGACTCTTCTTCGTCTTCCCAGTCATCTAAATAATCGTCATCATGTTCTTCTTCAGGCGTGTCATTATCTTCGTGATGTTTGTGTTTGTGTTTCATTTCAACCTCAAAGGATAAATGTAACAAATCTTTGGTTTTTTAAAGATTTGGTTTCACCCGTAAGTTGGGTTTTAAGAAAATTCAGGCAGCTGGTGTTTATGAAGAACGCCTATAAACTGTTGCATTAACCTTATGCTGTCCCTTATTGTGCGAATACTTTACAACAACCATGTTTGTAACCCCCAACATCTGTGCTCTTTCAATCAGGTAATCTTCTGCTTCTTCTCTTGAATTTCCAAAGCCATCCATCTCTCCTTCAGAATATCCGTTTGTACTTGGTTCTCCCAAAATTATTCTCGCTTCTCTAAGCCTTTGTTCAAGGGTTTTTGCTTTTTTTCCCAAGCCAAACAATCTCATCTTAGTTCTTTTTAGAATTTTTTCTTTTTAAGCATTATTGTGATTCTATAATCAGAAAAACGCCCACGCCGGGAATCGGACCCGGGTTTCCAGCGTTCTGTCAGCAACAATCTATATCTGCTGACGACAGGCTAGCGTCATAGCCATTAGACCACGTGAGCTTGATAAGGAATAAGAGAAATTGTTTTTAAAGTTTACCTTATTTTCTTTCCTCTGGTTTCATGCCAAAAGGTTTATAAATATTCTACCATTATTGATGTGTATGAAAATTAGTAAGAAAGACCTGCTTCGCATAAACAAGGGATTTGGGGGGAGTCTGAGAAGCAGTTCAAGCCTTGATTTTGCTATTGATAGGGCGAATAACCTCAAGTTAGGAATTTATAAGAAATTGGCTTATCTGTGGCGCGCGATATTAGTGGACCATCCTTTTTCAGGCGGCAATAAAAAGACAGCGGTCTTCTTGGCGTATGCATTTGCAGATGAAAATAACAAGCAAGTAGACAGGGATGGGCTGATTTATCAGGCAGTTTCGATAGCACAAAAAAACCTGGCAAGTATAAGGCAGATAGAATGGAGGATTAAAAATGCAATTAAATAAAAAAACAATTAACAGGATTTTGAAAGAGAACAAAAAGACATTTGAAATGCTGGAAAACTATGACAAAACTAGAGAACTCCCTTTTCAAAGGAAAAGGATAGACATAACACTGTCTGTTGAAACCATCAATAAACTTAGAAAATTAAAAGAAAAAACAGGGAAGCCAATCTCACAGATAATTGAAGAAAAAATTTAATAGGTTATTTTTTGCTTTTCTTAAGTTTCTCTAGCCTTATCTTCTTCTTTCCGCCCATGTATTTCTGCAATGCCGCAGGGATTTTTATGCTTCCGTCTTTCTGGAGGTTGTTTTCCACGATGCATGTCATCATCCTTTCTGTTGCAATCGCCGTATTGTTTATGGTATGCACAAACCTCGTTTCTGCCCCGTCCTGGTAACGTATATTGCTTCTCCTTGCCTGGTAATCAAGGCAATTGCTGCACGAGCCCAATTCACGATATTTTCCTTGCGAAGGAAACCATCCCTCAAGGTCGATTGTTTTTGTGGAAACAGTGCCGGTGTCTCCGCTTGCAAGAACAACAGAGCGAAATGATATGCCAAGCTTTTTGTAAAGCTCTATTGCATTTTCCAGAATTATTTCAAATTCTCTCCATGAATTCTCTGGTCTGCAAAAAACAAACTGCTCTATTTTTTCAAATTGGTGAACCCGAAAAATTCCTTTCGTGTCTTTGCCATGCGCCCCTGCCTCTTTCCTAAAACAAGCGCTGATTCCGGCAAACCTAAGAGGCAGTTCTTTTCCTTTGATTTCCTCATTAGATTTGAATGCATTTATTGCATGCTCCGCAGTCCCTATAAGATACAGGTCCTCGCCTTCAATTTTGTAAATGGCGTCTTCAAAAACATCAAGGGTTATTGCCCCTTCCAAGGCTGTTTTTTTCAGCATGTATGGCGGCTGAATCAGCTGAAAGCCCTTCTTGCTAAGAAAATCAAGGGCAAAATTAATTATCGCATAATTCAATTTAACAAGGTCATTTCTTAGATAGTAAAATCTTGAGCCGGCAACTTCTGCTGCTTTTTTTGTGTCAATCAAATCCATAGTCTCCATTATTTCTGCATGGCCTTCCTTTATTTTGGATCTTGGTTTTCCATATTTCTTAAGAACCTTATTTTTTGTAGCGTCCCCCAACGGCACACTCTTATCAATCATGTTTGGTATATTTTTCCAGATTTCAAGCCTGCGCTCATCAAGCGTTTTCAGCTTTGCTTCTTTTTCAGAGATTTTTACAGGAATGTCTTTTGCGTCCTTCAAAAATTCCTTAATATCAGCCCCTCTCTTTTTCGCACTGTTTATCAGCTGGCTAAGTTCATTCCTTTTTGCCCTTAACTCATCAACGTCTTTCTTAAGCTCTCTCCATGCCTTATCTAATTGAAGAAGCGAATCAACCTTTTTTTCATCCATAAACCTCTTTTTCAGGCTTTCCCTGACTGCCATGGGATTCTCGCGGATAAGTTTTATATCAATCATTATATGTCTTGGGAAGAATTATATTTAAATCTTGCGAGAAACGCAAATATTATCTGGGGGTTTTTGATAAAATTTATTTCCTCAGTAAGAAAGAATTTTCTTTTTTCTTATAGGATAATAAATAATCCCAAATAGAATTAGGACTATTCCAACGACGAGAGAAAAATAGCCAGCATAAACCCATTTTATATGTTCTTCAAATAATTTGATTAAGGCAATTCCTAAACCAAAAGAACCAAAACCAGTTCTTATATAGGCAAGGGTATTTCTCTCATTAGCCAAAATTGTTCTTTCTTGTGCTAATCTTTTGTGGCTGGCTAATCTTCTTTTGAAGAAGCCATTGTTTTTTTCACCCATATCATCAATAATAGAATAGGGTTTAAATTTCTTTTTAAAAACAAAAACCTATAATATTTGTTCTTTTCCAAACATCATATTTAAAGTTATTGAACAGCTCGTTAAAAAGAGTAATAAGCATCATAAACCATCATGTTTGTTCTTGGATCAAATCTTTCTCTTACAGTAATTTGTCCTGGAGGAAGATACATCTCTGTTTTCTCAAGATGAAATTTGCATATTCCCCCCAATATTCTTTCAAGGTCTTTCGATGTTTGGTCTGCAACTTTTCTCCCATTGGAAAACCTTGTAGCAGGCAAATGAAGAACCAACTTAGGGGTATCTGGCTCAGCCATTTCAAAATCAACAAATACATTTTCTTCTCCCACATACATATTCGCAATAAGGTTTTCCATTAAAAAATACCTGCATGCAGATAATTAAACTTTTGTCACTATTGAAACATTTAAAAATTGGAAAAGATATTATCATTCATGGCTCTTGAAGAAATAACCTCCACCTTAGTAGGGGCGTACGCCGGATTTATCTCCTCACTTCCACTATTCTTCCAGAATTTCTTTAATCTGTTTTTTCTTGCTCTTCTGATTGTCATATATGCTGTCTTCATATGGAAATTTCACAGGTTCATAGGAACAAGAAATATCTTCAATCTAAATCTTAACAAATACAATACCTCAGAGCATCCGACAATTGCAAAAATAGTGGCCGGATTCCTTTATCTTCTTGAATACATAATCCTTCTTCCAATCATAATCTTCTTCTGGTTTGCTGTATTCACAATATTCCTTATTTTCCTTACAGAAGACTTGCAGGTATCAGCTGTTCTGACTCTCTCAGTTACTATAATTGCAGCCATAAGAATGTGCTCTTATCTTCCAAATTACGGGGAAAACGTAGCAAGAGAAGTTGCTAAGCTCCTTCCATTGACTCTCCTTGCAGTATCTGTCGTGAATTCCGGGTTTTTTGATTTTGAGAGAATCATTGGACAATTGACACAGCTTCCTGCTTTCTTTGACCTGATTTTGAATTACCTTTTGTTCATAATAATTCTTGAAATAATATTAAGATTCTTTGAGTTTGTCTTCTCATTCCTTGAGCTTGAAGAAGAAGAGCCGGAGGAAAAGAAAAAAGGAAAAGAGGATTAATCTTTTTCAACAGCAGGATGTTCTTTTCCGTGAGAGAACATATCTTTCAGCATTTTTATGTGCCTTTCCCTTTCTTCTTCATAGCCTTTTACATCTGTCTTCAGAATAGAGAGCATTCTTGCCACATATTCTCCTCCAAGGAAATGAGGTGTTAAAACGTAACTTGCTCCTTTTTTATAAAGGTCAAGGGCATCCTGAATTGTGTGTGCCCTGGCAATCACTATCGCTCTTTTGTTCACGCTCCTTATCTTCTCTGACAAAAGAGCATTTGTCTCAAAATCAGGAATAGTTGAAACAGCAACATCTATCTTGTTCAAAGACAGGCTTTCCAGCAAATCCTCATCATCAACATCCCCGTAAAGGTTTGGAACACCAACCTTTTCAAGACTGGAAACAACATCTGGATTGTAATCAACAACAAGATATTTTTTCTTTATTTTCTTCAGGGAGCTTAAAATGCCAAAACCGATTCGATTATATCCAAAAAGAATTGCATCAACTTCTCTTTTTTTGATCTTCCTTTCTCTCAGGCCTTTTTTCTCAAACATTGAAAGATGTTTTGACAGTTTGTGGTATATTTTGTTTGAATAAATTATCATGTACGTACATCCGGCAATGGTTATCATTCCTATAAGAGTCATAAGTGAAAGAACCTCTCCTGAAAGATGCCCGACGCGCACCCCAAGTGCGATTAATATCAGGGAGAACTCGCTTATCTGTGCTACAGTCAGGCCTGCAAGGAAATTTGTTTTCTTTGTATAACCTTCAATAGCCATTAAGACCATAACAATCAGCGGATTCCCTATTAGTATAAATAGTGAAAAAATCACTGCCGGAACTATCAGCTGTCCAATGTTTCCGACTGTCATTTGTGCCCCAAGCAAAAGGAAAAATGAGATAAGGAAAAAGTCCCTTAGTGGTTTCATTCTCGAGCTTATTTCAAGGCTGTATGGCGAAACAGAAAGAAGAACTCCTGCAATCAAAGCACCGACCTCTACAGTCAGGCCGGCATAAAAGAAGAGTGAAGCCAAGCCAAGACCCCATGCAATAGAAAATACAAAAAGAAATTCCTGTGACCTTGCAAAAAACTTCTGGAACCTTGGAAGAATGTAAATGCTTATCGGAATAAGCACAGCGAGAAGAAGGGTGCCTTTAAGGACAGTAGTACTTATCTGCCCCAGAAAATCTCCTGATGAAAATGAAGAAACAAGTATAAGAATTATTATCGCAACAAGATCCTGAACCAGCAAAAAGCCTATGGATATTTTCCCATAAAGAGCATCAAGGTCTCCTTTGTCAGACAATAATTTCATGATTATAATTGTAGAAGAGAAGGCAATCGCAATTGCAATGTATGCTGCAGTCAGAGGTGAAAAGCCAAGAACTGTTGCAAGAAAATACCCCAGCAAGAATGTGAAAACTATCTGCCCTATTCCTGTTATAAGAGAGATTCTCCCAACTTCTTTGATAACCTTCGGGCTTAAGTGCAGGCCAACAATAAAAAGAAGGAAGGCTATGCCAAACTGGGAGAATACGCCCAAAATGTCTATCCCTGGAATTATCCCAAGAAAAAACGGCCCGGCAATCACACCTGCAATCATATAACCAACTATAAGAGGCTGTTTAAGAATCCTCATTATAAGGGAAACGCCCAGCACAATCAATATAACAAGACTTATCTGACTAAATACGTCAATCGCCATCTTTTTTCATATTTAAGATGATTTTTTGATATAAAAAGGTTTCACCTTTTTATAGGGTAATAAGCAGCGCTCAGAATGTTATAACAACCAATGCTTTACAAACCCTTTAGCATCATTACCGTCAAGAAATTATCAACAATAACATTTAAAAACAAATTTCTTTATTCTTTATCATGCCAAAAGTAAGAATAAAGCTCAACAGCACAGACATAGAAACAATCAATGGTATTTGCAATTCCATAAGGGACATTGCACACAAGTCAGGAATAAATATCTCAGGACCTGTTCCTCTTCCTACAAAACGGCTGAAAATAACAACAAGAAAAAGCCCTTGCGGAAACGGCACGGCAACTTTTGACAATTTTGAGATGAGAATTCATAGGCGTTTAATAGACCTCCCAGCCAATGAAAAAGTCCTGCATCATATTATGAGAATGCAGATTCCAAAAAACGTCAACATAAAGATTGAGATGAAGGATTAAAGTATATTTTTCTGTATATATTTATTTATAATACCTATTTTTCTAAAAGATAAATGGAACAATATCTTGCTATGCTAAGGTATATTTTAGATAAAGGAGAGGAAAGATCAGACAGGACAGGCACAGGAACACTCTCTGTTTTTGGGTATCAAACAAGATTTGATTTAAGGAAGGGCTTCCCTCTTATCACAACAAAAAAACTCCATTTAAGAAGCATTGTTGAGGAACTCCTCTGGTTTATAAAAGGAGAGACAAATGTAAGATCACTAAATGAAAGAGGGGTAACTATCTGGGATAAATGGGCAGATGAAAAAGGAGACTTAGGTCCTGTATACGGCTACCAATGGAGATCATGGCCTACAACTGACGGAAGATATGTTGACCAACTTCGACAAGTTATCGACCAGATAAAAACAAACCCTGATTCAAGGAGGCACGTGGTAAGCGCATGGAATGTAGGAGACCTAGAAAAAATGGCTTTATACCCCTGCCATCTTTTATTCCAATTCAACTGTGTCGGGGAGTTCCTTGATTGTAAGATGTACCAAAGGTCTGCGGATACTTTTCTGGGAGTTCCATTTAACATAGCTTCTTACGCTATATTGACCATGATGGTTGCTCAGGAAACAGGAAGAACTCCTAGAGAGCTTATAACATCTTTTGGAGACCTACACTTATACAAAAACCATATAGAACAAGCACGATTACAACTTACAAGAGAGCCGAAATCTCTCCCTAGGATGACAATTCCTCCGGGAACAGTTGACGAAATAGCACACAACAACACCTATACAGATTTTAAATTAGAAGGCTATGACCCTCATCCGCATATAAAGGCACAGATTTCTGTTTAAAATGTCAAAAAAAGAAGATGGCTACTCTGGTTTTTTGGAGTATTTGAAGGAATCGACGCAAGCGGTAAAAACCTTCAACTGCACAATTTAGAGAAAAAGATAGAAGAGTTGAATAAATGGCAGGATGTGTTAAGAACCCATGAGCCGTGGAAAAGCTCTGAAATAAAAAGAAAATTAGAAACAGAAAAAGACGCCTATTCTGGTGCCGAGGAGATTGCAGAACTTCATGTTGAAGACAGGGCGAGACACACACAAAAACTAATCAGGCCAAACTTAAGGGCTGGTGCAGTGGTATTATGTTCAAGATATACATTATCAACATGTGCATATCAATGGGCTCAGGGATTAAGCCTGTCTAAACTGCTAGAAATGCATGAGCACAGAGGAATCTTAATTCCAGATGTAACTTTCTTTTTAGATGTCTAACCAGAAGTGGCATCACAAAGAAGGACAGCAGGAACAGCAAGCCTGGAAAAGTTTGAGCACAATCCCATTTTTATCAATAAGCTAACCAATGCATATAAATCTCTGATACATATGTCAGAAGTTGATCCCGGCATTTTTGGCAGAATTGTAGTTATAGATGGGAATAGAGATCCAGAAGATGTCGCAAATGATGTCTATAAAGAGTTTGTAAAAATTTACAGACCATCCAGTTAACTTTATATATTTCTTTTCGGGTTTTATTCATAAGCCCCAATGGCACAAGGGTACTGCGCGAGATTGGAACCAGAACAATCTGTCCAACGATCTCGGCCTTAACAGGCATCCAGGTTCGAGTCCTGGTTGGGGCGTTGAATTTTTGTGTTACAATTAAGTGGTAACAAAAAGTAAGATTTATAAGGTTTAATACCCACTAAATTATATGATAAATGCACTAGGATACGCGTGTAGTAATGAGTCTTTAGATTCCATTACCGAAGGTTTAGACATACAACCAAGCGATGTAGTCATAGCTGTAGCAGGTAGCGGAGATCAGCCTCTTGCTATTTTAGAAAAAGCAGAAAAGGTAATAGCAATAGACATGAATCCTGCACAAATAGATTTGGTAAAAAGAAGAATAGAATTATTAAAAAGAAGAGACTACTCTGGGTTTTTAGATGCTGAAGAAAGAGGTGAAGCAGATGGATGGGTTAGTGGCCATTATATGGAACCGCTAGTTCAAGCAAATAGAAAAGCTAGGGAAAGATATTTTACAGAAAATAGAAGAATTGAAGCAGTAGCAAGAAAGTTAGGTAGATTGGAAGTTCTTGAGCCAATCAGTTTTTTAGAAGCTGTACAAAAAAATCAATTTTCTAAAGCATATCTTTCCAACATTTTAGGATGTGGTAATTCTTTATCTTTAGATGATAAACTACTAAGTGTTTTATCTGAGAAATTGCCTATAAACGGATTAGTTTATGTAAGCAATCATGACGATTTAGTTAGACATATGGCAAGAGGCATAATTAATGATAAGAAAAAAGAGCCTTTATTAGGAATTTTTGATACGCCTGAACCAGATTTTCTTCCATCCAATATGGTTATGGATCAGGATTTAACAAGATTGGCAAGAAGAAATAAAGGTCTTTGGAGACCAGCAGTCTATAGGAGAGTAAATTAAAGACATAATACCTAACTGTAACACTTTCTATAGGCGTTTGGTTGGGGCGCTTTGCTCTGGATTCTTGTTTGATGAATGAACATAGAAATCTTTAAATAATATTAATTAAAAAGATAAAAATGGAAGAAACAAAAAATCGTAAATTTCTGGACTGCAGAGAGATGCCCAGTGAAAACAATTGCAGTTTAAGGATTAGCGGGACAGAAGAAGAGGTCTTAAAAGCCGGAGTTGAGCATGCTGTGTCAAGTCACGGACACGCAAATACTCCAGAATTAAGGGAGCAACTCAGGTCTATAATGAAAGAAGAGTGATGATAGACAGAAGAATTTTGACAAGACAAGAAAGAAGGTTAATAGAGCGCCTCAGCACCCCGAGGAAAATTCAGGAATTTATTGACAGAAGAATAAGTTATGATTTCGGAGAAGACGGGAAAATCCGTTCTTTCAGGCGTGTTGTGAGGGAGCATAAAGCGCATTGTCTTGACGGGGCACTGTTCGCAGCAGCAGCATTGCAGCAGCATGGGCATCCGCCTTTAATTGTCTGTATGGAAACAAGAGAGATTGACCATAATATCGCTGTTTACAAGCAGAATGAACGCTGGGGCTCTGTTGCCCAATCCAGAGACTCTAATTTGAATGGGAGAAATCCTGTTCATAGGACAATAAAAAGCCTTGTTATGTCATATTATCCTTATCATTGGAATTCTTACTCGAAAAAAGAGGACGAGACAGATTTAGCAATGAGGGGCTATGCGGTAATTGACTTAAGAAAAATTAAAAGAGACTGGGTTACTGCAGAAGAAGATCTTGCTTTTATAGAGGATATCTTGTGGGATGCTCCATACAGGTTTTTGTTTCCGAGAAAAGACAGGTCAAAATTTTATAAGGTCGGGAGAAAAACAGGGGAAGTAATGTTTATATAAATCCCTGCCTTCTGTTTAATTATGATTGCTCTGCAAACAAAGGGCTTTGATCTGCTGACTCCAAAGACAAAAGAGGAATTCCAGAAGCTTTGGGAAAATCATTCTGCAAAAATAGAAAGAAAACTGAAAAATACAGAATCGTGCAAGATTCATATAAAGGAATACAGCCCCGGCGGGAAAACAAAATTCAGCATTCATGTCATGATAAAATACGCCGGAAAAGCCCTTGAGGCTGACTCTGTTGACTGGGATTTAAAAAAAGCTTTTCACCGTGTCTTCAAAAAAATAGAGCAGGAAGCAGAGCATATGTTCCATATAAGCGACCAGCATCAGAAGAGGAAACGGGCAGTGAGCCCTTTTGATTAATTCTTAAATAAAGAAGGTGTTAATCAAGTAAATCAAATGATTCTCATACCTTCATAAATGCATCATGCTAGTAAGGAGTCATCAATACCAGGTTCCCATAATCTTTAAATAACCATAATTCATCAAGAAATATAGAAGATGGAAAAGGACATAGGAAAGCTGAAGAAGAACGACACTACAGACATAATTATACGCCTGGATGACTTCGGAGGAAGAAAGGGCCTGACAATCCGCGAATTTGTCACCTCAGACAGGTATACCGGATTTACAAAATCAGGCGTAAGAATCCTCGCGCAGGATTTCCCGAAATTCAAAGAGATGATTAACTCTGTTACAGACGAGGACCTGAAAGCCGCAGAGCCAAGTGAGGCTGCAGAATCAGACGAACCAGCCAAGCAAAAGACACTCGGCGAAGAAGAAATAGAAGATTATTAATTCTGGGAAAAGATTTTCTAATGTAAAGCCTATATCAATAAGATGTATCTGATGTTAATGAGATACCTTACTGCCAATATTATGGTTAAATATCCCCAAAATTTCTCAAAAATTAATTATATTAAAATTCTTAAAAAGTATAAAAGATCACAGCAGACCTTCAAACCATAAAAAAGCCTTGATAAGCAAGGCCACAAAGATAAGCACCAGGCCAAGAGTTACATTTCTTTTGTGATGGTGGCCGTGGCTGAAAATAAGAAACAAAACACCTATTATAAAAACAAAGACAAGAATCATATCGTACCATGCCATCTTTATGAGAGAGAACTTTAGTTTTTAAAATTAATGTTTAAATTCTAAATTTATATAAAAATTCTTTGCCAAAGGTTTTTATACCCTGTTTTTCTTTGGTTTTTATGGAAGAAGAAAAAATGGAAGAACACCCATCTGAGAACAAGCCAGAGGGTGAAGAAAAAACTTCTGAAAATATCTCTGAAAGTGAAGAAGAAGAGACAGAAGAAGAAAAGAAAAAAAAGAAAGAAAGAAAAGATGAAGAAGAATCAGCCGGTTCTCCTTCTGAAGATGGCGCACAAAGTGAACAGCCAACTTCTTCTGAACAGTCAGAATAATTTCTAATTTTTCTGCTCTTTTTTATTTTATTTTATTTTTTAACACCAGTAAAAGTTTTTCGAAAAGCTTAAAAACTCTAAAATCTTATTGATAAAAGGTCGAAGAGGCAGAACAGTCAGTCTAAGCAAGATCTTCGGATCGATAATCTTCGGATTATCAGCTTAACTGGTTTCGAACGTTTTCTCCGGCCTTTCATATTCTTAAAAATTTATGATTATAAGATATATGATGTATACTATCTGCTATAGAACTCTGAAAGAAATAAAAGAGGCAGATGTGGTACAGAAAAGTTCTTGATTAGCAAGAATTCTTGACCAACAGTTCCAATAGTTTTTTAGCTATTTTTAATAATATTCTATAAGATAATAACCGTTAACACGCGCAATTAGATTATACTAAACAGTATGTCAATCATGCTCAAAAATTAGGCCAATATTCTTAACCTTTAAAAACAGATTTCTTCTACAATTATCATGAAACAAGAGCAAACAGAAAAACCATTGGAAAAAACAATCAGGCAGCCAATTGTGACTGTCTGCGGTCATGTTGATCATGGAAAATGTATAACAGGGGATACTATCATCCCCCTCGTAGATGGAACTTTAATTACAGCAAAAGAATTATTCGAAAAAGAATTTAACCCAAGAAAAGCAAAAAAAGAAAACAAAGACATAATACAGGAAACAGACAACATAACCTTATTTAGTAATTATGGGGCTGTTATTTTACCTACAAAAGTTTCTCACATCTGGAAGAGAGAGAAAGAGGAATTAATTGAGATAAAAACCGCCCATGGAGATATAATGAAAACAACGCCAGAACATCCTTATTTCAAATTTTCAATTAAGGGGGATGAAGAAATATTTGCAGAAAATTTAAAAATTGGGGACTATATTGCAATCCCGAAACAAATCAAAATTCAGGGTTTAGAAACGAAAAAAATAATTTTCAATGAATTAAAAAAATCAGATTTTTTATGCTTTCTAAATATAAATTCAAAAAAATTAATTGAAAAAATAGTAAAAGCGGGAATTAAAGATACAGAAAAGAAATTATCTATAAAATATCTGGATGAATCATTAAGAAAAACAAGGATTAGAGTTAAAGATTTGGTTAAAATTGGGAAATATTTTCAGATTTCCGAAGAAGAGTTATACGACATGATAGGAACAATAAAAAATTCCACAGGTAAACAAAGAGCAGGTCATACAAGTAAAATAATCAAACTGCCGGATTTACATGAACCTGAAAAATTAGGATATTTATTGGGATGTATTGCTGGCGATGGTCACTTAAGCAAAACGCAAGTGCTTTTGGATAATAATGATAAAGAAATTCAAGAAAAATATGCTGAATATTTGCAAGGCATATTTAATATCGGTTCTTTTGTAAAACAAAATCATACATGCCAAACAGTCGTAAATCGTGGGGGGTTAACTTTTAAGAAGTTTTTAACAGAGATTATTGGCTTTCCAGATAAGCAAAAATCAGCTTTAATAGAAGTGCCAAAAATAGCACAGACTAATCAAGAAATTTTCAGAGGGTTTTTTGCGGGACTTATTGACACCGATGGATATGTGTCTCATCTTAATTACTCTATTGAATTAACCAGCAAAAGCAAAAAGATAATCAGACAATGTTCTATCTTACTTTTAAATCAAGGCATACAATCTGTTATCTTTGAAAAAAATGGTTTTTACACATTGAGAATTGCCAATAAAAAATATTTAGACAGGTTTTTAGAGAATTTCAGGCCTAGATTAAAAAGAAAATTAGAAAGGATAATCAATGCATCAAAAAAAGCCCAATCAAGCAGAATTTTTGATATATTACCAATTCCAAGAGAAGAATTAAAAAAATTAAATTTAACAAAAAGAATAAACAAATCGGTTCCATTCTTTAATAAATACATGAAAAATCAGAATTTGACTGAAGCATTTTTGTTGAAGGTATTAAAAAATGTTAAAGAAGAAAACTCCACCTCATTCATGATAAAAATGCTTTTAGAAAAAGACACAGGTTATGTTAAAGTAATTTCAAAGAGAAAAATAAAAAATAAAGAAAAATATGTCTATGATTTTACAGTTCCAGAAACGCATAATTTTGTAGCTGAGAGAACCATTGTGCATAATACATCCCTTCTTGACAAGCTAAGAAAAAGCTCTGTTCATAAAGGAGAAGCAGGAGGAATAACACAAAAAATTTCCTTCACTCTTTATCCTGCAGAAAACATGAAAGCAGCATGTCCTTTAATAGACAAGACAGGAATCAATCTAAAGATTCCGGGATTTCTTCTTATAGACACTCCTGGCCACGCGGCATTCACAAATTTAAGGAAGCGTGGCGGAAGTCTTGCTGATTTGGCTGTTCTCGTAATTGACATAAATGAAGGAATAAAACCTCAGACATCAGAAGTCATACAGCTCTTAAAGCATAATAAAACACCATTCATAATCGCCCTTAATAAAGTTGACAAGATAAATGGCTGGAAATTCGAAGAAGGTTCTGAAAAAAGTTTGAAGGAAAATGTTGAGTCTCAAGCATTAAGAACAAGCCATGATTTCAATGAAAAATATCTTACACTGCTTGGCTCGCTTCAAAACTACGGGCTTGACGCAGATCTTTATTATAATATTGATGATTTCACAAAAAAGGTCGCTCTTGTGCCCTGCAGCGCAAAGATAGGTCAAGGCATTCCAGAATTAATCCTTGTTTTATGTGGCTTAAGCCAGAAATACCTTACAAATAAGCTGTCCCTGGGAAAAGAAGGAAAAGGAATTGTTCTTGAGATAAAAAAGGAAAAAGACAATCATTATCTTGAATCTATAATTTACGATGGTGTTCTTTCAAGGAAAGATTCTATTGCTATTTCTAATCTCGATGGCAAACCCATAATTTCAAAGATCAGGGTTCTTGAGGAAATCGGACCTGTATCTGCAAAGTTCTTGCCAAAAGAATCTGTGACTGCTTCAACAGGCATAAGACTTCAATTAACAGAAAGTGTTGATATTCTGCCTGGAATGCCTTTTGTTGTCTTCCATGATAATCTGGAAGAAATTCGGAAAATGTTTGCAAAAGAAATTTCCGAGAGCATAAAAACAGACAAGCACGGAATTGTAGTAAAGGCAGACAGCCTTGGAAGTCTTGAAGCTCTTCTTCTCATGCTGCGTCAAAATAATATCCCTGTATTAAAGGCAGGCATAGGAAGCATAAACAAAACAGACATAATCAATGCTAAAGCCAACTTGAAAATTAATGCCCTTGATTCTGTTATTGCCGGATTCAATATTGATATCGACGATGAGGCAAAAGAAGTAAGCGGAGCAGACAAGATAAAGATACTGACAGACAGCATTATCTATAAGCTTATAGAAAATCTTCTTGCTTTCAGAGAGGAAAAAAGAAAAGAAATAGAAAAGGAAAGGCTTCTTGGGTTGAGCTCACTGTGCAAACTCACCTTGCTTCCACAATATGTTTTCAGAAATACAAGTCCTGCAATTTTCGGCGTGCGGGTCGAGGCTGGAAAAGTTGTTTCTGGATTGAATCTTATTGATAATCTTGGAGAAAAAGTAGGAAAAATAAAGAATATTCAGTCTGAGAGTAAGGCTGTTGAGCAGGCATCAGGGGGCACAGAACTTTCAATCTCAATTCCAGGCATAAATTATGAACGGAGAATGAAATCTGTTAACTCTGTTTATTCAGACATTTCAGAGCAGCAATTCAGAAACTTCAAGAAAAACAAAGACCTTCTCTCAGCGTCAGAGCTTCGCGTTCTCCAAGAGATAGCGGAAATAAAGAGAAAGCAGAAAGTTGATTGGGGGATTTAAATGTTGTATCCCGTTAATATTTCCTAACGATATATCATTTCGATTTTTCATTTTCTTAGTTTCCTTATGAAAGCTTCTGACGGCGTTTCAAGTTCATCAAACTTTAAA
>Ga0326597_10005409_pt1 | contig 17743 bp, 16 predicted proteins | sample RVTome_12_FD_203789 | JGI IMG/M metagenome (GOLD analysis project Ga0326597, IMG submission 203789) | Soil microbial communities from uranium-contaminated site in the Upper Colorado River Basin, Wyoming, United States - RVT100D185 | ecosystem: Environmental > Terrestrial > Soil > Contaminated >... | reverse complement strand
CGCTGGTGCGGCTCCAGGTTGCCGGAAAAGAAGCGAGAAAATAATTAAAAGGTAAGGAGGATTTTATGGCTACGGCAGCGAAACAGGAACCCGTCATCACGATGTGGAGCAAGGAGTTCACCTATGACCGGTGGATGAAGACCAAGGGTATCCCGATTCACACCGGCTATTTCATACCGGATTTGCGCACCATCGAGCTTGAATGGTGGGAGGAGCGCGGATGTAAGGGGGCGTTCGTTCAGTTGTTGGGTCAAGAAGGCGTCAGCGCCTCGCGCGTAACCGAAATCCCTCCGGGCAAATCGTTGCCGCCGGTGAAATTCGCTCTGGATGAGATCGTTTATGTCCTCTCCGGGCGCGGCCTTACCACCGTCTGGGGCGGCAGCATGCCGAAGAAGAGCTTTGAATGGCAAGAGCATTCCCTATTCTTGGTCCCACGCAATCACCACCATGTCTTCAGCAACATGCAGGGCGATAAGCCGGTACGCCTTTTCCACTACAGCTATATGCCGATGGCGATGTCCGCGCTGCCGGACCCGGACCTGTACTTCAATAACCCTTTCGAGGCGAAGAACGGCTCTCTGGAGGGGGATTTTTACTCCGAGGCGAAGATGGTCCAGGCGGCCAACGCCGACGAAGGTTTGGGCATGCGGGCGTTCTGGTACGGCAACTTCTTCCCCGACATGCGCGCCTGGAACAAGCTCGACGCCAACGAGCGGCGCGGCGCCGGCGGCAAGAGCGTATTCATCCAATTCCCGAATTCAGAATTAACCGCGCATATGTCGGTGTTCGCGCCCAAGACCTACAAGAAGGCGCACCGGCATGGACCGGGGCGCGCGATCATCATCCCGGCGGGCGAAGGCTATTCGATCATGTGGGAAGAGGGCAAAGAAAAAATTGTCTGCCCGTGGCATGAATGCTCCATGGTGACGCCGCCCAATAAATGGTTCCACCAGCACTTCAATGCCGGCGGCGACATGGCGCGCTACCTCGCGCTGCACCCGCCGATGCAGTTCCACGGCCACGCGGAGAAGGTCGAAGACCGCGCCAAAGACCAGATCGAATACCCCAACGAGGATCCCTATATCCGCCAAAAGTTCCAAGAGGAACTCGCCAAGCACGGCATCAAGAGCGAAATGCCTGCCGAGTGTTTCACCAACCCGGACTACGAGTGGTCCAGGGCGATGGGGAAGCAATAAACACTTCACCCCACAGCTCTCTTAGGGTAAAATTCAAGAATCCCCGCCCAGCGCGGGGATTCTCATTTATGAAGGGCCGCAAGAATCATGGATAGAGGCAAGCCAATGCACGACGATATTTACGATCACGACCACCCGGATAATTTCATTATTAAAGAGGATGAGATCGTCACCGACATCGAAGGGCTGGAGATGTTCTCGCTCAAAAGCGTGGGCATCGATATCGGCTCCTCGACTTCTCACCTGATTTTCTCCCATATCACGCTCAGGCGCCAAGGCGCGTCGCTTTCCGGCAAATTCAAAGTGACCAATCGCGAAGTACTGTACCGCTCGCCGATCATGCTCACTCCTTACCTATCGGCAACCAAGATCGACACGGATAAGGTCAACGAATTCATTCATGAGGCCTACCGAGATGCGGGCTTAACGCCCGAGGATATCGATACCGGCGCGGTGATCATCACCGGCGAGGCGCTAAAAAAGGAAAACGCCCAGCCCATCGTCGAGAACTTCGCCAAGTACTCCGGCAAATTTATCTGCGCCGCGGCGGGCCATAACCATGAAGCATTGCTGGCAGCCTACGGCTGCGGCGCGGTGGACCTATCGAAGAGCGAGCACAAGACTGTGTTGAACGTCGATATGGGCGGCGGCACGACGAAGTTATCCCTCATCGAGGACGGCGTGGTTACCCAGACCGCCGCCATCAACGTTGGCGCCCGGCTGATAGCTTTCGACGAAGACGATAAGATTACTCGGATCGAAGACGGCGGCCGCACGATGATGCAAGAGCTTGGCTACAGAGTCGAGCTCGGCCAGAAGATCACTGAAAAAATGAAAGAAGACTTCGGCGCCTACATGGCGAAGATCCTCTTCGAGACCATTGAGGAAGGGCCAAATGCTCCGATGGCCAAGCAGCTCATGGTTACTCCGCCGTTCGTTAACTACAAGGGCTTGAAGCAGGTTCAACATATCGTCTTCTCCGGCGGCGTGTCGGAGCATGTCTATGATCGCGATGCGAAATCATACGGCGATATCGGGCCCGTGCTTGGAAAGAACATGCGCGAGCATCTCAAATGCCTGCCGAAAGATGTCGTAAGGGAGCCTATCGAAGGCATCCGCGCCACGGTTATCGGCGCCGGCGAGTACACGATCCAAGCCAGCGGCAACACGAGTTACGTTTCCAATGAGAAGGCGCTGCCGGTGCACGGCCTCAAAGTCATTCAAGCGACGATTCGCGACGGCGAGTCGGTCAGCGACGCGCTCAAACAATCCTTGCGCAAGTTCGATTTGCCGCGCTTTACCTCGGGCCTGGCCCTGTCTTTGACGGTAAACGGCGTGCCGGATTATCAATCAGTCAAACGGATCGCCGAGGGCGTGGCGGCAGTGCTTAAGGAAGCGGACGATCCGAAGTGCCCGCTTTATCTCACGTTGGACCTCGACATCGCGAAATCATTGGGTGGAATTTTGAAGGACGAGCTCAAAGTCTCCCGCGACATCATCGCCGTCGACGGCATCGAAGTCGGCGACCTCGACTACGTGGATATCGGCGAATGCTTGGGCATCACGGAGGTGATTCCCGTCACCGTCAAGTCGCTGATGTTCCCGACGACGCATAGCGATTAACTTTTATTCATCGCTGCGGGCGCAGAGCTTTCTCAAACTCCTTCCCCCTTGAGACTGTGTCGCAATTCACTCGGAGCCCTTCGACACGCTCAGGGCGAACGGATAAGTAGTTGAATTCACGATCGAGCAATACCGTTCGTGGTGAGGTTCTCGAACCATGAACAGTATTGCGACACAGTCTCGAGGGGGAGAGGATTCGGAAAGTGTCGCGCGGAGTCAGATTCATATCGCGGCAGGCCCATCTGAAAGCTAATTCATGGCCGAATACTTCGCTTTCCAAGCCGCGCTTTGTTTTTCCATTGCGCATATTTTTGTCCGGCGGGGTTTGGTAAATTCCAACGCGCTGACCGGCTCTTTCATTTCACTCGGCACCAGCGCCGCGATCTTTTGGCTGCTGGCGCTGGCCTTGGTTCCGTTATCAACACTGCGGGCGCCGGGTGTAGGCTATTTTATTGCCGCCGGCGTTTTTGCGCCGGCCATCGGCCAAACCTTGGGTTACGTCGGTATGGAAAAAATCGGCGTCGCCCGCTCCGCGCCGATCCTCAATACGTCGCCGATCTTTTCTTCCGTCTTTGCGGTTTTTATCTTGGGCGAAGTGTGGACCCGCCAAAACATGCTTGGCACCTGCCTCGTCATTTTGGGGATCATCGTGCTTTCTTCGAGCAAGCCTGCGGCAGGTGAGTGGCGAAAGAAAGACGTCATCTACCCTCTCCTCGGCGCCGTGGCGTTCGGTGTTTCAACCACGCTTCGAAAGAGCGGCCTCATGACGGTTCCGCTGCCACTTCTCGCGGCTGCCGTCACCGTCGGGACGGCGTTTGTTGTTTTGCTATTGATCATTCGGGTCCGGGGAGGACGCCAGGCCCTCAAATTTCATCGGCAGAGCGATGGCTGGATGTTCGGCGCGGCGCTGGTCAACACGGGGGCGATACTGTCGTTTTTTTCCGCTCTCAACCTCGGCAAGGTTGTTCGCGTCGAGCCGTTGGTCGCTTGCAATCCCTTATTGACGATTCTCTGGGCGGCAATTTTTCTCCGGCAGATCGAACGCCTGTCGCCCCGGATCATTTTCGGCGCATTGGTGACGGTGGCGGGCACGGTCCTGGTGGTCACGGCGCGATAGAGTTGGCGAATGGCGATCTATTTTTCTTTTCAAGCGGCGCTCTGTTTCTCCATCGCGCATATCATGATCCGGCGCGGTCTCGTCGGGTCCAACGCAATGACCGGGTCGTTTATCTCGCTCTCTATGAGTGCGCTGATCTTGTGGTGCTTGATGCCGTTTTTCGTGCCCCTGGCGGCGTTATGGACGCCCGTGATTGCTATCTTTATCGCCGCCGGTATCTTCGCGCCCGGAATCGGTCGAACCTTGAGTTACGTGGGAATCGAGAGAGTCGGGGTTGCCCGCTCCGTGCCGATCGTGAACTCTTCGCCGATCTTCGCCTCGGTCTTCGCCGTGATCGTTTTGGGTGAAGTGTGGGCCTTGCAAAACATCATTGGAACTCTCCTGGTCATTGGCGGCGTCGTGATTCTGTCGATGGTCAAGCCGGCCGTAGGCCAGTGGCGCAAGGGAGATATTATTTTCCCGATCGTCGGAGCGATCGCATTCGGGGCGTCGTCGACCTTGCGCAAGGCCGGCTTGGGGTTCCTCAACATCCCGCTGTTGGCGGCGGCCGTGACGGCAGCATCGGCCGCGATTTTCTCGTTTGTGCTGCTCCAGGTTCGAGGCGGTAAGGAAGCTTTCAAGCTCACGCGCAGGAGCGCCGCATGGCTGTTCCCGTCGGCGTTTTTCAATACCGCGGCGATGCTCTCGGTTTTCTACGCCCTTAGCCACGGCAAAGTGGTTATCGTTGAACCGCTGGTGAGCTCCAGCCCGGTGTTGACGCTCTTGCTCACCGCCATTTTTCTCAGGGATCTGGAGGCGCTTTCGTTGCGCGTGATCGTCGGCGCGCTGTTAACGGTGACCGGGACGGTTCTCGTGGCGCTAGCCAGATAAGAGGCGGTTCGGCAATTTGTTTCGGTGTTGATCGGTGATATGAATGACCGGAAAAGCGTTTTCGGAGGAGAGACGGTGATGTCCAAGGCGATGCAAGCAGAACGAAAAATGTGGAGCAAGTTTTATACCTACGACGAGTGGATGGAAGCTCAGGTCATTCCTATCCATCGGGGTTACTACATCGAGGACCTGCGGACATTGCAGTTGGGTTGGTGGGATGCGCGCCAGTGCAATTCCGCATTCATCCAGCTAGTCGGCCAGGAAGGCGTTACTTCCGGGCGGGTGACGGAAATTCCGCCGGCTAAGACCTTACCACCGCTCAAATTCGCTCTCGACGAAATCGTTTACGTGATCGAAGGGCGCGGGCTGACGACGATTTGGGCCGGGGAAAAACGGCCCAAAAAAACTTTCGAGTGGCAGAAACACAGTATGTTTCTGGTGCCGCACAACTACACCCACCAGTTCAGCAACATGCAAGGCGACAAGCCGGTGCGGCTGCTGCATTACAATTACATGCCGCTCACTCTCTCCGGCGTGCGCGACGTGAATTTCATCTTCGGCAACTTGTACGAGGGGCCGGATATTCAGAACGAGCTGGATTTCTACTCCGAGGCCAAGATGGTCTCGCAAAACTTGCTCGACGAGTCTTGGGGCAGGCGCGCCTACTGGTACGGCAACTTCTTTCCCGACATGCGCGCCTGGGACAAGCTCGACAGCAACGCGCGGCGCGGCGCCGGCGGCCGGAGCGTTTATATTCAGTTTCCCGACTCGGAAATGTCCTGTCACATGTCCGTCTTCGACGCGCGCCTATACAAGAAAGCCCACCGTCATGGTCCGGGCCGGGTGATCGTCATTCCGGTCGGCGAGGGCTACTCAATCATGTGGGAGGAAGGCAAAGAAAAGGTCGTGGTGCCCTGGCACGAGGCCAGTTGCTTCGTCCCGCCCAACAAATGGTTTCACCAGCACTTCAACGCCGGCGGCGAGCCGGCGCGCTACCTCGCGCTGCACCCGCCGATGCAGTTTCACGGCCACGCGGAAAAGGTCGAAGACCGCGCCAAAGACCAGATCGAGTACGTCAACGAGGATAAATGGGTGCGGGAGAAGTTCGAGAGCGAATTAGCGAAGCGCGGCCTCACATCATTAATGCCGCCGGAAACCTACACCAACCCGGATTTCGAATGGAATTGGAAGCCGTTTCTGAAGAGCGGGAAGTGATGTGACCGTGTATATCTCTCCTTGGAGCTTGAACTGGCGTGCGTTTTGGCCAGCTGTTGTTAGTAACGGTTTGAACGGAGCGCCCCTCGATACAGCCCTGCGGGCTTACTCGGGGAAACGGATACTTGATACCGGTCATCCTGAGTAGCGCGAAGCGCGTATCGAAGGATTGAACGAATGAAACACGCTCGCTAATTTAAACGACTGGAACGTTTTGAACCACTGGAACGACTGGAACGAGTTAACTTTTCAGTCCAAGCTCATCAGCCACCGCTTGCTCGACGACGGTGCCCTTGAAGAAGCTCGGGTTGTTGCGCGTGTGCAGACGCGCGGCGTTGGTGAACGTGAACTCCCGGAAATCCTGCTCCGTCACGAAGCCCTTCTCCACCATCTCGAACGCTTCAGGAATCACCTCCCTGAAATCGGGCACGTCGAAATGCGTGAAGTCGGAGCTGAAAACCGGCCGAAGCCGGACGCCCATACGGGGATCGAAGGCCCACATCGTCGCCCGGTCGTCCGCCTCGCAGCCAAAGTAGAAGTTGCCGGAGAAGACTGCCCTGACATCTTCTTTTGAATTAATTCCTGCTGCTTCAAAATCGTCCGAGACATGCTCAGGCCGCCCGAGCTCTTCAAGACTGCACTCCGGGCGGAATGCGTCCAGGCTGTTCATGATCGCGTCGGCGTTGGCTTTCAGTCTTTGATCGCCATACCGGTCGATAAGCCGATGCATCTCGGCGACGCTGGTCGCGCTCGGGTACTGCAGCCCGGCGCGCCGGCGCTTCTCCCAGTGTTCGATCAAGTCGGCGCACATCTGACAGGCCCAGCTCACTCCGCCTTCCATGAACCCAAAATTGAGGCTTGGGTACCGTCGCACGAGACCACCCAGGAAAACGCCCCGCGCGAAGGCGTGGTTCGATTCGGCGAAGTGGCCGACGTGGTTGTAGGTGAAGTTGCTGATGGAGGCGCGATCCGGCCAGCGCGGGCTGCCCGCGTGTTGGGTCACGGCCACGCCGAACTCGACGCAGCGCCGCCAGAACGGCTCGTAGTCATAGGGGCTGTCCAGCGCGATGGTATCGCAGTACCAGGCGGCCTTCTGCGGATCGATTCCCTCCGCCGCAACTGGGATCGGCCGCTCCTGATTTCCCCGCAGCATGATCGCTTTGAAACCCCACTGCCTGACCGCGTATTCCAGCTCCTCAATAGCGTCGTCCGGCGTACGGGCGGGTATGATGGCTACCGGCGCAAACCTTGCGGCAAACGGCGCGAACATGTCAGCCGTCATCATGTTGTAGGCACGGGCCGCGGCCCGGTGCAGATCTTCCTGGGCTATGCCGCTGAGGGTGAGGCCGAAGCTCGGATAGATCAGCGCAAAGTCGATGCCCAGTTCGGGCAGGCGCTCGTTCAGCAAGGCCGGCAGCAGCGCCGTTGCCTTGTCGAGCGTATTGCTGGTCACACCCCACCAGATCGTGCGCCGCAGGCGCTCGTGCTGGCGTTCCGGCCAGGTGGCCGGTACCACGCTTGATTCCGCCGCCAGAGCGCTCTCATCTGATCGACAGATCCAGGGCCGCCCACTTCGCTGAGGTACTCAAGGAAGATTGGAATCGGCTCCATCCAGTGGCCGTCGCCGTCGATCACTGGGTGCTTCAGCTCGGCGTGTATCTCTGCGGCTCGATGCTCCATGGTTGCCTCCGCCCGCTAATCTGGCGATGAGGCTAGCGCTATGCTCGCGAGTCGTCAATCGCAATCGGCTGGAACAAGGACGGGTTCCAGTGGTTCCAAAAGTTCCAGCTGTTCCAATCGACGGGAAAGGAGTCGCTTCTTTAAACGATTGGAACGACTGGAACGGAGCGTAGCGGTGGAACGATTGGAACGTGCCCGTTATAGTCGACCGGCTTGAACTATTTGAACGCAACAGGCCGCAGTACTAAAAAGTTGGAACGATTGGAACGGGTCTGCTGATGAGCCGCGTGCCGACTCTGTCTTGCGGTGCTGCCGGCGTTGTAATACACTGCCTACATGAAAACGATCACCGTACGATTGCCCGAGCCGCTCGTGTCGGAAATCGAAACGGAATCACGCGGCCGTAAGTGTTCGAAGTCCGATGTCGTCCGCGAGCGCCTGCAGCAAGTCGGGCGCACCAGACCGGGCCGGTCGACGCCGCTCGGTGCCATTGCCGATCTCATCGGCTCGGTAGAGGGTCTGCCTGCGGATCTGAGCGCACGCAAGAAGCGCTATTTGAAAGCCACGGGATATGGCCGGAAATCTGCTCGTTGATGCCGGCTTTCTAGTGGCTCTGCTCAGCCGCCGCGATGCGCATCACCCGTGGGCAGTAACCCAAGCGACCCAACATGCTCCGCCCTGGCGTACTTGCGAAGCCGTCCTATCCGAAGCCTTCCACCTTCTCGGCAGTCGTGGGACCCCCGCGCTCAGCGCTCTGCTTCAACGCCGTGCCGTGCTCGTGAATTTCGATTTTAACGATGACACGGAATCCGTGCTGAGGCTGTTGCAGAAATACGCCGATGTGCCCATGAGCCTCGCCGACGCCTGCCTCGTGCGGATGACTGAAACACTGTCCGATCCGTTCCTGCTTACCACTGATTCCGACTTCCGCATCTATCGCCGCCATAGCCGACAGGTTATCCCCTGTGTGATGCCCTCCTGATCCCTTTTCGAGGCTCCTCCGCCGCTCGACCCGAAGGAACGGCCATGGAAATCGGATTCCCAGGAGAGAGGAGAAATGGACGGCGTTGCAAGTGACCCTAAAGACGCTAGAAAAGTTTGGAAAGACGTCGGGAAAAAGCTAAGAGTTTTCGGCGAAAACACGGTGTTCAAGAATTGGCCACTTTTCAACGGTAGAGATCGATCGTGTGGTATTGCACTTTTTCTAATTGCAGCGCGAGCGCTTCGATTTGCTCCTGCCAATAGTGCTCGGTACCGAAGGCAGGAAACGCCAGTTTGAATGCGCTGTCTTCCCAGCGGCGTGCGATCCACGCGGAGAAGTAAATCATGCGCAGCGCCCGCAACGGCTCGATGAGCTGCATCGTCGCCATGTCGAAGGTTCTGATCTGTTCGTAGGCCTCGAGCAAGATACGCCTTCGCTCTTTCCCGTAGTCGTCGTCTCCGCCCGTGAGCATCCAGATGTCTTGAACGGGAGGCGCGTAGAGCGTGTCGTCGAAATCGATGAAGTACGGATCGTCTCTATTCCACAAAATATTTCCCGAGTGGCAATCGCCGTGGAGCAGAACGTACTTGACGTCCTCGAAACGAGGAGTAATTGCGTCGCAAATTTGCGTTACGATCGTTTCGAATCGGGTTGCTAGTTCCATCGGAACGAAGTGTCCGTCTTTTAAAAACTTCAAGGGGTCTCGCCCATAAGTTTGCGGATCAAGCCGTAACCGGGGGGCGGCTTTTACCGTTGCCCCGACGTTATGAAGGCGAGCCATGAACCTACCCAGGCGCGTGAGCTGCTCCTTCGTCAGCTCCGGCTCGAGTCGCCCCGGACGCTTCGGGAAGATCGTGAACATCACGTCCTTAATTTCGAAAATACTTTGTCCCTTGTCGTCGGTGAGCGGGCAGACGACGGGAATTTCGCTTTCTTCGAGGGCCTTCAGAAAATCGTGCTCGGCCTGAATCGTGGCGCGGCTCCAGCGGCCGGGGCGGTAAAATTTGATGATGACGTGCGGGCCTTCTTCCATCTCGATGTCGTACACACGGTTTTCCAGCGCATGAAGCGCGTAGAAGCGGCCCGTGCAACGCCCGCCCAATTTCTCGGCGGCGTCGAAAATGACCTCTGGAAGAATCTGCAGGAAGTTGTCTAGCATAGCCTTCATCCTAGACGAGCGTATCGTCCTTGTACACTCCCTAGCAAAGCACCGGGTCGGACCTGCGCAAGACATTGATTCAGCAAGCTAAGATTGCAGAGTAGGAGCGACTAAGCGGCTTAGCAGCGCCTTTTTGAGGCCAAAACGCACGCGCTAAGAAATCGCAAGGCCGCGGACTTGGCGAAACAGAGGAAAGCTTACGGCCGTTATTTTAGCGGCGAAAATGATGCGCTAAGGTCGGAAAATAGGATTTTCTAGGGGGAAAGCACCGAAAGCACTCGCACATAGACTGGTCCGACCCGCGGCTGTATACTCGAACTACGGATACAATCCCGATCTTGCGGCGCGGCGCCTCCGTACGCTGCCGGCTTCGCGCGCGGCGGTGGAAGAGGCGACCAAGCGCCAGAGCGATATGGGCGTTGATGAATTCATTCTCCGGCCGTGCGCCGACGATCTCGACCAAATGGACCGGCTCACGGAAATCGCCGCCCGCACCGTCTGACGGAGACGGCGTGGTTGAGGCTGAGAGGCTGGGCGTTGATTCTGTCTGAGGCAAGATTGCAAGGCCAGGCCCCAGACACACCGTACGCGCGCGTCACGCCGAACTTATCGGCTGCTGCCTGCGCGGTATCCGCATGCGCTGTGCACACGGCATAGATCTCGGCTTCGGACACGCCCTTCAGGGCCGGCACATGCGCACCCGGCCCCCATCTGCCGCCTGCTCCGATCAGGCCTACGCGTAATGGGGCAAGTGCAAGGACGTCCGTTACAGCATTTTCAATCTGCCACATAACGACGGGGCAGAGAATAAACCACCTCTTGAAGTAAAGGTTGTTGCTGCGGCTCTCTACGGCGCAGTGAGTAAAAACGAATGACTTTAGCTTTGCTCAATCTTGCTTTTTTACTCATGTTGATCATTTCCATGAAGTGTTTGCTACCATGTTACTGTAATGGAGGTGCTTGCACTTGCTGTAACGGACGTCCTTGCACTTGCCCCGTAATGGATTGGATTGCGTCATTGTTTTCCTCTTCCGGGATGAGTTTCAGCTTCGGCGCGATTGCAACGACGATGGCGGAGGGGTCAGAGCGCAGGTTCAGACTTTTACCTCACAACAATGTGAAAAGAAAGTCTGGAAATAAAAGTCTGCCCCTTCTCCTTGTTATGTCGGACTCCGATGGCCCCGACCCAATAAGCGAACAAACGAGTTCTCAGAGTCCTTAGCACGCATCCTGGTCTAGTTGACAGGTTATGGCAAATGTCGATAGAAATAGCTCGCCGATTTAATTCATGCGGACCAAAAGACAAAAACAACTCCTCAGTCTCCTGAAAAGAGGAAAGGATGCTTGGAACACCTGGAAGAAAGCGCAGACAGGCGAAATCCATCTCCCAGGAGTCGATCTTCGCGGCCTTAAACTATATGGGATGGATTTTAAGAAGGTAAACTTTAGGCGTGCGTCACTAGACGGAGCAAACCTGAATGGCTGCGACCTTTCTGACTCTTCCCTGTCCGGTGCCGATCTTACTGACGCTACCCTTCGAAGAGCCAATCTGTCGTTTGCGGATCTCTCCGACGCCAGCCTGGTAAACGCCGATCTTTCCGATGCGATATGCCGGAGAGCAAACTTAGGTTACGCTAATCTGAGCCAAAGTAATCTCACGGGAACGAACTTAAGTTTCTCAGAGCTAGCTGCCGCCTACCTCCAATACGCTAACCTCACCGGCGCTGACTTAACTCACTCACACCTCAATTGTACAATCATCAGTGCGACGACTTTCGCCAACACTAATCTTAGCGAAGTTGAAGGTCTTGACCGCTGTCTCCACCAAGGACCGAGTTTCATCGACTACTTTACACTTTTAAAGTCTGGAAATTTACCGGTGACGTTTCTGCGTGGTTGCGGCCTTCCTGACGATTTTATTGACTATCTGCCCGCGCTTATTAACCGAGCGATCCAGTTCTATTCTTGTTTCATCAGTTACTCGACCAAAGAGCAAGAATTTGCGGAGCGCCTTTATGCTGATCTTCAAAACAAAGGAGTGCGGTGCTGGTTTGCTCCTCATTACATTCAAGGGGGGAAAAAGATCCACGAGCAAATTGACGAAGCAATCCGCGCGTACGACAAGCTGCTGCTCATACTCTCCGATGCAAGTATGAAGAGTCAATGGGTGAAGACAGAAATTGCTCACGCACGGCAAAAAGAGAGCGAGCAAAAACGTCGGATGCTCTTTCCGATTAGTCTGGCGCCGTTTTCAGAAATACGAGAGTGGAAGTGTTTCGACGCTGATACGGGTAAGGACTCGGCGCGTGAGATTCGCGAGTATTTTATTCCAGATTTCAGCCGGTGGAAGGACCACGATTCATATCAAAGGGCGTTTGAACGGCTTATTAAAGACCTCAAGTCTGAGAAATCAGACCCACCCGCCAAATAAAAATCGATCACCCTTTCGAACGCAACCGGCGCTCATTTTTTGAACCGCCTCTGGATGATTACGGCGGGGGTCGTAAATGGGGACAGGCGAATATCAGTATGATGCTGTTGCGGGCTTCAGGAAGGGAAGGAAATATATAGATTGTTATGATGGCACCTTCAGAGCAGTTGGCCGCGCGACTAAAAGAACTCGCGAAAAGTTTAGAACTCGACGAGCCGGTCGTGGTCACATGGACTCACGATGAAGAAATCACGCGGATCATCAGCGCGCGGCGCGTGCCGGAAAGAACGAAAAAGATATGAAGTCGAAGAAGATTGACTTTTCGGATATTCCCGAGTTTTCCGACAAACAGCTTTCGTCCATGCGTCGAGTCGGTCGGCCAACCGTGGGCGACGAGCCGAGAAAGCTCATCGCGATCCGGTTAGACGCGAAGGTGTTGGGTTGGCTGCGCAAGACCGCAGAGAAAAAAGGACTGCCGTATCAGTCGCCAGTCAACGAAATCCTGGCCGGCGAGATGCGGAAGGCGGGTTAGTTCGCGTCCCCTTTTCTCCCCTCAATACGGCTATGCCAGCGATAAATAGAAGCAAAGGAACAAACGCATCGGAGGAGTATCTGGCGCGTTTGGCGGATCGATCATTCTTAAACTTATGGTCTTATCCAAACGTCTATCGAGACACGATGGTTAACGGCCGGCGAGCTGGGAAGGAATTGTGTGATCTGTTGGTGGTGTGCGGTGATCACATCTTAATTTTTAGCATTAAAGATATCGGCTGGAGTGAACACACGGATATAGAGGTTGCATGGCCGCGTTGGTATAACCGAGCAATTAAAAAGTCAGCGTCTCAAATTCGACGTGCAGAACGATGGATCGCGCAGTTTCCGGATAGAATTTTTCTTGATTCAGCTTGCACGCAACGGCTTCCAATTCCAGTTCCACCGTCAGATACGCGGAAGATCTATGGAGTTATAGTTGCGTTAGGCGCCCATGCAGCCTGTAGCAAATTTTTCGGAGGCGACGAAGGTAGCTTCATGATTGCCCCAGGGCTAGTCGGCGACGCACACACTAACCCAATCGCGTCGGGGCATCCACCATTCACGATTGGCGATGTAGATCCCAAAGGGTCTTTTATCCACGTTGTGAATGACGTTACGATGGACATCGTTCTAAAAGAACTCGACACGATTACGGACCTCACAGAGTATTTAGACCGTAAGGTAACCTTCATACGTTCTGGGAGGTTAGGCGCGGCAGCTGGTGAGGAAGAATTAATCGCATACTATCTTACTCATTTAGATAACGATAAAAAGCATGGCTTTGTACATCCGGAGAACAGGCCGTGGAGGTCGAACGAGAACATCACCTTAGATAAGGGTTTTTATTCCAGCATGGTTAAAAACCTCCAGTACATCCGCAAAAAAGAGACAGATCGTGATTCTTATGTCTGGGATCAGTTAATTAGGGTTTTTACCGATCACATGCTGGCCGGAACGACCATCATTCCAGATGGTAGCCCATTCGAAATTGCCAAATATGAACTCGGAGTACGCCATATGGCGCAGGAGCCTCGTCTTTACAGACGCGGGCTCAGTCAAGGCATACTCGGGCTGCTCGAAATCGCGCATAAACAGCAACGAACCTTCCGCACTATATTTCCACCGCCCGAAAAACCAGCTAATGGTATCGGCTATGTTTTCTTAACATTAGCGCATCCCCCAAAGCCACTTCTTGGTGGCTACGAACAGTACCGACAAGCCCGGATCAATATGCTTTATGCCTACTGTGACTCAGTTCTCTATAAATATTCGCATCTAAAGGGGATGATAGGGATTGCTACTGAACCACCACCCGATCCCGATAATCCTAGCGAATTTTCTGAAGATATGATCATGGTCCAGGCGCCAGTGGAGTGGTCACAGGAGCACATCGCCGAGCTAGAGAAGCTATGTTCCCACTTCGACATAATGAAAGAAGACAGAATCCGCACCCTCCACATTAGCGGTATCGAATATCCCGACGTATAAATAGCAACTGAGCTAGCCCGGATATAACGGACACCAGAAACGTTGGGGATAAACTACCGGCAGGAGGCCTTCGAGGAGCAAGTGGGGAGAAAAAACGGGAGCAACGGGTCAAGGGAGCAACGGGTCAAGTCTTTTGTTGCAAGTTGTTGCCTTTTGTTAGAATGTTCCCTCACGCGTCTTGCCCACGACGAAATTCACTTTGTCGGATTTTCAACGACGTCTGACGCTTGACTGTCAACAAAAGATTTGACCCCTCACTCTGTCAACAAAAGATTTGACCCCTCACCACAGACCCCTCACACTTGACCCCTCACACTCACGGTCTCTTCATCGCGAGGTCAGGCGCCTGCGCTTCTACTTTTGTCAGTCGGCGGAAAGCCCCTGAAGTTTGCGGGCCTACGTTTTCCCACCGCATCGAAAAAATCATCGAATATCGCTAGGAGCACACGGTCCATATGATTGGTCTCGAATGATGAAAGTGTCTGGCGAGATTGGATATCTAGTTTATAGATTCTTCTGCAATTAGAATGGAAGTCTCTAAAAGCATGGCACCCACCACTGCGATGACGTAGAAAACAGAAAGGCGTCCCTCGTTCTTGGTGCAAGTTCGTTACTTAGGCGACTTGACCAGGAGGAGGAATGCCCGACACCCATGTCATCACTTCGTTCCTTGGACTTCAAAGCCACAGAGTCGTTCGATGGAAGAGACATTACAAGAGATGGATAGAACTGTGGCTGGAATACGACGGAGATACCTACCGGTGCCCTGAATGTGGGAAGAGGTTCCGCCGATATTACTCAAAATCCTCCGTAACTGCGGGAAATTGGAGCACGGTTCAATTGATCGGGATTGAAGCCCCATTTTCTAGAGGAGCATTCACTGTAATTGCAGAAGTTCCAGTTTATAGATAGGGCCCCAGTATGTGTTGCTACCCATCGCCATTTTGAAGTTCTTTACTCGGCTGATACCCGCTTCGACTATAAGAGGGCTCTCTAGATTGAGCTTGTCCCTGGCGAATTCGAGATAATGTCTAAGGCCGGCGTCCAGTCTGTTTTCGAAGGCCATGCTTGGAATGTACTGATTGCTCTCCTCAAAGAGGGTAGCGTCAATGCCCCATAATTCTCGATTATGAAATATTTGAGACGACGTAATTATCCAGCCCGAATCGGCTTCACGCATGAAATCGTACGTTATCCCCCCGTAGCGGTTCCTACCCCAATGTCCGCCACTTCCGCTATTGGCATTCAGAGGGTTCAACTGGATACCAAAAACTAGATCTGCGATTTCAGAATCGCGGAGCGGCGGCATGGCGCGTGTTGGAATGGTGCGTAGATATAGCAACGGACCAACTTTATAACGCAACTGCATACCGCCCATATTTTCGCGTTCGGCAAGGACTTCGCCATCTTCAAAGTATTGCGCTACGCTGAATCCGCGCCGAATCTCTTCATGCGCGGTAGATGGGCGGTCCTCGACTTGCTGGAGACAGTCCTTGATTGCCAATTTCAAGCTATGAGTGAGCTCCCTTTGAACACGGGTCGTTTCCTCCTTATTTGAGTCAGCCCCCAACTTGAATATGATCGGCCCAGCTTTATGACGGAGGTCAAATGGTAGGCTTTCCCGGTCGCCAAAGCTGCTGTTCAAAACCATCAGCAGTCCTTTGTCTCCAATTTTGGCGAGGGCATAACCTAGCTCAATGGCGACATTTGGGTTTAGGAGCGCTCTGTTACTGTCACTCTTGGCTACTGGCGTAACATCAGCGATGAACACCGTGCTGTCCTCGATCTTGTTTAAGATTGTCGAAAAGAGATCCGGTGAACCGGGAATACCTTTTCGGTCATGATCGAGTTCAAGCCGAGCCGATTCTTCTATCGTAAGTTCCTGGTTTAAATCTTTCAGCGCAGTCTCCAGCGCCTGCCGGACGAAATGTCGGCCGATTTTCCCGGGCGTATCGCTCTGCCAGGACCAAAAGATTTTCATCTGATGTTCCTCCAAGGCTGTTGGTGGCTATTCGCGTCTAACTTTGAAATTTAGCAGATAACGGGATCAGATCGAAACAGGTAAGGGGTGGGAGTCGGACCTGAGTATTGACTTATTGAGGTGACCTGAATCCTCCAACTGGTCGCCCAAGTTGCTCTGATTTTCATTAACGAACGCCGAACTGCCACCGGCAATCGTGTTTCTGACATACCGTTCGAGTTACGGATGAATCGCTATCCAGCCTTCTCGCAAAACTATTGACCGATCAACGATAGGGAATGTAGCTTGGCTGTAGTGTGCGGCGATCCCGGCGAATGATGCTACCACAGCATCCAAAGCGTCCGCACATTGCTCGGCCGCCGGACGAAACGAGCCAAAATTTATGCGCGACTTCGACTCCAAACCATAGATTATTTGTCGACGCATTTCGATTCCCTGGGGACCGTCATATTTCTGATACGGTAGTTTCCACGATTGAAGCTGAGCACTCGGAAATGCCTCAGCAATGAGTCCTTGCTCCGCGTTAGTCCATGGCCAGCACGGTGGAAATTTCGCCATAGCTAGGAGTTTCATACAAGCAGCGGCAAATGGTGCACCGCCACGAGGTTTCCACCAAAGAGTGGACCGTACGTTGACCCGTTGCTCAAGCCAGTATTTCTCTGTTAGTCGAAGGGGTTTTAATTGTTCGAGTTCAGCTATACTCTCCGCCAGAGCGATCAATGCTTGGCCACTCGGAAATGGGACATTTCCGGCCAAGTCCAGTGCATGGACTTTCCTCAGCAGTTCCAACCATCCGTCGGCAGGTACATAACGTTGCGGAAGCGAGAACGGCGCATCGATAGCTGCCGCAGCGAAGCGCTTGCTTGCCAATAGGTCAGCAAGTTTCTCATATGGCGCTGATTGACCGGGTAGCTGTTGAACTGTTTGGAGTGCGACTACTTGTGGTTTTGAGTTGTGGTCGGATTCTACGCGACAAATCCAGACGTTGGATCTGGTACGGCTGGCTTTCCAAGAGGCAGCATTCCCCGAGAAGTCGATTCCTAAAAATTTCACTGCCGAAACCTTACGCCAGAAGATCAAGCGAACGGAAGATCGTGAGAGTGATATGTTATCGTGAACAGGCCTCCAGTTCCAATCGTTCCAATTGTTTCGAGGTCGAGGAACGCTCCAGTATTACCAATGGGAGGATTTCTCGGGCGGAAGCCGGCAGAAAGCTTGACGGGGGAGTCCTCCCGTTGCTAATGAGTATCGCAAGAATCGGTTCGACTGGAACTCGCAGGTGGAGGTGACTAGCTATGGCTTTGGTACGTTGCGTTACTGAAATGGGTATGGGAGTGGACGTTCACGGATTGGATTATACCGCTGCCGCGAAGCGGGCGGTGTTCGATGCGATTCATCACAGCAGCTTGGGATTTCCGCGGCTGGTGGGCAAGACCGCCGACGATATGCGGGTGGATGTCACGATCG
>Ga0326597_10005408_pt1 | contig 17745 bp, 12 predicted proteins | sample RVTome_12_FD_203789 | JGI IMG/M metagenome (GOLD analysis project Ga0326597, IMG submission 203789) | Soil microbial communities from uranium-contaminated site in the Upper Colorado River Basin, Wyoming, United States - RVT100D185 | ecosystem: Environmental > Terrestrial > Soil > Contaminated >... | reverse complement strand
GCAGCATATAGCCCATCAATGGAAACAGCCGCTGACTGTTGTTTCCCTCCTTATCCAGAATCTGTGGAATGCCTATGCCTGCAGTGAACTGGCAGCCGAGAAGATCCAGGACACCATCCACAAAACGACAGATCTGCTGGAACATATGGCACAGACCATTGAAGTCTTCAGGGACTTCTACCGGCCGGACAAGGAAAAAACGGTATTCAGCATCAGTGACTCCGTCGACAACGCTTTGGCTTTTATTTCACCGGCTTTGAAATACCAGTCCATTGCCGTTGAGCTCGATGTCGATCCTGATCTGCTGGCGACGGGCTATCCGAGGGAATATATCCAGGTACTGCTTAATGTATTGTCCAATGCCAGGGATGCGCTGAGAGAAAGAAATTCTGAAAAACCGAAGATAATGATAAAGGGTATTGCAGAAGGAAACAGGGCCGTTGTGACGATATCGGACAATGCCGGGGGAATTCCGGAATCGATTGTCAGCAGCATTTTCGACCTGTACGTCACAACCAAAGAGGTGAGTGGCGGTACCGGTATCGGTCTCCACATGTCGAAAAACATCATCGAAAAAAATATGAACGGGTCATTGACCGCCCACAACACGGATTCCGGCGCACAATTCAGAATCGCAATCAACATGCCGGAGGATAGGCAAAGCCTTTGCGATTGACACCTGCCTTTCGGAAATTGTCATTGGGATTGCCGGCGCCGGAACATTGTCTCGGAGGTGCGGCGGCAGGCTGTTTGGCGCCAGTTGAATTTTCAGATCTTTCGGCAGCGGCTCGACTTTATTTCGCACCTCGCCAGTCGGGTCCCCGGCCGCGCCATCGGCGTTTCGTCCTCGACGATCATTCGCCAATATCCTCATTCCAAAGCGCAGGGTTTTCCTTAATGAATTTCTCCATGAGTTCCCTGCATTCCCGGCTATCGACCACGACCAATTCTACCCCTCTGGATATCAAATACTCCTCCGGCCCCTTGAAAGTCGCATTCTCACCGATCACCACTTTTGGAATGCCATAGAGCAGGACCGCGCCACTGCACATATCGCACGGCGACAATGTGGTGTAGAGAACGGATCTCTTATAATCAGCCGCTTTTAAACGACCTGCATTCTCCAGACAAGCCATTTCCGCATGCAACACGACGCTTCCTCTCTGAACACGCTGGTTATGCCCGCGGCCGATGATTTTCCCGTCCAGGACCAATACGGAGCCAATGGGAATACCGCTGCCGGCGAGGCCCTTTTGCCCTTCTTCCAACGCGGCTTTCATAAATTCATCCATCTCATACTCCTCGCCAAATGTTCCTTGTCGCCAGTGCCGTTTAACCCCCCTGCCTCCAGAGAAGCCTATCAAACCGCCGCCCTTTTGCAGACCATTCCCGAAACAGCGCCTAGATAAACGCCAACGCAAACAGCCCGCCGAAGCGGGCTGTTCGATTGGACCGGGAAAGCTCCGGGGTATATTTTCAGCAACCTGCTATTGGTTTTTTCCCGGCGGTTCGGGTTGCGGATTGATCCCCACGGCTTTCCCCGGATTCAGTTCCCCGGGCTTTATGGATGTGCTTCCGACGATCCTGCCGTTCTGCAGCCGGACCCTTTCGCCGATCCTGATGCCTGCCGGGTCGTTCATCACCGTGGATATCCGCCCCTGGTCGTCCTTCAGGGATATTTTGTTTCCTTCGATCTTGATGACGGTTGCGGTTGAAATGAATTCACGGGCCGCAACCGAAGCGGGTTGAATCCCGCCCACATTTTTTTTATGGAGAGCCGGTGGTGAGGGCACTACGGTGAAAACGATCTTCTTGCGGTTGTTACTCCGGTTGCCGTCCGCCACCTGCCCGGAGGGATCAACCACGGCTTCCAGGGTGAAGGTCCCGGACGGCCAGGTGGCAAGCAAACCATCGGGCCAGTTGATGCCGAGATTCTGACCGGCCGGAATCATCGGGACCGGCCGCGACCCGGTTAAAACGGCCGGGCATCCCCCGGTGCAGACAAACCGGACGGTGGTCGGCGGCGTCTCTACGCCGCCACGATTCGCGATCAGCAGGTTCAGGATGCTGCTCATGCCGATTTTGTCCCCTTCCCTGATTGGGTAGGACCAGGCCATGCTGGTGATGGCCAGATCGGGTTTTGGCACCGGAATCGGGGTGGCTGACTGTAAGGCCGGGGGTTTTTTGAGCTGCGTCTTCAAACCGGGATGTGCCGGGTCCGCAGCCTGGCCCGGCAGCGCCGAAGCCAGCAGCAAAGTCCAGCCCAAAACCCATTTCATCATGTGGCACATATACCCTCCTTTTCTGCTTCCTGAGAACAGGAAAACTCTCCTTCTCAAGGCCGTTTTTCCTGATAGGGCACTTCAACCCACTTGGAATTGTTATTTTGGCCACATTCCTCTCCGGCCGTAAAAGGCGCCGTGTTTTCCTTGCCAACGAACAAGGTAAAGAGGCGCTTGGCGTTTCCTGGCGGAGCCCCTGCCGCCCAGCTATCGAAATCAGGGATCTGAAAGGAGCAGTTTACGGGAAAGGAGGCCCCTTTTTTCACGCTGGTAAAAGCCTTGGTGCAGAGTTGTTCGACGACGCCAATCTGGACATAGGTCTTGGGGGGATAGCTCAGGTTCATAAAAACCTTGGCTTCGGAAGGCAAGTCATAATCCGCGCTGCCGACATTGGAAACGGTGCCGGATAAAATGACCAAGCCATTGCCGCTCTTGACGACTTTGAGGCCGACTTTCAGATCGGGGCAACCCTTGAGCGTCGCAGCTGCGGAGGCAGGAGGTTTTTCCTGGATCTGCATGTGGCTTGAAGGTGCCACCGGCTTGAGTTCGGCACGACTGACGCCCTCGACGAAGATGCAGCAGGCAACGACCAGGACAATGACCAGACCAAGGGTAGTCTTTACGTGTTTAAATGCTATCATCGGCAGTTCCTCAGGGGTTGAGTTAGAAGCTAAAAACGGCTAGCGGGGAACCAGTTCCACCCGCCGGTTTTTGGCCCGGCCCTCCTCCGTGGCATTGGCTGCCACCGGCGCCAGGCAGGCGACGCCGTTTGGGGTCAGCCGGCCGGGGGCAATGCCGAATTCTCGGGTAAGCGCCCCTTTCACCGCGTCGGCTCGCCGCCGTGAAAGATCGAGATTGTGATCAAAAGCTCCGACATTGTCGGTATGGCCGACCACGTGCAGGGCGAGTTTCGGCGCCTGTTTCAACAGCTCGGCTATCTCTTGCAGCGTAGCCCGGGATTCGGGTTTGATCGTCGCCTGGTCGGTATCGAAGAAGATCCCGTACAGGGCCACCCGCCCGGTCAGGGTGATCGCTTTGGACATCTCGGCGGCTTTGACCACCACCATGTTCTGCTGCATGGGGCGGACCTCAATGATGTCGACGGCCGCATAGGCTCCCTGCCTGGCCTTGTAGGTGGAGTCGTCCCTGGCCCACTCCACCGTGGTCAGATAGACATAGACGTCCCCCTCCGGGCGCTCCTTCATGGCGCTGAGAACGCGGATACCCTGCTGGTCGGCGGCGTAAAACGCGTAATGGCTGCGGCTGGTCTTGATTTTCAGATTGCCGAAGGCGTTGAGAAAGCCGGACCAGTTCGTCGCGGCCGGGTCTTTTGCCGAGTCGTAAAGGATCCGGAAACCCCCGGCCTTCAGTTCGTTGCGGTAATTGCCTGCCAACTCCGCCGAGCTCGCCTTGTTGGCGGCCTCATACCAGATGCGGGTAACGCCCCCTTCCAGTTTCAGCGGCGGCTCGGCAAACTCGCGCCGCTTGGCCTGAAGGTCGTAGCGCTTGTAGGTGGAGGTCTGCAGCTCGTATTCGTCGAAGCGCTTGACATCGTACCCCACGATCTCCGCACCACCGAAGCGCTTGAGCAGCGGGTGGTCCCCGGAACCCGGGAGATCGGCCGCCCAGCCCGCCGCCGCGAACAGGGGCATGACCGCGACTCCGATCAGGACAAGTAGGCTGCTCCCCTGCAAAAACCGATAACGCAACACTCTTCCTTTTTTCATCATGACTCCTCGCAACGGATGGTAGTCGCGGTGTCCGCTCTACTTCAACCGTGGCAGAACAGTTTGGGCCGCTTTTTGAGAGAGGGCCAGATCCTGATCCTCGCGCGCTTTTCTGGCTGCGGTCATGTCCTTGAAGGAACCCTCCAACACCGAATGGACCGTGACGACCACCAGCGCGTCCCCCTGCAATACCCACAGATCGCTGCCGTTCCAGAAGGCGTCATCCCCCAGCCCCGGCACGGGACTGAAGGTTTCGGCTGCATGCCCGCCGGCCTGGCGGGCTTTTTTCTGCCGGGTCATGACATCGGCCGCCGAATCGTTGATCCCCTCCTCCCGGATGGCCGCCGAGGTGGAAATCCTGACGGTGATTCCATAGCTGTCGCCCTTTGCGGTGAACGAATAGCGGCAACTTTCCCCTGCGGGGAACATGGTGGTCCGGGAAACGCCGTCGGAGACGGTCTGGCTGAAAAGCCCTTCGGCATCAGCCCGAGTGTAAAGTCCGCAGGCATCGGCGGACGCCCCGGCCCGGGCCAAAGTGGGCGTCATGAACCAGGCGCAGACGAGGGCCAGGCCAATGGACAATACGCGACTTTTCACAAGCTTCCTCTCATTTCCATGCGGCCGCGTTGCGCTCGGCCTGGGTGGCGTACTGCTGCAGCTTCTGGCTCAGGGCCCTGGCCTTGGCAGCGGTCTGGCCGGCTGCCTCGCGAAACGATTGGGTCGAGACAGCCGGTATGCCGACTCCGGAAGAGGTGTTCCCTAAACCGCCCCAGTCCAAGCTCATCCCCGGAGTGCTGAAAGTCCCAATGCAGTGGTGGACCAGTTTTTCCATGCATTGATTGAGAGTTTCATCCCCGCTGCAGCCTGCCGCCGTCTGGTCCTGAACGCTGTAGGACTTTTCAGCACACGCTTTCTGGATCTCGGGCATGGTGGCCACGCCAATCTCCTACTCTTGAGCCTTTCCTGCCATATCCTTAAACTGCTGGTCCAGTTGTTCCAGGTGAACGGGCAAACTTACTTTGGGGGCTTTGGTCCGCATTTTAACGGCAGGGTCGAGCTGGATCGGCTTTTGAAGCGGTTTGACTTTGGCGGCCGTGGCCGGAGCCGGGTTGACCGGCGGTTTTTCCTTCAGCTGCGGCTGCCGGTCCGCCGCCAGAGCGGGCTGAATTACAAGGAAGAGGGCGACCGCCACCATCCATACCATAAATCCTGACCTTTTCATCTGTTGCCTCCTTAAGTTGCATCGATCCCTTGCAGTGTCGGCCGGTGTCCGGGGACCCGGCTCACAATAACCATTACTCGAATTTCGCTTCCGCTTCCGGCGAGGGCCGGCCGACGGCGCCGTTGGCGGCCCGGTAAACGAGACGATACAGCACCTTCGGCTGCGCCGGAGGATTGAGGTCGGCCGCTTCCGTGGCGTTTCGGATGCCGCCGGTCAGGGGCCGCCAGCCCTTCCCCTTCTCGAACCGCTGGATGATCACCTCCAGTCCCTCGGGCGGGGTCTTGAAGACGAGCCGCACATGGCGCAGCGGCTCCTGCTCGATATGGAGGGCCGGTTTGGCCGGGGCGGGCACCGGCGGATTGCCCACCGTCACCGACCTGCCCCAGCCGGGATCGCTGCGGTTGCCGCTCTTGTCCACCGCAACCAGTTGATACCAGTATTTTTGGCCCACGGTTACAAAGGTATCCTCGAAGCGGCTCGTCGAGGCCGGCAGGGGATCACCGATGACCAGCCCCGGATCATCCTCCGCCACCGAACGCACCACCAGGAAGGAGTGAACGTCCTCTTCTGGAGGGGAAGGCTTGAAGCTGACCACCACCTTGCCGTCGCTGCCTTCGATGGCCGTGATGCGCGGCGGGTTGGGCGAGACGGTATCGAGGAGGACCGCCTTGATCTCCCGGCTCGGCCGGCTCTGCTGGTTGTCGAAGGCGACGGCGCTGACCCGGTAGCTGAATTCCCCCTGGGTGTGCAGGCCGACATGGTCGTCGAACAGCGGCTCGGGAACCGGCCGGGAGGTCTGCAGCGTCCAGCGTCCGGCATCCTTGGCCAGGCGTTCCACCTGGTAGCCGGCGACGGGGAACTTGACCGCATCCCAGGTGAGCCGCACCCGGGTGCGGCCTACTTCGGCGCGCAGGTTGCCGGGGATGGGCGGAGCCTGGCGGTTTTCGGGGACGGCCGTTGCCACGAGGGATGGGGGGCCGAGCTCACCGCGGGGATCCATGGCGCGGATGCGGTAGAAATAGGCGGTGCCACCCGACAGGTTCTTATCCTCCCAGCTTGTCCGGTCGGCGTCGAGACCATCGGGGGTCAAAGGAAGAAAGGGGCCGCTGCGGAGCAGGGAGCGTTCGACGACATAGCCGCTGGTGTAGGGGCTCCGGTTTGGCTCCCAGGCGAGTCCGACCTGGTTCTTCCCGGCCGCGGCGGTGAAGCCCCCCGGCGGCGCCAGGGCCGAAACATCGGCGATGAAAAGGGCAGCGGCCTTCGGGCGGCTTCTCCGTCCGAACAGGTCGATGCTGAAGACCCGGTAGGTGGCCTTGGATTCCTTGGGGGGTGCGAGGTCGGTGAATTGGCCGTTTGGCTCCCCGGAGCCGGCATTGGCGATCAGCAGCGGCTTGTCGGTCAGCAGCACCCTGCCACCCGTGGCGTCTTCCCGTTCCACCAGAAAGGCGAAAACGGGAACGATCATATTCTGTTTCGGGTTGTCCCAGGTCAGTTCGACACCGGCTTCCGCGGAAACTGCGACGAGAGACTGCGGCGCTTCAGGCAGGGGCGTGGCCGCGCCGGGGTCGACGGTGGCACTGACCAGTTCAGACTGCGCCTTCCCTTGCCCGTTGAGGGCCGTGAGGCGATAGCTGCGCTTGCCCCCTTGCGGATCGGAATCCTGGAAGCGAAGCCCGAGGGCCAGGCCGAAATCGCGATCGAAAGCGGCATTGATCCCCATGACGGTGATGGCGAGTTCCCGATCATCCCGCGGAATGGCGCCCGATTTCAGCTCCGAACCTAACGTGCCAATGGAGGCCCTGTCCGTTGGATCAAGCCGCTCCATGGCGGCCTGATCCAGGCCGGGGCCGATCTTTTTCGCCAGCACCCGGCTCTTCCCGCCTGAGATCCTCTCCAGGCGCCAGCCACCGGCGGGCCAGGCGAGGTCCTTGGGAATCCAGAATAGGGAAACCGTCCCCTGCCCGTCGGAAACCGCCCACAGAGCGCCCCTGGGTTGAGCGGCTCCGGCGGTTGAAAAACCGGCCAACAGAAGGAAGAGCACACATAGTAACAGCCTGGTTATTCTCACAGTTTCCTCCTACAGACTGAAGGTGCGGCAGATGTCCGGATTCCAGAACGGAATCGGGATCTCCACGCAGCCGCGGGCCGACGCCTTGACGGGCAGTGCACTGACATCCACCCGGACGGAAATGCCGGTGCCCACACAATAACCCTTGTAGCACACCTCGGCACGCACGCCTCCTTGCCCGTAACCCGAGATGTGGGGTTGGGGGGTTAAGGTCAGGCCGGTCTTGATCTCGCCGGAAATGTGGCCGATGGAGGCGCCGAGGTAGTAGTAGACCCCGCCGCCGAAGCGCAGGCTGGTCTCGTCGAGCATCATGTAGCCGTCCGCATCGGTGATCAGCAGATGCATCCGCACCTTTGGCCCGGCCTCCTGCCCGACATAGATGTGCCACGGCTGGTTGCCGCCGAAATGCAAGGTGCAGGAACTCTGCGGAATATCGAAATAGATTTTATCGTTCAGCAGGCTGAAATGCCCGCTGAGGGCGCCATCAAACCCGCCGGCCGCATACTGGAGATAACCCTGGAAGTTGCCGTCGCCCGCGTGCTGGGCGTCGAGCAGCCAGGCGCGGAAATCCATGCGCGCACCGTCTCCCGGCTTGACCGTAAGATCGCCGTCCATGGTGCAGATGAAGCCATCGGTGGACCCAACCCGCATCCCGGCCATGAACAGGTAGGAATCGTCCATGACCGGTTCCACGACGGTGATCGGATTGTTGCTCTTGAAGGCATCAAGGGGGAAGTTGTGCCCGAGTCCGCCGCGGATTCTGTAAAGCTTGAGGAAAGGCGGTATAAAAGGCATTCCGGTAGGGCCCAGGTCGAGAGACGCCCGCATCAGCCAGTAATCGCGGCCGCCGAGATAGCCGAGCCGGAACTCGGCCTGGATCGGCGGGCCGTCGAACATCTCCATGTCCACGCTGCCGGCGAAGCTGTCCTTGGCCCCCGCGGCCGCATGGGCTTCGGCAACGCCGAAGGGCCACCAGATCGCCGGGGAGGAGGAGGCGGTGGAAGTGAGCCCGGCCCCGGTGTATTCGATGTGGACCTTGGCCTTCACCCGCGGCTGTCCCGCCGGGAAGGTGACCTCCAGGTCGAAGGGGTTGACTCTCGGCCCGTCGGCCTCGTAATTCTTCCCGTCCCGCGTGAGTCCGTAGTGCACCGGCACGGCGACCGAGGAAAGGACCTCGGAGATGGAAAAGGTGGTGGCGAAGTCGAAACTAAACACGTCCGGGCCGCTCTGGTATAAGCCGATGCGCACCGAAGTCAGGTCCACCGGGGTCTGCCCCAGGGTCGACTTGCCACCCAACGGGATTTCGACGCTGTTGCCTTTTTCCAGGTAAGGCCGGCCATCCATGGAATAGATGATGCCGGGGACGACCACGTTGTCGGCAAAGGCGACATTTTCAGCCTCGAAACGGAAGGTGGTGCTTTCGCTCCAGGCCCCCCAGCCGGTTTGCTGGAAATTGCCGAACAGCAGGTTCCGGACGGTCATGGTGATGCCCCGGTATTCCTTGACGATCTCGTTCTGCGTGACGTCCGTGAAGTCGAAATAGGCTTCCTGGCCCGGAACGCCGCAGATGAGGTCGACATCCCCCGTGAGGTGGGTATCGGGCCAGGGGAGATGCACGTCCATGCCGCGATAGACCGCCAGGTTGCTCTTGCCGGTGTCGACGGAGATGGAGGAGAAGCCGATGGTCCCCTCCTTATAGGCAGTGGAAAACGGCGCCGTAAGCTCCGCTTTCCCCACCAGCCGGTTCCCTACCACCCCCCAGTTGCTGACCCGGCCCTGGTTGGCCTGGGGCACCTGGAATTCGAAGAGGTTGGGGGTGAGCAGGGCCTTGTCGGCGAAATGGAGTCCGGCCCACCCCTTGCCGCCCCCGCCGGGGTTGGCGGCCATCCCCTCTTCGGCGCTGAGGTCGAGGACGATCTTTTGCGGCTTGAGGGAAAAACCGCTGTTGCCGATTTCCACTTCGATAGTGCTGTTTTCCTGGAAATACCAGTCGCCGTCTTCCGAGAGGGGGGCGGTGGCCGTCCATTCCGGCGGCTGACTGGAACCCGAAAGGTGCAGGTCGGTGTCCGCCGGCCTGGCGATGAGGGTCAGGTTCATGGGCGTTTGCCCGGCCTGGCCTGCGAGCTTCTTCAACCGGATGCGCATGCCGGCGTCATCGATGTTGTAATCGAGGGAGTGGTTGATGCTCCCCGCCGTCACAGTCAGGCCGTCGGCGGCCACGCTCCAGTTGTTGATGGAGATGGGCAGGATATAGCGCGCGGCGCTGCCGCCCTGCCCGGTGTAGAGGTGCATGTCGAGAACCCCGCTCCCCGTGAATTTTCCCCCCAGGTTGCGGACTTCGAGATTGCTGATTTCGAAGTTGTCTCCGGTCGAGGCGGGGAAGACGAATTTGCAGGGCTGTTGCGGATCACTCGCCTTGACCCGGTAGAGAAAGGGAACGGACTTGACGTAGAAAGGCTTCTCCTTTTTCACCTCCATTCCCGGATACCCCTTCGCTTGGGCCAAATGATTCAGGCTGGCCGTGACCGGCCGCCCCGAAGACCCTTCCCTGGAGGGGGCGAGCACGCTCAGCTTGACTCCACTCTGCTGAAAGGCGGCGAGCTGGGGATTCACGCCGAAACCGGGCGTTGCGGCATGAGCCTCAGAAACCAGCAAGGAAAAATGATTCTTCGCATACCCCGAGCCCGGGGACATGGGAATCGTCTGTTTCTGACCCTGGATAAGATCGAGAAGTTGGGCCCCGTCCAACTGGTTGACCTGGGGAAGAACCTCGGCGTCCACCACCAGCGAGTAGTAGCGACCAATCATCCGCGCGCTCATTTCCACTACCGGCGAAGCCAGGAATGCCGTGGCGTAGGACTCGGAGGTGGGGACGTTCTGGGTCCCTTCGGTCAGGACCATCCCTCCCGCCGTGCGGGGCGGCGAAGCCAGGGCCGCGTCGGAAGAACCGATCACCATGCGGCTGTTCCCCCGCAACAGGCTCCAGGTGATTCTGGCCTTTCCTTCGCCGTAATAGACCAGGTCGGCGTTGCCCTGCAGGAGGCCACAGGCGCTGATTTCAGCGTTCGCCAAATGATTGATGGCCGATGGCTGGACAGCCTGCATCGAAGCTTGCGCCGCCACAGTCGTGCCGGATACCTCGCTGAAAGTATGGCCCGAGGACTGGACCGGATCTTCCTGCGAGGCGCGGGACTTTGACCGAAAACGCGGCGAAATCTTTCCGAGGGACACCTGGGTGGCCTCCTCCGATCCCGAACCGTTATAGCCGCTGATGGCGACCGATTCGAGGTGAAGCGGGCCCTGGGCCACCAGGTCCTCGCGAACGGCGATCTTCTTGGTCTCGCAATAGATCAGGTGGGCCCGACCGGCCTGGGCATAAAGGGGACTCTCCTGAAACTGATAAGATTGGCCGCCCGGCGCCGAAAACTTGAAGCCTGAACCGGAAGCCGCCTGAATCCCCTTGAGAACCTGGTAGTAGGGTTCGTAACCGGAGGAAGCCGGGACCACGGCGCCCGCCGACGCCTGGGCGCTTCCGGCAACCGCGTCGTAAACCGAGGCCAGGGCATCGGGCGAGCCCTGCTGAATATCCTCCTCGGGCAGCATGAAAATGCGCACGGTGTAGTTGCCGCTACGCTGGTAGCGATGCTGGTAGGTCATGAAGAGGGGCACCATGGTCTGGTCGGCTGGCTGGCTGAGATCGATTGCCAGGGGGATCGCGCCGCTGCCGTCCCCCCAGTCCAGGAAAAGGTTCGGCAGGAAGGCGGCGGCAACTCCTGGCCCCTCGACCTTTCCGCAGAGATGAGTGGCGTAGGGAACCCAGAGGATATTGAGGTGGCCGGTGAGTTCCCACCGGTCCTCGGGGAAGTTGGCGGCGCGGTTCCCCTTGTCGATGTTGCTGACCGTTATGGCCGAAGCGCTGGCGGCCCGTCCGGCACAAGCCAGTCCGCTCGGTTTCAGGGGGAGCGACAGGGACCTGCGGTCCGAGACTTCCACCCCGACGTCTTTCGAGACCAAGATCTTTTGGGTCTGGCTGCTGCTTGACTGGCTACTACCGGGGACCGTGACGGTCTCCATGGAGGTATAAGTCCGGTAGCCGGCCACCTCCCACCAGAAGATCCGGTTGGCCAGGCCGTGCACAACGTTATGTTCCCCTGTCTTGCGATCATTGGTCAGCAGATCGAGAAGGTAGGCCGTGTTCATGCGCAGGGAGGTGGGGAGATGGTTGATCTCCTGACCGTTGAACTGGACCTTGACGGGGTCGATGCGCTTCTTCTCGACCACGTAGCCGTTCTCGGTCACCAGGCGGAACTCGTACCATTCCGCCAGTCCTGGATTCTGTTCACGCCAGGAAAAGAGGGTCTGTTCGTTGAGAGCCTCCGGGTACATCTCGGTGGATTTGAGATAATCGCTGGGGGTGAGCAGTTCGATGCGGCCGAGGATGGAGACTTTCAGGTCCGGTTTGACCAGCTTGGGAGTCGGTTTTCTCTCGGACCATTTCGGCGCGGCCACGATCCAGGCCCTGGCGGGGGAAGTGGTCCACCGTCCGGAGTCATGGCTGCGCAGCTTCAAGGGGCGCGCCCCCGGAGACGCCGAGCGGGCGATCTTCACGGTCATGGTCAGTTTACCGGCGGAAGCGACTGCAAGATCTTCGATGACAATGCCGCTGCCGAAATCGACCGCAAGGCCCTCCTCGAACCGGCTGCCGAGCACCTCAACCTGGTAGGATTTGCCCGGCGCCCATTGATTGGGCAGGACCGCCTGGACCGTCATCGAGGCGGCGACGGCCATGGGCTGGATCTGCAGGGGCGTATCGCGCTGCTTGAGAACAACCGGAAGATTCTGACCTGCCGCGGCGGGCAGCAAGGCGGCGGTCACCGTGACGCCGACGGAGGCGGGATGGGATTTTTCCCCCTTGTCGACCAGCAAGACTTGGCGCGACCCGAGCGTGGCCGCAGCCGCAACCGTCAGCTCGACCTTGAGCCGGTTCGATGTGGCATCCGTTACTCCGGCGGTTATGCCGGACCCGAATTTGACCGCCCGGATGTTTTCGAGGTTGGAGCCGGTCAGGGTCAGCGCATAGGATTTCCCCCGGATCAGGGAGTTGGGGGTGATGGCGTTGACTTGGACCCGGGCGGAAGGACTCGCCGTGCCGAGAGCCTGGATCGGGGCGGCCAGGACGACGATCCGGGCCCCGCTGCGCTTCAGTTGATCATGGTACTGCACCTGGACGACCCGGGAACCGGGAGCCGCATCCGAGGCGACGACGACGGAAACGGAGGCGGTGCGGGCATTGACCAAAGTCGGCTTGCCCGTGGTGATGCCCTCGCCGAGCACGATCCGCATGTCCTGGTGCAGGTTCCGCCCGGTGACGAGCAGGGTGGCGCTCTTGCCCTGGGTCAGCGCGGCGGGGGACACGCTCAGCACCTCGGGAAAGGCCGCCTGGCTCGGCACAGTGGTGGTGACCTGCGGCCGGACAGGCTTGACCCGCACCGGCGTGACCGCGTCTCCGGGCTGGAGAACCGGCTTCTGGGCGGCGAAGGCCGGCGTCGAAAGCGAAACCAGACAGAACGCAAGCAAGGCCGTCACAAGCAACGAGAGCTGTTTCATCATCCCCCCGGTTGATCTGTTTCTGTTAAAAACCAGCCTCACGCAACCATCTTTCGTGAGGCACGCGCTAAGTCAGCCTCGGGGCACTGACTAATTGAAGGAATAACCTTCCTTGGTGAACTTAATCACACTCCGGTCAATGATGGCGTGTTCAAAGGCGCTCTGGCACTCGGGTGTTTCCAGGATGGGCATCACGTATACCGCCTCGTAATAACCATTTTGATCGGTGGTGCGATTGCCCTGACTGTCGTCGACGAAGGGTGCTTCCGGCCCTCCTTCCGGCCCTGCCCTCAAACAACCTTGCCCGATGTTTGTGAGGCTGAAAGGCACATTCGGAAACCATGCCCCGGCAATGGGCTGCCCATTCGGTGACGTCACCCGCCCCTTGATGTGGAGGTGATGCACGGCCTTGCCGCCCTTGGTGTACTCGTGGGCCAAAACCGGTGCCGCGGTGAGGGATAAAAGCAGGATCAGCGCGGTGAAAATGGCGGGTTGCAGGCTACGCATGATTCTCTCCTTAACGAATGGCGGGGACGAACCCTTCACCTTAGTCGGGAATGCCGATGAAATTCACTTCCGTGATACTGCGGCTGTGGACCGGCGGAAGGGTATGGGTCCCCTGAAAATCGACCCCAAAAAACGCCCGGCTGTGCATTTTGTCGGCGGCGGCAAAACCGGTGAAGTTGACGCCGGTAAATGTCCGACTTCGCACAGCACCGGGCGAGGCCTGAAGGCTGGTGGTGGGTGCCAGACGCTGGACAAAAACGCCGCTGCCGGCCGAAACGTCCAGAAGTGAACCGGTTTCCACCGCCGTGCCAGTGAAATCCACGTCAGCCACCACCCGGCTGTGTCGTACCGGTGTCAACGGTGCCCCTATAAAGTCGATCCCGAACAATTCCCGGCTGTGCCGTATCGGCGCCAAGGGGGTGCCAATAAAATCAATTCCGGACCATTCACGGCTGTGCATTCTGGCGTAGGTGGCGAGGGCCACCGAGGGCTTCGGATCCCCGGAGATGCCCGCCGCCCCTGGAATGGAGCCCGCAGTGGCAGGCACCACAATGGACCGGCCCAACCTACCCGGCGGCTCGGGCTGGGGGTTGATGGCACGCTGTTGCAGGGACGACACCGTTGCCGGCGGCGAAGCTCCCCTCGGAGTCAGCGTCATGTCGAGGACGGCCCCGGGAAAGGCGTCGAGACTGGCATGCACCCGCTGGGTTCGGTCCAGAACCAGGCCCGTATCGACAAGCATCTCCTGCCCCGGTCGCGCCAATTGCCGCCGTGTCGGGTCAAACTGACCCAATGTCCAGGATCGGACCATACCGGGATAGCTGACCTGCAGTCGGGTCTGGGCAAAACCAGCCGTGGGCAGTGGCTCCGGCCCCAGGTTTACGATGCCCACCTGGAGGCTGTTGTCCTTGAGAAAGAGCCGGCTGATGCGAAGCTGATACCGGGCTTGTTGCCCTGCGGCTTTCGGCAACGTCACCGGGCGGACGGGTGTCACGAGCGGTCGGGGCGCTGCAGGCTGCGCCTGACTCCTAAGTTCGGCCGCATAGCCCGGTGAAAATACCAGCAGGGTTGCGACTACCGCGAGCAGGACTTTCAGTCGCTTGTGATCCATCGGCACCTCACCCCGGAATACCGGGCCTGGTCTCTCACTGCAAGCGGCGGCACAACTGCCACGCCTCTGACCCTCCCTCGTCTTCTCACCCTTACGGCGCTGCCGGTGCCTCAGCCTCTGCCCTGAAAAATACCAGGCGGTAATGGCTGGCGGCGATCCCGGTCTGCCCCTCATAGGCCTGCACCTGCCAGACATAGGGCATGCCCGGCACGATCCGGTCGAGATCGAAAACACTCAGGGCATAAGAGGTATCCCGGGTCATGGCCGCCAGCAGCGGCTTGCGGCCGTTGAAATCGGCGCCCGAAAGCCCGTCCGGAGTCACCCCGCTTTCCAGCCCGTAAAGCTGCAGGTGATAGACGACCCCCTCCCGCACCGGCTGCCAGGAAAACTCGGGAAGCGCATCGTCCGCCAGGGGGACATGGGCCCGATCACCGGGCGCCAGCAGTTTGAGGGAACCGGGCGGGGGACCGGGGGGTTCTTCGCGCACATAGTAGAAGATGACCGGCTGTTCGAAACCGGTGACCGGCTCCAGCACCTCGAATTCCACCCGGTGCAGACCGGTGGCATAGGTGGGAAAAACCGGAGTGGTCGGACTTTCGATGGCTACTTCGCGCTGCCCCACAGGCAGATAACGGGTCACGAAGCCGAGGATCTGGCCGTCCACCTTCCATTGCCCGCGCAAGGTGCCGCCGCCGTTGTAGGTCAGATTGGCGACCGCGCCCAGCCCCCGGGTGTTGCGGGGCACGGTGATCCGCCCGCCCGACGAGGGCCGGCTGCCGTCCTGCCCCGGAGGGCTGTTGAATTCCAGCAGCATCCTCACCAGGGAGAACTGTCCGGCGGAGGGGGGGACGATCTGTAGTTCGACCTCCGAAACAGCCGGTGCCAGATCGACGATGGAGGGGGTGAAGATCCGGCGGAAAAAGATGCGGTTCTGGTCGAGTTTGAGAGCAGCGGTGATCACCCGGGCCGGTACGATAATGTTTTCGGTGGCACTCCCATTGTCGTTGACCAGGCTGATGGTCTGGCTCCGGTTGAGGGTGCCGAGGAGCTCGCCTTCGCCGGTTTCAAAGCGCCCTACCGGCGACACGATGAAGAAAGCCGGCGAGCCGAGCTCGAAGGCCCGGTAAAAAACCGGCACCGAACTGTTCAGCCCGGGAACGATATTGGCTTTGGGCGGGGTCGCTGTCACGGTCAGCGCCGCCGCGACAGCGGGAAAAGCCAGGGCCAGCAGCAATCCGGCCAGGCAGCGGAAAACCGGTCGGGTTGCAAGGGGGTGGTTTATCGAAAAAACACCTGTATTCATGGCAAACTCCAAGGGGTTTTGTATCCTAAAGAAGGGTCAGCGACAGGCCGCCCACGCTCAGCAACAGAAAGACGGAATAATCCTCGTCCCGGGTATCGGCCGCCCGGTCGTCGATCCGGCTGTACCGGGCCCGCAACGAGAGGGTTTTTTGCGCCTTGACCAGAAAGGCGGTTTCCAGACGCCAGTTGTACTGGGCGACTCCGTCATAGCTGGTGGTTTCCACCGAGCGGTCGTCGGTCCGGGAGTCCAGCGCCGAGAGGGTCAGAAAGAGGTTCTGCGTATCGCTCAAATTGAAGCTGCCCGCCAGGGTACCCTGCCAGGTTTCCGTTACCGGCGCACCACTGCCGGTATCGGTGCGGCCGTAGGAAATAGAGGGGCTCAAAGACATCCACGCCACGGGTTGCCAGCCGAGGTTGAGGCTCACCTGGTGGGTTTTACCATCACTGTCGGCGGGAGAATCGTCGACGAAGCGGGTGAAGGTATAGTTGGGCATCAGGCTCCACGTCTCGCGGACGAGGGAAAACCCGCCGCCCAGGGTCTGGCTCAGGTTCTTGACCGGATCGGTCCCGTCCGGCTCGTCCGAACTGTCCTGAAAAGTGAGATTGCTGTTGAGGAAGATATTCGGCCAGTCGGCCCGATACAGATTCCAGATCAGATCGAGACTGGTATTGCGGATAACCGGCAACTCGGGATCTTTTTCCACGTTGTCCCGGTTGTAGAGTAGGCTCGTGGTAAGACTTGATTCGGAGAAGGTTTTGGTGCCGTAGAGGGAGTATTCTTCGCGATTGTCCACCCCGGTGACATCGGCGATGCTGCGGAAATCGCGCCCCAGGCGCTTGTAGCCCCCGCCGTAGTCATAGCTGTCCGCCCGGCCGGAAAACCGGACCAGCCAGGCCACGCCGGAATCGGAGCCAAAATCGTCGGTGGTGTCCTCGTCATACCGGCTGAGGCTGTACTCGCCGTTCAGGTGGAGTGTCTCTGCCCAGGGGATTGCGGCCAGGGCGAGGCTGTAGACCTGCCCTTTGCTCGGCGCGGCCAGGGTGCCGGTGTTGTAGCCATCGGGGTCGGCGTTTTTACCGGTGATGGCGGTGCCCTTGGCGACCAGCCGACCCTCGTCGAGCAGTTGCTGTTGCAGCGAACCGCCGATCAGCCGCTGGTCGGAACGTTCCAGGCCGGTCATGTCGTCGAAGCCGGTCGTCTGAATACTGCGCACCATGAAGGCCTGGGCCCGGGTGCCGTCAACGTTGAGCTCCAACAGCGCGCCGCGCCGAGCGATGCTTTCGCTGATCAGCTCGGTGCCCGCCACGGTCAGGTCGCCGAGGGCCAGCCGTTGCCGGAGGTATTCGATCTGCAGCAGGTAGTTATTCAGGTTGAAGGTGTCCCCGGTCTCCTCGTCCCCTTCCTGTTCGGTGAGCCAGCCATTGGCGTCGAGAGAGACCTTGAAATCGCCGCTCTCGACCACCGAGGTCAGGGTGGCGCTGGACTGAATTTTCCAGTCCGGCTCGGAACTGCCGCTCTTACCGGCGATCTTTGCTCCGGCTTCGGCATCGACCATAATGGTAGCCGAAGCCCGGTCGAAATACTCCGACTGGGGAATGACAAAGGTCCAGCTGCGGGCGGGCAGAATGGCGCCGGCGGCGTCCATGCTCTCGAGGACGACGGTGTGCCGGCCGTAATCAAGGGGCGTTTCCGGGGTGTAGCGGATCTCCTGGGCGGTGAGGACAGCCAATGGTGAGACATCAACATCGTCCACCAGCAGGCGCAGCGAGGACCAGCCAGCCGACCCTTCGATTTCGGCCAGATTGATGGCAATGGTCGGCTGGGGCCCTTCAACCCTGGAACCGTCCATGAGGGGGAAGGCCAGTTGACGGAGCGCGGCTTCCCCCAGGCTGACAGGAATGCTGAAGGGATTTTGCCT
>Ga0326597_10005407_pt1 | contig 17746 bp, 11 predicted proteins | sample RVTome_12_FD_203789 | JGI IMG/M metagenome (GOLD analysis project Ga0326597, IMG submission 203789) | Soil microbial communities from uranium-contaminated site in the Upper Colorado River Basin, Wyoming, United States - RVT100D185 | ecosystem: Environmental > Terrestrial > Soil > Contaminated >... | reverse complement strand
GCTGAGCCGCAACGCCGTAAGCCCGGCGGCGAACACCAAACCGGCAAGCATCCAGCCGCCCAGCAGCACGAGCTGCGCGACGTAGTGGAGCAGGTACTCCGGGAGAATTGCCACGATGTAGCGCCCGATCAGCCAAGGGTTGAGCGCCACCTTGAGGTCTTCGACCACTCCGATGGTCATCAGCACCATCGGGTAGTAAAGCACCAGCAGCGCCACCAGTAGCCAATTGATCGGGTCGACCTTGCCGGTGACACCCAAGAAACTGTCGATCGTTTCCAGCGGCCCGCGGTGGCGCAGCACCATGTTGTAGAGCAGCAGCGCTAGGACCCCATAGAACGAGACGCAGAGGTAGCGCAGAAACGGCAGAATGTAGTCCTCGAAGAAATCGGTGAGCTCGGGAAACGGCGGCAGACGCTCGTCGTGCTCGGCGGAGCGTTTGATGATCTGGAGCATGTAGGCATAGAAGAACGCGTAGAGCAGTAGCGCGTAGACCGAGAGGCTGGCGCAAATCGTCAGCAGCCAGAGCCCGATCAGGCGCAGCCAGCCGCTGCCGGCCAGTGGATAGAAAGGCAGCGTATGGATGCGGAGCCAGAACGGCGGGGCCGGCACATAGACTTCATCGTGGGCTCCCACCCGCAGCCGCCCGGCCTCCAGGTTGCGCGCCGCAGTGCCCGGCCCTGCTGGGGCCTCCTCGATCAGCGAGTCGCACTGATCCTCGCAAGCCAGGCACAGATGCACGATCCGGCCGCTGACCTTGAGCTCTTCTGTGCAGCTCTCACACAGCGCCTTGCCGCACGATCGGCAGCGACGGCTGGCCGGCTCGCCCGGATGGTTGACGCAGCGCACCTGCTCGCCAGTCGGCTGCGCCGGCGTGAGTGGTGTGACCCTGACTGCACCAGGGGACCGCGAAAGGTAGCGAGCCAGCAGAGGAACCGAAGCGGCCGGCATCCAAGATTTGCCCGGCGGCAACACTTGGGTCTCAGGCCCGATCTCGGCGGCCTGAGCCATCGCCTTGACCCGATCGAAGGAGATGGTCACCGGTTCGCAGCCCGGCACTTGTATCTGCCAGAGCTTGCCTCCGGCGTTTGGCACTGCCGGCGCGGACTGCGCCAGGGGCGGCACCGGCGGCGGCTCCACCAGCTCCTGGATCACCGGCCTTGGGGGTTCACTAAGCGGAGGCGGCGGGGAGTCCTGCACGCCGTCAGCGCCTTCGGCGGTCTCCCCTGACGATTCCGGCCTGCTGTAACCTTCGGTCACTTTTCGGACCACTTCCTCATCGTGCATGCCGGCGACCCAATCTGGGAGCTGGTTCTGGGATGCCTTGGCGGCGCTGGACAACGGCGCGGCTGCCACCGCCGGGCTGGGAGTGGGCGCGCGCACGATCTCGGGCGCGTTGGGCTCGGCCGGCAGACGCAGCGTTAGCACCTTGCCGCATCGACCGCAACGCACCCGCCCGCCGGGCGGCAGCTCGGCGAGCCCGAGTAGAATTTGGCATTGCGGGCAGCGAACCCGGTACATGGGCTCAGGAAGCGCTCGAGGCCTTCAGGTTATGCCGCACCGACGCAATCAGGTCTTCTTCGTTGAACGGTTTGACCACGTAGTCCCGCGCGCCCATCTCCAACGCCTTGAGTCGATGCTTCTCCCCTGCCCGCGAGGTCAGAATGATGATCGGAATCGCGCGCAGCTGCGGGTGACGCTTGAGCTCGGCGATCAGCTCGTAGCCGTGCATCACCGGCATTTCAAGATCGGTGATGATCAGGTCGTAGGGAGCAGCGGTCACCTTCTGGAACGCCTCGAGCCCATCGCTGGCGAGATCGACCTCGAACCCGGCCTGGGTCAGCAGCGCGCCGACGAACTTGCGGATCGAGATCGAATCGTCGACCAGCAGCAGGCGCGGCAGCCGTGCCTTCGCGACCCGCGCGGCGGGCAGCGCCGCCCGGCCGAGCGGCTGCAGCCGCGGACCCAATTCCATTAGGCTAGCCACGTCGAGCACCAGGGTGATCTGCCCCTCGGAGGAAATGGTGGCGCCACTGATCAACTTGAAGCGGCGCAGAAAACCGCGAAAGGTCCTGATCAATGTCTCCTCGCGGCCCACGATCTCGTCCACCTGAAGCGCAGCGCGCCGTTCGCTGGCCGACAACACCACCAGCGGCAGCGCGCGCTGCGGCGAAGTCTCTGCGGAGGGGATTCGCATCAGCCCGGCCAGCGAAAGCAACGGCAGACGCTGCTCGCGCAGCACCAGCTGCGGCGGGCTTTGGTCGTGCTCAATGATGGCGTCGCGCTCGACCTGCAACACCTCTTCGATGACGCTGACCGGCAAGCCGAACAGGATTTGCCCGGCGCGGACCGTGAGAATCTGTGAGATCGCCAGGCTCAGCGGCACCGTGAGCGTGAACTTGGTGCCGCGGCCCGCTTGGGTCGCGACCCGGACCTCGCCGTGGAGCTTCTGGAGGCAGGCGCGTACCGCGTCCAAGCCGACGCCGCGGCCGGCGGTGCCATCCACTTGGCGCGCCATGGTGAAGCCCGGTTGGAAGATCAGCTCCAAAGTCTCCGGCGCGGCCGGCTGGCCCTCCGGATCGAGCAGACCGAGCTCGATCCCGCGCCTTTGCACCGCCTCGAGATCCATGCCGGCGCCATCGTCCTCGACCTCGAGCACCACCCGGCTGCCGGCCTGGTAGGCCCGCAGCTTGACCGATCCGGCCGCCGGCTTACCGGCCCGCAGCCGCTCGCTGGGCGATTCGATGCCGTGATAGACGGCATTGCGCAGCAGGTGAATCAGCGGTTCGGCAATCTCCTCCGCAATCGTGCGGTCCAGCTCGGTGTCGGTGCCCAGCAGCTCGAGGTCGATCTGCTTGCCATAGTTATAGGCGGCGTCGTGCACCAGGCGGCGAAAGCGCTGAAACAACCGTCCCAGCGGCACGTGCCGAATGGTGGAGATCTCCTCCTGCAGTTTGCCGGTGACCCGCGAGATCTGGTCGGTTTCGACGTTGAAGCTGGCAAAAAAACCGGTTGCCTGTTTGACGATCTCGGCGATGTCGCTGGCGATCTCCACCAGGTTCCGACTCACCAGGTTGAACTCGTCGAACTTATCGAACTCGAGCTCCTTGAAATCGCCCGGCGCCGCCGCTCCCGAGCGGGCGTCGAACAACCCGCGGGTGAACTCGTAGCGATCCCTGAAGTCCTGAACGATGCCGAGCAGCCGGCCCTTGGAAAAAGCCAGCTCGTCACTCAGCCCAGACAGGTCTTCGAGCCGGCGCGCCAAGCGGTTGCGGTTGATGATCAGTTCCCCGACCAGATTCATCACGCTGTCCAACTTGGAGGTGCCCACTCTCAAATACTGTGGCTCTGCCAGCGAGGTCTCGGCCGCGGCCGACTCCGGGGCGGGCCGGGGCGGTCGCTCGGCGAGCGGCTCGAGGGCCGGCTCGGGTTCCTCGTCCAGCTCCTCCGTCACTTCCAGCAGCTCGCGCGGCGCGGTTACCGCCGGCAACTTGGCAAGGTCCAATCCGGGGCCGAACAGCAGCGAGTCGCCAGCTTCGAAATCGGTTGGCGCGGGAGCGGCGCTCGGCTTTTCCACCATGCTGGAGCTGGACTGCTGGATCCGTTGGATCACGGCCGCAAAATAGTTCTCGAGGCTCGCCAGCACGCCGCGGTGCGCCGCACTGCCCTGGCGCACGTCCTCGATCAGCAACTGGACTCCATCCAGCGCCTGAAACAGCAGGTGCAGGTCTTGGTCCTCGAGCGGGTGGCGGCATTCCACCGCGGTCTCGAGCACGTCCTCGATGCGATGCGCCAGCTCGCCCAGCTCGGTGTAGCTGACCGTGGCGGCCGACCCTTTGAGGGTGTGGGCGGTGCGCATCAGCGGACGCAGGATCGCCTCCTCACCCGGACGACCCTCGAGCCGGAGCAGACCGCGTTCTAGCTCTTCGACATGATCGAGCGCCTCCAGCACGAACGCTTCCCGGAGGTCCGCCAGCAGGGATCCGCTCAGGGCGCCGCCACGAAAAACGGGGACGGGTACCGAATTCCCAGATCTGCCCGCCTTGGTGCGAGGTGTCTCCTGGAATTCGGTACCTGTCCCCGTTTTTCGTGGCTGAGCGATCCCCTGGCAAAGCTGTTCGAAGGCCCCCAGCTCCACCTCGAACTCGTGCTCCCGCCCGTCCCGCAGAGCGGGCAGCGCTGCGGCCAGAACGCTGACTCCCTCCTCCAGCAGCCCGCCCAAGGCCCGCAGGCCCTCCGCCCCGGAGCGCCGGCTGCGCTCGATCGCCGGTTCGAGCGCGGCGACGGCGCGAGCGAGTCGCCCGAGCCCCATGGTGGCGGCCGAACCCTTGAGCGAGTGAACTTGACGCAGCAGCTCTTCGACCAGCTCGTGGTCTTCGGAATGCGCCGCCAAACTGGGCGCGGCACTGCGGAAGAACCGCAGGTACCCCTGCAGCTCGCCGAAAAAGATCTCCCGGATGGCAGCCGGATCCAAACGATCACTCATCAGTCAGCCGGGCGGCCAGATGTCCGCCTCACCCATCGAGTTCCTAGTTCAAGCCCTTTTCGGGATCGAACGCGGCGGTGTCCTCCTTCACGTCGACCCGCAGCGACTCGAAATCCAGCATGTCGGCGAGCTCCTTCTCGGTCGGCGGGGCCGCGGCCGCCGATTCCTGCGCCAGCGCCCCGCGGTGTGCCTCCCCAGCGCCTTCGATCTTGAAGCGGCCGATGGTCGCCTCCAATCCACTGGAAAGCTCGGCCAGCCGCTGAATGGTCTGGGCGGTCATCCGGGCCCGCTCCACCGTGCTTTTGGTGATGTTGTAAACCTGTTGCATGGCGTTGAGCACCGACTGGTTGCCGCCCACCTGCTCGCGGATCGAGCCGGAGATCTGGCCGACCAGACCGGCGGCGTGATGCACCACGCTCTCGATCTCCCCCAGCGCCAGACCCGCTTGATCGGCCAGCACCGAACCGCTTTCGACTTCGCGAATCGACTCCTCCATGGCGGTGACCGCCTCATTGGTTTCCACCTGGATCCCGGCGACCAATTTCTCGATGTCTTTGGTCGCGCGAATCGAGCGCTCGGCCAGCTTGCGCACTTCATCGGCCACCACCACGAACCCTTTGCCATGCTCGCCGGCGCGCGACGCCTCGATCGCCGCGTTGAGCGCCAGCATGTTGGTCTGGGCCGAGATTTCGTCAATCACCTCGACGATGGTGTTGATCTCGATCGATTTCTCCCCCAGCGCTTTGATCTTCCTGGCGGTCGCTTGGACATTGGCGCGGATCCGATTCATGCCTTGAATCGTGTTCTTGACCGCTTGGGCTCCTTTGACCGACACCTCGGTGGCCCGTTTGGCGGCCACGGTGGTGTCGTCGGCGTGGACCAGGGCCTGCTGGGTCGAGGCGGAGATCTCACCGACCCGAGCCACCACGCCGTTGATCTCGCGCGCTTGGGCAGCGGCGCCCTGGTTGACCTCGGCGGCCGCCGAGGTGATGTGCTCGGCGGCGCGCGCCACCTGGGAAGCGGCATCCGCCACCTGTCGGATCAATCCGCCGATCGAGTCCAACATCAGGTTGTAGGCATCGGCGACCGAGCCGAGCACGTCGGCGGTCACTTCGGCGCGAGCCGTCAGGTCGCCCTCCGAGGCCTGGCTGACCCGTTCGAGAAACCCGACGATGTGCTTCTGCAACCGGTCCCGATCCGCTTCGGTTTCGATCAGATCGCCGACCCGATCGAGCATGGTGTTGAGGCTGTCGCCGAGCTCCTGCAGCTCGTCACCGCTGCTGAGCTGCACGCGGCGGCTGTAGTCGCCTTCCGAAACCCTATTGATGCAGTCGCGGATCTCCTGCAGCGGCCGGTATTCGCGGCGCGCCTCCCACAGGCCCAGCAGCACGGCCAGCAGCAGCAACACGGCGGCCGGCGCCAGCAGGTATCCGAGCGGCTGCCGGACAGCGGCCACCACCAGCGGCTGGGCGTCGACTTGCACCTCGATGCCACCGACGAACTGATCCGCAGACTGGAGCGGCAGGACCAGATCCAGCGGGTAGGCGGCTCGCGCTCCCACCAAGCCCAGCGCCAGACTGGTCAGAGCGGTCCGGCTCCACGGCCCGGGCACCTGAAGGTCCCAGGCCTGCCTCTGGGCTCGGCTTAGCACCTCGCCTTTTACCTGCCACCTCTGATCGGGCGGGGCGGGCGGCAGGCCGGATTGAGCCAGCACCACCCGCTGGGCATCGAACACCTGGATCACGGCACCCGGAGTGATTTCGGAAAGCTGGCGGCCCACTTGGGCCACCTGGCTCTCGAGCTGATGGGTCAGTGCCTTCGCGGTCATCTGATCTTCATTCGCCGCCGACTCCGGCTCACTGGCCGCCGGCGCCGGGCTGGGCGAAGAACCGCGGCTGGGGCCTTGGGTCGGAAGTTTGGAAGGGGGCGGCGATTTGGCCGGCGGCGGCGGTTCGGCGGGGGGCGGCGCCGCGGGCGGGGTGAGCGCCTGGAGCGCGGCCGGCTCCAGCAGCCGAGCGGCCAGCAACAACTGTTCGCGCGCCCGGGACCGAGCGCTTTGATGACCTAGAACCGCGGCGGTCAGGCCGACTGCCAAGCAGGCGAGGACCGCGAAGGCGGCCAGGATCCAGACCGGCCGGCGGCGGATGCCGCTCGTTTCGAATCCCTGGGACAGCGGTTGAGCCATCAGCCAGCTCCTTATCAGCTCGGGGCCGAAAGGCGCTCTTGGAGCGCGTGAGTAATTTGATCTTCTGCAGCTTGCACGATTTGATCGAGATCCAGCAGCAGCGTGGGCGTCCCCCCGATCTCGAGGCGCCCGCGAACGTACGGCGCCACCGGGCTCAGGTCGCCGAGCGCTTCCACTTCCACCGGGGCGATGTCGACCACCCGATCGACCCACAGCGCCATTCGGTTCTCACCTATGCGGGTCACCAGATACTGCTCCGCCCGGCCGGGCGGGCGCGGGCTCAAGCCGAACAAGCTCTCGAGCCGCAGCAGCGGGATCAGCTCGCCGCGCAGATTGAACAGGCCCGCCACCAGCGGCGGAGCCAGCGGGATCGGCGTGTAGTCGACCGCCGGCAGCACCTCGACGGCCTGGGCGACCGGCAGCGCAAAGCCGCGCCCCTGAAGGCGAAAGACGCACAGCCGTTCGGTCGGGCGTTGCTGATCTAGCTCCGCCATATCCTGCAGCGGCCTGCACCCGCATTCACTCTATCGCCCGTTTGCAGCACCTTTTAGACCAGATAGCGCTGGACCAACTGGAGCAGCTCTTCCGGCCTCACCGGCTTGGGCAGATATTCATCGGCCCCCTGCTTCTTGCCCCAAAAGATGTCGGCCTTGGTGCTTTTGCCGCTCACCAGAATCACCGGGATCTTACGCAGCCGGCTGTCCTGCTTGAGCTGGCGGCAAATCTCAAAGCCGTTGATCTTGGGCAGCACTACATCCAGCAGGATCAGGTTCGGCTGCTCGCGCCGGATCGCCTGCTTCGCCTCTTCGCCATCCGCCGCGGTGATCACCTCGTGTCCCAGCGCGGCGATGGTGCTCTTCATCAGCTCCAGCTCGGAGCGAACGTCATCGACGATTAGGACTTTGGCCATTCCCTCGGATTGCAGCGCCCCCGCTCCGCGCCGACCTCCAGGGTAGCGTGCCCGATCCATTGACAACTGTCAATCAGGACCCCGGCGGCGGCGGGCTCGATGAAGGAGCGATCAGGTTGGTCAGCAGCAGGCTGTAGAGGCTCTTGCAGACCTTGAAAGCTTCCATGTAGGAAGCGGCGATGATCGCGGCCACCGAGCGCCGGCCATCCACCAGCTGCAGGATCGCGCGTTCGCTCGGCACCAGCCGCTCCAACCGGGCGGCGCTGACGCCCGAGTCGGCCCGACGAAAGACCTGATCGAAATTGGGGATCTTCTGCTCGATCAGATGCCACTCATCGATACGCCGCAGCCCTTCGATCGTGAGCATGTCGACCGGCAGCTCGAAGCGAAATTGGTCGTAGGGCGGCGGCACTCGCTCCCAGCGCTCCACCCGGAAGCGGCCCTCGCCCCAGCGCAGCGCTTCGTAAATGATGATCATGGTTTGGCGCTTCAGGCTCCCCGCCAGAGTCGCCTGATCCACCGCGCCGAGCTCCAAGAGCGCTTGGCCCAGCATCACCCCCTTGGCCCGCTGGTAGCGCACCGCGGCCTCGAGCTGCTCGTGGGTGACGCGGCGATTTCTCAGCAGCAGCGTGCCGAGGTGGAACTGATGTCCGAGCTGACTGGCGAGCGCGAAGTCGAAGCAGCCGCCGCTGAGGAACAGGTAGATCTCACTATGATCCCGCTGCAAGCGACCCACCAGCCGTTGATGGTGGAACTTGGCGAGCTGCAAGATCTCGGTGAGCGGAAAGTTCTCGAGCTGGCCCTGAAAGCACACCGTGCAGCCGAACTGGGCCCCGGCGTCGGCCGCCTCGAGCGCCGCCCGCAGACGTTCAAAGGTCGGCCCGCTGAGCGCCCCTTCGAGAAAGTGGTTCCAGGTCACCAGCTCGGTGGTGTGGCTGAGGCCGCCGATGCGGCGCGCGTGCTCGCACAAGAAGCCGCTCAGAACCTCGCGCCAGTAGCGGCCCCGATCGGAGGGCAGCGGCGCCGGCAGGTGGGGATCGGTTTGCCCCAGCCGTCGGATCAAGCCGGCAATCTCGGACGAACCCGATTCCCTGGCCTGGCGCTGCGAACGGCTCAGCGTGTGCGATACCACGGTCAACAGCACTTCCGGGGTGAACGGCTTGGACAGCAGGTCGAACACTCCACCGATTTCATAGAGTCGGGCTTTGACCGACTCGCCTTTGGCGCTCATCAAGATGACCGGCAGCTCCCCCAGTCCGGGCCGGGCGCGGAGCTGGCGCGCCGCCGCCACCCCGTCGCCGTCGCGCATCAGGTAATCGAGCAGCGCGATATCGGGCTTGAAGCCGTCGACCTGCTGGCAGGCGAGCGCCGGCTCGACCGTGGTCCGCACCTCATAGCCGGCCGAGCCGAGCACCATCTCGATGAACTTCAGAATCGTCGGGCTGTCGTCGATCGCCAGAACCCGGCGCGCCGCCGCGGGCTGTCCCGAGTGCTCCGAAGCATCTGCAGCAGAATGTAACTCAACGGTCATGGAAAATCGTCTTGACCTTTTCGAGCACTCGGTCGGCCTGGAAACTGGCCGGCAACATCCCGTCGGCCCCGTGCTCGAGATCGCGCTCCTCCTCCATCCACGAACCGTCCTCGCTGCGAAACACGAACGGTGTGTCCTTGAGGTCGGGGTCCTTCCGCACCATCCACAACAGCTCCCAGCCGTCCATGATTCGGAGCGCGATGTCGGAGATGATCAGGTTGGGCAGAATCTCGCGCGCGATTTCCAGCCCCTGTTCCCCATCGTGAGCGACATGTACCGCGTACCCCTGTTCGGCCAGCGCCTCGCGCAGCTGTTCCAAGGCCTCGAAACGGTCGGTGATGATCAGGATGATGCGGCCCTGCTGGGCCGTCTCCACCAGGCGGCGGCCGCGGCAGCAGCTCTCCACCGCCTCCCAGAGCGCTTGCAAAACCACGCTCTCGAGCACTTTCTCGATCCAGCGGCGGTAATAGTCCACGAACCGGCCGTCCGAGACCAGCAGCCGGGCAAACAGATGCGCCCGCGGCAGGTAGCGCAGCAGCAGCGGGTAGCCTTCCACGACCTCGCTCACCTCGGCCGGGCGGTCGGCCTGGAGGAAACGCTTGAGCGCGGCCTGCAACTTGCCGTCCTGGCGCACCTGGCTTTCCAGCCCGGGCGGGAGCGAGCTGGGGCAGGCGTAGCGCAGGAGCAGATCGCCGCGGTAGTTGTGCAGCTCCAGCAGCATCAAGCTGTCGCTGCCACCGAGCCGGCGCGGCAGCTCTGCTTCGACCCGCCGCACGAAGACGCTTTGGTGCTGGTCCAAACGCAGCTCGAACTCGGCCGGCTCCGAAGCGGGGGCGGGTCTCAGGGTTAGCAGCTTCGACCGATCGCCGAGCAGGAGTTTCAGCGCAGCGCGCCCGCGCTGATCGCCGGCACGGGCCGCCACCACCGCACCGCCGCGCACCAGCAGCAGTCGCGTGGGATCTCCTTCGAGCTCGAGCTGGAGCGGCCGGCCGCCGCTGCAGACGAGTGCCAAGACATCCAGCAAGCGCTCGGTTTCCAGCTCGCCACAGAACTCTTCGGGGCGCGGCTGCAGCAACGGGATGCGCATGCGCCTTGAGTTAACCTCCCACCCCAGCTTCGGAACGCTGGCAGGTGTCCCCCAAATTTTCACGCTAACACGGAACCTACAGTGCGTCAACGGCTTAGCGCGCATGCCGCTTGACCCTAGAGGACGCCGGGCCTACCCTGGGGGGCGAGTTTGGACATGCCTGCGATCGCACGCCAGCGCCGCGCCTTGGTGACCGGGGCCGCGGGGTTCATCGGGTCGCACTTGGTCGATCGCCTGCTGGCCGAGGGGTTCGAAGTGGTGGCGATGGACAACCTGCTCACCGGAGCGATCAGCAACCTGGAGCACATCGTGCACCCGGATTTCACCTTCATCCGCTACGATGTCACCAATTACGTCTATGTGCCCGGGGAGCTCGACGCGATCCTGCACTTCGCCTCCCCCGCCAGCCCCAACGATTACCTGGCGTTCCCGATCCAGACGCTCAAGGTGGGCAGCCTGGGGACCCACAAGGCGCTCGGGCTGGCGCGGGACAAACGCGCCCGCTTCCTGCTGGCCTCGACCTCCGAGGTCTACGGCGACCCGCTGGTTCATCCGCAGTCGGAAGACTACTGGGGCAACGTCAACCCGATCGGTCCGCGCGGCGTGTACGACGAGGCTAAACGCTTCGCCGAGGCCATGGTGATGGCCTACCACCGCGCCCACGCGATCGAGGTCCGCATCGCCCGCATCTTCAATACCTACGGACCGCGGATGCGCCTGAGCGACGGCCGCGCGATCCCCAACTTCATCGGCCAGGCGCTGCGCGGGGAACCGCTTACGGTCTACGGCGACGGCCTCCAGACCCGCAGCTTCTGCTATATCGACGACCTGGTCGAAGGAATCTTCCGCCTGCTGCATTCCGACCTTGCGCTGCCGGTCAATCTCGGCAATCCGGCGGAGATGACCGTGCTCGATCTCGCCCACACGATTCAGCAGCTCACCGGCAGCGCCAGCCCGATCACCCACCTGCCGCTGCCGGTCGATGATCCCAAGGTGCGGCAGCCCGACATTCGGCAGGCCCGCGAGCGGCTCGGCTGGCAGCCGCAGGTGCCGCTGGAAACCGGCCTCAAAGAGACGATCCGTTACTTCCGCGCCGCCCTCTCCCGGCCGTGAACCGAAGCCGGGGCCGGGGGCCAGCCGACCCGTGATAGTGCCGCGTGGCGCAGTGCTCAGCAGCGCCGCCGCACTGGTCCTGCTGGGTCTGCTGACCGGGCCGCTGCTGCTCCAGCCCGGCAGCTATGTGATTCGCGGCGACAACGATACACGGCTGAACGCCTGGATCGTGGCTTGGGGCAGCCACTGCCTGGCCGGCGACCCGCTGCGTCTTTACGACACCAACATCTGCTTCCCCGAGACCAACACTTATGCCTACATGGACAACTATCTAGCCCACAGCTTGGTCGGCCTGCCGGCCTATCTGATGGGCGGCGCGCGCGCCTACCGGGCTTATAACCTGGCGCTGATCGCCAGCGCGCTGCTAATGGCGGCCTGCGGTTTTCTGCTGTTCCGGGAGCTCTGCGGCAGCGAAGCGGCGGCGATCGGGGCCAGCCTGATGTTTCTATTCGGTTTGCCGCACTTGTCGCGGATCAGCCAGATCAATCTATTTGCACTGCCGTATCTGCTGCTGGCTCTTTACCTGTTGCAGCGGCTGTGCCGCGCGCCATCTTGGAAACTGGGTCTCGGACTGGGCCTCGCCTTCACGCTCCAAGCGACCAGCGGGGCCTATCCGACTGTCTATCTGACTTTCTTGCTGATCGGCGGCGCGCTGATCCTGGGCTGGGTCCATCGCATGCTGCTTCAGCCCGCCTGGTGGCGCTCTGTGCTGGTCGCCCTAGCGGTCGCGCTGATCCTGGTCGGCCCGCTGTTCTACCCCTATGTCGAGAACGCGCAGGAGCGCGGCCTGGTCCGCAGCCTCAGTGGGATCGAAAGACTCTCGCCCAACTGGCAGAGCTATCTGGTCGCGCACAGCTCATTCTATCTGGCCGCCTGGCGCGCGTGGGCGCCCGAGCTCCTGCGCCGCGCCGATACTCCGCTGTTCGTCGGCGTCGTACCCCTGGCTCTGGCGCTGCTCGGCGCGCTCGCCGGCTGGCGGAGCCGCCGAGCGGTTGTGCTCTTCTACCTCCCGGTCGCTCTGATCGCCTTGTGGGCCTCGACCGGAAGCGCCGGCGGACTCTACCCGCTGCTCTACCGCTGGGTCCCGGTCTTCAAGCTGACGCGCGCCCCCGCCCGGCTGATCCTGGTGGTCTTCCTCGCGCTCTGCGCGCTAGCGTCCCTCGGTCTCGCCTGGATCGACAGCCGCACCAAAAGCTCGCGTTGGATCTGGCGCGCGGCTTGGTCGGCCTTGTTCCTGATCGAGATCTGGAGGCCCCTGCCGGTTGTTGCAGTAGCGGATCGCACGACGCCGGCGATCGATTATCTTGCGTCCCAGTCGCCGGCCGCGGTTTTGGCTGAGTTTCCGTTCGAGGCCAAGCTCCAGCGCAAGTACATGGTCGCCTCCACCTATCACTGGATGGAGCTGCTGGGTGGCAACAGTGCGTTTTCCACCTCGCGCTATCAGAAACGGGCTCGCGCGCTCGCGAGCTTCCCCGAGCCCCCCGCTTTGAGGGCCTTGGCGCAGTTCCAACCGCTGTGGGTACTGGTTCATTTGGAGCGCTATGATCCCGCGCGCCGCGCGGCTTTCGAGCGGCGCCTGGCGCAACTAGCCCAGCTCGAGCCGATCGGCGCCTGGGGCATGGACCGGCTCTACCGTTTGCGCAGCGACCTGCCTCGCCGCGGCGCCGACCTCACGCTTTACACGCCGGCCCCTTACTCCGCGAGCGTGGGATTCGAAGCGCGCAGTGCCGGCGCGTCCCGCTACCACCTGAGTCTCAACAACGTGCGGCTGCGGGTCGACCGGCTTGGCCCCGAGTGGCACAGTTTCTCCGCCGCACTTCCGCTCCCGGCCTGGCGGCGTCATGCCAACCGGTTGCGCTGGCGTAGCGACGGCGGCGTCATGGAGCTGCGAGCCGTCCGCTTCACGGCAGACTAGTCGCAGCACAGCAAGAGCCGCATGAGCAGGGAGTGTGAGTCGGTCCCTAGCGCCAGCCCTGGGCACCCTCGATTGCCGGTGCCTCGGGCGCGAGGCGCCCGAGGGAGTGCGAGGGAGTCCCTCGCACTAGTTGAGGTAGCCGAGCGCCTCCAGCTGGCGCCGCTCCTCCGGGGTGAGCGGCTGCTCGAGCGGCGCGCCGTGAGCGGCCGCTCGGGCCCGGGCCCGCAGTCGCTCGGCCCGTTCGCGCAGCGCCGCGGCGCGCCCGGGATCCTGCGCCACCCGGTTGACCCGCTCGCCCGGATCCTGCTCCAGATCAAAGAAGGAGTCGTTGTCGTGCCGAAAGTTGTGGATCCATTTCCAGCGGCCCGCGACCAGCGCCTCGAAATGAACCTCGCCCAAAGTCTGCTCGACGAAGATCGGGCGATCGATACTCGACGCTTTGGCCGCAGCGCCGGCCTCGATCAGCGGCAGCAGCGAGCGCCCCTCCAATCCTGGCGGCGGCTCGATGCCGAACAGCGCCGCCAGGGTCGGCAGCAGATCGATCTGCTGCGCCGGAGCCGTGACCACCGCTCCCTTGGGCAGAGCGGGCCCGGCCAGAATCAGAGGGATGAGAAGCTGCTCTTCAAAAACCGAATGGCCGTGCCCGTAGCTGCCGCGCTCCCCCAGCTCCTCGCCGTGGTCGGACGTAACCACCACCAAACTCTCATTCCACAGGCCGCGGCGCTCGAGCTCGGCGCGCAGCTCGGCAAATGCCTGATCGACCGCGACCACTTCGCCGTCGTAGCGCGCCCGCAAGACTTCGCGGTGGCCCGGCTGGCGGCGGCGCGGCAGGAACCGCTGCGCCAATCCGGCCGGCGGCGCATAGGGCGCGTGCGGTTCGAGATAGAACAAAAACAGCAGCAGCGGCCTGCCCGAGGAGCGCCGCTCGAGAAAGCCGCGCAGCGCCCGGTTGACCTCGGTTGCCGGGATCAGCTGCGGCATCTTCTGGCCGACGAAAAGCTCGACCCAGGTCTGGAATCCTTGGGCCAGGCCGAAGCGGCGCCGGAAATTGGGATTGGCGACGAAGCCGGCGGTCTGAAACCCGGCCGGCCCGAACAGCTCGGCCAGCGTGACCTCTTGCTCGCCGAGCAGTCCCTCGCGGCCCAGACAGCCGTGGCTGGACGGATAGCGGCCGGTCAGCAGCGAGGCGCTGGCGGCCCGGGTCCAGCTTGCTTGAGAGTAGACTCTTTCGAAGCGCACGCCTTCGCTCGCCAGCCGATCAAAAGCCGCCGAGGTCTTGCGGCGGTAGCCATAGCAGTGCAGGTGGTCGGCGCGCAGCGCGTCGATCACCACCAGCACCAAGTGGGTGGGCCGGGCCGGCCCGCTGCAACCGCTGGAGAAAATCGCGCCGGCCAGTAGCGCTAAGCGAGCGAGGTGGCGAGCCATCCGCCGGATCCTACCAGGCGCGGTGGTATGCTTGCCAAGGATGCCCTGCGTACCGAGTAAGGCAGCCCGCTGGACCGTTCACCTGGGCCTGCTGGCGGCGTTTCTGCCGGCGGCCGGCTGCAGTCGAAATCGGCCCACTGCGCTGGATCTACTGGTCGAGTTCGGCCCCGAATGGGCCACGCCGGAGACCCGATTCGTAGATCTCGGAAGCCCCGAGGCGCGCGCGCACCTCCGCTCCGGCTGGTCGACCGATGAAACCGACCGGCAGGGAAACACCTTCGTTTGGGCGGTGGCCGAACGGGCCACTCTCGATTTCGAGCTGGTGGGCCGCGATTCCCGCGAGCGGCTGCTGCGGCTGCGGGCTCGCAGCGTGCGCCCGCAGCGAGTCGTCATCGAGGTCAACGGGCAATCGGCCGGCGGCGTGGAGCTCTCCCAGCGGATGCAGGAGGTCAGCCTGCCGCTGCCGGCGGCTTTGTTTCACAATGGGACCAACCGGCTCGCCCTGCTGTTCAGCGAGGCGGCCGATGCGGTCTCTGGAGACTCGCGCCGCCTGTCTGCCGCGGTGGACTCGATCTTGCTGCAGCCGCTGGAATACTCCGCCACGCCCGGAGTGAAGCGGCCGGCGCTGGGAGGCGAGGGACTTGTGATCACCGCGCCGGCGCGAATCGATTTCGTCCTACCCGGGAAGCTGCCTCAAACGCTGGAACTGCAACTGGGGACGGTGACCGGCTCCCCCGACCTGGTTCTGCGCTGCGGCGCTGCGCGCACTAGACTGCATGCCCGGTCCGGTTCCCAGGTGCACTGGGAGATTCCCGCGGCAGGCGCATTGCCGGCCGGGCGCGTGCTTCAGCTCGAAGCGCTGGGAAACGGCGAGCTCTTTCTGCGCAGCGCTCGGGTAGTTGGCGCCCGCCGGCCGCAGCCGCCCAAAGGTCCCGTACTGATGATCGGGGTCGACGGATTAGGCTGGCCGATCGCCGACCGCGCGATCGCCCGCGGCGCCATGCCGCAGCTTGCCGCTCTGCGGCAGCGCGGCGCCTGGGCGACGCTGGAGACCGTCGAGCCGACCATGTCGATCGTCATCTGGACCACCATCGCCACCGGCCGGAGCCCGCAGGAGCACGGGATCGGCGGTTGGATGGCCGACCGGCGCCGCCTCCAGAGCGGCGGCAACCGGCGCGTGCGGGCCATTTGGGAGCTGGCTTCGTGGGCCGGTCTGCGCTGCGATGTAGTCAACTACTGGGCCACCTGGCCGGCCGCTCCTCTGCGCGGCCATCTGGTGTCGGATCTGTTTCGCAAGCTGCTCTTTACCCCAGGTATCGAAGAGACCGTCTACCCGCCCGGCCTGCTCCCTCAGCTCGCTCCGCGGCTCGATCGCGATGCCGAGCGCGAGCGGAAAGGTTGGGAGCAGGCCGGCTTGTTGCGCCCGCCGGCCGATCGCGAGCGCGCCTTCAGCCGCTCCAAGAGTTTCTACGAGCTATTCGACAACGCGGAGGGTTATCAGGCCGCCGAACAGCTCAGCGGCCAGGTGGCCCTGCAACTGCTCAAGCAGCCGAGCAGCGATTTGACCATCGTGCTGCTGCGCGCCGTCGATGTGGGAACTCATCTGCGCTGGCACTTCCTCCCGCCCGACCTCTTGCGGGAGGGGATGGCCGCGGCCGCCCGGCCGGAGGGAGTGCCGCGCGAGCTGGCCGACCGGCTCGATGCGGCGCTTGAGCTGGAGCTGGAACCGATCCTGCGCGCGACCGACCGAGTCGTCGGCCAGTTGATCGAGGCTGCCGGTCCTCAGACCAACATCCTGCTGCTTTCCGACCACGGGTTCGGTTTCAGCCGCTTCGGCTACACCCATCATCGCAACCAAAGCCCGCCACCGGGGGTCTTGGTCCTAGCCGGACCCGCCGCGGCACGCGGTCAGGACATTACCGGCGCCAGCGTCTACGATGTCCTCCCGACCCTGGCTCGGCTGCTGGGCCTGCCGCTCTCGCGCGAGCTGCGCGGCCGCCCGCTCAACGCCGTGCTGCGCTCCGCCGAGCTGCCCCCAGCGCAAACCGTGCCCACCTACGAGACCACTGCGCTCGCCGGCTCGAGCCGACGTCCCAACGCGCGCGCCGAACAGAACACCATAGAGGAGCTGCGCGCCCTCGGCTACATTCAATAGGTCCCGTCCTTTGGCCAGCAGTGAGCGCGAAATATGATGAAGATGACCACCGGGGGGCTCTCCATGCCCTCCATCCCCATGGACCGGGTTCCGCGCCGGTCGGTCGCGCCGGCGCGGCTGCTGCTCGCCGCCATCGGTGGCCCCAGGCAGGTCCTGGGAAAGACTCGACGCCTGGCCGCGACGGTTCGCCTTTATCTCAACGGCAAGGAGATCGAGCGGAGGCTCGCCCGGCTGCACCAGCTCGGATTCATCGACCAGATTCCGACGCGCCTGCAGCTTTTCGCCGGCGGCCTGGACATGCTCCGTTTCTTCATCGTGCCGGCCGCGCGGGATTACTACGCCACCAAAGGAATCAACTTCACCTTCCACCAGATTCTGAGGTTCCTCGATGATCCCGTCTCTCTCGCCGACCCGGTCGGCTTTCTTTCCGAACGCGATTCGATCATCGGTCATCTCATGCAGGTGGTGCACGCTGACCCGATCTACGATCTCCAGCTCCTGCAGATGTTCGACGACGGGTTGGACCAGCTGGAGCACCAGATCGGCGAGATGATCGCCGGCACGCACCCGAGGGCCGGCACCATCGGCGCGATCATCGAGGACGCCGGTTACCACCGGCGCCTGCTGAGCTACGTCAGGGCCTACCGCGCCGATCCCAACACCCCGCGCCTGCGCCGCGAGGATGGCGGACTTCGGAGCCAGCCGGAATTCCTCCTGGTCGAGGAGACCTTCGCCGCGATGCCTTCCTTCATGCGTTACGCGTCGCGACTGCCCCGGAGTCCCGCGGCGCTCGCGAGACATTATTTCGGAACCAAGGCAATCGATCCGCGCTACTGCGATCCGCGCCCCTGATCGGACGCGAGTCTCTCGCTCGATTTTCAGTCTCGCGCTGCTGGCGGTGATGGCCTCCGGCTTTCGGAAAGTGATTGGGTGATCTATTGC
>Ga0326597_10005406_pt1 | contig 17749 bp, 15 predicted proteins | sample RVTome_12_FD_203789 | JGI IMG/M metagenome (GOLD analysis project Ga0326597, IMG submission 203789) | Soil microbial communities from uranium-contaminated site in the Upper Colorado River Basin, Wyoming, United States - RVT100D185 | ecosystem: Environmental > Terrestrial > Soil > Contaminated >... | reverse complement strand
GATCGGGCTGGGTAGCGGCAGTTGGGACGAAAGCCCGACCAGCGACGACCATTTTTCAAGCCAGCGCTCGACGAAGATGAGCTGGCGGGCAGACAGCAAATAAGGATTCGCGAGGTGGGCGAGCAGGGCGAGGACGTATGTCTCGGTGCAGCTCGAATCCGGATCGTGGCGGGAGAAGCTGTCCTGGATACGGATGCGCGCGAAGCCGTGCTGCTCGGCGAACGAGTACAGCTCGTGCAGTTCGCGCCACAGCGTCCCGGGCGTCCGGGCATACGTCCGGTAGTGATCGAACATCATGTGGCCGATCACGCGCAGGCAGCGCATGGTGACCAGGGCGGCGTAGGGCGCGATCGCCAGGTCGCCATCCCGGTAGGCCCTGAGACACTGCTCGTAATTGCGAGAGATCTGCTGCCACAGCGCCATCGTGTGGGTCCAGGCGGTCGTTTCCTGTGGCGCGAGGGGCACGGGCTTGCCCGCGTAACGCTTGGCGGATTCGGACTGGATGAAAGCAATCGGCTGCTTCAGCAGTTCGAGGATCTTCAGGCGCTCGTGCGCGGGGATTGGCAGGCCCGCAAGGGCTTGCAACTGCGCGGTCATTACCTGCTGCGCATGCTGTACGTTGGTGAGCGGGAGTTGCCCAATCCAGCCTCTGCAGGTGGTGCTGTCGGTGAACTGCAGCGGCGGCGTTGAGTTGGCGCTGAGCGGCTCGGCAATCATTTCCGGCTCCTGTGCGGTGCGATGCCAGCGCAACCCCTGTCCAAATCATGGTCCCTGCGCCAAAGTGGACGGGCAAATGCGCGTGTTGGGACAGACACTACCTGACGGCTCTACGCTACGGCGATGCCGCTATTTTACCTATGAATTAAGTCACAACACCATGCAATCACCCGAACTGTGGCGTTATCGGACGGCCGCCGGCCGAGAATCCTCGGGGGAGGGTTTACGCGAGCCGGCTGGCTACGGCTTGCGCGAGGCGCCCCGCCGGCAGCACGCGCCCGCCGGGGTGCGCATTGCGCTGCGGCGCACCCCCGACAGGCTGCGGGAAATGCGGGTCGTCGCTTCACTCCTGCCGGTCGCTGAACGCCCAGCGTGCGGCGCGCTCCGCCAAGGCCACTCCACGCGGCACGACTTGCTGGCGCCAGTGCGGGGAGGCCGGGCACAGCACTTCGCGCAGCCGCCGCTTCGCCGCGTGGTCGAGGCCGCCGCCGCCATAATGGTGCCACCGGTTCTCTTCGCGCAGCGCGCGGAATACCGCGACCGGCGGACAGGTGCCGAGCTCCTGCAGGACGAAGTCGACGGCAACGCCCGGAAGAACGCGCGGCAGAGCGCTGCCCATGCCGCCGCGGACGACGTACGCCGGGCCGCGAGTCTGCGTGACGTCGATCAGCTCGCGCTCGAGCGCTTCGGCCAGGCGGACGGTCGGGGTCGCGCATACGCCCGGCTCGGGCAGCAGAGTCTCTTCGCCCGGAGGACCGAGCCCGGTGTGCACATCGAGGGCAAGAACGTAATCGGCCTGCGCGAGATGCTTCGCCGTCCAGTCGAGAAACGTCCGCGGGCCCTGCTCGAGCCCCTTGCCCCCGAAGAACAGGCCACGCTCGAATTCGTACTGGCCCTCGGCCACCGCCTGCTTGAGGCGCTGAGACCCATGGCGCACGAGTTGCAGCAGCGCGCGCGCCGGGAAGAAGTCGAAACCCGGCGGCGACGGCGGGTTGAGCAGCCGGTCGATGCGGCGGTAGATCTCCGGCGCCCCCGACCACGCCTCGCCGTCGGCCAGAAAATTGCGGTTGAGGTCGACGTTGTGCTCGTTCGCGCGGCGCACCCACGCCATGCCGTAGGGATTGAGCGTGTGCACGAGAACCAGCGCGCAGCCCGGGCCGGTGGCCGGTGGATGGCCGAGCAGGGCGAGCTGTATGGCGGAACCGGCGAAAGCCTCCACGCCGTGCAGGCCGCTCGAGTGCAGCAGCACGCGTTTCGCACCGGGGTCGCCCAGCCAGGCGATGTCGATCGTCAGCGGCTCGCCGCTCGGGCCGCGCGCGGCGAGCTCGAGGGTGTGCGGAGCCGCGCCGACGACGCGCGTCGTCGCCCGGAAGCGCTCGCGCGCGGCCGCGTAATCCGGCGAAAAATAATCCAGCGCATCCATTACGTGGCGCTCCGTGCCGCGCCGCACCGGTTCACGCGCGGCGGTTTCACAACAGGACCCATCTGGTGCCGCCGCTGTTGGCCCTGGCGGCCTGATCCGCCATCCGTCCGGGTCCGAGAGCGTGGCGCGCGGTCTCGACCGCGATGTAGTGCGCCTGCGCGCCGACTTGGTGGAGCATCGCCCGCGTGGCGAGGCGCACCTCGCAACGCAGCCGCACGGCGCCGACTTCAAGAAAAGCATTCTACTGCATCGCAACAGACCGCACATCCCATTGAGGAATAGCGATAAAGTGCCGGCGCCTGGATACAGCACTCAGCCCGCGGCCGCGGCGATCAATGCGTAGCGCGCGAGCTTGCCGATGGCCATGAACAGCGCGGCGAGCCATGCATTCATGCGCAGCCAGCCCGCCGCCACGCATAACGGATCGCCGACGACCGGCACCCAGGCGAGGAGCAGCGCGGGGCTGCCCCATCGTTGCACGGTGTCGAGCCCCTTGAGCGATTTCGCCTGCGGGAGGATGCGGCCGATCAGGTACGAGGTCATGCCGCCCAGCGTGTTGCCGATCGTGGCGATGGCGAGCGCCGGCCACATCTGCTGCGGGTGCAGCTTCAGCACCGCGAAGAGAGCTGCCTCGGAGCCGCCGGGCAGCAATGTCGCGGCGAGGAAGCTCGCCGTGAACAGCGCCCACAGGCTCGCAGCTTCGCTCATCGTGAAGCGGCGTGACCGGTGACCGGTGACCGGTGATCGGTAAGCGGGAGCCAGTACGTGGAGAGAACCGCTAACAAAATAAAATCAATCTTGAACCGCCAGGGCGCCACGCTTCCCGAGAACAATTTTGAACCGCCAAGGCGCCAAGACGCCTTGGCGGTTATTTTTTTCTTAAGCGATTCCAAGGGGTGAGCGGCAATGATCCACGCCTAACGCGCACCGGAGGCACGGCTTCACTGCTCGCCGGTCATCGAGCGCTGGTTCATCTTCCACCACACTTTCTCGTGAACCGCCTCGGTGTCGCGTGGGCCCATGTTTCCTCTGCCACGTGGTGTCTGTGGTGCCGGGCGAGTATACACGGGGGCGCGCGGGAAATTGACGCCCGCCGGGCCGTTGGCCGATAATGCCGGACGATCGATGAGGGCGCTCCGAGCCCTGCCGGCTTCCCCCCCCGCGGAATCCCTGAAACCTGACCGCACCGGCCGCGCCGGGTGCGGTCGCGCTCGAGTGTGAACTTCAAGAAGAAGGGACAAGGTAATGGACTACGTCATCGATTTTCCCGGCGTGACGACGCTGCCGGTGGCCGAAAGCAATAAGGTGTTTCCGGTCGGGCGCATCTACTGCGTCGGGCGCAACTACGCCGAGCATGCGCGCGAGATGGGACACGATCCCGACCGCGAGCCGCCATTCTTCTTCATGAAGCCGGCCGACGCGATCGTGGCGAATGGTGCGACGATCCCGTATCCGCGGGAGACCAAGGACCTGCACCACGAGATCGAGATGATCGTCGCCATCGGCCAGGGCGGCGCCGACATCCCGGCCGGCAAGGCGCTCGATCACGTCTTCGGCTACGGCGTCGGCCTCGACATGACGCGGCGTGACTTGCAGACCGCGGCGAAGAAGTTGGGCCGGCCGTGGGAAATGGGCAAGGCGTTCGACGATTCCGCGCCGTGCACGGCGTTGAAGCCCGCTTCGATGATCGGCCATCCGGCGAAAGGCGCGATCTGGCTCAAGGTCAACGGAAAGATCGCCCAGAAGGGCGATCTTTCCGAAATGATATGGAATGTACCGGAAACGATTTCGCATCTCTCCACGCTGATTACGTTGAGGCCGGGCGACATCATCATGTCGGGCACGCCGGCGGGCGTGGGCCCGGTCAAGGCCGGCGACAAGCTCGAAGGCCACGTCGACGGCGTGGGTGATCTTACGATCACCTATGCTAAGCAGAAGTGAATCATAGCCGCCGGCGGACCTCAGCAGGAGCGCTGAGTAAACGGCCGATGAACGCCGGTAAGAACGCTGGGTAAGCCGCCGATGGACGCCGATGAACGCCGATCAAGGCTGGATCAGATTACGGAAAAGATCATCGGGTCCGTTCATCAGGTGAGCAACGTCCTCGGTGCGGGATTCCTTGAAAAGGTTTACGAAAATGCCCTGGCTGTTGAGCTGAGACAAATTGGTCTTGAAGTCGCCCAGCAGCACAGGATGGAAGTTCGTTATAGGGACGTACTGGTTGGAGAATTCGTTGCCGATCTCTTGGTGGCAGGCTGTGTCATCGTGGAGGTGAAAGCCGTCAAGAGTCTGGAGGATATCCATACCGCTCAGTGTTTGAACTATCTCAAAGCCACTGGGCAACAGGTCTGCCTGCTGGTGAATTTTGGCGGGTCGAGAGCAACGGTCAGGCGTATAGTGCATGGCTTCTGAATGCCGGCTTTTGGACTGGAATCTATCGGCGTGCATCGGCGTGCATCGGCGGCCGAATACAAATTCCGTTCGCATTAACTCGGCGGTCTACAGGAGAGAACGATGGAAAAACGGAAACTCGGAAAAAACGGTCCCGACGTCTCGGCGCTCGGTCTCGGCTGCATGGGCATGTCGATCAGCTATGGCGAGCCGAACGACGCGGAATCGATTGCGACCATGCACCGCGCTTTCGAGCTCGGCGTCAATCTGCTGGTGACCTCGGACGCCTACGGCAACGGCGTCAACGAGGAGCTCATCGCCAAGGCAATCAAGGGCAAGCGCGACAAGGTGCTGATCGCGACCAAGTTCGGCAACCTTTCGCTGGCGGGCCGCGGGGCGGAGGGCGGCGCCCCGGCGCTGACCGGGGGGCACCCCGACTACGTGCCGCAGGCGTGCGAGAAGAGTCTCAAGCGCCTTGGCGTCGACGCGATCGATATCTACGGGCTGCACCGCATGGACAAGGCGGTGCCGATCGAGGACACGGTGGGCGCGATGAAGCGGCTGGTGGAGCAGGGCAAGGTGCGTTACCTCCAGCTCTCCGAAGCGGGCGCGCACACCATCCGCCGCGCGCACAAGGTACATCCGATCACCGCGGTCGAGACCGAGTACTCGCTGTGGAGCCGGGACGTCGAGAAGGACATCGTGCCCGCCTGCCGCGAGCTCGGCATCGGCTTCATGGCGTACGCGCCGCTCGGCCGCGGATTCCTGACCGCGACGATGAAGACGCTGGACGCGCTGCTGCCGAAGGACCGCCGGCGCGACCACCCGCGCTTCAACCCGGACAACATCCAGAAGAACGCCGAGCTGCTCAAGCCGATCGAGGCCATCGCGGCGGCGAAGAAATGCACGCCGGCGCAGGTGGCGCTCGCGTGGCTGCTGGCGCAGGGCCGGGACATCGTGCCGATCCCCGGCACCAAGCGTCGCAAGTACCTGGAAGAGAATTGCAGCGCGCTGAACGTCAGGCTGAGCGCCGACGAGATCGCCGCGCTGTCGAGGGCGTTCCCGCCCGACGTGACGGCGGGCACGCGCTATCCGGAGAAGCAGATGGCGGCGCTCGGTATCTGACCGGGCGACGCCCGAAGACGGGCGGCCAGCGCAAATGAGCAAGAAAGATTGCGCCGTGCTGTTCCTGGGCAAGGCGAGGGACTGGCACACCGACCGGGCGGCGGCGTTCTGCGAGCGCAATTTCACGACGGTTCGGGTGGTTGTCGGCGACTGGGGTGATCCGTTTCCGGCGGGCGTGCTCGAATCGCACTGGGATTGCGTTGTGAGCTACCTGTCGCGCTGGATCGTGCCGGCCGCGCTGCTGGACCGGGTCACGCACGCCATCAATTTCCATCCGGGGCCGCCGGAGTATCCCGGTTATGGCTGCAACAATTTCGCCATTTACGAAGGCGCGACCGAGTTTGGCGTCACCTGCCACCACATGGCGGCGCAGGTCGACACCGGGCGGATCGCCGCGGTCGCCCGCTTTCCGGTGCTGCCCACTGACACCGGCGGCACGCTGCTTCTGAGGGCGTACGACTGCCAGCTTGTACTGTTTTACGACGTCGTCGGACGCATAATACGCGGGGAGGCGCTGCCGGCCGCCCGCGACCGATGGGCGCGCAAACCGTTCACCCGGAGGCAGTTCGAAGAACTGGGGCGCATCACCCCGGAAATGAGCCAGGATGAGGCGGCGCGGAGAAAAAGAGCGACCGATGTCAGCGTGCTGCGGCGCGCCGGATGAGAGCCGGCGGCGGCTCGCGCTGACGGCGATGATCGCTAGGAGTTTGTCGGACTTGGCGCCGACAAACTCCTGATGCAAAACCAGCGCCGAAAAAATGCAAGAAAGGATGACGGATATGCGAATTTCCCCGTGCTTTTCTTCAAATTCGAACGCTGCGGGCGGGTTTGCGTCCGAATCGTCAGCCGGTTTTGCTTCTAGCAGCCGGTCGAGGTGCTAAGTCCGACAGGCTGCCAGGTCAGGCGGAAAACGATGAAGCCTTCGGAAAAGCCGCAAAGCGAGCCCGGCGCCCCCGATCTCGCCGTCTTCGGCCGGTCGCCGGCGTTCGCGGACGCGCTCCACGTGGGCCGACCCAATATCGGGGACCGCGACCGCTTCCTCGCGCGCCTGAACGACATTCTCGATCGGCGCTGGCTCACCAATCACGGCAAGTACGTGATCGAGCTCGAGAGCCGCATCGCCGAGCTCATCGGCGTTCGCCACTGCATCCTGGTGAGCAACGGGACCGTCGGGCTCGAGCTCCTGATCCGGGCTCTCGATCTGCGCGGCGAAGTGATCGTCCCTGCATTCACGTTCGTCGCCACCGCCCACGCGCTGCAGTGGCAGGAAATCACCCCGGTGTTCGCGGACATCGACAGCGCCACCCACTGCCTGGACCCGGAGAGCGTGGAGCACATGATCACGCCCCGGACGACCGGCATCATCGGGGTCCATGTCTGGGGGCGGCCGTGCGCGATCGAGCGGCTGACCGCGATCGCGCGCGAGCGCAACCTGAAGCTGTTGTTCGATGCCGCGCACGCGTTCGGGTGCTCGTACGGCGAGCGGATGCTCGGCTCGTTCGGCGAGGCCGAGGTGTTCAGCTTTCATGCCACCAAGTTGATGAATACCTTCGAAGGCGGGGCCATCGTCACGGACAACGACCAGCTCGCCGGGAAGCTGCGCCTGATGCACAACTTCGGTTTCGCCGGCTACGACCGGGTGATCTACGTCGGCACCAACGGCAAGATGTCCGAGGTCTGCGCGGCGATGGGCTTGACCAACCTCGACAGCCTGGAAGACGTGATCCGGTGCAACGAGGCGAACCATCGCGCCTACCGGGAGCAGTTCTCGGGAATCCGGGGCCTCGAGCTCGCGCTCCACGACGAGCGGCACCGCGGCAACTACCAGTACGTCGTGATCACCGTCGGCGGCGAGGCGGCGTTGACGCGCGACGAGCTGGTCGAGGTGCTGCACGCGGAGAATGTCATCGCGCGGCGCTACTTCTATCCGGGCGTGCACCGGATGGAGCCGTACCGCTCCTATTTCCCGCACGCGCACCTGCTCTTGCCGCGCACCGAGCGGCTCTGCGCGCAGGTGATGGTCCTGCCCACGGGAACGGCGGTTTCCGCGGAAGACATCGCGCGCATCGGCGGCGTGATGCGCGCCGCGCTCGCCGCGGCGCCGGCGGTCCGGGCGCGGCTGAAAACGCTCCGAGAGCAGTCTGCCTAGAAGTGGTTCCAAGAATACGCTAAGGGCAATGAAACCGCCGATGAACGCCGATGAACGCCGATAGGATCAACGTTGACCCCAAATGAAAGCCACGGAGACCAACAGAAAACGCAAGGGCTTAAGCCCAGGACTAAGAATGAAGGCAGCTTCTTTTTTCCCCGCGAACTCCGTATCCTTTTTACCTCCATGGCTTTTTATCGGCGTTCATCGGCGGCCTGATTCTGGTTTTGGGGTTTTCTTCATTCATTGGCGGCTGATTTCTTCCGGTTCTTAAGATGGGTTCTAAATCAGCTTTTCGCCCCGGCGCGCGCGCTCGGCCATTTCCTGCTGGAATTCCGGCGGGCCGAAGGCGCTGACCGCCTGCTCTTTGGTGAACGCGCCGTCGTGCACGATCTGTTCCGCGTACAGCAGCATGCGGTTGTTGTCTTGCGCGTACTGCATCAGCCAGTTGAGCGCGCGCGGCGGAATTCGTCTTCCGACCGGAACCGCGATATCCACCGGCATCCCGCGCCAGGCGGACTGATCGAACAGCACGACCACCTTCGCGTTGTTCGGCTTCATCCAGTCGGGCAGCGGGCTCCCGTCCATGCGCCAGCCGCAGATGAACTTGACGCACGGGTCGAGCGGCCGGTTGGCGTAGTCGTTGCATCCCGAGCCCGTGCTGTGCGGGCACGGCCGCCCCGGGTACACCGGGACGCCGTTGACGCGGATCTGAAGCCAGCCGTCGCAGCAACCGGTGCAAGGCTGACATTCGCGCGGGGCCGGTTTCTTCGCCAAGAGGTTTCCTGAACGGAACGGTGATTCAGCCGTGGTTTAGCACGCTCGCCGCGCAGCCGCAACTGCACTCTTACCCTTGAGTGTACAGCGGTAAGTATAATGACAGTATCGCGTGTCTTCATCGTAACCAAGCTGGTACCCCTACCCCATGTGTGGTGGTGTGGCATCGCCATTCGAACGCTATACGAAAGTGATGGGGCAGGCATCGGGACACGAGGATCGGGCGGCGTTGGCAATATAGGGGCAGAGCGAGCGGCCCGCGATTGATCCTTGCCGGGAGAAGCATTTTGCGCGATTCCGCAATCGACCTCGTCCTGTACTATTTGCCCAAGTACGCGCCGGAGCGAATACGGGCCGATTATGCTTTGCTCGATCTCATGGTCGCGTCGGCGCGCCGCGCCGGCGTGGCTGGCGAGCTCTACCTTTATACGCATGAGAGCGCGAGCATCCCGCCGGATCTCCCCGTCACGCGGGTGGTGCGCATCGCGCCCGAGAATATCCCTCTGCAGGATGTCCAGTTGATTCGCGCCTACGCCATGCGCGATTTCGTCGAATCGGAGTGGTTCACGCGTCCGGCGATGGCGGTTGAGTACGACGAGCTGTTCGAGCGCAACCCGGCGCGCGCCTTCAACCTACCATTCGACGTTGGCCTGACTTATGCCTGCTTTTCCAAAGAGCAGCAGGGCGATTCAGGCAAGCTGAATGGTGGTGTGGTGTACCTCAAATACCGGAATCCCGGCGCCGTCCAATCCTATTATCGTGCGTACCTCGAGAAGTTTCTCGAGATCAAGGAGGAAATCGACCACCGATTCTCCGGGCCGTGCCGGATGGCCGAGTGGGGTGGAGACGAGATTACCCACATACGGCTACTTCCCCCTGACGCCTTCGATAACCACCAGCAGCGCCGCAGAACGTTCTTCGTGGCTGGCGCGCGCGTCATGACGCTCGAGTCGGTCCGGTTCAACTGTCAGCATGCTGTGCGATACGATGGCGGGCTGCAGATCACGACCTATCCGGAGACCCTGGTACGGCATTTCAACGGCTGGCGAAAGCCGTACATGCCGCAATACGCGGAGCTGAATCTGGGGCTGCGGCTCGTCGAGACCGACTCGACTAGCTGGGGCTGGAAGGTGGTCCCATCGAATCAAAGGCTAGTGTCCTGAGTCTTTCCTTGGCCGGCGCGGGACGCGGTCAGGCAGACGGCACGGTAACCGGCGGTTTCAGACCGAGCCGTCTGGCGCGGCGCGCGAATTTCCTGTCATCAAACGTGAGCAGCATGCTGCAATGCTGCGAGGATGCGAGGTGCAGCGCGTCAGCGAAGTCAATCCCTTTTTGGTAATATCGCAATGCCGTTTCCACGGCGTCCGCCTGTTCGATGGTGACGTTGACCAGCCCCAGCAGGTGCGTCAGCACGGCGTTGATTCGCGCCGGCTCGAAGTGATATTGTTTCCCGTAGCGCAGCACAAAATAAAACTCAATCAGCACCGTGCGGGGCACGAACAGCGCTTCTTCCTGTTTGAGGATGCGCAGCGCTATCTTGGCCTGACGCGGATCGTCCTGAGTGTAGTAACGGGCCAGGATGTTGGTATCGAGCGCTTTCATAGCGAATTCTGCGCGCCGCGCGCGATCGCCTCCTCCATCTCCTCCAGAGTCGCAGTCTTGCCTTTGTAATTGAGGATCTTCGGGCCGTCCTCCGGTCGCGATGGTATGTTCTTCTTGACCACTTTAAGCCGCGCGCCCGCGCCCGCGACCTCGAAATCAACTTTGCTGCCAGGGGTGATGCCGAGCGCATCCCTCACCCGCTTGGGGATGGTGACCTGTCCTTTGCTGGTGACCGATATGGCTGCCATGAGATGCTCCTTTAAGTAATACTTGGTAAGAATTCTAGCGTAGTACCCCGCGCCTGGCAATTGCCTGCGTCAGTGACACCGCTCACCGCTCACGCCCTCGCTTTGTGATTCAAGCAAGTCGCCGCCGAGCTTTTTCAATGCGCTGCCCCAGTCTCCGTCAAGCGACTGGCGATAGATACTGAAACCCGGAAACCACGGCGACCAATGTCCGATGCGAATCCAGCGCCATTCGGCGGGACGCGGTACCAGGACGCGGGCGGTTCGTCCGGCAGCAGCCCGCAGGTGCATGTTGGTGTTGCTGACGCCGACATACTCGTCGATCACCGCCAGCAGCGCGAGCATGCCTTCGAGATCTTCGTTCACGGCGCTGAAGTCGTGCGCCGGTCGCGCCAGCGCCGCGGACAGCGCCTCGAGCTCCGCCGGATCGGGCCGGCGCTGCAGCGCGATGACGGTGCCGCGAAAGTCGCGGACGGCTTGGGCCAGCTCGACCGGGGCGATCGCCTTGTGCAGCACCCAGTCTTCGCCCTTCTGCAGGTGCGGCGGGGTGCCGGCACGCCACGTGATGCCGAGATAAGGTGGAGGACCGGCGCGCGCCAGGCGGTCGCGCATCTCGGCGACGCGCCCGGCGCGCGGCGGCAACTCGATGCTGGGCGGAAGCGGGGGCCAGAACACCGCGACGCGCTGTGCAAAGTTTGCAATCGGCACGGCATCGTCGCGTCGCGGTGCCGTGGGAAGCGCCGCAACAGGCATGGCATTGAGCGCATGCGGCAGGTCGCCGATCAAGAGCGTCGCATCGGCTGCCGGCAGCGGCGCGTTTTCGTCGAGCACGTCGTCGAGAAAGCTCGCGCGCGCGAGCATGCCGATCAGCTTGCTGCTCGCGCGATAGGTAATACGCGCGCCGCGCGTCTTCAGCTCGCGCGCGAACCGCAGGAAAAAAATCTCGTCCCCGAGTCCTTGCTCGCGCAACAGGCACACGTGCCTGCCGGCGAGCGCGGCCGGCAGCTCGCGCGCCAGCCGCGATTTCGCTGACTGCGCGCGGATTCGGATCGCGGCAGGCCGGCTGTCGTGTTCGCCCCAGCCCTCGGCGAACCGGCCTTCAGCGAGCAACGCGAAGCAAAGGCCGGCGCGCAGCCGTTCGGACGGCTCGAGCGACAGCGCGCGCGCGAACCCGCGCAAGCCTTCGGCGGCGCGGCCCTGTTCCATCAGCATCGACGCGTATGCCTGAAGCGCTTTCACATTGTGCGGATCGCGCTCCGCCGCGGTGCGAAAACACGCCAGGGCCTCGCGCACCCGGCCCTGGTGGCTCAACGCGGTGCCCAGCCAGACATGCGCGTCATGCAGATCGGGCGCGAGCTCGATCACGCGGCGCAGCACCGATTCCGCCGCGCCGAAGCGCCCGAGGGCGGTAAGGAGCGAGGCGAGGTTGCAGCGCGCCAGCACATAATCCGGCGCGGCTTCGATGCAATCCCGGTAGTCGCGCTCGGCCTCTTCGAAGCGTTCCAGCGCGTGCAATACGCCGCCGCGGTTGTTCCGCGCGTCGAGATGCCCCGGATCCAGGCTCAGCGTCTTGCCGAAGCAATCGAGCGCCTCCGCGGGCCGTCCCAGATCGCGCAGCACGTTGCCGAGATTGAACCAGACCAGCGGCTCGTTCGCGAACCGCCGGGCCTGGTTTCGCAGCAGCGTCCCCGCTTCGGCGAGCTGGCCCTGCAGGGCGAGCGCGGTGGCGGTGCCGAGCCGGTAATGCACGTTGCCGGGCTCAAGCCGGCTCGCCTTGCGGAATGCTTCGCGCGCCTGCTCGTAGCGTCCGGCGGCGACGCAGGCCTGGCCGAGATTGCCGTGCACGCCGGGATGGTCCTTCATTTTTCGCGCGGCGCGCGCGAGATGATCGACCGCCTCGTCCGCGTGCCCGAGCTGCAGCAGGACGGTTCCCATCAGATTGAGCGCATCCGGGTGTTCCGGCGCGAGACGCAGCGCCTCGCGGTAGCCGCTGGCGGCGGCGTCGATATCGCCACGAGCCTGGGCGCGCAGGCCGGACTCGAGGTAAAGACGCAGCAGACCGGGCGAGGCTGGCGGCATGAGTTATAAGATTTTGAATAATAAAGAGTTTAGCATCATGTTTCCACGGGTTCACGGCGTCAAGCGCCGCACTCCGGGCGCAGAGGCTAGCTAAAAAACCGTGAGTGTGCCTCTCTATCAGGCATACCGCAGTGCCTGGATTGCTGATTTGTGGGGTGGTTCCTCAATTTCGAGCATGTTGCATTAATGCAACAAAAGCTGATGATTAGGCACGAAAAAAAGCTGTTGTTCTTGAGCCGATACGGAAGCGCTTGGCATACTCTACCCATCCTCTCTATTCGGGGGGTAATACGGTGTGTCAAAAACACTACAGGAGAATCACATGCAAAAGAAATTAATTGCTGTTGCCGTGGCCGGCGCCCTGGGCGCTCCGGCGCTGGTGATGGCGCAATCCAGCACGGTGCAGATCTACGGGCGGATGACGTTCGAATACTCGTACGTCGATCGTGGCGCCGGCACGGAGAAGGGTGACGTGCTCCAGACCCCGGGTGGCACCTCGGTCGGCCTCAAGGGTCAAGAGAAACTCGGCGGCGGCCTGTCGGCGTGGTTCCAGTGCGAAAGTTCCGCCGACGTGACGATAGGCGGGAGCGGCTTCTGCACCCGTAACAGCGCGCTCGGGTTCAAGGGCGGCTTCGGCAACGTCTACATCGGCCGTTGGGACACCCCGTTCAAGAGGGCGCACAGCATTGGTGATGGCGTCGGCTCGGAAGACACCGGCGTGCAGGGCAACAGTCGCCTGACGGTCGGCAGCTCGACCGGCCAGGTCGGCGTAAGCAACCGCGGCATCTGGAAGCGCCGCCAAGCCAATACCATCAACTACAATTCCCCGAAGTTCGGCGGTTTCGAGGTTGATGCCAGCTACAGTTCAGTTCAGGCGACGGGCCTGGCGGCTGGTGCTGCGGAACCGCGCGTGTGGTCGATCGCCGGCCTGTATTCCGCGGGCCCGCTGGCCTTCGGCATCGGCTGGGAGAAGCACAATGACTTCGGCGGCGTGGGCCTGGACGATACGGCCTGGGCGCTCGCCGGCCGCTACAAGTTCGGCAAGGTGCTGGTCGGCGCTGCGTTCAATAAGCAGGACTACGATGGCGCGGCCGGCGCATCAGCCGACCGCAAGGCGTGGACCCTGGGCGTCGAGTTCAATGTCAGCGGACCGCACAACATCGAGGCGTCCTACACCGAAGCCGACGACGTGAAGGGGACTGCTGGATTTACGCCGTCGAGCCTGCTGCCGGCTCCGGGGGCCAACACGGGAGCCAAGCAGTGGCAGATCGCGTACCGCCACGTGCTGTCGAAGCGCACCGACGCGCGGATCGCCTACGTCATGGTCGACAACGACAGCGGGACAAACAGTTACACCTTGAACGGGATCAGCTCGTCGCCGCTACCGCCGGCTGGAAGTCTCGGCGAGAAGCAGTCGGGCGTTTCGCTGCTCGTGAAACACGTATTCTAAGCTAGTCGTATCATTGAAAACGGGCGCTTCGGCGCCCGTTTTTTTGTGCCCATCTCGCATTGCCTCTGCGATCTGGGCATCCTTCGGAGCCACGTTAAGTGGCTCCTCAGGACCGCCGCCCGCTCAAAGCGGCCGGCGTCCAACCGAACGTCCACAGGAAGTTCGGTTGTGCTTCCGATTTGGTGTGAGGTTCCTGGTTCAGGGTACGCTGGGATCAGCCGCCAGCGCGCTCGACCAGCTCGCGATAAATGCGCTCGAGATTACGCGCATAGCGCGCCGCATCGAACAGCGGGGCGGTTTCCTTGACCGACGAAAGCTGTGAGCGCGTCCTGCTCGCGAGATCGCGGTCGGTCGCAATGCGGCCGGCCAGCGCCTCGTACTCCGCCAGCGAATACGTGATCAACTCCGGCAGGCCGCACGCGGTCAAGATGCTGCCCGACACGCGCGCTGCGAAAGTCTCGCCGCACAGCGCAACCAGCGGGCAGCCCAGCCACAGCGCATCGCTGGCCGTCGAGTGGGAGGTGTAAGGAAAGGTATCGAGCGCGAGGTCGGCGACCTGGTAGCGCGCGAGGTGCTGCGCGTACGGCAGGCGGGGCGAGAACACGACCCGCTCGCGCGCGATGCCGTGCGCTTGCGCGGCCTCGGCCAGGTTGCGGGTGGCGAGGGGATTGTCCTCCGCCAGCCACAGCACGCTCGCCGGCGCTCGCGCGAGCAGCCGCATCCAGCACGCGAACACCGCCGGCGTCACCTTAACCGTCTGGTTGAAGCAGCAGAAGACGAATGCGTCGTCCGGTAGCCCGTAGTCGCTGCGCGTCAGCGCTGCGACTACGGGCCGGCCGCGGTCGTTGCATTGCCAGCACGGATCGAGACGCACCACGCGCTCGGAATACGCGGACTCGCGCCCGGACGGAATGATGAATTCGTCGGCGATCAGGTAGTCGATGAATTCCGCGCCCATCGTGCCCGGGTAACCCAGCCAGTTGACCTGGATCGCGCACGGCCGACGCGCCAGGATCGCAGTGCGGGCGCCCAGTGTGTACCCCTTCAGATCGACCAGCACGTCGAGGCGGTCGTCCTCGATGCGGCGCACCACCGCGTCGTGCGGATCCCAGGCGACGTCGATGAAATGCTCGCACGCCTGGCGCACCCGCGCGCGCAGCCGGCCCGCATCGTCCGGGCCGTAGGAATAGGCGAAGATCTCCACGCGCTCGCGGTCGTGCCGCTCCAGCACCCCCGCCAGCAGGTAAGCGGTGGCATGGTCGTAGAAATCCGAGGACAGATAGCCCACTCGCAGCCGTCTTGAGGCCTGATCCGCTTCCGCGCGGGAAACGCTGCGCCGCGGCGCCGGCGCGCCGAACCGGGCCTTCGCCCAGCGCCGCGTGTAGGCGAGCTGCTGCCCGGGCGTTGTCGCATCGCTCAGCAGCCAGAACGGGCTTCCCAGCTCGGTCGCGTGATCGAGGCGGGGCGCGAGCTCGGCCCAGGCGCTGCGCGCCTTCTCCCAGTCGCATGCGCGGCGCACCTGGTGCGCGAGCATGCCCAACAGGCCGCTGCCGCTGGTGCGCCGGAAGCCGTCTTCGAGCACGGCAATCGCCTGTTCCGTCTCACCGCGCACGATGTGCACCAGCGCGAGCGCGGAGTACGGCCCCGTCGCGTCGGGGTCGATCGTGTTGGCGCGCTCCGCGCTCGACCGGGCTTCATCCAGCTCGCCGCTTTGAAACAGCGCATCGGCCAACTGAGACCATGCGGCGGCATGGCCAGGGTCGCGGCGCACGATCTCGCGCAACGCCGCGATGCCCTCCTTCAGGCGGCCGAGCGCAACGCACGCCGCCGCATAGCCTTCACGGGCTTCCATCAGGTCCGGGGCGAGCTCGAGCGTGCGGCGATATTGCTCGCGCGCTTCCACCAGCCGGCCCTGCAACGCCAGCGTGCGCGCCAGGTTGTTGCCCGCCGGTGCGAGGCGCGGATCCAGCGCGAGCGCGCGCCGGAAGCACTCGGCCGCCGCGTCGAGACGGCTCTGCCGCTGCAGCACGATGCCCAGGTTGGCCAGCGCATCGGCGTGGCGCGGCGCGCCCGCGAGCGCCCGTTCGAACCACTGCTGCGCCGCGCCCAGCTCCTCGCGGCCGAGGCTCAGCACGCCGAGGTTGTACAGCGCATCGACGTGGCCGGGATCGAGCTCGAGCACGGTCTCGAAGTGCCCGCGCGCGGCGGCCCAGTCGCCCGCCTGCGCGTGCGCCTGCCCCAGATTGAGGTGGCAGTCCGCGCTTTGCGGGTCCATCGCGAGGGCGCGCTGCAGCTCGTGCAGGGCCTCGGCGGGCTTGTCCTGGTGCAGCAGAGCAATTCCGAGCCGCATCGCCACCGACGCCGGCGCCCCGTTCAGCGCAGCCGCCCGGCGCAGGACCGGCTCGGCCTCGGCGAACTCACCGAGCAGCAGGTGCGCCAGGCCCAGGTGCTCCAGCGCCATGCCGTCATGCGGCTCGGCCTCGAGCGCCTTCTGCAGAAACGGGATCGCCTCGCGCGGTTGCCCGCTCATCAGCCGGGCGCAGCCCAGCAGGCACAGCGCATCGGGATTGCGCGGCGCGCGTTCCAGCACCTGCGCGCACAGCGCCTGCGCGCCGCCGACGTCGCCGCGGTGCAGCCGTTCCTGCGCCTGCTTGAGCTTGTGGACTGAGAATGCGGACACGAATCCTCAGGCGGTTTTGCTTTTTGCAGCCTGTCGCGGCGCCAAGTCCGGCAGGCTGCTGATCGCCAATGATAGCAAAGGCGGTCCGCGCCGGGCGTCCGGCCCGCACCGCCAGCGTCGCACGCGTGTGCCTATTATTGAGATCGGTTCTGGAATGTGGACGGGCGCGGGCGGCTCGTGCAGCTCGCGCTTTCCACCACGTGACCATCGCTGAAGCCGAAGACATCCGCGCAGGAGGTCTTCGGGTCCCTGGCGCTGGCAGAGCGCGACCGGTTGCGCGCGGCGTTTCGTGCGCATCGTCACGGAACTCGACACCGGCATGGAATAGGCGCCGCCAGCTTGATGTTCGCTCCGATGATACCGGGCGGTCCGGTGCAACGGAGAGACATCATGTGGCAAGGCGGGATTCGGGGCGCGTCGTTCCGCAGGGGACCGGGGGCATGCGTTCAAGTTATTATTAGTGCGTGAGCGACTACGAACTCCGGATCGAGCAGCACATTCCCCGGTTGCGCCGCTACGCGCGCGCGCTGACCGGGGAGCGCACCGCGGCGGACGACCTGGTGCAGGACACGCTCGAGCGGGCGTGGGTGAAACTCCGCTTGTGGCGTCCGGGCAGCGACCTGCGCGCCTGGCTGTTCACCGTGATGCATAACGTGTACGTGAACCAGGTGCGCGCGCGCGCATCGCAGCCGCCGATGGCACATGACGAGGAGGCGCTGAATGTGCCCGACCGTGCGCGCCAGACCGACATGCTCGAAGTGCGCGATCTGGATATTGTGTTGAAGAAACTCCCGGAAGAGCAGCGCGCGGTGCTGCTGCTGGTCGCGCTGGAGCAGTTGACATACGAGGAAACGGCAAGAGTACTCGGCATCCCCATCGGCACCGTGATGTCGCGGCTGTCGCGGGCCCGGGAGCGCCTGCGCCTCCTCATGGCCGGCATACCGGAGGGCGCCGGGTTGAGGGTCATCAAATGAGCAAGCTGCCCGTGACCGAATCGGATCTGCACGCCTGCGTGGACGGTGCGCTGCCCGAGGCGCGCCGCGCCGAGGTCGAAGCGTATCTCGCGAGCCATCCGGAGGATGCCGAGCGCGTCGCGGCCTATCGCCAGCAG
>Ga0326597_10005404_pt1 | contig 17751 bp, 12 predicted proteins | sample RVTome_12_FD_203789 | JGI IMG/M metagenome (GOLD analysis project Ga0326597, IMG submission 203789) | Soil microbial communities from uranium-contaminated site in the Upper Colorado River Basin, Wyoming, United States - RVT100D185 | ecosystem: Environmental > Terrestrial > Soil > Contaminated >... | reverse complement strand
GACCACCGGCACGACCTTCCGCGCCGGCAAGCGCGCCTCGCCGCGGGCCTCGAGCTGACGGAGCCAGTACCAGGCCCCGATCCCGACCGCCAGCGTCAGCATCCCGCCCACCGCGAACGCGAGCGGCACGTTCCAGCGCGATGCGAGCGCGCCCATCAGCAGCCCGCCCGCCGGCACCGAGGCGGAGAACACCGTCGTGTAGACGCTCATCACTCGGCCGCGCAGCTGGTCCGGCACCGCCAGCTGGATCGTCGCGTTGGCCGTCACGGCCATCGCCATGCCCCCGGAGCCGACGACGGCCATCGCCAGGAGCGAGACCGGAAATGACGTCGACCAGGCCAGCACGACAGATCCAACGCCGAGCGCCACGGCGCCCAGCACCATGTTCCGCGGCCGCGGACGTCGCGCGAACGCCACGCCGAGCGCCGCGGCCGTCGACCCGACCCCGGTCGCCGTCATGAGGAAGCCGAACCCGGTCGCGCCGACGTCGAGCACGAGGTCCGCCAGCGGCGGCGCCAGCACGCTGAAGTTCATCCCGAACGTCGCGCCGAGGCCAACGACCACCACCGCCAGCAGCACCAGCGGCGTCCGGCGGACGTACGAGACGCCCTCGGCCAGGTTCTCGACCACACCGCCCCACGAGGTCGGCCGGGCGCCACGAGGCGCCGGCCGCAGCTCCGAGTCGCGCATCACGAGGTACGCGGCGATGACCCCGAGAAAGCTCACCCCGTTGATGAGGAACGCGATCGAGATGTCGAACCAGCCGATGAGCAGCCCGGCGATCGCCGGCCCGACGATCCGCGAGCCGTTGAACAGCGCGGAGTTCAGCCCGACCGCGTTCGTCATGTCGTCGCGGCCCACCATCTCGACGGCGAACGCCTGGCGGGTCGGCATGTCGACCGCGTTCACGAACCCGAGGAGTACCGCCAGGACGACGATGTGCCAGACCTCGACGACGCCCGTCGCGGTCAGCCCGAACATCGCGAAGGCGAGGACCATCGCGGCCCCCTGGGTCCAGATGAGCGTCTGACGCTTCGGCAGCTGGTCGGCGAGGACGCCACCGAACAGCCCGAACACGACGATCGGCCCGAACTGGGCGACGGCGACCACCCCGAGCATCCACGGGTCGCCGGTCAGCTGGAGGACGAGCCAGCCCTGGGCAACCTGCTGCATCCACGTCCCGATGAGCGAGACCGCCTGGCCACCGAAGAACAGGCGGTAGTTGCGGTGGCGGAGCGCCCGGGTGCCGTGGAACATCGTCGGGCTCACGGGGCGCCGCCGTGGTCGTGGTCGGCCGGTGGAAGGCCGGCCTCGATCTCCGCGAGATGCGTCTCGAGGTGGTGCCGCCGGTCGTGCGCTTCCTCGATCATCGTCTCGAGCCGGGCGACCTTCCGACGGAGGCTCTCGACCTGCCGTTCGACCCGACCGATCCCGTCGGCGAGGATGGCCGCGCGCTCGGCCGGATCCGCGGTCGTCCGGAACCGCTTCGTGTTCCTGGTTCGGGCGGCCTCGTCCTCGAGCAGCTGGCCGATCTCGGCGAGGCTGAACCCGGCGTCGTCGCGGAGGCCCTTGATGAACCGCAGGCGCTCGAGGTCGTCCGGGTCGAAGAGCCGGTAGTCCCCTTTCGATCGGGCGGCCGGCTTCAGGAGCCCGAGCTCCTCGTAGTAGCGGATCGCGCGCGTCGTCAGGCCCAGCTCGGATGCGACCTCCTGGATCCGGAGGAGTCGTGGCTGGGTCGGCGCCGCATGGGTCATCGGGCGTATTCTACGCCAACCTTGCCGTTCACGTAAAGGTTGACGCGCCGCGTCAGTCGGGTGCTTCGGCGAGCCCCAGACGGAGCGCCGTCGTAACGATCTGGACCCGGCTCCCTACCCCGAGCTTTCCCTTGATGTTCGCGACGTGGACTGACGCCGTCTTCTTGCTGATGAACAGCGCCTCGGCGATCTGGCTGTCGGAGCGGCCTGCCGCCAGCAGATTCAGCACCTCCCGCTCACGAGCGGTCAACTCGTATCGACCGCGCTCGCTCGGGGCCCGGGCGGCGGTGATCGCCGGAACGACGGTCTCGTCGATCGCCCGGATCGCGTAATCGAGCGCCACTCGGAGGGACATGGCAGCCCCTTCTGCTCGGCCGTTCTCGAACGCAACCGGTCGAAGGGCGGCCCGGTCCTGATTACGCGCCGTGACGAACAGCCCCGCATCGTGGCCGAAGGTTCGGTCCAGCGTCTTGGACCGGATGCCATCCACCGCAGCCCAGCACACCACAGCACGATGCGGCTCACCGGCCGCACCGAGCCAATACGCGGCGCCCTCCAAAGCCGTCAGGCCAATAAACACCCAGTCGAGGTCGCGCGCGCGGGCCGCGCCTTCGCGAAGCACTGGCCGCGCCGCTTCGAGATCGCCCCGCTGCACGTAGGCAAGTGCGAGGCTCGATAGGGCCCAGGACTGGCCCGGCATCGTCCCGACTTCGGCCAGCATCCGCGAGCAGCCCGACAACTTGGCAATTGCATCGTCAAGGTCGCCTTTCATCTGGGCGACCAGTCCGAGACAGCCGGTGCCCTGGGCCACCAGATGACGGCTTCCCGTCTCTGTTCCGACCTCAACCAACCGAGTCGCAAGCTCGCGCGACTCCTCAGCATCGAGGACGGCCATCGAGACGATCGTGATGTCCCCCACCAGCTGCGCAGCCTCAACGGGGTCCCCAACCAGTCGACTCAACGTCCGCGCCTTTCGGATCCGAGTCGCGGCCGTCTGCCGGTCCCCCCGATCCATCGCGATAGCGCCCAGCACGGCGAGGACCCTCGCCATTCCCGCACCGTCGCCCAGGTCCTCCCAGATCCGGAGCGCCTCGGTGAAGAGCTGTTCGACCCGTACCCGATTGCCACCGTGCGCGATTTCGAAGTCGGCGAGCTCGTAGAGGAATGCGGCGCGGAGCGAGGGCTCGGCGGTCGACGCCACAGCCTCGGCAGCGTGGAGCCAGCGGTCGGCTTCCGTGTGGTCGAGGTGCTCGGCAAGGTACTCGCTCACCCCCACGACGAGCCGGAGCAGGAGATCCGCCTCGTTGTGATCTCGGGCCCACTCGAGCGCATCTCGCACGTTGTCGATGTCGTCCGTGAGGCGCCCGACCCAGGTCGCGCTATCGAGACCGCCGATCTCGCGCGCGGCCACATCCGCCCTGTCCGCGAAATGCGCGGCATGACGCGCTCGGAGCGTGGCCAGGTCCGCGGCCGGGAGCAGGTCGCCGGCAAACTCGCCGACCGTCTCCAGCAGCCTGAAGCGGGGTTCGTCCTCCGCGTCGCGGCCGACGCGAACCAGGTTGTGCGCCACGAGCCGGTCGATCGCGTCGAGCACGTCGCCGTCTGTGATCTGCTGCCCGTCGGGCACGACGGCTTCGGCCGCGCGGAGGGTAAAGCCGCCGGAAAAGACCGACAGCCGCACGAAAACCGCTCGATCCACCGGGCCGAAAAGGTCGTAGCTCCACGCGATCGTTTCGCGGAGGGTGCGCTGACGCGCCGGTGCATCGGCGGCCCCCGTGGTGAGTAGCGGCAATCGGCGCTCGAGGCGCTCGACGAGCGACCTGGGCGACAGGATCCTGGTTCGCGCTGCGGCCAGCTCGATCGCCAGCGGCAGACCGTCGAGTCGCCGGCAGATCTCGATGATCGCCGAGCTGTTCTGGGCAGTCAGGGCGAACAGGGGGTCGATGGCCCTGGCTCGCTCCAGGAAGAGGAGGACGGCCTCGGTCCGCTCGATCCGCTCGAGCCAGGAAAGGTCGGCGGGTTCGGGCAGGCGCAGAGGACCGACGGGATACTCCTGCTCCCCGCGAAGGTAGAGCGGCGAGCGGCTCGTGCCAATCACGTGGAGCTGCCCACATCGTGCGAGCAGGTCAGCCACGATCGGCGCGACCTGGGGGATCTGCTCGAGGTTGTCCAGGATGAGAAGGAGAGGCGTCTCCCGAAGCCGGTCCACGAGCGTGTCGCGCAGCGGGCGCGAACGTTCCTTCTGGATCGCGAGCGCAGCTGCGATGGCCGGGATGACAGGCCGCGCGTCGCGGAGCGGGCTGAGGTCGACGAACCAGGGACCGTTCGGGTACCGGGCGCTCAGCCGCGCGCCGACCTCGAGCGCAAGTCGCGATTTGCCGCTGCCGCCGGGGCCGGTGAGCGTGACGAGCCGGCCGGATTCGAGCAATTCCGTGAGGTCGGCGATCTCGCGCTCGCGGCCAACGAAGCTGGACGAGGGAGCCGGCAGCGAATGGCGCCCAAGAGGCGCGATGACACGGCGTCCCTTCGCCGCGGCCTCTTGACCAACTCGCGCTTGGGCGCCTTTCCCCACGTTGCGCTCCATCTCGCTTCTAGCTCCTCATTCTAGGGGCCGCACAGGGACCCAAGAAATGAGGAGCTTCCCGATGTGCTCCTGCCTCCTTAGACGGAGCGTGGTAGTGGCTCGCCGACCGGCGAGGCGCGAATCGACGAGGAGGATGAACGATGGCCAGACGCCTGATCTTGGTGACCGCGGTGGTTCTCGCGTTGCTCAACTGGGCGATTCCGCCCGCCCTCGCCGCAGAGCGCATGCCGGACGGTGTGACCATCGCGGCTCACGTCGATTTCGCCACTGGGGGGCTTTGGTCGAGCTCGGGAGCGGTGGCCGACGAAGGGACCGTGGTGCCGCTGAGCCAACGGTTCGGGTCGCCTTTCCCGCCCTCACCCCAGTGGACAGCCCATGAAGAGCTCCTGTTCACCGGGCAGGCGGGTTCGTTCACGATCCGGCAGCAAGTTCTCCTAATCGACCTTGGCCCCACCCTCACCGTGGGTACGTCACACTGGGTTGTGGAGTCCGGGACCGGTGAGTACGCCGGGATCCACGGCCACGGGACGGGAACGGTAACGATCCGCTGGGATGCCGGCACGCTCGACCAGACCCTCTCAGGCGAGGTCAACTTCCCGGCGACTTGATGCAGGGCAACTTGCTGCCAGCTCCGGCTTGCCCGCCCGGGCTACGAACGTCGACGTTGTCGACTGGGGCCAGCGCGGCCCGAGCGAGCCGCTGACCCTCGGCGCGCACGGAGGAGGTCGCGCCGGGAGTTCCGGCGCGACCTGGCTACGCGGAGACGATCAGCGACAGGTCGTCGTCATCGTCTGTTCGCTCACCGAGGCGAAACCCTGCTGATCGATCGTCACCCCGTCGATCGTCATCGTCCCGGCGACCTCGGCGAAGCGGTCGCTGAAGCTGATCCGGATCGTACAGGTGCCATCCTTGATCGTCACCCGGCCCGTCACCGTCTGGATCGGCCCGACCGCCTCGTCGGCGGCCGAGACCGTCACGGTGTCGCCCTCGGTGCAGCGTCGCTGGTTGCAGCTGAACAGCGTGACAGCCGTCGGTGCGAGGGTCACGGTGAAGTCGTCGGAGATGGTGAGAGCCGATTCGACGGTCTCCGTACAGCCGCCCTCGGAGGTCCCGCGGCCGGTCCGGACGTTGTAGGTGAACTCATTGAAACAGACGACGAGGGTGTCGTTGCCGATCGAGAACGCGTCGACGAACGTATCGGTGCACGTGTTCCCGGAGCAGACGAACGACCCGCTGGAGAACGAATGGAACGTGCCCGACTCGCGGACACGCTCGGCGGCCGACGCCGGGGCCGCGAGCGTCAGGGCGAGCAGAACTGCCGCGCCGAAGAAGCCCAGTCTTCGCATGGCCATCCCTCCCAGGTGCTTCGGCCTCATCGACACGAAGGACCGCGGCGCGGGCCGACAGACCATGCTACCCGTGACCGTCAACAGTCGCGCGCACGATCCCGAGCGGCGGGCCGGGCGTAGGATGGGGCCATAGCGCGCTGGAGGTGAGTTGGTGACTGCCCAGAACGACGACGACCTGCGGGCGCGAGCCGTTGCCCGCGTCAAGGCCCGCGAGGACTTCCGGACCCACCTCCTCGTCTACGCGCTCGTGAACGCGCTTCTCGTCGTCATCTGGTACATGAACGGGGCCGACACGACGTCGTTTTGGCCGATCTACCCGCTGCTCGGCTGGGGGATCGGGCTCGTCGCCCATTGGTACACGGTCTACGGGACAAACGATCTGCGGCGCGAGGCCGAGATCGAGGCGGAGATGCGGCGGCTAAGGGGCGGCGACCGTAGCTGACCGGCCCGCACATGGACTACGGGATTGCCCTGCCGAACTTCCCCGCCGGCGCGAGCCCCGAGGGCCTCGAGGCCGCGGCCGAGGTCGCCGAGCGCCTGGACTGGTCGGGCCTCTGGACGACCGATCACGTCATCGTCAATCGGGCGAGCACAGCCGAGTACGGCCGGATCTTCGAGGCGATCCTGACCCTCGCCTGGGTCGGCGCCCGGCACCCGAAGGTGAAGCTCGGGACGAGCGTCATCGTCGTCCCCCAGCGGAACGCCGTGCTGCTGGCCAAGGAGCTGGCGTCGCTCGACGTGCTGAGCGGCGGTCGGGTGATCGCGGGCGTCGGTGTGGGCTGGAACGAGAAGGAGTTCGCGAATCTCGGCGCGGCCGACCGGTTCCACGTCCGAGGCGCGTACCTCGACGAGACGATCCGGCTGTGGCGGCATCTCTGGGCCGGGTCCGGCGAGCCGTTTCGGGGCCAGTTCCACGAGCTCGAGGACTACGTGTTCGAGCCCCTCCCCTCGCAGGGCGCGGGGCTGCCGATCTGGGTCGGAGGCGGGTCGGACGCCGCGTGCCGCCGCGCCGGGACGCTCGGGGACGGGTGGCACTCGAGCGCCCTCGGACCACCGAGCTACGCGAAGCGCGTGCCGAAGGTCCTCGCCGCGGCCCAGGCCGCCGGCCACCCGGCGCCGGTGCTCACCGCCCGCGTCCGCGTCCGCTTAGACGAGACCTCCGGCGAGGGCTACGCGATGCGCGGCAAGCCCGAGCAGGTCGCGGCGGAAGTCCGGGCCTTCGCGGATGCCGGCGCGACGATGCTCGTGCTGGCGTTCGGGGTGACGGACGCGGCCGGGGTCGTGGCGGCCGCGGAACGGTTCGCCCGCGAGGTGGCACCGCTCGTCTGACTACTGGCGTCGCGGGGGCCTTGCATCAGGCGGCGCTTACGTCGATCAGCGGCACTTCCCGGCCCTGTTCGTTGCGTCCAACGCAAGATCGGCCTGGACTTTGCGCGATGCGGCACAAACGGCGAACCGCACCGGCCGCCGATCGTCGTTTGCCGCGCTTGGCGCAAGGCGCTCCGCGAAACGTCCCGGCACGCCTTGACACCACTGGCCGTGTCAGCGCAGCATCCCGACGGTGGACGCAGGGGATCTCGTCGCGCAGCTCACTCGCCTCGGCCTGACGACATACGAGGCTCGCGCGTACGCGACGCTCATCCTGCGGGACTCGTTCGCCGCGGCCCAGGTCGCCCGCCAGTCCGGACTCCCGCGCCAGCGGATCTATGACGTCCTCGGCAGCCTCGTCGCGAAGGGTCTCGCGTCCGCCCGCCCGGGGCCGCAGGTCAAGTACGCGGCGATCGCGCCGGAACTGGCGGTCGAGCGCCTCCTGAGCGAGCGCCGCCAGCAGCTGAGCGCCCTGGAGCTCAACGGCGCCTCGATCGTCGAGGCCCTCACCCCGCAATTCCGGGCCGGCCAGTCCCACACCGACCCGCTCGAGTACATCGAGGTCCTGCGCGACCGCGGCGCGATCAACGAGCGATTCGCCGAGCTCCAGCGCCAGGTCGAGCGCGAGATCCTCGTCTTCACGAAACCGCCGTACGCGAAGCCGCCGCAGGAGAACGTCGAGGGGATCGAGGTCACGAGGAGCCACGAGGCGCGGAGCGTTTACGAGGCCTCGATCTTCGAGGATCCCGCGGTCACCGAGGGCGTCCGGCGATTCGTGGAGGCCGGCGAGGAGGCGCGCTTCGTCGACCGCCTGCCGCTCAAGCTCGTGATCATCGACGAGACGATCGTGATGTTCGGGATGGAGGATCCGGTCGCCGGCAGCGAGGCGCTGACGATCGTGGTGGTCGAGCATCCGTCGCTCGCCCAGGTCCTGAAGATCGCGTTCAACGCCGTGTGGGACTCGGGCCTGACGTTCGACCAGGCGTACGACCGCTACGTCACCCTGCGGGTGCAGACAGCCTGACGCGGATCGACTGCGTCGCGACCGCGGAATCTTCGCGAGCCGCAACGGATCTGTAACGCAATAGCCTGATCAGACATTGACACCCTTGCCAGTGGTGCTCAATGTCACCGCCACGAAACCACGCGGCGTGGTGACACCGGCGCAAGGTCCAGGCGAGCCCCAGCAACGCATGGCGGCGCCACCCGCGGACACCCACTCAGCCGAGGGAACGATCATGGAACGGCCCGGCATGCGGCGAGCGCTGCGGCGCGCCTCGCTCCTCTTCACCACGTCCGCACTCATCGCGGGCCTGATCGCCGGGCCACCCGGCGCCCAGGCTGCCCAGGGGGCCTCCCAGCGCTACATCGTCGTTTTCGGCGGCACGTATGCCCTCGACGGGTCGTACGCGCTGGGCGGCGACTACGCGCTCAACCACGCGTACGCGCTCTCGATCGTCGAGGCGGCCGGCGGCTCGGTCGTCAGCGACCTGTCGAGGCAGATCGGCGTGATGGTCGTCGACTCGACCAGCTCCCAGTTCTACGCGCTGATGTCCGGCTACGCGCTCGTGGACGGCATCGCCACCGACTACGCCTTCCAGGGCACGCCGACGGCCGCCGAGATGGCCGCTGCCCCACGGGCCGGCAGCGGCAAGGGCGGCGGCGGTCCCGAGGAGACGACCGACCCGCTCGAATTCCGGCAATGGGACATGACCATGATCCGGACGGCCGAGGCGCACGCGGTCCAGGCCGGGTGGCGGAAGGTCGACGTCGGGGTCCTCGATACGGGGATCGATGCCCTCCATCTCGACTTCGACGACGACGGCATCCCGGGCGGCTCGACCAATGTCGATTGCGCGCGCGGACGTGACTTCACCGCGGACAATCCGCCGGCCGATCCGAGCCTCGCGGCCCCGACCGGCCCATGCGTCGACAACAACTTCCACGGCACCCATGTCGCGGGCACGATCGCCGCCCAGGCGAACGGCTACGGGATCGTCGGTGTCGCCCCGAACGTGACCCTCGTCCCGGTCAAGGTCTGCGACACCGATGGGCATTGCTATGCGAGCGACACGGTCGATGGCGTGACCTATGCGGGCGACGCGAAGCTCGACGTGATCAACATGAGCTTCTTCGTCGACGACGGCGAGTTCCAGGGCTCGACCGAGTTCAAGTGCGGCAGCGACCCCCAGCAGGCGGCCTTCCGCGAGGCCTTCAATCGGGCCATGAAATACGCGATCAAGCAGGGCGTCGCACCGGTCGCCGCCATCGGCAACAGCGACCAGGATCTCGCCCACCCGGTCAACCAGGAGACGGGCGAGCCGATCGACCCGGAATGCGACGTCATCCCGGCCGAGACGCCCGGCGTGACGGCCACGGTCGCCCTCGGCGCCCTGAGCGAGAAGGCGCGCTACTCGAGCTACGGCCAGGGCGCGGCGGACGTATCGGCGCCCGGCGGCAACGGGACGACCGGCGACTGCGCCCGGAACAACATGATCCTCTCGACCTTCCCGGGGAACAGCTACGGCTGCATCTCCGGCACCTCGATGGCCTCGCCTCACGCGGCCGGCGTCGCGGCCCTGATCGTCTCGAAGTTCGGGACGCTGGGCGGCGACGGCGACGTCCGGCTGGCACCTGGCAGGGTCGCCGACATCCTGGCGGGCACGGCCGTCGACATCGGCCTCGCCGGATACGACGAGTGCTTCGGCAACGGGCGGGTCGACGCCCTTCGAGCGGTCACGAACGACACCGCGAGCCTGTTCGACGCGACCGCCCCCAACTGTCCCGAGTACACGGAGTAGGGCTTATCTCCTCCCCTGCCCCGTGCGGGTGGTGCCGCCTCTCGCGGCGCCGTTCCTCAGGGGCGGTGCGTCAACCCTCGGCGACGCACCGCCCCGTCGACCCATGAAAGGAACCTCGACATGCGGTCCGTCTCCCTTCGCTCCCTGACCGCGGCGGTCGTCACGGTCGTCCTGTCGGCCACGCTGGTCCTGGCTGCCTCCCCGTCGATCCAGGTCGACACGGTCGGCGGGCAGACGGTTACCAGGGGCGCGGTCAAGCAGCCGTTGTCTGGCACGGTCGAGGTTCGCGGTCGGGCGTCGCTCGGCGGTGACGCGGCGGGGCCACCGCCGGCCGAGGCCACCACCCCGCTCGTCGCCGACGCGGGCGACAGCCCGTTCGTCGCCTCCGGCCAGCGGGCCACCCTGCTCGGCGCCGGCTTCGGCGGCAGCGAGCCGTACACGTTCGCCTGGTCCGCGGAGGCGGGTGCCATCAGCGGGGCTGACGCCCCGACGGCCGAGCTCGACACGACCGGGCTCGCCGCAGGGCAGTACACCGCGAGCCTTGCGATCACCGACGCCGTCGGCGCGACCGCCAGCGACACGGTCGAGGTGGTCGTCTACGAGCCTGAGGCGTCGCAGCTCCTCAACGAGAGCCGGCTCGACCCGACGCCCGGCGTCCTGAACGTCGGCGTCCAGGGCTTCCTCGAGTTCCCGTTCGTGGTTCCGGCCGGCACGACCCGCATCGACGCGGTGCTGACGTATACGATCCCGACCAACGACTACGACCTGCGGGTGCTCGATCCGGACGGCGACGAGCGAGCGAGCTCGGGGCAGTTCATCCCGAACACACGCGAGGCGACGAGCGTGGCCGACCCCGAGGCCGGTACATGGAAGGTGCTCGTCGACAAGTTCGCGACGGCCGCCGACGAGGTGACGGTCACAGTCAACGCGACCGTCGCACCCGGCGGCGATCCGCGGCCGATCGTCGACGCGGGCGGTCCATACAGCTTCGCGACCGGTGCACCGCAGGCCCTGAACGGCACCGTCGCCGGTGGCGCCAATCCGTTGAGCGCCGGCTGGGACACGGACCAGGACGGCCGGTTCGAGCTCAACGGCGTCGACGTCACCGCGAGCCTGCCGGACGGACGGCACCTCGTCACTCTCAAGGCGACCGATGCCAACGGGCTCGAGCGGCGCCAGATGACATCGGTCCTGGTGGCCGATCCGGCGCGGCTCAAGGCCGAGACGACCGCGGTGACCGTCATCGGCATCGCCGACACCGGGATCAACCCGTACCATCTCGAGTTCAGCGCCGCCACGTACCCGGACCCCGACGTCCTCGCGCTGACCGGTAACTTCACCCGCCACCCATCGGAATACATCCCCGGCTACCCGGCCGCCGCGCGGGCGCTGCCGGTGACCCTCGGCCAGGGCTACTTCCCCGAGGCCGACAGGCCGATCTGGAACGGCAACGAGACGATCCAGGCCGGCGAGCTCTACTGGATCCCGGGCACCAAGATCGTCGGCGCCATCGACGCCGGCGGCTCGACCGGGGCCACCTCGGGCGAGGACAGCCACCCGATCCTCGACGACAACGGGCACGGTTCGGGCTCGGCATCGGTCTCGACGGGCAACCGCTACGGCTACTGCCCCACCTGCCTGCTCGTCGTCGTGGAGGCACTCGACGAGACGGTGGCGGCGGCCTTCAACTGGGTCGACATCAGCTCCCACAGCTTCGGCTACGTCGGCGGCGCGCCGGTCGGGCCGGTCGTCGGACCGAACGAGGCCACCCGGGTCGCGACAGAGCGAGGCCAGACGGTCCTCTTCGCCGCCGGCAACGGCATCGGCAACGCCTTCGATGTGCCGATCAGCACGTACGGCTCGGACCAGACCGGGCCCGATTGGAACATCACAGTTGGCGCGATCCGGCGTGACAACCAGCGGGCGATCGTCGGCGACGGCATCCCCGTCCACATCAGCGCCTGGGGTGACGGCAACCTGCCGTCGGCCTGCCGCACAGGGACCGTCGGCCAGTGTGCCTTCGGCGGCACGTCCGCCGCGACGCCGTACACGGCCGGCATCTTCGGCACGGTCCTCACCGAGGTTCGCCGCGCCGTCGGCGACGGGGCGGCCGGCCAGAAGCCGGGCCAGGTCGTGGCCACCGGCGTGCCGGTCGATGCGAGCGTCTACCTCGACGACGGCCGGCTGACCCGCGCCGAGCTGCGCGAGGCTGTGCTCAAGACCGCCTTCCCGCTCAACACGGAGAACCGGCCGTCGCCGTTCCCGTACCCGGCCACTGCGCCGTACAGCGGCGACCCCAACGTCCTCTTCGAGGGCTATGGCGCGGCAACACCCGAGGGTGCCGACCGCGCGGTGGCCGTCCTGCTGGGCGACATGCCGCTTCCCGAGCGGCCGTTCGAGGACGACTTCTTCGCCCTCGACCGCTCGATCCGCGACACGATCTACGGCGGCTACGACCGGGACGGCGACGGCGAGAACGATTTCGAGGGCCTCGCCGGATTGTCGGTGACGCAGGCGTCGGTCGCCACGCCGGAAGGGGCGCTGGCGGCGCTGGCCCGGGCCGGCAAGCTGGCGGGCCCGGACCGGCTCGACATCGCGCTGGGCGCGAGCTCGCTGACCTACTTCCTCCATCGCCAGTTGTCGGCGGAGCCCGGCACGGCCACCGGCTGCGCCGAGACGAACAACGAGAAGTACATGGACCGGACCGATCGCGTCGGCGACCTCGAGCCGTGCTTCGACAGCCGCGTGACGAGCGTCGTCGCCGCCTTCCGGCCGGTCGGCATCTTCGCCGCGGCCGATACCCTCGATGCGCCCCTCGCGGCGGGCTCGACGGCGCGGGTCGACCTGTACATGGCCGGCGAGACGCCGTCGATGATCAGGCCGACAGGCGTCCTGATGGCCACCGACCGCGAGATCGGTACTGGCCAGGGGGCGTTCATGCCCGTCATCGGCAGCGGGCCCGGCGGGGCGGCCTGCGCGACGCTCGGCGACGCTTGCTGGACCCACTACCAGTTCGAATTCGCCACGAGTCGGCATGCGTTCACCGGTGAGCAGCTCACCTTCCAGGTCCAACTGATCGGCGCGCGCTCGTGGGCCTTCGGGTTCGAGGGCGCCCACGCCTCGAAGGTCACGCTGGTGCCGGCAGAGCTGCCGGCGAGCGGGCTGGAGTTCGGCGTGACGGTCACCGAGCCGGCTGACGGCTCGACGGTCCGTGCCAGCGAGCGCGTCACCGCCGGCGGCGGCTACGCGTTCCCGGACCTCGGCTCGGACCCGAACGGCGCGGGGGACCACCCCACCACGCAGCGCGTCGAAGTGGCGCTCGACGATCCGTCCTTCGCCTCGCCGGTCGAGGCGAGCCTCGATGAGGCGTCCAGGACCTGGAGCGTGCCGCTCGGGAAGCTCGAGCTCGGCGAGCACATCGTCCACGCCCGTGCCGTGACCGACGGCGCGACCTCGGAGGTCGCCTCGAGCGCCTTCCGGGTGGTGCCCGACGCATCGGTCGAGTGGCAGGTGGTCGAGAAGAACGCCGCCACCGATCCGGCCAGGTGGCAAACCGCCTCCGGCGTCGCCGCCTGGAGCTTCACATTCCTGACCGGCGACTACGGCAAGGGCCCGCGGACGATCGTCGTCCGGCTCGTCGAAGGCGGCCTCGAGACCGCTCGCAGCACGGTCCGGGCGAAGTTCAACTGATCCGCCGAACCGTCCGGCTTTCGACAGGATGCACCACGAACTCGTAGGTTCCCGTGGGCTGGGTGACGGACAGATAAGGGACGTGCGCTAGAGTAGGCGCCCGCCACCCGGCCCGCGGAGGAGGATTGTCGCGTGGTGCGACTCGCACCCCGGGCGCTCGCGCTGCTCATCGCCGTCGCTGCGATGGTGCCCGGGGCTGCCCTCGGCGCGACGCCGGCGCCCAGGGTCGTGGTCGTCGTCGGGCCGGTCGGAGAGGCGACCGGCCGCTATCTCGTCCGCGGTGAGGCGGCTGCGCGGGAGGCGGAGCGGTTCACCCCGAACGTCGTCCGCGTGTTCACCCCGGACGCGACGTGGCCGGCCGTCAAGCGGGCGATGCAGGGCGCGTCGCTGGTCGTCTACCTGGGCCACGGCAACGGCTGGCCGAGCCAGTACCGGAACGAGCTCTACCCGCCGACCCAGAACGGCTTCGGGCTCAACCCGGTGGCCGGCGCCGGCCACGATGCCCACCAGTACTTCGGCGAAGGCCGGATCGCCGCCGAGGTGAAGCTGGCGAAGAATGCCGTCGTGCTCCTGCACCACCTGTGCTACGCGAGCGGGAACACGGAGCCCGGCCTCCCGGAGGGAACCGAGGACGAGGCGCGCCAGCGGGTCGACAACTACGCGGCCGGGTTCATCGAGGCCGGCGCCGCGGCGGTCATCGCCGAGGGCCATCTGTCGCCGGCGTGGTACGTGCGCTCGATCCTGTCCGGCAAGCGCTCGATCGAGAAGACGTGGCGATCGTCACCCAGCGCGAATGGCAACACCTTCACGTTCGCCAGCGCGCGGAGCCCCGGCTTCAGCGCGGCGATGGACCCGGACCGGCCCGGCCGCGGCTTCTACCGGTCGCTCGTCGTCCGCTCGGGGCTCCTCCCGGCGGACGTCGCCGCCGGGGCACGCCTGACCGCCGCGATTCCGGGGGCCGTCCCGGCCGAGCCCACGCTCGCGGGCTCCGGGCTCACGCTGGCCGCGCCGTACCTCAAGGGCCGCCTGCTGGCGGGCAACGAAGCGACGCTCTGGATCCCGTACACGGTGCCGGACGGCGGGAAGCTGCCTCGGTTGACGGTGGGCGTGCGGTGGGATCCCATCGATGTCGCCGAGGTGCCCGCCGAGCCTCCAGACGCGTCACCCGCGGAGCCCGAGGATCCGGGCGCGTCGCCGGAGCCCTCGACGGAACCGACGGCACCGGCGCAGCCGGACCCCGTCCCAAGCGACGATCCGTCGCCGGCCGCCTCCTCCGAACCACCGGCGGGTGCGCCGCTGCCGCCGGAGTTGGACGATCCGGCCGAGGCCCGGCTGTCGCTCGTCGAGCCGGAACGGCTGGGCTCGGTCGTCGAGCCGGTGAGGGTCGGCGGCGGCCCGACGCGGATCATCGTGCCAATCACCCTGCCCGAGCGACCGGGTCGCTACCGCCTCGTCGCGACGCTCCACGACGCGACCGGCGTCGCATACGACGCGGCCACCCAGGCGCTCCTCTCCGGCGTCTTCATCCAGGTGGGCGGGGACCTGGGCGCCCGGTATCTCGTCGGCGAGACGGCCGGTGCGACCGCGGGTGAGCAGTTCGAGCTCCGGACGGCCGTCGCGAATGTTGGCGCCACGACCTGGGGCCACAAGAGGATCGAGACCCGGCCGCGCCAGGTTGAGGAGGCGGAGCAGGCCACCCTTGTCGCACATTGGGTCGCCCTCACGCCAAACACGGACGCGCTGCCGCCGGAGATCCGGATCGAGCTCCCGGCAGGAATGGAGTTCGGCGCGACCGCCCGCGTCACGCTCGCGGGCACGGCCCCGACGGCGCCGGGCCAGTACCTGCTCGTGATCGACGTCATCGATCCGGAGCTCGGATCTCTCGCCGCCCGGGGCATCGAGCCGGGGCTCGTCCGCGTCACCGTCGAATCGGCTACCAGCTGAGCGCGGGTTTCGCGGCGGGTGGTTTAATGGGGCCATGTCCCCGCGAGAGAAGCTCCGTATCGCCCTGATCGCGCCGCCGATGCTCCCGGTCCCGCCGCCGACCTATGCGGGCACGGAGCGGGTCGTCGCGGCGCTGGCAGGGGAGCTCCACAAGCGCGGCCACGAGGTCACCCTCTTCGCGCCCGGGGACTCGAAGGTCGACGGCGAGCTCGTGCCGACCCTTCCCCAGAGCCTGTGGAGCATCGACTACCGGGGCGACGTGAGCTCGTTCATCAACATTTCGCTGGCGATGGCGTGGCGCGAGCACGAGCGGTTCGACATCATCCACTCGCACGTCGAGACACTCGGGTTCCTCTTCGCGCGGTATTGCCCCACCCCGGTGGTCACGACACTCCACGGGCGCCTGGACGTGTCGGGGATCCCGGAGCTGCTCGAGGAGTTCGACGACATTCCGCTCGTCGCGATCAGCGACAGCCAGCGCCGCTGGGGCGAGCACGCCAACTGGGTGGCGACGATCCACCACGGCCTGCCGCTCGAATCGATGCCGTTCTCGGACCGGCCCGGGGACTACCTCGCCTTCGTCGGGAGGATCACGCCTGAGAAGGGCATCGCCGAGTGCATCGAGCTCGCTCGGCGGGCGAGGCTGCCCCTGAGGATCGCGGCGAAGGTGTACGACGAGCTGGAGAAGGAGCACTTCGCGGAGGTAGTCGAGCCGGCCCTCGCCGAAGGCACGGTCGACTTCCTCGGCGAGCTTGGGGACGTCGAGCGTGACCGCCTCTACGCCGGGGCACTGGCGACGCTCATGCTCGGCGCGTGGCCGGAGCCGTTCGGGCTCGTGGCGATCGAATCGCTCGCGACCGGAACGCCGGTGATCGCCCGCCGAGCGGGCGCCCTCACCGAGACGATCGAGCATGGCGTCAACGGATTCCTCGTCGACGACCTGACCGAGGCAGAGCTCGCCATCGAGCGCGTGCGCCTCCTCGACCGCAAGCAGATCCGGCGGCGCGCGATCGAGCGCTACTCGCCCGGGCGCATGACCGACGACTACGAGGTCGTCTTCCGGAACCTGCTCGAGGCCCATCGGGCGCCCCAGACCCCCCGCCCGACGGCGACCGCCGGCAGCGGCTGAGCGACCCGTCGCTGGCCGTGCCCCGCCCAGCCACCGCCACCGCCACCGCGTCCCGCGAGGAACTCCTCGGGCCGAGCCGGTACGGCACCCCGGACGCGCGCCACGATCCGGGCCCCGACGCCGCCGAGGAGCGCGTCGAGAGGATCGGTGACGCCGCCGCCGAGCCGATCCCGGCGCCCTCGGGCGGCAGTATCAGGATCGGGACGGCCTCCTGGACGGACCCGACCATGACCGCCTCGGGCGTCTTCTACCCGACGGGCGCGGATAGCGCCGAGGAGCGCCTGACCTACTATGCGAGCCGTTTCCCGCTGGTCGAGGTCGACGCGACCTATTACGCGCTGCCGTCCCGCCGGACGAGCGAGCTGTGGGTTGAGCGAACCCCGCCGGACTTCACGTTCGACATCAAGGCCCATGCCCTGATGACCGGCCAGCCGAGCGAGACGCGCCGGCTGCCGAAGGACCTCCGGACCGCGCTGCCAGGGGAGCTCCAGGCGAAGCCGCGGATCTACGCGAAGGATCTCCCCGTCGAGGTCAGGACGGCCGTCTGGGAGTGGTTCGTCGACGGTCTCGAGCCGCTCCGCGAGTCCGGGCAGCTCGGGAGCGTCCTCCTCCAGTTCCCGCGCTGGTTCTTCACGTCCTCGGAGAATCGCGACCTGATCGTCGAGGCGAAGGACCGCCTCGGCGACATCAGGGCGGCGGTCGAGTTCAGGAGCGCGTCGTGGTTCAACGACAAGAACATCGAGCGGACGCTACGCTTCCTCGAGGAGCACAACCTCGCGCTGGTCATGGTCGACGGACCCCAGGGCTTCAAGTCGAGCGTGCCGGCGATCGCGGCGACGACCTCGCCTGACCTGGCGGTCGTCCGGTTCCACGGCCGGCGGGCGGAGACGTGGGAGGCGAAGGGGATCCCGACGGTCGAGCGATTCCGCTACCTCTACGATCGGGGCGAGCTGGAGGAATGGGTCCCCCGGATCCGGGAGGCGGCGAGCCAGGCGAAGGACACCCACGTCCTCATGAACAACTGCTACGCCAACTACGGGTCGACGAATGCGCGCGAGCTGGCCGCGCTCCTCCTCGAGCCCGAGGGGTAACGAGCGTTGCCCGGACGAGTGGCCCGCGACGGTGAGCCGGC
>Ga0326597_10005403_pt1 | contig 17752 bp, 16 predicted proteins | sample RVTome_12_FD_203789 | JGI IMG/M metagenome (GOLD analysis project Ga0326597, IMG submission 203789) | Soil microbial communities from uranium-contaminated site in the Upper Colorado River Basin, Wyoming, United States - RVT100D185 | ecosystem: Environmental > Terrestrial > Soil > Contaminated >... | reverse complement strand
CCCATGGCCGTTGCGGTGGTTGAGCGCGATGGCGGCATCGTACTCAGCAACGAAGCCATGCGCGGCATCGCCGGTGAGCGCGGCGTCGACCGGCTTGGCGATATCGTCGGCGACGAGGACCTTGCCGGCCAGCTCCTGGCCACGGCCGAGGCGGCGCGCGCCTGCACGCTGGTGCGCCGTCTTACCTCCGCCCACGGCCCGCGCGAATTCCGCCTTACCCTGCGGCGCATGGATGTTTCCGGCGACCAGGACGGCCCCGCCTTCCTGATGCTGGCTGAAGATGTCACCGAGCGGCGCAGGCTGGAACGGCGTCTGAGCGGCCTGGAAGAAGATGCCCCGGGGCCGGGCGTCCCGAGCGCCGCGGCGCGCAACGCCGCCGCTGCCCGCCGCCTGAGCGAGGAAGAGGCAAGAGCCTTCGCGCGGCTGGGCGACGATCTTGCCCGCGACAACGGCGCTACGGTGCCGGCCCCACCCCCCGCCCGACCACGCTCGCCGGTTCCTGGTATCATCCAGCGCACCCTCGATGCCCGTGCGCAAGCAACCCTCATCTATCGCGACGGCGAATTGCTCTGTGCCAATCGCGCGCTCGCGGACCTCTTGGGTTATGGCGACCGCGACGCCATGCACGAGCGCAGCGACATCATTGCTGCGGTGCGCTCGGCACACGAGGGGGCAACACTCGACATCGCCGCGGCCGATGGCCGCCGGGTGCGGGTGATGGTGCGCCACCAGACATTTCCGTGGAATACCGGGCCGGTCCCCATGGTGACGCTCGCCCCGGCAAGCGACGAGGTTGAGACGCCTGGCGCCGGCGGCGGCGCCGTTGTCGAAGTCCCGGCACAAGAACCCGCGCCGGCCGCTGAGCCGCCGGCCACGGTCGCGATGCCCCCGGCGGTTGCCGACCTGCCGCCGCTACAGCCCGATGCGACCGAACCGGCACTGCCGCGTGCCCAAGACGCCGACGGCTTTGCCATGCCCGCCGACGAACTGCGCCACATTCTCGATACGGCGAGCGACGGTATCATCACCCTCGATGCCGCCGGCCACATTCTCGGCTTCAGCGCCGGGGCCGAGGCGATCTTCGGCTATGGCGAGGCCGAGCTCCGGGGCAAGCCGCTCGTCGATCTTGTCACCACCGCCAGCCGTCGCATCGTGCGCGACTATCTCTCGGCCTTCGAGGATGGCGGCATGGCCTCGGTGTTCAACGACGGGCGCGAGGTCGAGGCGGTGGTCAAGCAGGGCGGCACGGCGCCGCTGTTCGTCACCATCGGGCAGATGGCGCCGCCAGCGGCCGGCGCGGCGACGGGCGGCCAGGCGCGCAACCGGCCGGCCTTCTGCGTGGTGGTGCGCGACATCACGCAATGGAAAAAAACCGAGTCCGAACTCAGGAGCGCCAAGGAAGACGCCGAGCGGGCCAGCCGGCAGAAATCCGAGTTCCTGGCCAATATCAGCCACGAACTGCGCACCCCGCTCAATGCCATTCTGGGTTTTTCCGATGTCATGCGTTCGGAGCGTTTCGGCGAGATGCGCAACGAGCGTTATCGCGGCTATGCCAACGACATCCACACCAGCGGCGAACACCTGCTGTCGCTCATCAACGACCTGCTCGATCTCTCCAAGGTGGAGGCGGGCAAGCTCGAACTCAACTTCACCAGCGTCAATCTGGCAAATCTTGTGGACGAGGTGATCGCCCTGCTGCAGGACCAGTCCACGGCGGCGCGCGTGGTGCTGCGCAAGTCGCTGTCGAGCGGCATCCCCAATGTGGTCGCCGATCTGCGCTCCATGAAGCAGATCCTGCTCAATCTCGTTTCCAACGCCATCAAGTTCACCGATGCGGGCGGCCAGATCGTCATTTCCTTGCGCATGCACAAGTCGGGCGAACTGACGCTTTCGGTAAAAGATACCGGCATCGGCATGAGCGCGACCGAACTGGCGCGGGCCTTGGAACCGTTCCAGCGCATCGAGCCCAGCGGTCGGCAGCAGCAGGCAGGAACCGGCCTCGGCTTGCCCTTGACCAGGGCGCTCGCCGAGGCCAACCGCACCCGTTTCGCCATTCAAAGCGAACCCAAGCGCGGCACGCTGGTGGAGATCACCTTTCCGGTCCCGCGGGTTCTTGCCTGATCCCTTGTCCCTGGCGCGTTGACCGAGGCAGAGCGGGCACCTATAACCCCGCGGTCCGCGGGATCCAGCCCACAGCCCCTTGCAAACATCATGGCCGACACCGAACCCGCCCCATTTGCGTCTTTTGCCCGCCGCCACCTCGGACTCACCCCCGGTGCCGGCTGGTGGAGCGCCGGTGCCCTTGTGCTGTGCCTGGTGCTGCTGTTGCCGGTGGGCACCATCTTCTGGCTGGCCCTCACCCCGGTGGAAAACATCTGGCCCCATCTCCTGAGCACGGTATTGCCCGGCTACGTGTGGCGCACCCTCGCTCTCATGGCCGGCGTCGGCACCTTGACCTTCATCATCGGCACGGGCACGGCCTGGCTCATCACCATGTGCCGGTTTCCCGGCCGGCGGGTGTTCCAGTGGCTGCTGCTGGTGCCGCTGGCCATGCCCACCTACATCATCGCCTTCACCTATGTGGACGTTCTCGACTATGCCGGCCCGGTGCAGTCGGCCTTGCGGGCGCTGTTTGGATGGCGTTTCAAGGCGGACTACTGGTTCCCCGAGATCCGCTCGCTGGGCGGGGCCGTCGTGGTCATGTCGCTGGTGCTTTTCCCATACGTGTTCCTGACGGCGCGGGCGAGCTTCATTAAGCAGTCGGTGGGTCATCTCGAGGTCGCCCGCACGCTCGGGCGCAGCCCCTGGGGGGTGTTCTTCTCGGTGGCGCTGCCGCTCGCCCGCCCGGCCATCGCGGTGGGCGTCAGTCTGGCCATGATGGAATGCCTCAATGATATTGGCGCGGTGGAATTCTTCGGCGTCAGAACCCTGACGCTGGGCATCTATTCGACCTGGCTGGGGCGCGGCAATCTGGGCGGCGCAGCGCAGATCGCCTTCGTCATGCTGGCCTTCGTGTTTGCCGTCCTGTGGCTGGAACGGGCCGGCCGCCGCGATCGGGCCTTCCACCACACGACCAAGCGCGAACAGCCCATCAGCCGCTTCCCGCTTTCGGGCTGGCGCCAGGCCGCCGCCTGCATGGCCTGCCTGCTACCGGTCGTTTTCGGCTTTGCCTTGCCGGCCCTGGTGCTCCTGGGGTTTGCCGTGTCGCGCTTTGAGGACGCCGCGACCGGGGCCTATCTGGTGGCGGCCTCCAACACGCTGATGCTGGCGAGCCTGTCAGCCGTCGCCGCGGTCGCTATCGGGTTGTTCCTGGCCTATGCCAACCGGCTGGCCGGCAGTGGCCTGGTGCGCCTTGCCGTCAGGCTGGCCAGCCTTGGTTACGCCATTCCAGGCACGGTGCTGGGCATCGGCTTGCTCATTCCTCTCGCCCGGGCCGACAATTTCCTGTCAGGCCTTGCCGAACGCCTTACCGGCACCGCCACCGGCCTTATCATGACCGGCACGCTAATCGCGGTGAGCTTCGGCTATGTGGTGCGGTTCCTTGCCATTTCCCACGGCAATCTGGAAACCGGGCTCGAAAAGGTGACCCCCAATCTCACTGCCGCGGCGCGCACTCTGGGGCGCACACCTTGGCGCACCCTCATCGCGGTGCATCTGCCGCTCATCAGGCCGGCGATTGTGTCGGCGGCACTGCTGGTCTTCGTCGACTGCATGAAGGAACTGCCGGCCACGCTCATCCTCAGGCCGTTCAACTTCGAGACGCTGGCCACCATGGTCTATTCCCTGGCCTCGCTCGACCAACTCGAGGAATCGGCGCTGGCCGCCCTCACCATCGTGATCTCGGGCATCATTCCGGTGATCGTCCTGTCGCGCTCCATGCTCGGGCCGCGGCGCCGGCAAGGCATCGTTCAGGCCTGAAGCGCCGGCAGGTTGGCGAACAGCTCCAGCGCTTCGGGATTGGCCAAAGCCTCGCGGTTCTTCACTTCGCGACCATGGACGATATCGCGGACCGCCAGCTCGGTGATCTTGCCGGACTTGGTGCGCGGTATATCGGCCACCGCGACAATGCGCGCCGGCACATGCCGGGGCGAGGCGCCGGCGCGGATCCTGGCCCTGATGCGAGCGATCAGCGCCTCATCCAGCGCCGCCCCCTCGCGCAGCCGCACGAACAGCACAACCCGGGTGTCGTTGTCCCAGTCCTGGCCGATGGCGAGCGCCTCCACTACCTCGGGGATCTGCTCCACCTGGGCGTAGATTTCGGCTGTGCCGATCCGCACCCCGCCGGGATTGAGGGTGGCGTCGGAGCGGCCATGGATAATCATGCCGCCATGGGCGGTCCATTCGGCGAAGTCGCCATGGCACCAAATGGACGGAAATCGCGAGAAATAGGCATTGTGGTATTTCGAGCCGTCCGGGTCGTTCCAGAACATGATCGGCATGGTGGGAAAGGCGTTGCGGCACACAAGCTCGCCCTTGCCCGCGGCCATTGGCCGGCCATCGTCGTCATAGACGGCCATGTCGAGCCCCAGCCCCTGGGCCTGGATCTCTCCACGCCACACCGGACCGATCGGGTTGCCCGCCACGAAGCAGCCGCACAGATCGGTGCCCCCCGACATGGAGGCAAGGTGAATGTCCGGCTTGATGGCCTCATAGACAAAATCGAAGCTTTCCGGCGCCAGCGGCGAACCGGTCGACATCATGGCCCGGATGCGCGACAGGTCATGGGTGTCGCACGGACGCCAGCCGGTCTTCTTGAGGGCATCGATATATTTGGCCGAAGTGCCGAATATGGTCATGCCCGCCTCGACCGCATAGTCGAACAGCACCCGCTCCGAGGGGTGAAAGGGCGAGCCGTCGTAAAGCAGCAGCGTTGCCCCTGAGGCCAGGCCCGACACCAGCCAGTTCCACATCATCCAGCCGCAGGTGGTGAAATAGAACAGTCGGTCGGACGGCCTCAGATCGACACTGAGCTGCTGTTCGCAAAGGTGCTTCAGGAGCGCCCCGCCAGCACGGTGCACAATGCATTTGGGAATGCCGGTGGTGCCGGAGGAGTAGAGAATATAAAGGGGATGGTCGAAGGGCAGTTGGGCAAAGTCGATGGGTCCCGCCGTCTGCCCGCCGATCAGTTCATCGAGCGTCACGGCACCGGGAATGCGCCGGGCCGATGCGGCGGCGGTGCCGATATAGTCGAGGACGACAACCTTGTCCACGCTCGCCAGCCGACCGGCCACCGCGACGATCTTGTCGCCGATATCGTGGGTCTTGCCGGCGTAGTAATAGCCGTCCACAGCAATCAGCAGGCGCGGTTCGATCTGGCCGAAGCGGTCGATAATGCCGCGCTCGCCGAAATCGGGCGAACATGACGACCAGATGGCGCCGATCGAGGCGGCGGCCAGAAAAACCGCGATGGTATCGGGATGATTGGCCACCACCGCCGAGACCCGGTCGCCGGCCTTGAGACCGAGACGACGCAGCGCCGCGGCCATGCGCGATACCTTGTCGGTGAGCTGGCGCCAGGTGACCTCGCTGGCCACCTTGTCCTCGCCGCGAAAGATGAGGGCGGTTGTGTCGTCGGCGCGCCGCAGCAGATTTTCGGCCACGTTGAGCCGGGCATCGGGGAAGAAGCGGGCGCCAGGTATCTTGTCGCCATCGACCAGCACCCGTTCGCCGCGGATCGAGGCCTTGATGCCGGAAAAATCCCAGATCAGCGCCCAGAAGCTTTCCGGATGGGCGATGGAAAAGGCGTGCACGTCCTCATAGCTCGACAACACCGCGCCGGTGCGGGCCTTGACCAAAGCCATGAAGCGGGCAAGGTTGCTGGCGCGGATGTGTTCGGGCGACGGGGTCCACAAGGGTTTTTCAGTCATGGTCTGAGCGGCCTGTTGTCGGGTCGTGGTCAGTGATGATGGTGCCCGAACCTAGCCCATCGGCTCGCCGCCGGGAACCGTTCTCTCCATCCTGGCGGCGGGCAACCCCCATGCCGTTTCACTTGAATTGGGCGAAGGGTCGATCCATATTAACTCCATCGCTGTCAGCGGGGCCCATTGGGGACCGCAAGCGGTGGCAAGCTGCTTCCAAGAAAGGGCTTTCTTCATGACTCGCCTGACATCCCTGTCCAGTCCGTTCCTGCTCGGTTTCGATCAGATCGAACGGCTCATCGACCGGGCCAGCAAGAGTTCCGGAGACGGATATCCGCCCTACAACATCGAACGCAGCGCCGCTTCGGACGATCATGGCGAGCGGCTGCGCATCACCCTGGCCGTCGCCGGCTTCCGCCGCGAGGATCTCGAAGTGTCGCTCGAGGAAAACCAGCTTGTTATCCGCGGCAGGCAGACCGAGGATGAGGCGCGTACCTATCTGCACCGCGGCATCGCTGCCCGGCAGTTTCAGCGCGCCTTCGTGCTGGCCGACGGCATGGAAGTGAGCGGCGCCAATCTGGAGAATGGACTTTTGTCCATCGACCTGGCGCGGCCCGCCTCCGCGCGGATCGTCCGCAAGGTGGAGATTGCCAGCCGCTGACCGGCGGCAGGCTGGTCAAGGAGCAAGATGACATGACCAACAACGAAATCAACAACGGCCGCTGGATCGCGCTGTCCGACCGAGAATTTGCCGCTCTCGGCGGCGGTCACCTGGCCTACGTGCGCGAGATCGACAGCGACAAGGCAACTTCACTCATCGGCAAGCCGGTGGCGGTCGATCCGGGAACCCATATCTATGCGGTCTATGGCGCCGACGGCAGCCCACTGGCCATCACCGACAGCCGCGCGGCAGCTATTGCCAACGCGGTCGAGCATGAACTTATGCCCATGAGCGTTCACTGAGGTTCGCGCCAGAGGCTTTCCTCAGGCGGCGTGCGAGGTGTTGGCGGCCGGCTCGGTGAGGATTGCATAAAGACCGGCGGCATCCTGGGTTCCGCGCAGTTTGGTGACCAGCTTCTGGTCACGCAGCAGGCGCGAGATGCGCGCCAGGGCCTTCAAGTGGTCGGCGCCGGCACTCTCGGGCGCCATCAGCAAGAAGACCAGATCGACCGGACGGTCGTCGACCGACTCGAAATCGACCGGCGTCTGAAGACGTGCGAACAAGCCCTTGACCTCGGCAAGAGCAGCAAACTTGCCGTGCGGAATGGCGATGCCCTGGCCGAGACCGGTGGAGCCCAGTTTCTCGCGCTGCAGGAGGGTTTCGAAGACACTGCGCGGATCAAGTCCTGTGACCTTGCCGGCGGCCTGAGAAAGCTCCTGCAGCAACTGTTTCTTGCTGGTTGCCTTGAGTGCGGGAAGGATCGCATCGCTGGTGATGATGTCGGAAAGCTGCATGGTCGCTCATCTCCCGGGCGGAGGCCCAACGGCCCGTCACCCTTTGCCGTCAGGCGGGCTCAGGCCTTGTCGCGAGGCTGTTGGGACCGGGCATCGATCCAGCCGATGTGGCCATCCTCGCGGCGATAAACAATGTTGATGCCGCCGTGGCCCGCATTGCGGAACAATACGAACGGCGTCGTGGAGATATCGAGTTTCATCACGGCTTCCCCAACGCTCAGGGTTTCGACCTTTTCGGTGGTTTCGGCAATGATGGTGGGGTTGTCGTGCTCCGGCTCGGTGTCGTGATCTTGTTGGCTGGCAAGGATGAAGCCGGACTCCAGGGTCACCGTCACCGGTTCGCGACGGTTGCTGTGGTGATCGCGGATGCGCCGCTTGTAGCGGCGCAGACGCTTTTCCAGATGAACGGCGGCGACCTCGAAGCTGGCATAGGCGTCGCCGGCATCGCCGCGGGCGTTCAGCACCAGCCCCGTCGACAGGTGCAGCAGGCACTCGGCAGTGAACGTCGAGCGTTGTTTCTCAATCACCACCTGGGCGGAGACCGCGCCATCGAAATATTTGCTGACCTCGCGGCCCAGCCGCTCCTCGATATGGCGTCTGAGCGAATCGCCAATATCGAGATTCTTGCCAGTGGTCAGGATCTGCATGTTCGCGCAATAGCCACTCTCGATTGGCCCAATGTGGGCATATCATGGGAAACTGTCAAATCGGCGGTTAGGCGGGACGCCGCCGATAACGGTATTTTTTCTCGACAACCAAATGCGGCTTCGGTGTCCCGCTTGTCCTTGTTCAAGGGCGGGCAACAACTAGTAGCGGTCAACCGTTAAGTCAAGACATCGGGGCAAGCTTGCGAAAGGCCGGCGCGAAAACCTCTCAGCCGTAGGTGCGGCGTTCCCGGCGGCGACGCACGGATGAAGGAATTCCAAGCGATTCTCTATACTTGGCAACCGTACGCCGGGCGATGTCAACACCGGCTTCGCGCAGGATATCCACAATCTGGTCATCCGAGAGGATACTGGCAGGCGTCTCGGCGTCGATGAGCCCCTTGACGCGATGGCGCACGGCTTCGGCCGAATGGGCATCGCCGCCCTCGGCCGAGGCGATGGCGGTGGTAAAGAAATATTTGAGCTCGAAGGTACCGCGCGGAGTCGCCATATACTTGCTCGAGGTCACCCGGCTGACGGTCGATTCGCTCATGGCGATGGCCTCGGCCACCACCTTGAGTGTCAGGGGGCGCAGAGACTGCACGCCATGCACGAAAAAGGCATCCTGCTGGCGCACGATTTCGCGCGCTACCGACAGGATGGTGCGAGCGCGCTGGTCGAGACTCTTGACCAGCCAGTTGGCGTTGGCCAGGCAGTCGGAGATGTAGATCTTGTCGTCCTCGCGCGCCGCCCGGGCGGCAACCGTCGAATAATACTGGTTGTTCACCAGAACCCGCGGCAAGGTGTCGGAGTTGAGTTCCACCAGCCAGGTGCCATCGGGTGCCGGACGCACGAAAATATCGGGAATTACCGGTGACAGCACGAACGATCCGAAAGCGTTGCCGGGCTTGGGGTCGAGATGCCGGATTTCCGTCAACATCGCTTTGATGTCATCAAGGTCGACGCCACAGACTCGCCTGAGCCCATCGTAGTTGTGGCCCGCAACAAGTTCGAGATTGTCGATCAGGGCCTGCATGGCCGGGTCCAGCCGATCGCGTTCCCTGAGCTGGATGGCGAGACATTCCTTGAGATCGCGGGCGAAGACGCCGGGCGGATCGAAGCCTTGCAGAATTTCCAGCGTTGCGAGGACTTCGGTCTCGCTGCAACCGAGCGCGGCAGCGGCCGAGGCCGTGTCGCCGGTCAGATAGCCATGATCGTTGAGCAGACCGATGAGGTAGGAGGCTATGAGCCGCCGGGCCGCATCCGGAACAGCCATGTGCATCTGCTCGGTCACATGCTCGATGAGAGTTTGCTCGCGCGACAGCGTATTCTCGAAATTGAAATTGTCGCCGTCAAAACCCGCCGCGGTGTTGGGCCTGACCGTCGACCAGCCCGAATCCATGGGACCCGGTACGGGGTGGGCGGAGGCATCCGCACCCACCTCATCCACATAGACATTTTCGGGATCGGCATCGAGGCCGACGATCTTGTCTTCCGTTGCCGCCGGGCTCGCCATCGCCTCGGTAACGTCGGCAGCGACATCGCCACCCATCGGTCTTACCGCTTCCGGGTTCTCGATCAGCGGTCCCGGTTCGTCGCGCTCATCGCGTTCGAGCAGAGGATTGCGTTCGATTTCGGCATCGACGAATTCCTGCAACTCCATGTTGGACATGTGCAGCAGCTTGATGGCTTGCTGCAGCTGCGGCGTCATCACCAGGCTCTGGCCCTGGCGCAACTCCAGTCTTTGCCTCAATGCCATGACGAGCGCACCTGCTCCCGGCCCTCAAGCCTGCCGTGCCGGCGACTTCAAAGGCTGAATCGTTCACCCAGATAGAACCGCCGCACGTCGGGATTTTCGACGATCTCGCGGGGACTGCCCTCCATCAATACCCGACCTTCGTGAATGATGAGTGCACGATCAATGAGTTCGAGGGTTTCGCGGACATTGTGATCCGTAACAAGCACCCCGATTCCCCGATTGGTGAGCTGTCGCACCAGCTGGCGGATATCATTGACCGCAATCGGATCAATCCCTGCGAAGGGCTCGTCGAGGAGCATGAACCGGGGGTCGGCGGCCAAAGCTCGTGCGATTTCCACGCGCCGGCGTTCTCCGCCAGAAAGCGCCAAAGATGGCGAATTCCGTAGATGGGTGATCTGAAACTCATCGAGCAACTCACGCAACACACGTTCGCGCTTGTCTCGCCCGCTCACATTGAGCTCGAGAACGGCGCGAATATTATCCGCAACCGTAAGGCCCCGGAAAATCGAGGCCTCTTGCGGCAGATACCCCACGCCCAGTCTTGCCCGCTGATACATGGGCAAATGCGTGATGTCCCGCCTGTCGAGACTGATGGACCCCTGATCCGCGGCAATCAGGCCGGTGATCATGTAGAACACCGTCGTCTTGCCCGCGCCGTTGGGACCCAGCAACCCTACGGCTTCCCCTCTGCGTACCGCCAGGCTCACCCCGCGCACCACGGGCCGGCGCTTGTAGGACTTGGCCAGGTCAAGGGCCACCAGTCCTTCGCCCGAACCGGTCTTCTTTCCCACCGGCCTCGACTGTGGGCGGGGGTTCCCCCGCTGCGGGCCTGCCTGATCCCCTGCCGGGGAGCCTGCGGCCCTGTCGCGGCCATGCTGTGCGATGGTGTCCTGGTCGATCCGCGTCACGTCATTACCGCCGAACTGAGTTAATATTGCATGAAACCCGGACGGCGCGACGAGGCCCGAGCGGCTGGCTGCTCCACCTCACTGTGGGCTCGGCACGAAACTGCCCTTGACCCGGCCGCCGCTCAACTCGCTACGGTTGGTCTTGAGGTCGACGAAAAGCTGCTTGCCCTTGAGCACCGTCCTGTCCTGGACCACGGTGACATCGTCGCCGACGGTGAGCTTGTTGGCCTTGACATCCACCTTGGCCCACTGGCCGGTGATGCGCTGCTTGCTGGTGATAATAACGACGTTGCCGGTGGCTTCCAAATGCCTCACTTCGGTCTTCTTGGTGTTGTCCTGCTGTATCGTATCGGCATAGTCGACCACCAGCTTGTCGCTGTGCAGGGTGACGTCCTCACGCCTGGCGTCGACATTGCCTGTGAAGATCGCCTGTTTTTGCTCATCGAGCACTTCCATGCGATCAGCTTCGATATCCACGTTCCTTTTGGAAGAGTTGGCCTTCTGGAGATCGCCGGTATTGAGCTGCTGGGCCGCGGCCGGCGCCGATGCCCAAAACAGCGGACCTGCCCCCGCCAGACAGACCAGCATGGCCGCAGCTATCCAACCGGCCCCTTTGTGGCGCTCCGCGCGATCATGCCCTGCCGTCTTCATTGCCCGTTTCCCTTGCTGTGTGCCGGAATAGGAGTATAGGTCACCCTGACCCGGTTCAAAAACACCACGCGCTTGCCGCTTTCGGTAATCTCGGCTCCGTTGGCGGCGATCTTGCCGCGGTTCATTTTCACCATCACAGGGGCATCGGTAACGAGACGCTTTTCGTCCAGGAACACCCGTGCCCTGTCGGTGTCGGCGACAAACCTGCCTTGCGAGGCCAGTCTGACATTGCCGGCAAGATCGAGCACCTTGCTATCGGTATCATATATGGCGCCGTTGGCCGATACCGTCATTACTGCACCATCCTTATTGCGCAACTCGCCCTCAACCGCCGTCAAATGGACGACATTTGTCTTGTCCGGGTCCTGCCTGACCTGTTCGGCAGTGAAAACAAAGGGCTGCTGCTCGTTGTCGTAACCGGCAATGCTCGATCGCCCGGCGGTAATCTGGTTGGCGGGCGGTGCAATATCGGCCGTCTGGGGCTTGCGCGGTTTCAGTCCCTCGAAGGAGGCAATCTGGACAATGAACACCACGATGAGAAGCGCCGTCGCCGCCAGGGTGATCCAGCTGGCAATGCGGATGGCGCGCGATCTGTCCGGCGGCATCGCGGGGCGCGATTTCTGCTCTTTCGTACTCATCACCGCAATTCTGCCGGATCCGGCGGGCCAGATCAGGATCTCTCCGGGCGAAGTCGGTCCGAAGCGATGAACCTGATCGATACCATCAATTCAGAGCGTGATTCCCGGCCGCAAGGCGTGCGCATGTTTCCGCTCCAGCTCTGGCCGGTCAATGGGCAAATATGTCATCCTCGCCCCAGCCCGACAAATCGAGATCGGCTCTCACCGCGACAAAGTCGAAGCACGCGCGGGCGAGCGCCTCGCGGTCCTCGCGGCGCAACATCTGATCGAACCTGGCCTTGAGCTCGTGCAGATAGATGACGTCGAGAGCGGCGTATTGTTTCTGCGCGTCCGACAGCACCGGCAGACCCCAGTCGGAACTCTGCTGCTGTTTCGACATCTCGATGCCCAGCATCTCGCGCACAATGTCCTTGAGCCCGTGGCGATCGGTATAGGTGCGGGTCAGGCGCGAGGCGATCTTGGTGCAGTAGACAGGGGCAGTATCGGCACCCAGATAGGCCTTCAGCGTCGCCACGTCGAAGCGAGCGTAGTGGAAGATCTTGACGCAGTCGGGGTTCTCGAGCAACGCCTTGAGCCGCGGGGCGGCATAGCTGGTGCGGTCGAGATGCACCAGATGAGCGTTACCATCGCCGCTGGAGAGCTGCACCAGGCACAATTTGTCGCGCGCCGGGTTTAGGCCCATGGTCTCGGTATCGACCGCCACTACCGGCCCGAGATCGAGATCGGCCGGCAGGTCCGACTTGTAAAGCTTGACAGCCATCATATTTCCGGCCCGGCATTGCAGTGGCCGCCGCGGATCGGCCAGAGCGGAGAGACCGGGGTTGGTGCCCAGGAGAAGACTCGAACTTCCACGACCTTTCGGCCACTAGCACCTGAAGCTAGCGCGTCTACCAATTCCGCCACCTGGGCAGGTGCGGCGCCATCCATTATGGACTGCCGCAGCGCTTGTCAACGGTAGCCGCACCAGGTAGTTGCAAGGCCGCTTGATATCGGGTGCGCCGAACCGCTAAAAGCTTTCGGTACCAGATAACCGGAAAACACACCAGAAATCGAGGTGATGCCGTGGGCCGGATCGAAGGAAAACTCGTAACCGTCGTAGGCGGCTCCGGCTTTGTCGGGCGCCATGTGGTCAGGGCGCTGGCGCAAGCCGGCTGGCGCGTCCGGGCAGCGGTCAGACGGCCCGATCTGGCGGGGCACCTGCAGCCGCTGGGTGCGGTGGGCCAGATCGTGCCGGTGCAGGCCAATGTGCGCTATCCCGCCTCGCTCACGGCGGCCTGCGAGGGCGCCGCTGCGGTCATCAACCTGGTGGCGGTGCTGTCGCCGTCCGGGGCGCAGTCGTTCGAGGCGCTGCATGTCCATGGCTCCGGCGCGGTAGCGCGCGCTGCCCGCGAGGCCGGCGCCCAGAGCCTGGTGCACGTCTCGGCCATCGGCGCCGACAAACAGTCGAAATCAGATTATGCCCGCACCAAGGCCGAGGGCGAGGAGCGGGTGCGGGCCGAGTTTGCCGGCGCTTCCATCGTCAGGCCATCGGTCATATTCGGGCCCGAGGACGATTTCTTCAACCGCTTCGCCACGCTGGCGCGGCTATCGCCGGTGCTGCCCCTCATCGGCGGCGGACATACCCGCTTGCAGCCGGTCTATGTGGGCGATGTGGCCGCCGCCGTGCGCCGCCTCATCGACGGCACGGTGGTCCCGGGCCGCCTCTGGGAGCTGGGCGGCCCCGAGGTGGTGAGCCTGCGCGAGATCATGGAGCTGACGATCCGGATCATGGGCCGCACCCGCATCCTGATGCCGGTTCCCTGGCCCGTCGCGGTGATGCAGGCCGCCATCCTGCAGCTTCTGCCCAAGCCGCTGCTGACCTTGGACCAGGTGGAACTGTTGCGCAGCGACAATGTGGTCTCGGACGCGGCGCAAGCCGAAGGCCGCACCCTTGCAGGCCTCGGCATCACACCCGGGAGCATGACCGCCATCGTGCCGAGCTATCTCTCGCGCTATCGCAAGGCCGGGCAGTTCACCACCACGCCGCGCGCCAATGGCGACTGATCAGGCCGGGACGGTTCCCCGGTAGATGAGGACGAGCAGCGTGATACCGAGCCCGATACGGTAGATGACGAAGGCATTGAGGCTGTAGCGCTGCAGCACCTTCATCAGGAAGGCGATCGCGGCCAGGGCGGTGAAGAAGGTGAGAAAGCCGGTCAACACGCTGTCGGTGGTTATGGTCGCACCGCGATCGATGGCCTCGCCGATCACCAGCACGCCGGCCCCGGCGATGGCCGGCACCCCCAGCAGGAAGGAAAAGCGGGCCGCCTCGGGGCGGGTGAAGCCGAGGGCGCGGGCCGCCGTCATGGTGATCCCGGAACGGCTGACGCCGGGAATGATGGCAATCGCCTGGGCGATGCCGATGAGCACCGCAGGCGCCAGCTTCATGTCCTCCACCCGCCGCCGCATGGTCCCCCAGTGGTCGCCCACGAACATGATGCACGCGAAAATGATGGCGTTCCAGGCGACAATCTCGGCGCCGCGGACATTGTCGATCAGGCCGGACGTCTTCACCGCGATCCCGAACAGAACAGCCGGAATGGTGGCAATGAGGATATAGAGGGTGAGACGCCCGTCGTCGGTCATGCGGCCGCGCAGGATAGTCACCCCGCCGATCGTCAGCCGCCACAGGTCGCGCCAGAAATAGACGATCACCGCTGCGAACGAACCCATGTGCACCATGACGTCGGTCAACAAGCCCTGATCGCTCCATCCGGTGAGGACGGGAACCAGGATCAGATGGCCGGAAGACGAAATGGGCAGAAACTCGGTCACGCCCTGAATGACCGCCAGGATGATGATCTGCTCTAGCGGCATGGGCGTGGGTCTGCGCTGGAAGAAAGCAACCTGGATCCCCGGATCTGCAACCGTTCAGCCCCGAATCGCTTGGCGCCGGGCATCAGGGGTTCTATACCGCCACTTGGCCAAGCTGCAAGCTGGCTTCCAACCCGCATCCGGTTGTTTCGCACCATGGCAAGACTGCATCATTTTCCGCTCGACCCCTTCTGCCGCCGCCTCAGGGTCGCCATCGGCGAGTACGGGGCTGCCGCCGAGCTGGTCGAGGAACGGCCGTGGGAGGTGCGGCCGGCCTTCCTCGCCCTCAACCCGGCCGGACAGGTGCCGGTGTTCGTCGACGATGGCGACATCGTCGCCGCGGGCATCGAGGCGGCATCGGAATATCTGGAAGAAACCCGCGGCGGCCTGTCGAAGACCCTGCTCGGGCCGACCCCGGCGGCACGGGCCGAGACCCGGCGGCTCGTGGCCTGGTTCGACTCCAAGTTCTACCACGAGGTCAGCGGCCCGCTGCTGGCCGAAAAGGTGGTGCGCCGGTTCGCTTCGCGCGAGGCGGGCGGGGGACCGCCCGAAATGCAGCGCGTGCGCATGGCAATGTCCGGCATCCGCGGTCACCTCGACTATATCGGGGCGCTGGCCGAGACCCGCAACTGGCTGGCCGGCGACCGCCTGACCTCGGCCGATCTGGCCGCCGCCGCCCACCTGTCGGTGGTCGACTATCTCGGCGACGTACCCTGGCACGAATGCGCCGCCGCCAAGCACTGGTACCAGCGCATCAAGTCGCGCCCCGCCTTCCGGCCGCTGCTCGCCGACCAGATCCGCGGCATGCCGCCGCCGCGCCACTATGCCGACCTCGATTTCTGAGCGGCCGCCGGGTGCCGGCCTCATCGCCGCCCTGAAGGCGCGCGCCGCCGCACTCGGCTTCGACGACGTGGCAGTGGGCGCAGCGGCCGCGCCGCCCGTCCAGGGCGAGCGGCTCAAGGCGTTCCTGGCCGCCGGCCGCCACGGCGACATGGCCTGGCTCGCCGGGCGCCAGGAGCGGCGCGCCGATCCCGCCGCCCTGTGGCCGGCAGCCCGCAGCGCGGTGGTGCTGGCGGTCTCCTATGATGCGGGCCTCGATGCCCTGGCCCGCCTGAAGCAGCAGGCCTGCGGCACCATCGCCGCTTACGCCCTGGGCCGTGACTATCATGACGTGGTCAAGGGCAAGCTGAAGGACCTCGCCGGCTGGCTGGGGCGGGCAACGGGAGCCGAGGTGAAGGTCTTCGTCGATACCGCACCGCTCATGGAAAAGCCGCTGGCCGAGCGCGCCGGCCTCGGCTGGCAGGGCAAGCACACCAATCTGGTGTCGCGCCGGCTCGGCTCGTGGTTCTTCATCGGCGTCATCCTGACCTCGGCCGAGCTGGCCGGCGATACGCCCGAGACCGACCATTGCGGCTCGTGCCGCGCCTGCCTCGACATCTGCCCGACCAAGGCCTTCCCGGCGCCTTACCAGCTCGATGCCCGGCGCTGCATCTCCTATCTCACCATCGAGCACCCCGGCCATATCGCGCCTGAGTTCCGTCAACCCATGGGCAACCGCATCTTCGGCTGCGACGATTGCCTGGCGGTGTGCCCGTGGAACAAATATGCCCGCACCGCCCGCGAAACCAAGCTGGCACCGCGCGCCGACCTCGTGGCGCCCGATCTGGGCGAACTGGCCGGGCTCGACGATCAGGCCTTTCGCCGACGCTTTGCCGGCACCGCCATCAAGCGCAGCGGCCGTGACCGGCTGGTGCGCAACGTGCTCATCGCCATGGGCAATTCGGGCCGGACCCACTTCGTGCCGGCCATCGAGGCCCGACTCGGCGATGCCTCGCCGCTGGTGCGGGCCATGGCGGTGTGGGCGCTGGGACGGCTGGGCGAACCGGAGCGGGTATCGGCATTGGCCAGGCGCCATCTCGGCAGCGAGAGCGATGGCGCGGTGCGCGAAGAATGGCGCAAGGCAGGGACATGAACCATCTGTTGTGTTTCGGCATGGGCTTTTCGGCCACCGCGCTGGCCCGCCGCCTCAAAGCCAAGGGCTGGCGCATCACCGGCACGAGCCGCACGGCGGCGGGGGTTGCGGGCCTGACCGGGCAAGGCTTCGATGCCGTCCGCCTCGACGGAGAGGCCCCTTTCGATCCGGCCTGGCTGGACGGGGTCAGCCATGTGGTGGCCTCGGCCCCCCCCGATGCGGACGGCGATCCGGTGCTGCGGGTGGCGGGCGCAGCACTCATTGCCCATGCCGCCAGCCTGCGCTGGGTCGCCTACCTGTCGACCACCGGCGTCTATGGCGACCGCGGCGGCGACTGGGTCGACGAGGAAAGCCCGCTCCGACCCACGACGGCGCGCGGCGAACGCCGCCTGGCGGCCGAGCGCGACTGGCTCGCCCTGTGGCGCGCGCGCGGCCTGCCGGTGCACCTGTTCCGGCTGGCCGGCATCTACGGACCCGGGCGCAACCAGCTCGCCGCGGTGATCGAGGGCACTGCCCGGCGCGTCGTCAAGCCGGGCCAGGTGTTCTCGCGCATCCATGTGGACGATGTCGCCGGGGTGCTGGAGGCCTCCATCGCCCGGCCGCACCCCGGTCGTGCCTACAACGTGTGCGACGACGAACCGGCCCCGCCCCAGGACGTGGTGGCCTGGGCCGCCCGCCTGCTGGACCGCCCCGTGCCGCCCGAGATCGCCTTCGATGGGGCCGAGTTGTCGCCCATGGCGAAGAGCTTTTATGCCGAGTCCAAGCGGGTGGCCAATGCCCGCATCAAAGACGAGCTGGGCTACCGGCTGACCTACCCGAACTACCGGCAAGGTCTGGCGGCCCTGCTGGCCGACCTGCCGCGGCGCTGAAGGCGCGGCGGGGGGTGAGGAGCAAAGGGCAAGGGTCCTCGCCTCCTCAGGCCTTGACGGCCCGAAGGGTCCCGGGGGGTGAGGAAAGCGCCGGTTCAGCGCGTCTCAAGTTTGTATAGGGTGCGCTTGGCGGCGCTTTCCCCGC
>Ga0326597_10005402_pt1 | contig 17756 bp, 13 predicted proteins | sample RVTome_12_FD_203789 | JGI IMG/M metagenome (GOLD analysis project Ga0326597, IMG submission 203789) | Soil microbial communities from uranium-contaminated site in the Upper Colorado River Basin, Wyoming, United States - RVT100D185 | ecosystem: Environmental > Terrestrial > Soil > Contaminated >... | reverse complement strand
CGGCAGACGTCGCATTGCACATAGACGTCGGGCAGGAAGTGCATCTCGATCTTGATGACGCCGTCGCCCTGGCACGCCTCGCAGCGCCCGCCCTTGACGTTGAACGAGAAGCGCCCCGGCGCGTAGCCGCGCGCCTTGGCCTCCGGCAATCCCGTGAACCAGTCGCGAATGGGCGTGAACGCGCCCGTATAGGTCGCGGGGTTCGAGCGCGGCGTGCGCCCGATCGGCGATTGGTCGATGTCGATCACCTTGTCGAGGAATTCGAGGCCCTCGATGCGGTCGTGCGGCGCGGGATGTTCGCGCGCATTGTTGAGCCGCTTCGCCGCCGCTTTGTAGAGCGTCTCGATGACGAGCGTGGACTTGCCGCCGCCTGAGACGCCGGTGATGCAGGTAAAGGTCCCGAGCGGAATGTCCGCCGTCGCCTTGCGCAGATTGTTCCCCGTCGCGCCCACGACCTTGAGCCAGCGCTTGTTGAGCGCCGGGCGGCGCTTCGCCGGAATTTCGATCTGCTTGAGCCCGACCAGATATTGCCCGGTGAGGCTCTTGGGCGAACGCATGATCTTTTCGGGCGGGCCCTCGGCCACGATCTCGCCGCCATGGATGCCGGCACCCGGTCCCATGTCGATCACATGGTCGGCCGCGCGGATGGCTTCCTCGTCGTGCTCCACCACGATCACCGTGTTGCCGAGATCGCGCAGGCCTTTCAGCGAATCCAGCAGCCGCTGATTGTCGCGCTGGTGCAGGCCGATCGAGGGCTCGTCCAGCACGTAGAGCACGCCCGTGAGCCCCGAGCCGATCTGCGAGGCGAGCCTGATGCGCTGGCTCTCGCCGCCCGACAGCGTTCCCGAGCCGCGCGACAAGGTGAGATATTCCAGCCCCACATTGTTGAGGAATTTCAGCCGCGCGCAGATTTCGCGCAGCACGCGCGCCGCGATCTCCTGCTGTTTCTTGCTGAGCTTCTTGTCGAGGTTCGCGAACCATTCGTCCGCCGCCTTGATCGACAGCTCGCACACTTCGCTGATGTGGCGGTCCGCGATCTTGACGGCCAACGCCTCGGGCTTCAGGCGGAAGCCCTTGCACACGTCGCAGGGATGGGACGCCTGGAAACGCTCCAGTTCCTCGCGCACCCAGGCGGAATCGGTTTCCTTATAGCGGCGCTCCATGTTCGGGACGACGCCCTCGAACGCCTTCTTGGTTTCGTAGCGCCTGAGCCCGTCGTCATAGGTGAATTTGATCTCGTCCTCGCCGGAGCCATACAGGATGACGTCCTGCGCCTTCTTCGGAAGCTCCGCCCAGGGCGCGTTGAGACCGAACTTGTAATGCCTGGCCAGCGCGTCCAGCGTCTGCAGATAATAGGGCGACGTGGATTTGGCCCAGGGCGCGATGGCGCCGTTCTTGAGCGCGACGTTTTCGTCGGGCACCACCAGATCGGGATCGAAATACATCTGCGTGCCGAGTCCGTCGCAGGCCGGGCAGGCGCCGTGGGGATTGTTGAACGAGAAGAGACGCGGCTCGATTTCGGAAATCGTGAAGCCCGAGACCGGACAGGCGAATTTCGACGACATGATCAGCCGCTTGGGTTCGCCGTTTTCCTTCTGGTCGGCGAATTCGGCGATCGCCAGGCCGTCGGCGAGCTTCAGCGCCGTCTCGATGGAATCGGGAAGCCGGTTGCCGATATCGGCTTTGACGACGATCCGGTCGACGACGATTTCGACGTCGTGCTTGCGCTTCTTGTCGAGCGCGGGCACCGCGCCGATGTCGTGGAACCGGCCGTCCACCTTGACGCGCTGGAAGCCCTTCTTCTGAAGCTCCGCCAGCTCCTTGCGGTATTCGCCCTTTCGCCCGCGCACGATGGGCGCGAGCAGATAGAGCCGCGTGCCCTCGGGCAGCGCCAGAACCTGATCGGCCATCTGGCTGACCGTCTGGCTCTCGATGGGAAGACCGGTCGCGGGCGAATAGGGAATGCCCGCGCGCGCGAACAGAAGCCGCAGATAATCGTAGATCTCGGTGACGGTGCCTACGGTGGAGCGCGGATTGCGCGAGGTCGTCTTCTGCTCGATCGAGATCGCCGGCGACAGGCCCTCGATGTGATCGACGTCGGGCTTCTGCATCAATTGCAGGAATTGGCGCGCATAGGCCGACAGACTCTCGACATAGCGCCGCTGGCCTTCGGCATAGATCGTGTCGAAGGCGAGCGAGGATTTGCCCGAACCCGAGAGCCCCGTGATGACGGTCAGCCGGTCGCGCGGGATTTCGACATCCACGCTCTTCAGATTGTGCTCGCGCGCGCCGCGGACGGAGATCGACTTCTGCATCTTCCTGCTCAAGGCCGAATTCCTAGCTATGGCGGAGAGGGATCGGCCCTGCAAGGCACGGGATCATGACGCCCCCCAATAATCCTAACCTGGAACAAATCAGGAACATATGATATGCAGAGAGTCGCGCCGGCTGTCTACCGGTTACGCCTCCGGCAGCCGCCATCGCAGCCCGGGAAACCGCGCGTAGTCGCGGTCGCAGGTGATCCATTCGCAGCCATGCTCGATGGCAAGGGCGGCGAACCAGGCGTCGGTCGCGCGCGGGCCCCTGGTGCCGGTCTCGATGCACAGGCGCCGGAAGATGTCCCAATGCCGTTCGCCGGGCTCGACGATCTGGCAATGCGGCTGGCCGAGAAGGTCGCCGCAAAATCCGAACGCGTCTTCCAAGGTGCTCGGCACCGGATAGGTCTTCGGATGTGTCGTTATGCGTACGACGGCGGCAAGCGCCAGCGGCGATAGGCCGAAATGGGCGTCGCCCAAAACCACCGCATCCAGCCATGGGCGGCAGACCGCGTATTCCGGGACCTCCTCGCGGAAAGCGTAGATCAGGACGTTCACGTCCGGCAGGATCATGGCAGGCGGAACCGCCTCATGCGCTCGACGTAATCGAGATCGTCCATCTCCTGAAGCTCGGCGGAATTGCTGATGTCGATACCGGGAAATGGGCCGCCCTTGGCCTTGCTGATGCGCGGCAGAACGCGCGTGGCTTTCGTGCCTGTCCGCTTATGTGCGACGACCGCGCGCAAGCCTTCCTCGATAAGGGCTGTCAGCGTGCGGCCTTCCGCGGCCGCCTTGCGTTTGGCGCGCTTGAGCAGTTCCTGGGGGAGGCGAACCGTCGTTCGCTCTATCATATGTCTAGACATACAATAAGATCATCAATATGTCAAACGACGATGACCCGCCCTTCTGGAACAAATCAGGAACATATGATATGCAGGAGTCGCGCCGCCTGTCCACAAGCCTTTGAGCGAGGCGCAGTGGCGCGGGCAGGATGCGATGATTAACGTGGGAAATTCCGGTGTAGGGAGAGGACAATGGCGGGCAGTCTCAACAAGGTCATGCTGATCGGAAATCTGGGTCGCGATCCGGAAGTGCGCCGCCTCACCAGCGGGGATCCGGTGGTGAACCTCTCGGTCGCCACGTCGGAGAGCTGGCGCGACAAGGCCAGCGGCGAGCGCAAGGAGCGCACGGAGTGGCACCGCGTTGTCATCTTCAACGAAAACCTCGCCAAGGTGGCCGAGCAATATCTGCGCAAGGGCTCGAAGGTCTACCTCGAGGGCCAGTTGCAGACCCGCAAATGGACCGACAAGGACGGGCAGGACAAATATTCGACAGAGGTCGTGCTTCAGCGGTTCCGGGGCGAACTGGTGATGCTCGATAGCCGCGGCGAGGGCGGGGGGGAGCGCGCGTCGTCCGGCTCGTCGCGCGACGAGGCTGGGGGTTCGGGAGGCGAACGCAGCTTCGAACGTGCCGATCTCGACGACGAGATTCCGTTCTGACCGCTTCCGGGTAATATTTCGGCCATGATTTCCAGCGAGCCTTGCCGCATGCCTTGCCGTGTGCAGAACGAAGGTCCGGCCACGCGACCGTCATTATGGGCGCTTGTTCGGGGGTTCGGTCCGATGACGGGGCGCCGCCGCGCCGCGCCGCTGCTGGCGCTTGGACTGCCGCTTGGGCTGGCGCTCGGGCTCGCGTCCTGCGCGGCGGATGGCTCGAGCGGTCTGCCGTCCGCGGGCATCGTCAGCCCCGCCATCGCCGAGGCCTATCTTCCGCTCGCCTCTCGGGACTTCCTGGTGATCGACCGCTGGGGAGCGGCCCTCGTCATCGCGCCCCATGTGGCGGTGACCAATGCGCACAACGCGAACCTGATCCCGTCGGGCGCGATCCTGGGCCGGTCCGAGGATTACGATCTGCTCTTCTTCCGCACCCCGCTTGCCGACCCGCCGCCGATCGCGCAGGCCCGCGCCGGGCAGCACGTCATCGCCTATGGCCAGGGCGCCGACGGAGCGTTGCGCGAAGCCCAAGGGGTCGTGCGCAGCGTGGCGGCCCGTGTCGCGGCGCGCTGCGCCTCTTGTCCGCAGCAAGTGGCGATCGCCTTCGATGCCGAAGCCGGCAAGGGTTTCAGCGGCGGCCCGGTCGTGGACGGCTCTTCGCGCGCCGTCATCGGCCTCGTCTTCGGCTATCGCGACGGCGAAGCGAAAGGAGGCGGACGCCGCATGTTCGCCTACGATATCGACCTTGTGCTTTCCGAGATGCGGCGACTGAGGATTTCGCCCTCTACGAGCAGGGCAGGCGTGCGCTAATCCGCTGGCCGAATCGCGGGTCGAAATGCTAGGTCTTCGCGGTCGCGGCGGCCGGGTTCCCGGGCCCGCCGGCTTGCGGTTTCGAGGGTTCCGGTTTGGCGGAAGAGGACGAAGGCCAGGGCGCCTCCAAGGGCGGCGCGAACGTCGGCGTGGTCGCGATCGAGCAGGAGCTGAAGCGCTCCTATCTCGACTACGCGATGAGCGTCATCGTCAGCCGCGCGCTGCCCGACGCGCGTGACGGGCTGAAGCCCGTGCATCGCCGCATCCTCTTTTCCATGCACGAGAACGGCTACGACTGGAATAAGCCGTACCGCAAATCCGCGCGCGTCGTCGGCGACGTCATCGGCAAATATCACCCCCATGGCGACCAATCGATCTACGACGCGCTCGTGCGCATGGCGCAGGTATTTTCGATGCGCCTGCCGCTCATCGACGGCCAGGGCAATTTCGGCTCGGTCGACGGCGACCCGCCGGCCGCCATGCGATACACCGAAGTGCGCCGCGCCAAGGCGGCGCACGCGCTGACCGAGGACATCGAGAAAGGCACGGTCGATTTCCAGGACAATTACGACGCGACCGAACGCGAGCCGGTCGTTCTTCCGGCGCGCTTTCCCAATCTTCTCGTCAACGGCGCGGGCGGCATCGCGGTCGGCATGGCGACGAACATGCCGCCGCACAATCTGGGCGAGGTGATCGACGCCTGCCTCGCCTATATCGCGGATCCGGCCGTTACGCTCGATCAGCTCACCGATATCGTGCCGGGACCGGACTTTCCGACCGGCGGGCTCATCATCGGCAAGATGGCCGCGCGCGGCGCGCTGATGCGGGGACGCGGCTCGGTGCTGATGCGCGGGCGGGCGAGCATCGAGGAAATCCGCAAGGATCGCGAAGCCATCGTCATCACCGAAATTCCCTATCAGGTAAACAAGGCGGTGATGATCGAGCGCATCGCGGAGCTCGTGCGCGACAAGCGCATCGAGGGCATCGCCGACATCCGCGACGAAAGCGACCGCCACGGCATGCGCGTCGTCGTCGAGCTCAAGCGCGATGCCTCGGGCGAGGTCGTGCTCAACCAGCTCTATCGCTATTCGCAACTCCAGACGAGCTTCGGCGTGAACATGCTGGCGCTGAACGGCGGCCGGCCCGAGCTGATGAGCCTCAAGGAACTCATCGCCGCTTTCGTCGCCTTCCGCGAAGAGGTCATCACGCGGCGCACGCGCTTCGAACTCGCCAAAGCGCGCGACCGCGGCCATACATTGGTGGGCCTGGCCGTCGCGGTCGCCAATATCGACGACGTGATTGCCCTCATCCGCGCCGCGCCCGACGCGGCCGCCGCCAAGGAGGGCCTGATGGCGCGCGCATGGCCGGCGAAGGACGTGGCGCCCCTCGTCGATCTCATCGCCGATCCGCGCCACCATGTGGAGGAAGACGGCACGATCCGCCTCACGGAAGAGCAGGCCAAAGCGATCCTCGATCTGCGCCTGCAGCGCCTGACTGCGCTCGGCCGCGACGAGATCGCGGAAGAAGTCGAGAAGCTCGGCCGCGCCATCGTCGACTATCTCGATATCCTGAAGAGCCGACCGCGCGTGCAGGCCATCGTGCGCGCCGAGTTGGGCGAGGCGAAGGCCGAATTCGCCACGCCCCGCAAGACCGAGATCGTCGAGGCCGAGATCGAGGTCGAGGACGAAGATCTTATCGAACGCGAGGATGTGGCCGTCACGGTTACCCATGCGGGCTATATCAAGCGCACGCCCTTGGCCGAATATCGCGTGCAGGGCCGCGGTGGCAAGGGCCGGGCGGGCATGGTCACGCGCGACGAGGATTTCGTCACGCACCTCTTCGTGGCCAACACGCATGTGCCGCTGCTGTTCTTCTCGAACAAGGGCATGGTCTACAAGCTCAAGGTCTGGCGCCTGCCCGAGGCCCGCGTGGCCGGGCGCGGCAAGGCGATGGTCAATCTGCTACCGCTCAAGGAAGGCGAGCGTGTCACCACGATCCTGCCGCTGCCCGAGGACGAGGCGGCGTGGGAGAGGTTCCAGGTCATTTTCGCCACGACATCGGGCCAGGTGCGCCGCAACGAGCTCAGCGACTTCGTCAATGTGAAGGCGAACGGCAAGATCGCCATGAAGCTCGAGGAGGGCGAGGGCATCGTCGGCGTGCGCATCTGCACCGATCGGGACGACGTTCTTCTGACGACGTGCGCGGGCAAGTGCATCCGCTTCGCCGTCACCGACATCCGCGTCTTCAAGGGACGCGAGTCCACCGGCGTCCGCGGCATCAAACTCGCGTCCGGCGACGAAGTCGTGAGCGTTTCGCTGCTGGCCCATTCGGACGCGAGCTCGGCAGAGGCGCGCGCCTATCTGCGTCAGGCGAATGCGGCGCGCCGCGCGGCTCTTGGGGAGGATGCGGAGCCGGTCGAAGAGGCAGCCGAGGACGCCGACGAGGGCGAGGAAGCGACGCTCACGCCCGAACGCTATGCCGAGCTCGGCGCGCGCGAGCAATTCGTGCTCGCCGTATCCGAAAGGGGCTTCGGCAAGCGCACGAGCTCCTATGAATATCGCGTGGCCGGCCGCGGCGGATCGGGCGTGACCGCCATGGCGACGTCGAAGCGCAACGGTGCCCTGGTCGCGGCCTTTCCGGTCGACGAGGCCAGCCATCTCATGCTCATCACCGATCAGGGTCAGACGATCCGCTGCCCCGTGCATTCGATCCGCGTCGCCGGCCGCGCGACGCAAGGTGTGACCCTGTTCCGCCTCGACGAGGGCGAACGTGTCGTTTCGGTCGAATCGGTCGAGGAAACTCCGGCCGACGAAACCTCCGGCGAGAATGAGGAAGGCTGATGGCCAAGACACGCATCGGGCTCTATCCCGGCACGTTCGACCCGATGACGCTTGGGCATATGGACATCATCAAACGCGCGGTGAAGCTCGTCGACCGGCTGGTGATCGGAGTCGCGACCAATCCGTCCAAGGACCCGCTCTTCACGCTGAAGGAGCGCGTGGCGATGATCCGTCACGAAACCGCGCAGTTCAAAGGCAAGGGTCGGGCTTCGATCGACGTCAAGAGCTTCGATTCGCTGCTCATCCATTTTGCGGAGGATGTGGGAGCGGCCGTGCTGATCCGCGGCCTGCGCGCGGTCTCGGATTTCGAATACGAGTTTCAGATGGTGGGCATGAACCAGCGGCTCAATCCCGATATCGAGACCGTCTTTCTCATGGCCGATCCCCGCCACCAGGCCATCGCGTCGCGCCTGGTGAAGGAAATCGCCGTTCTCGGTGGCGAGATTTCGCACTTCACGACCCCTTACGTCGCGGAGCGCCTGAGGGCGCGCTGCGCGCGGCCGCGCAAACAGGCGCTTAGATCTCCGCGATAACGCCGAGCCAGAAGGTCCGCGGCTTGCCGGGCCGTGCGCCTGCCGGGCTGAAGCTCACATTGTAGATCTCGTCGAAGAGGTTCTCGACGCGGCCCTTGAGCGCCAAGCCGTCGGCCAGGCCGAACTTCGCCGCGAGGTCGACCACCACGCGCGAATCGATGCGCGCGTTGGGCGCGATCGATCCGCGGCCCGCCTGCTCGCGCGTCTCGGAGACATAATTGGCGATGAGATCGATCGCGTAGCCCTCGTCGGCCACGCCGATGCCGAGCGTCCATTGATGAGTCGGCAGATGGGGCAGCTTGTCGCCCGCCGTGACCGTGCCCCAGGGCCCGAAGGCGCTGGTGAAGCTCGTCTTGAACTCCGCGTCGGTCCACGTATAGGCGAAGGAGACGGGAACCTCGACGGGCAGGGCGAGCGTGGCGCCGGCATCCCAATGCGCGAGCGCTTCGAGCCCGAAAACCTCCACGGCGCCGCCGTCGAACTGCGCGCCGATGGTGCAGCCCCCGCCGGTCGATGCGGTGCAGGTGCCGAGCAGATTGTCGTAATCGCTGAAGAAGCCGATCGCGTCGAACCGGATGAAATCGTGCGCGTAGCGCAGGCCGGCTTCCCAATTGGTCGAGGTCTCGGCGCTGGCGTTCGATCCCGGTGCGGGGTTGGAAAAGCCGCGATGCACGCCGGCGAGCAGTTTCCATTCCGCCGAGGCGTCCCAGGTGGCCGAAATCCCCGGCAGCCAAACCTCGATGGTGCGGTCGGCGACCGCGGGCATGCCCGCGCGCGCGGGATCGGCCGTGCCATAGTTCTTCTGACTCAGCTCGATGGATTCGTAGCGGACGCCCGGAGTCACGACGAAGGCATCGAAGGCGATCTCGTCGCGCAGGAAGAACGCCCAAGCCCGCGCGGAACCGATACGATTGTCCTGTGCGCCGGGCGCGCCGTCGGTCGTGAGGACCATGACGCCGGAGTCGATGCGGTAGCGATCGTCGTCCTGGTAGCGGTCTTCCTCGTCCTCGTGATAGCGCGCGGAGAGTTCGATCTCGTGCCGAAGCGCGCCGGTGGCGATGGCGGCGCCGAGCACGCTTTGAATCCCTTGCGCATAGTAGGCGCGATTGTTGTTGCGCACGCGAAGCGCATCGTTGGCGCTCACATAGCCCGGCGCGCCGACGAGATTGGCATAGGCGACGGGAAAGGCCGCGGGATCGTCGAGAACGGTACCGGGCGCGATATAGGCGGTGCCCCCGTTGCGCACGTCGTTGAGCTTGTACCAGGCGCGCTCGGTCTCGGTGTAATAGGCCGTCGTCGTCAGATCGATGCCGCTGCCGAAATCCGCCCGATGCGTCGCCTGATAAAGCCGATGGTCGACCGTTATGGCGTCGAGCCGGCTCGCGCGATAGCGCCGATAGGGATCGATCATGAAATCGGCCAAGCTCAGGCCGAGATAGGTCTCGTCGGAATCCTGGTGCGAACGCTGAACCTTGATCTCCAAATCATGCGCGCCGGCGCCTTGCGTCCGCGAACGCACGGCGAGCTTGGCGACCATATCCTCGAGCACGTATCCGGTATCGCCGCCGCCATCGAGCTTCTTGAACCCGGCGGTCTCCTCGTAAAGGCCCTCGATGAGGCCGCCCAACTCGAAATCCGAATCGTCGTCGCGAAAGCCGGCGGCCACGCCGTGAACGCGCCGCGACTCGAACGAGCCCACCTCGCCCGAGACGCGCAAGGCGAGCGCGTCGGGGATCGCGGTCGAAAACAGATTGACGGCGCCGCCCGTCGTGAGCGGGCCGTATTTGATGGCGGCCGGGCCTTTGCTCACCTCCACCGCCGCGATACGCGACATGCTCGGGAAATAATAGGCGGCCGGCGCCGCATAGGGCGCGGGCGCGATCGGCACGCCGTCTTCCATCAGCGCGATGCGGCTCGAACGGTCGGTACCCGAACCGCGCAGTCCGATGTTCGGTCTCAGGCCGAAGCCGTCTTCCTCTTGCAGATAGACGCCCGGTGCCTGGCGCAGCACGCGGTTCACGTCGCTATAGGAAAAACGGGCGATATCTTCGGGGCCGATGAACTGGACGGAGCCGCCGACGTCCCTCGTGTCCAGCGCCGAAGCCGTGACCACAATGCGTGCGATGAGGGGTGCTTCGGCGCGCGCGCCGCTCTGCGCCTGCGCGGGCAGGCCGCACGCCGCCGCCATAGCCAGGCCCATCGCCAGATATGGAATGCCCCGGAGACACGGATCGTTAAGCCATTGAGAATTCATCGAATTTCCCCATACACCCTATGATTTTGCGCATCATTCTCGTTCTCCAAAAGGGTTCTAGCGGTTCCCGGGGAGGGTGTAAATGCGACCTATTCGCATCATGGTCCTGTCAGCGGCAGGCGTCGCGCCGACAAGCGTGGCGGGCATCTTCGCGCACCCGATCGCCCGCGGCGCGGGATTGGCCGCCGCGCGCGGGGACGGCAAAATGCGCGTTGGACGATCGCGCGCGCGCGCATAAACTCACGCCGCGCGGGTTCGCTCCGCGCCTGTCTTCCGGCCGGTGACGGCGCTCTTCTTTGCCGTCGCGCGCCGTCCGTTCGTAGCAGCAAGAGGGGAAATCGCGATGCGTCTCCGTGCGTTCTTGTTCGTTCTCGCGACACTGATGATGGGATCGTCCGCCATGGCACTCGATTTGGAAAACACCATTTTCATGGAGCTCGAAGGCGGCCGCGTCGTCATCGCGCTTCGGCCCGATCTGGCGCCCAATCACGTCGAGCGCATAAAGACGCTCGCGCGCCAGGGCTTCTATGACGGCGTCGCGTTCCATCGCGTGATCCCGGGCTTCATGGCGCAATCGGGCGATCCGACGGGAACCGGCGAAGGCAGCTCTTCGCTTGCGGATCTGAAGGCGGAGTTTTCCAGCGCGTCGCACGTGCGCGGAACCACGTCCATGGCGCGCACCGACGACCCAAATTCGGCGAACAGCCAATTCTTCATCTGCTTCGAGCCCGCTCCGTGGCTCGACGGCAAATATACGGTCTGGGGCGAGGTCGTTTCCGGCATGGAATATGTCGACGCCATCAAGGCCGGAACGCGAGAGAGCAACGGCGCCATCGAGGGCGAGCCGGACCATATTCTCAGCATGAAAGTGGCGGCCGACGTCACGCCCGCCGGACAGTAGCGAAATTGGGGCGGCGCATGGCGCGAAGGGTCGCCCTCGTCACCGGCATTACCGGGCAGGATGGCGCGTATCTCGCCCGGCTGCTGCTCGAGCGCGGCTACGAAGTCGTCGGCGGCGTCCGGCGATCCTCCACGCACAACGATTGGCGCTTGCGCGAGCTCGGCATCGCCCATCGGGTGCGCCTCGTGCAGATGGAGCTGTCCGAATTCTCCAACGTCTTCTATGTCGTGCGCGACACCCGCCCGGCCGCCGTCTTCAACCTCGCGGCGCAGAGCTTCGTCGCCGCGTCGTTCCGCCAGCCGCTCTATACGGCGAGCGTCGATGCGCTGGGCGTGACGCGGCTTCTCGAAGCGGTCCGGATCGTCGACCCGGAAATCCGCTTCTACCAGGCGTCCTCATCGGAGATGTTCGGCAAGGTGAGGGAAACGCCGCAATCCGAGACGACGCCGTTCCACCCGCGTAGTCCCTACGGCGTTTCCAAGCTTTATGCGCATTGGACAAGCGTGAACTACCGCGAGAGCTACGCCATCCATGCCTCGTCGGGCATTCTCTTCAATCATGAGAGCCCGCTGCGCGGCCGCGAATTCGTCACCCGCAAGATCTCGAGCCACATCGCGATGTTCCGCCATGGGCTGATCGACACGCTGAGGCTCGGCAATCTCGAGGCAAGGCGCGACTGGGGCCATGCGGCCGATTACGTCGCGGGCATGCTCGCCATGATCGAGGCCGCCGATCCGGGCGACTATGTCTTGGCGACGGGGCGTTCGCACAGCGTGCGTGAATTCGCCGAACTCGCCGCGCGGGCGGCGGACCTCGATCTCGTATGGGAGGGGGAGGGGGTCGAGGAACGCGGGCGCGACCGCGAAACCGGCCGGGTCGTCGTCGAGATCGACGCCGATTTCTATCGTCCCGCCGAGGTCGACATGCTGCGCGGCGACGCGGCCAAGGCTCGCAGGGACTTGCACTGGGAACCGGCGATCGCGTTCGAGGCGCTGGTCGAGGAAATGGTTAAGACCGATCTCGATCGGCTCGACCGCAACCAGCCGCTGCTGTGAAGCGCGCGGCGGGCGCGTCGCGCAATGAAACAATACGTGGCGGCGCGCGCATTGCGGCCGCCCGCGCCGCACGATAGCTTCCGCGCCCGCATCAACCGGGTAGCCGACATCGTGACCACCGCCATTCCGTTCATCGATCTGGAAACGCAACGCCAAAGACTGGGCGCGGAACTCGATCGCGCCATATCCGAGGCCGTCGCCGGCGGCCAATGGATTATGGGTCCCCAAGTCAAGACGCTCGAGCGGCAGCTCGCGGAGTTCGTGGGCGTCAAGCACGCGATCGCGTGCGCCAACGGCACCGACGCATTGATGATCGTGTTGCGCGCCTGGGACATCGGTCCGGGCGATGCGGTCTTCGTGCCGGCCTTCACCTTCGCGGCCTCGGCCGAAGTGATCGCGCTCGTGGGTGCGACGCCGGTCTTCGTCGATGTCCATCCCGACACGTTCAATCTCGACGCGGCGAGCCTCGAAGCGGCGATCGCCATGGTCCGCCGCGAAGGTAAGCTTCGCCCCAAGGTCGTCATGCCGGTCGATCTGTTCGGCCAGGCGGCCGACTATCACGCCATCGAGCCGGTGGTCCGCCGCGAAAAGCTTCTTCTGCTGTGCGACGCGGCACAGGGCTATGGCGCCGGGCTCAACGGCCGCCGCGCGGGAGGCATCGGCGACGCGGCGAGCACGAGCTTCTTTCCGGCCAAGCCGCTCGGGTGCTATGGCGACGGCGGCGCCAGCTTCACGAATGACGATGCGCTGGCCGAAACGCTGCGTTCCATTCGCGTGCACGGCCAGGGATCCGACAAATACGAAAATGTCCGCGTCGGCGTGAATTCGCGTCTGGACACGATTCAGGCGGCGATCCTGATCGAGAAGCTCAAGATCTTCCCCGACGAGATCGAGAAGCGCGAGAAAGTGGCGCGGCGGTATACCGCGGCGCTCGGGCGCTCCAACCGCATCCGGGTTCCGCGGGTGATCGCGGGCGCGCAGTCGACCTGGGCGCAATACACCATCGTCGTCGATGATCGCGCCAAGCTGGCGGCCGCCCTCAAGGCGAAGGGGGTTCCGACGGCCGTCTATTATCCGATTCCGCTCAACGCGCAGCGCGCCTACGGCCACTATCCGGTGGCGCCGGGCGGCGTACCGGTCAGCGAAGCGTTGTCTCGGCAGGTCCTCAGCCTGCCGATGCACCCCTATTTGGACGAGACGACTCAAGACGGAATCATAGCGGCCGTGCTGGAAAGCATGGCCTAAGAGCATAGCACCATTCCCCTTTTTCCTTGAAATCGGCTAAAGTGCTGCACTCACCGGCGGGCGGGGGAGTATGTTGGCGAATGCGATACTTCTTCCGGGCCTAAGCGCCGTCCTGGCGCTGGCGATTGCGCTCGTCATTTGCCTGAACGCCAGGTTCGTCGGCCGTCATCTCGGCGTGATGGACCATCCCGACGGCACCCGAAAGCGCCATTCGCACGCCACGCCGCAGGTGGGTGGCCTCGCGATCATGCTTTCGCTGGCGGTTTCGGTCGGCATCGCGCTGCTGTCCGGCCAAGGAACCGAGATCGCGCTGTTGTTCAATCTTCTGCTCTGCGGCACCGGCGTCGCCTTGATCGGCTTCATCGACGACCAATCTTCGACGCGGCCGCTCGGCCGCGTCGTGGCACTGATCGTGTTCCTGCTGATCGCCTTCGTGATCGATCCGTCGCTGATCGCGCCGCAGCTCAATTGGGTCAGCTTCGAGCCGACGGCGCTTCCGCTTTGGGGGTTCTCTCTGCTGATGATCGTCGCCATGGTCGGGCTGGTCAACGCGGTCAACATGGCGGACGGGCAGAACGGTATCGTCGCGGGCATGTTCGTCGTATGGGCCTTGTGCCTGATGCTGGTGACGGCCGGCGATATCGCGTTTTCGGTCGAGATTCTGTTCGGCGCGTCGTTGATCGTCCTGCTGTTCAATTTGCGCGGCCGGCTCTTCCTCGGCGATTGCGGCACCTACGGCGTTACGTTCGTGATCGGCCTCATGGCCATCATGGTCCATGCCAAATACGGCGTTCCGGTCGAGACGATCGTCGTCTGGTTCTTCATTCCTGTGATGGATTGCCTGCGCCTGTTGATCAGCCGGCCGCTGCGCGGGCGCTCGCCGTTCGAGGGCGACCGCGATCATCTGCACCACCGGCTCGAAGACAAGCTCGGCCGGAACTTCGGCCTTGTCACGTATTTGAGCGTCGTTGCGCTTTCGTCCGTCGTCGCCTCGCTCGCGCCGCACCTTTCGCTCGTATGCGTCGTGGCGCTCACGGCGTTCTACTTCAGCTTCGCGTGGCTGACCGATTCGGATGAGACCGCGGCGATGTCCGCCGCAAGGCTCGGCCCTCGAGGCGACGCCGGCCTGCCGCAGCGGCTCGCGGTCGGCGACAATGTCGTGGCATTGACCGGGACCGAGGCGCGCGATCGCGGCCAGAACCGCGCCGGCTGATATCGGCAGGTCGTCGGTATACATTTCGACTGGGAATCGTCAGGTGGGATCGGTATCTAGCCAGGAGAACGCGACGGCGCGCCACGTTTCCGTGCGCGAAGTCGTTGCTGTCGCCTATCGCTTTCCGCTTCGTTCTCCGGGTTCGATCTTGCGTTTGGCGTGGTTCCCGCTGTTGCTGGCGGGACTGATCCTGTTCGTTTCGCTGGACAGCTATTTCGCCGACCTCGCCGAATTTTTTCGGGCGCCCGACACACGTATCGCGAGCGTCGCGCTGGGCCTGATGACTGCGGGGATATTCGTCGCGGCGTTTCTCGTCGTGATGGTCGTCGTGGCGCTGACGGAACTGGCGTTCGGGCAGGAGCCGAACCGGGCATGGATCTATTTTCGGGTCCAGCGTGTGGAATGGCGCCTCTATGCGGCGATACTGCGCTTTGCTCTCGTTTTGACCGCGTTCCTTGCGAGCGCGAGCGCGATCTCTTGGGCGATCGCGGAGGCGACGGGAACGGGCGCCGGCGACGCGTATCGCGGCGGCTGGCTCGACTGGGGAACATGGATCGTCGTCGCGGCGGGCACCTTGTTTCTCACGGCGCGCATCGCCTTCTTGATGCCGGCCATCGCGGTTGCCGAAAAAGGTCCGGTCGCGCGGCGGGCATGGAGTCTCGGCCGTCGCGATTTCCCGCGTCTGGTGCTGATCGTCGTCTTGCTCGCTTTGCCGGGCATGGTCTTTCAGGCCGTGGCCGAAATCGTGCTGCGCGTCGGCGGCGTCTTGCCGCCCGTCGGGGCCGGCACGCCGGTCGCGCAATACCCGACCCTCATTCGGGATTTCCTGCCGGGGTTCCTTGCCATAACGGTCCCGTCCTGGCTGGTTCACCTGCCGCTCTTCAGTGCGGGCGCCGTCGCCGCCTATCGGCAACTCGCCGCGAGCAACGGCCAGAAGGGCGCGTAGCGCTCGTGCGCTGGACAGCGCTTGCGCGTGTCTTCAATTTGCCCCTCATGCGCGTCGACCAATTCGATTTTGCATTGCCGGAACGCCTGATCGCGCTTCGCCCGGCGTGCCCGCGCGATCGCGCGCGCATGCTCGTCGTACGCCCCGGCGCGCCGCTGGAGCACGCCACGATTTGCGACCTCCCGCGATTTGTGCGCGCGGGCGATGCGCTCGTCGTCAACGACACGAAAGTGATCCGGGCGCGGCTTTTCGGGCGTCGCACGGCGCGCCCCGGCGGACCCGAGGGGGGCGCGAAGATCGAGGTCACGCTGTATCGCCGCGTGGCGCCGGACCGGTTCCGCGCGTTCGCCAAGCCGGCGAAACGGCTCGCGCCCGGCGATGCGCTTCGCCTCGGCGAAACCATCGAGGCGAGAGTCGTGGAGCGCGGACCGGGCGGCGACGTCGAGCTCGTTTTCGCGATGTCGGGGGCCGCGCTCGACGCGGCCATCGCGCGCGACGGCGAGGCGCCGCTGCCGCCCTACATCGCCGGCAAGCGCCGCGCGGATGCGCACGATGCCGCCGACTACCAGACCGTCTATGCGCGCGAATGCGGGGCCGTCGCGGCACCCACCGCGGGCCTTCACTTCACGCCGGAGCTCCTCGCGCGCATGGCCGATTCCGGGATCGCGCGGGAAAGCCTGACGCTTCATGTGGGTGCGGGCACGTTTCTGCCGGTGACCGCGCAGGACACGGCGGACCATCGCATGCATCCGGAGCAGGCATGGCTCTCCGCGGAAGTCGCGGCACGGTTGAACGCGGCGCGCGCCGCGGGTCGGAACATCGTCGCCGTCGGCACCACCGTGGCGCGCACGCTCGAGGCGGCGGCCGACGATTCGGGCCGGCTTCATCCGTTCGCGGGAGATATCTCGCTTTTCATCGCGCCGGGCTATCGGTTCAAGATCGTGGACGTGTTGCTCACGAACTTCCACCTGCCACGCTCGACTCTCTTCATGCTGGTCTCAGCCTTCGCCGGCACCACGGCGATGAAGGCCGCCTATGCGGACGCGATCGCGCGGAACTATCGCTTCTATTCCTATGGCGATGCCTGCCTTCTATTTCGGGCGGCGCAATGAGCGAAATCCGTTTCGAGCTTCTGTCCACCGACGGTGCGGCGCGCACGGGCGTGCTTCACACGCCGCGCGGCGCGATCCGGACGCCGGCCTTCATGCCCGTCGGCACGGGCGGCAGCGTGAAGGCGATGCTGCCGGAAAACGTCCGCGCAACGGGCGCGGACGTCGTGCTCGCCAACACCTATCATCTGATGTTGCGGCCGGGCGCGGAGCGCATTGCGCGCCTCGGCGGTCTGCATCGCTTCACGGGATGGGATGGGCCGATCCTGACCGATTCAGGCGGCTATCAGGTGATGTCTCTCGCCTCCCTGCGAAAGATCACGGAAGAGGGCGTGCGCTTCCGTTCGCATATCGACGGCCGAGAGGAATTCCTTTCTCCGGAGCGTGCGATGGAAATTCAGCGCCTGCTCGCTTCCGACATTCAGATGGTGCTCGACGAATGTCCGCCCTTCGAGGCTGGCGAGACCGAGATCGAAAAATCGCTGGCCCTTTCGCTGCGATGGGCGCGACGTTCGAAGGCCGCTTTCGGCGATCAGCTCGGGCGTGCCTGCTTCGGTATCGTCCAAGGAGGCGTCTTCCCGCGCTTGCGGGAATGTTCGGCGCACGAATTGCTCGCGATAGGGTTCGACGGCTACGCGGTGGGCGGGCTCGCGGTCGGCGAAGGCCAGGCGGCCATGTTCGAGACGCTCGACGCGACGATCCGGCACTTGCCGGCCGAGCGGCCGCGCTATCTCATGGGCGTCGGAAAGCCCGGCGATATTGTGGGCGCAATACTGCGCGGCGTGGACATGTTCGACTGCGTGCTGCCGACCCGATCCGGGCGCAATGGACAGGCCTTCACGCGCGCCGGGCCGCTCAATTTGCGCAATGCGCGATTTGCCGATGATTCGGGTCCGCTGGACCCCGAATGCGGATGTCCGGCGTGCCGGTCCTTCTCGCGGGCATTTATGCACAGCATGGTTAAGGGTAGGGAGATCGTCGCCGCCATGTTGCTGACTTGGCACAACCTCCAATTTTATCAGGACCTTGTAGCCGAGCTGCG
>Ga0326597_10005401_pt1 | contig 17757 bp, 17 predicted proteins | sample RVTome_12_FD_203789 | JGI IMG/M metagenome (GOLD analysis project Ga0326597, IMG submission 203789) | Soil microbial communities from uranium-contaminated site in the Upper Colorado River Basin, Wyoming, United States - RVT100D185 | ecosystem: Environmental > Terrestrial > Soil > Contaminated >... | reverse complement strand
GCGGCCATGGTCCGCGGCGAGGCGGATGCGGTGGCCCTGCGCCTGCGCCATCACGATGCCGCCCTGCACCGGCGCCATCGGCCTGGCGCCGATCTGGCCCGGGCGATCTACGACGGCGTCGAACAGATTCGCTGCGAGGCCTTGGGCATCCGGCGCATGGCCGGGGTGGCCGTCAACCTGGACGCGGTCCTGGAGGAACATTGCCGCAGCCGCGGCTACGCCCGCGCACTCAACCAGGACGAGGTGCCCCTGGCCGAGGTGCTGCGGGTGATGGCCCGGGAGGCCATGACCGGCATGCCGCCGCCGCCGGCGGCCCGCGCCATGATCGATGTGTGGCGCTCCAGCCTGGACGCCCGCATCCTGCGCGACCTGACCGCCCTGGGCGAACAGGCCGACGACCAGGACCGGTTTGCCGATACGGTGCGCAATATGTTGCGCCACCTGGACGTGGACCTCGGCCCCGAGACGGACGAAGCTAGCGACGATGAAGACCAGCAGGACGGCGACGGTGCCGAGGAGAACAGCGCGCAGGCGCGCGGCGAAACCGGCGAGCGCGAAGCCGCCGATGCCGAGGCCAGCCTGGAGGGCGAGCAGGGCGATGCAAGCGACGCCGAGGGCAGCGAGCAGCAGGACTCCGATACCGACGGCGAGATGATGCCCGGCGCCGCCGACGAGGAACCCGGCCGGCCCGGGCGGCCGCCGCTCTCCGACCGGCGCAACGCCCGCGCCGAAACGACCTATGCGATCTTCACCCAGGAGTTCGACGAGGAGATCGTGGCCGCCGATCTGTGCGATCCGGACGAGCTGGACCGCCTGCGTCAGATGCTCGATCAACAGCTCACCAACCTGCAAGGGGTCACCGCCCGCCTGGCCAATCGCCTGCAACGCCGGCTGCTGGCCAAGCAGACCCGCGATTGGGATTTCAACCTGGAGGAAGGCCTGCTCGATACGGCCCGGCTGGCCCGTATCGTCGCCAACCCGACCCATTCGCTGAGCTTCAAGCGCGAACGCGAAATGCAGTTCCGCGATACGGTGGTCAGCCTGTTGATCGACAATTCCGGCTCCATGCGCGGCCGGCCGATCACCGTCGCAGCGTTGAGCGCAGATATCCTGGCCCGCACCTTGGAGCGGTGCGGCGTCAAGGTCGAGATTCTCGGCTTCACCACCCGCATGTGGAAGGGCGGCCAGGCGCGCGAGCGGTGGATCGCCGCCGGCAAGCCGGGCAATCCCGGGCGCCTGAACGATCTGCGCCATATCGTCTACAAGTCGGCGGATGCCCCGTGGCGGCGCGCCCGCAAGGCCCTGGGCCTGATGCTGCGCGAGGGCATTCTCAAGGAGAACATCGACGGCGAAGCCCTGCTCTGGGCCCATGAACGCCTGCTCGGCCGGCCCGAGCAGCGGCGTATCCTGATGGTCATCTCCGACGGGGCGCCGGTGGATGATTCCACCCTGTCGGTCAATCCGGGCAACTACCTGGAGCGCCATCTGCGCGAGGTCATCCAACACATCGAGACCCGCTCGCCGGTCGAGTTGGTGGCCATCGGCATCGGCCACGACGTCACCCGCTATTACCGGCGCGCCGTGACCCTCGTCGATGCGGAGCAACTGGGCGGCACGGTGATGGAACAGCTCGCCGATCTGTTCGACGAGCCGGAGCCCGGGCTGGCGCGCGGTCGCCCGCGCATAAAAGCACGCGCGTAAAGCTACGCACACCAACACCTTATGACGATTTTGCTCCACCGGAGGCGGACTTCCCGCTAAAGTCCGGCGCCCGCAATCGCGGACGTCATTTTTAGCACCCATAGGATCACGGAGACCGGTCATGGCCGCCCGCCGGCTGTTGAGCCCTTACCGCCGCAATCTGATCGCTGTCATGGCCACCATGACCGGGGCCACGTTGAGTTACAGCTTCATAGTGCCGTTGCTCAGCATTATCCTGGAGCGCCAGGGGACCAGCCACACCTTGATCGGCTTGAGCAGCGCCAGCGGCGCGGCAGCGATTTTCGTCGTGGCGCCGTTCGCGCCGCGCCTGCTGGTCCGCTTCGGTCCGGTGCGCGTGACCTTGCTTGGCGTCGCGGCCCTTCTGGCGGCCCTCTTGCTTCTGCCCGTCTTCCCCAACGTCTGGGCCTGGTTTCCGGTGCGCGTGCTTGCCGGTTGTGGCGGTGGTCTGATGTGGATCGTCGGCGAGGCGTGGATCAATCAGACGGTGGAGGAGCACACGCGGGGCCGCATCCTTTCGCTGTACACCATGATCATGTCGTTCGGGTACGCGTTGGGACCATTGGTGCTCGTGGTCACCGGCAGCGAAGGTTGGGCGCCGTTTCTGGCCGGCGCCGCCATCGTCCTGGCCGCCGGGGCGGCGACCCTGATCGCCGCCGGCGTAGCGCCGGCTCTCGAGGGCGCCCAAACGGCACGCCTGCGCGGCATTTTTCGCCTGGCCCCGCTGGCCATGACCAGTTGTTTCGTCATCACGGCCGCCGATACCCTGTTGGTCTCCATGTTGCCGCTGTATGGCGCGCGCATCGGCTTGGCCCATAGCGATGCCCTGTATCTGCTGACCATGCTCGGCATCGGCGGCATCGTCCTGCAATACCCGTTCGGTTGGCTGGCGGATCACATGGACCGCCGCCGCCTGACCCTGATCATCGCCCTGCTGATGGTGGCCGGCAGCCTGGCCCTGCCCTGGGCGTTGCCGCGCGCGCCGTACAACCTGATCTACGCCTTCGTCTATGGCGGCCTGATCGGGGCGCTGTATACGATGGGCAACGTTCTCATGGGCGAGCGTTTTCGCGGCGCCGATTTAGCCGCCGCCAGCACTGTGTTCGCGGTCATGGGCAGCGTTGGCGGCCTGGCCGGCCCGCCGGCCGGCGGTTTGGGCATGGACCTGTGGCCCGGCTGGGGCCTGCCGCTGGCCTTGACCGCCCTGGTGGCCACGGTCCTGCCGTTTGCCATCGCCGCCACAGTGCGCCGCCGATCGATGGCCTAACGGCGAACGCCTCTTCACCGCCCGGCCGCGGTCGGCTACAGTCCGCCGCCCGCGGGCATCGAAATGTCGCAATAGAATTATGGATTTAGGCCATGGCCGGCCCCCGGGTGCTGACCCCGTATCGACGCAATCTGATCGCCATCATGGTCACCATGACCGGGGCGACGTTGAGCTACAGCTTTGTCCTGCCGCTCCTCAGCTTGATTCTGGAACGCCAGGGAACGAGCAACACGTTGATCGGCCTGAGTGTCGCCAGCGAGGCGGTGGCGGTATTCCTGGTAGCGCCGTTCGCGCCGCGGCTTCTGGTCCGGCTTGGCCCGGTCAAGACCATGATGCTGGCCGTTGCCGTGCGGCTGGTCACGTTCTTGTTGCTGCCGGTGTTTCCGAATGTCTGGGCCTGGTTTCCGTTGCGCATGATCGGCGGCGCCGGCGCCAGCCTGATGTGGATCGTCAGCGAGGCGTGGATCAATCAGACCGTGGAGGACCGCACCCGCGGCCGCATCCTGTCGATCTATTCGATCGCCCTGTCCCTGGGGTATGCCATCGGCCCGATGATCCTGGCGCAAACCGGCAGCGTTGGCTGGACGCCCTTCATCGTCGGCGGCGCCATCGCCCTGGCGGCGGGATCCAGCACCTTGCTGGCCAGCGGCGTGGCGCCCGTCCTGTCGGGCAGCGTAACGGCCCGGTTGCCGGGCTACTTCCTGTTGGCACCCCTGGTCATGATGTGCTGCTTCGTGACCTCGGCGACCGACAATATCCTGGTCGCTCTGCTGCCGGTCTATGGCAACGGCGTCGGCTTGGATAGCGGCGATGCGCTGTATCTGCTGACGGTCGTCGGCATCGGCGGCATCGTCCTGCAATACCCGTTCGGCTGGCTGGCGGATCGCATGGATCGCCGGCGGCTGACCCTGATCATCGCCCTGGTGATGTTGCTGTTCACCCTGGTCTTGCCGTGGGCTTTGCCGGTGGCGCCGTATAATACGATCTTGGCTTTTCTGATCGGCGGCTGCATCGGCGTGCTCTACACCATGGGCAATATACTTTTGGGCGAGCGTTTTCGCGGCGCTGATTTGGCCGCGGCCTCCACCTTGTTCGCGGTCATGTGGAACGTGGGAACCTTGCTTGGACCCTCCATCGGCGGCCTGGGCCTCGACCTGTCTCCCAAATTCGGCCTGCCGCTGGCCTTGACCTTGATGGTCGCCAGCATCCTGCCGTTCGCCCTATCGGCGGTTTTGCGCCCCCGCCCGGTGCCAGCGAACCCGGACGCCTAGGCCGAGTCCCCCCTGAATGATATCCAGGCCGGCGGTGTAAAGCCGGTACCGCCCGCCTACCCGCGCAGAATCACCTGTCAATTGCCCGGTGATCCGCTATCTATGGCGGTGATGATGCGATTGCTCGCGAAGATCTCCTGCCCATTGGCGGTACTACTACTCTTGGTGGCGCCGGGGTTTGGCGTCCAGGCCCGGCCGGTGGAGATCACGGCCCGCGCCTTGCCGCTGAACTATACGGCGCCGGAGCAGTCGCGGATCGGCCGTCTGGTCTGGCGCGGCGGCCTCGATCTCAGCGCGAAGAGCATTCGCTTCGGCGGGTTCAGCGGCCTGCTGGTATCGCCGGACGGAACCCGGCTGACCTCGATCACCGATGCAGGCTATGTGCTGACCGCAACCGTCACTTACGATGCCAATGGCAACCTGAACGGCCTCGCCGACGGCGACATCAATCGGTTGCGCGACGAAGCCGGCAAGGTCCTGCAAGGCAAGTCGGACCAGGACGCGGAGGCCATGGCCGCCCAGGCCGACGGATCGATTCTGGTGGCCTTCGAGCGCATGCACCGCATCTGGCGGTATCCGCCGGGCGAAGCCCCCTTGCGCGGCACTCCCACGTCCCTGCCGGCGCCGGAAGGATTGTCCGACCTGCCCGACAACAGCGGCATCGAGGCCATGACCACATTGGCTGACGGCAGTCTTCTGGCCATCGCCGAGGACAACGATGAGAGCCGCGAAAGCCGGGCGTTTCTGTGGCGCGACGGCGTCTGGTCGCATCTGCGCTACCCGCGCTTCGAGAACTACCGGCCATCCGATGCGGCGCACCTGCCCTCCGGTGACCTGCTGGTGCTGGAGCGGCGCTATACCCTGCTGCAAGGCGTGGGCAATCGCTTGGTCCGACTGCCCGCCGCGTCGGTCGTGCCCGGTGCCCTGCTCCAGCCGGTGGAGATTGCCCGCCTGTTGCCGCCCCTGTCCATCGACAACATGGAGGGTCTGGCGGTGCGGCAGAACGAACAGGGCGAGACGTTGATCTATATGATCTCGGACGACAATTTCAATGTCGTCCAGCGCAACCTGCTGCTCATGTTCCTGCTCGAAGAGTAGAGACGAAAAAGGCCCGCGAAGCGGGCCCGTTTGGTGCGGTATGCCTTAGCCTCAGGCGCTTTGCTGAGCCGCCGCCTTCTTCTTGATGCGGCGCTTCAGGACCCGCGCCTTTTGCCCCAACTCTGCATCCGGGGTCGAGAGCAGGAAGGCATCCAGGCCGCCGCGCTTTTCCACCGTGCGGATGGCATGGGTGGTCAGACGCACCTGGACCATCTGGCCCAGGGCATCGCTCAGCAAGGAACTTTCCTGCAAATTCGGCAGGAACCGGCGCCGGGTCTTGTTGTTGGCGTGGCTGACGTTGTTGCCCGCCTGAACGGCTTTACCAGTGAAATCGCAGCGCCGTGCCATCGTCTTCCATGCCTCGAATTGCGGGATTGGCGGTCAGAACCGGCCCGGTTTGTACGAGACGGGACCCGCCCCGTCAAGCCGAAAGCCCTGAATCCGGGCTCGGCCTGGGCGCCAGGAGAACCGGGGGCTGACTCCTTGCGTGTATAAGAACATAATGGCAACATTAAGCTTCACCCCCCGAGTCGCCGGAGCTTGCCCATGACCGCAGCAGAACGAGCCAGCCAATTTCGCGCCCTGCACCGGCGCGACGGGGCCTTCATCATACCCAACCCATGGGACATCGGCACCGCCCGGGTGCTCGCCAGCATGGGCTTCGCGGCCCTGGCCACAACCAGTGCCGGCCTGGCCTTTTCGCTCGGCGTGCCGGAGGGTGTGATCACCCGCGAGCAGGCACTGGACCACTGCCGCGCCATTGTCGATGCCACCGATCTGCCGGTATCGGCGGACCTGGAGAACGGCTATGGGGAGTCTCCCGAGAGCGTCGCGGAAACCATCGCGGCCGCGGCCGAGATGGGCCTGGCCGGAGGCTCGATCGAGGACCACACCGGCCGGCGCGACGATCCGATCTATCCGTTCGACCTGGCGGTCGAGCGCATTGCCGCCGCCGTGCAGGCAGCGCGCAGATTGCCGCGCGACTTCGTGCTGACCGCGCGCTGCGAGAACTTTCTTTGGCAGCGTCCCGATCTCGACGACACCATCAAGCGCTTGCAGGCGTATTCGGCGGCCGGGGCCGACGTGCTGTACGCGCCAGGCTTGCGCGATCTCGACATGATCCGCACCGTTTGCCAGTCGGTCGATAAACCGGTCAACGTGGTCATGGGTTTGCCGGGCGTGACTCTTGGCGTGCAAGATCTCGCCGCGGCCGGGGTGAAACGCGTCAGCGTCGGTTCGGCGCTCTCGCGATTGGCCTTCGGGGCCGTCATGCGGGCGGCGCGCGAAATGATCGGGAAGGGCACCTTCAACTTTGCCGCCGAGGCCGCTGGCTTCGCCGAGATCGAAGCGCACTTCCCGGCGGCCGGCACGGGCGGCGGACCAAAGAGATGAAGCTCTATTCCGGGCCCTTGAGCCTGTTTGCCCGCAAGGTGGAAATCGCTCTTCGCGAGAAGGGCCTGGCCTTCGACCGCGAGATGGTGCCCTTCAGCCAGTCCACCGGCTATGCGCCGAAGCACCCGGCGGTGCTGGCCGCCAACCCGAAGGGGCAGGTACCGGTGCTGATCGACGGCGATTTGACCCTGTTCGATTCGACCTTGATCATCGAGTATCTGGAAGAGGCCTATCCGCAGCCGCCGCTATTCCCGGCCGGGGCCAAAGCGCGTGCCCGCTGCCGCCTGCTGGAGCTGACCGCCGACGAGATCCTGCTGGCGCCGCTGCGCCAGCTCATGCACCGCAGCGAACCGCCCCACCCCGATGCCGACCGCCGCCGCCTGCGCGAAGTTGAAGCCGAGGGCGCCGAGGATAAATTGCGCGCGCATTTCCGCGCGCTCGAGGCGCAGCTTGCCGGCCCGTATTTCTGCGGCGACTTCTCGGTCGCCGACATCGGCCTCTTCATGATGGTGCTCTATACCCAACGGCTGCACGGGCCCGGACTCGAAGCGACCCCGGTGCTGGCCCAGTGGTATGCGCGCGTCGCCGCCCGGCCGGCGGTGGCGATGGCCGCCGCGGAGATCGCCGAAGCCGACCGCCTGCTGTCGCCTAGCCTGGCTCGACCCGGCCTAGGAAAGCCTGGAGCAGGCGCCGCGCCGCGGCGGCCGGGGTGATCCGGCCGGCCATCACGTCGGCCTCCAGCGCCGGCAACTGGCGGGCCACCTGCGGGTGGGCGCGCAAGTTTGCCAGCACGGTCTCGCTGACCTCGCTCCACATCCAGGCGCGGGCCTGGCCGGCGCGCCGGGCGGCCAGATCGCCGACGGCGCCCAGGGTGTCTCGATAGCCTTCGACCGCCGCCCACACCTCGGCCACCCCGGCCCCGGTCACGGCGGAACAGGCGAGCACCGGTGGCCGCCAGCGCGGATGGACCGGGCGCAGGAAACCGAGCGCCCCTTGATAAGCGGCGGCGGCGCGGGTGGCGGCGTCCAGCAATTCGCCGTCCGCCTTGGTGACCACGAACAGATCGGCCAGCTCGACAATGCCGCGCTTGAAGCCCTGCAGTTCGTCGCCCGCACCCGGTTGCAGCAGCAGCACGAACATATCCACCATGTCGGCCACCGCGGTTTCCGACTGGCCGACGCCGACGGTTTCCACGATCACCACGTCGAAGCCGGCGGCCTCGCACAGCAGCATGGCCTCGCGGGTGCGCCGGGCGACGCCGCCCAGGGTGCCGCCGGCGGGCGACGGGCGGATGAACGCCGCCTCGGCCCGGGCCAACTCCTCCATCCGGGTCTTGTCGCCCAGGATCGAGCCCTTGGAGCGTTGCGACGAGGGATCGACGGCCAGGACTGCGACCCGCTGGCCGCGCCCGATGAGAAACAGGCCCAATGCCTCGATAAAGGTGGATTTGCCGACGCCGGGCGAACCGGAGATGCCCAGGCGCGCCGCCCCGCCGCTGTGCGCCAGAACCCGGTCCAGCAGTGCCTCGGCCTGGGCCTGGTGATCGGCGCGGGTGGATTCCACCAGGGTGATCGCCTGCGCCAGCACCCGCCGGTCGCCGGCCAGCACCCCGTCCGCCAAGTGCTGCCCCAACGGCGGCGTCATGTTCCTACACCGCGTTTTATTGGCGAGAGGCGAGGGTCACCCCCACCCCCGCCCTCCTCCATCGAGGGGGAGGGGGTAAGCAGCCCGCCGCTATGGACCACTCCTCCCCCCTTGATGGGGGGAGGTTGGGAGGGGGGTGAGCAGCGCACTCCAATCGGCAAGGTGCGCCGGGGTGTCACCTCTGGCGCTTGCCCAGGTCGCCGAACAGTTTGGCGGCGTCGTCCTCGATCTGCTGGCGGGTTTCCGCGTCGAGGGACTCGTAGACCTCGCGCTGCTGCCGGTAGACCTTGAGGGCGTTCTGCATGACCCGGTCGCGGCCGCCGGTCTTGGCATCCGCCGAGCGGCGGCCACCGGTGCCCTTGCCGCCGGGACGGGACCCCAGGCGCGGCTCCAGCTTTTCCCGGTCCGCCAGCAATTCCCGGGTTTCCTTGGGCAGAAAGATCGCCTTCAGCAGGGTGCTGAACATGGCCGGCTCCTGGTCGTCGCGGGGGATGATCGCAAGCCCCCTGATTTGACCGGAAAATCCTTGCCACTCGGTTACCTAGGGGCAACTTCGGCCCCCACGTGCGCCCCGGGGCCCAGGGGCTGGCCATAGCTGAATTCCACCATGTTGCCGTCCGGGTCGCGCACGCCGCAGTAGTAGCCCACGGGATAGGGCTCCTGCCGGGCCGGCCAGACCAGGCATCCGGCGGCGTCGGCCCGGGCCGCCACCGCATCCACCGCCGCCCGGCTGTCCAGGGCAAAGCCCAGATGGCTGTAGTCCCCGTCCGCCTGGTCCCGCCCCGGCCCGTCGCCGATGATGACCATGACGAAGTCCGCCTCCCGGCCCGGCTCGGCCAGCCAGGCCACCGCCCCGGCCTCCCGCTCATGGGAGACTCGCAGGCCGCAATAGTTTTGGTAGAAGGCCACGCACGCGGCCAAGTCGCGCACGTGCAGGGCGATATGGGTGAGGCGGGGTGTCCTGGTCGTTGTCATTCGATTGTCGCGTCTATTTCGAAGGAAGCTACCGGTGCGCCACCCCCACCCCGGCCTTCCCCCATCGAGGGGGAGGGAGAAAAGAGCCTTCGGACCATATCGAAACTCCTCCCCCCTCGATGGGGGGAGGTTGGGTGGGGGGTGACGTTGGTGGCGGGCCGGCCAGTCATTCCGCCGCTGCCTCCGGCTTTGCCTCCTCCACGGCGCTCTGCTGGCGGGCCCACATGGTGGCGTAGGCGCCGCCCTTGGCCAGCAGGTCGGCGTGGTGGCCGCGCTCGTCGATCTGGCCGTCCTCGAGCACCAGGATCTCGTCGGCCTCGACCACGGTGGACAGGCGGTGGGCGATGATCAGGGTGGTGCGGCCCTTGGACACCTCGTCCAGGCTGGCCTGGATTTCCCGCTCGGTCTTGGTGTCGAGGGCCGAGGTCGCCTCGTCGAACATCATGATGGCCGGACCCTTGAGGATCGAGCGGGCGATGGCCACCCGCTGCTTCTCGCCGCCGGAAAGCTTCAGGCCGCGCTCGCCCACCGTCGCCTCGTAGGCATCGGGCAGGGAGCCGATGAAATCGTCGATGCGCGCCATGGCGGCGGCCCGTTCCACCGCCGCCCGCTCGGCGCCCGGATGGCCATAGGCGATGTTGTAATAGATCGTATCGTTGAACAGCACCGTATCCTGCGGAACGATGCCGATGGCGGCGCGCAAGCTATCCTGGGTGACATCGCGGATGTCCTGGCCGTCGATGGCGATGCGCCCGCCGGTGACGTCGTAGAAGCGGAACAAGAGGCGGCTGATGGTCGACTTGCCGGCGCCGCTGGGCCCGACGATGGCCACCGTCTTGCCGGCCGGCACATCGAAGGAAACACCTTTCAGGATCGGCCGGCGCGGGTCGTAGCCGAAACTCACGTCCTCGAACGTCACCCGTCCCTCGCGCACCGCCAGCGGCGGCGCCCCGGGTTTGTCGGTGACCTCCAGGCCGGTGCTCAGCAGATCGAACACCGCCTCCAGGTCGATCAGCGCCTGCTTGATCTCGCGGTAGACCGTGCCGAGCAGGTTGAGCGGCATGGCAATCTGAATCAGGTAGGCGTTGACCAGAACGAAATCGCCCATGGTCATGCGCCCGGCAACGATGCCGTTGGCGGCCAGGACCATCATGCCGGTCATGCCGATGGCCACCACCAGGGCCTGTCCGACGTTGAGGGCCGACAGGCTGATGCGGCTGCGGATGGCCGCGTGCTCGTAGACCCGCAGGGCACTGTCGTAGCGCCGCGCCTCGTGCCCCTCGTTGCCGAAATATTTCACCGTCTCGTAGTTGAGCAGGCTGTCGACGGACTTGGTGTTGGCGTCGTTGTCGGCGTCGTTCATCTGACGGCGCAAGCGAATGCGCCATTCGGTGATGGAAAAGGTCACCCACACATAGCCGGCGACGGTCGCCCCGGTGATGGCGGCGAAGCGCCAGTCGAACAAAACCCAAAGGATGCCGCAAACCAGGAGAATTTCCAGGATCGTCGGCAATATGTTGAACATGGCGAAGAACAGCAGGAACTCGATGCCCTTGGCGCCCCGGTCGATGGCCCGGGTCAGGCCGCCGGTGCGCCGCTCCAGGTGAAAGCGCAGGGAAAGCGCGTGCAGGTGGCGAAAGGTCTGCAGGGCGATCTGGCGGATGGCGTGCTGGGCCACCTTGACGAAGGTGGCATCGCGCAACTCGGCAAAGCCGATGGCCATGACCCGGGCGGCGCCATAGGCGATCAGCAGGGCCAGGGGGACGGCCACCAGTTGGGTGGACGGCACGCTGAGATCATCGACCACCGCGCGCAGGGCCATGGGCACCAGCACGTTGGACAACTTGGCGGCCACCAGAAAGACCACGGCAATGGCCACCCGCAACCGCAGATCCGCCCGGTCGCGCGGCCACAAGTACGGCAGGAACCGGCCCAGGGCGTGCACCTGGGCGCGGGGGAAGAATCGAGAGAGCGAGAGCATGAGGGGAGTATCGCCGATTTGGCGGGGGGGAAGCTAGTGTGGGGGTGGGGGGATCGTAGGGAAATCACAAGATCCTCGTCATGCTCGGGCTTGACCCGAGCATCCATGGCCGTGCCATGCTCGAAGCATGCCCTACTATGTCTACATCCTGGCAAGCCAACGCAACGGCACCCTATACATCGGCATGACCAACGACCTGATACGTCGCGTGCACGAGCACAAGGACGGGCTCGTCGATGGCTTCAGCAAACGCCATGGCGTTAAGACCCTGGTCTATTTCGAATCCCATGATCGCGCCGAGCAAGCCATTCAACGAGAAAAAACCCTGAAGCACTGGGTGCGCGGCTGGAAGATCGCGTTGATCGAGCGCGAAAACCCGCATTGGGACGATCTTTATGATCGTCTCTGCGGTTGAAACATGGATGCTCGGGTCAAGCCCGAGCATGACGAAAGAGAGTAGGATAGGCACCCGATAGCGTCATGCTCGGGCTTGACCAGAGCATCCATCGCGACACGACGCCATGGATTGCGGGGTCAACTCCGGCAATGACGCGCGGGGGAAAGGGCAGAGGTCCTTTTGTCCATAGCCGTGAACTCCGGTACCGTTACCTAGCTCAACTCTTTCCCGGCGTGAAGCGCAGGGAGAGGCAGGACATGCCGCCGTCCAGTTTGGCGGCTTCGGAATTTCCGATCTCGCGGATCGTGTAGCCGGCGGATGCGAGGAGGTCCGCCGTTTTGGGAAAGCCGGCGGGCAACAGCACAATATCGTTGAAGCGCACGGCGTTCGCCGCCGCCTCCTCGCCCGCCGGTGTATGGATCACCTTGTACCCGTCGAAGCATCCGGTGGCGGCGAGGCGGTCGGTTGCCAGGATGGTCTCTTCATCGAGCAGGGCACAGTCGGTCTTGTAATGCAGTACGCCGGGGGGCGTTCGAACCTCGCGCACCCGGTAGTTCCAGGATGCGACCAGGCGGCGGAGCGTTTCGATCCCGTGCGCATCGGTGCGCGACGACCGGCCGACCAGGATTTCACGCTCGGTCGTCAGAATGTCGCCGCCTTCGATGTGGCCGGGGCCCTCGACCGTGAGGACCTCGTCGTAGTATCCGGCCAGCACGCGTGCCATGGCGCCCACTTCGCCCAGGCGGGTCGGCGCCCCGGGGCGCATGATGATCGCACCTTCCGGCAGGCAAAGCGCCGTATCCTCCACAAAGACGGCATCGGGGAAACCGGCCAACGGGTCGAGCGTGGTCACCGTCGCGCCGGTCGAGCGCAGGGCGGCGATGTAGTCGGCGTGATGCACCTTGAAGAGGTCTAGGTCCGGGTCGCCCCGGTCGACGGCGCGCAGGCCGTTGACCATACTGCGGTCCGGTGTGCGCGTGATGGCCTGCGAGAATCGATAGGATCGTGCCGTCATGGCGTGCCGTCCGGTGCGAGAACTCTCCCGGCGATCCTAGGGTGCCGGTTCCCCCGTGCCAATCCTTGCGACCGAACCAGTCGGCCGGTTGTTAAAGGACAACGTGGACGGCTATTGGCCGGCCGAGCCAGCGCATGACGTTTGGAGACAGTGACGGTGGGCGTGGTGGGCGCGGGATGAATGGTGATACGATCGGGCGGCCGTCAAAACGTGGGGCGTTTCTCGCGATCCGGCCCCTCTCGCGGAGAAACGAAGAAACCATGCCGACACTCAAACCCGGCCTCATCGGCCGCGCCTCCCTCCGCGTCGGTGAAGAGCACACCGCCCCGCAGATCGGCAGCGGGCGGGTGCATGTGCTGGCGACCCCGGTGATGATCAACCTGATGGAAGCGGCGGCCCTGGATGCGGTGGAGCATCTGCTGCCCGCCGGGCATCAGAGCCTGGGGATACACCTGGACGTCAGCCATGTGGCGGCGACCCCCGTGGGCATGGAGGTGCGGGTGAGCGCCGAGGTTGTCGAGGTCACGGGCAACCGGATCACCTTCCGGGTGGAGGCGCACGACGAGATGGACCTGATCGGCGAAGGCACCCACCAGCGGGTCGTCGTCGATGTCGGCCGGTTCGATAAACGCATCCAGAAGAAACTGGCCGGCAAGCCTCGGCCCTAGCCGGGCAGAAAGGGGACGCGTGCCCTTGTAATCCTGTGACGAGCGCAGCGGTGCCGTCCCATCCGCGATCAGACGCGCGCCATCAATATCGGCGCGGTGCGATTGTCGCGTAAAAGAGCCGCGGGAAAAAGCGGTGGTGTCCCCTATTTAGCTTCGGCGCAGACCCTCAGCTAGCGCCACCCGCCGGTTTGAATCCGGCGCGCGCGCTCTTGGCCTTTTTCATGGCCGCCTCGGCCTCTTGCGTGGTCAGGGCCTGGACGGTTTTCAGGTTGGCCACACCGCCGGTCGATCCGGCGATCATCAATCCGGCCACCAGGTCGGTGAGGTTCTTGCCTTCGGAGACGACCAGGAAATCGTACTCGCCGGTGGTCACGAAGTATTGCAGAAGCTTCGCGCCGACCGATTCCATGAGATTGGCAACCGCGCCGGCCCGGTCCTCCGGCTTGTCGATCATTCCCTTCATCGCGTTTTGGGTGTAGTTGCCTTGGGTGATGAAAATAGCCATGTGCGACTCCCTGTTCCATGTGCTGTTGAACTGGAAATGCGTTTCGCCGGAAAGATCACTCCGGCTGCCGAACAGGATACCATTTTTGGTTGTGGCAGGCGAATCCGCCGCACGCGTCCGCTGCGCCGCAGGAAATTTACCAGCCTTTGGTTACGGTTAGATTGGACAAGGCCGGCGGGCGTGGCGGGCTTGATCCGGATGGTGGTAGGATGGCTGGTGCGATTTGACCCCACCGGCATTGGAGCCGGAACATGACGGATACCAGCGAAGCCATGGCCCTGGCCGTGGGCCGCGCCATGGGCAAATCGGCGGCCCTGTTGCAGGCCGCCGCCGAGGCCGGCGACGCCGAGGCGCAATTCGCCCTCGCCCTCCTCTACCTGCTCGGGCGGGGGGTGGACAAGAACTTGGGCGAAGCCTTCCGCTTGTTCGGCCTGGCCCAGGCCGCGGGCGACGAACAAGCCGCGGCCTTCCGGGACATGGCCGCCGAACAGCTGGCGCGCGCGCAAATCCACCAACAGCAATTGAAGGACGCGGCCGTCCACGTCATGAAGGATGCCCAGCGGAAGCAAAAGTTTCCCAAACCGCGCATCGTCAAATCCGACTGAGCGCAGGTGACGCGGCCGCTTCGTGCTTTCAGCACGATTTGATCGCCAGCGGCACTCGTCTTCCTTCGAGACGGACGCCGTTCGATCTCCTAGGATGAGGAAAACGTGTAAGAGCCTCATGGCAAGGCCGCCGCCGATTCACGCCTATGTCACCTTGGCGGAGAAAATCTGCGTCGGCATTAACCAATTCTTAACCAAGTTTTAACCAAGCGTTTACAATCTGTGGGGGTCCTCGAAATGCTCTTCGGCAGCAACTCTTCAGGAGGCCCACATGCGGCACCTAACTTGGCCGGCCAAGACCGAGCCGTCACTTCACGAGGTTCTCAGCGATCCGATCGTGCGCCAGATGATGACCTGCGACAAAGTGAGCGACGACGAGTTGATCGACCTGATCGAGACTGTGCGGCGCAACCTCGCCGTTTGCTTTTGGCGAAGCACCGGGCCGTGTCCCGGCGAGACACCCTTTCATGAATTGCCCGGGCACGATCGCAACCTACGACGGTGGAAACGTATCAAGGCCTAGGGACGGCCGCGCCGAACAAGCCATGCAACCCGAAAAAACCTGAAGCATGGATGCTCGGATCAAGCCCGGCAATGATAACGTTTGAGCGCCTCAGGCCGCCGCGCGGCGCTGGCGGATGATCTGGATGATCTCGTGGGCGGCTTGGGGGATGTTGGTGCCGGGGCCGTAGATGGCCGAGACCCCCGCTTGTTGCAGGAACTCGTAGTCCTGGGGCGGGATGACGCCGCCGCACACCACCACGATATCGCCGGCGCCGGCTTTGCGTAAGGATTCGATCAATTGCGGCACCAGGGTCTTGTGGCCGGCGGCCTGGCTGGAGGCGCCGATGACGTGCACGTCGTTTTCCACCGCCTGGCGGGCGGCTTCCTCGGGCGTCTGGAACAGCGGGCCGATGTCCACGTCGAAGCCGATGTCGGCGAAGGCGCTGGCGATCACCTTGGCGCCGCGGTCGTGGCCGTCCTGGCCCAATTTCACCACCAGCATGCGCGGGCGGCGGCCGGATTGCTCGGCGAAGGCATCGACCTCGGCGACGATGCGGGCAAAGCCTTCGTCGCCCTCGTAGGCGGCGCCGTACACGCCGGAGATCGAGTGCGTGGTTGCCCGGTGGCGGGTGAACACCGCCTCCAAGGCATCGGAGATTTCGCCCACCGTGGCGCGTTGGCGGGTGGCGGCGATGGCCAGATCCAAAAGGTTGCCCTTACCGCTGCGCGCGGAGTCGGTCAGGGCATCGAGGGTCGTGCGGCAGGCGGTTTCATCGCGGGACGCGCGAACTTTTTTCAGGCGGGCGATCTGCGCCTCGCGCACGGCGGTGTTGTCGATGTCGCGCACCTCCATCGGCTCCTCGGTTTCGGTACGGTATTTATTGACGCCGACGATCACATCCTCGCCCCGGTCGACGCGCGCCTGGCGGCGGGCCGCCGAGTCCTCGATGCGCAGCTTGGGCATGCCGGTGATGACCGCCTTGGTCATGCCGCCCATGGCCTCGACCTCGCCGATCAATTTGCGCGCCTCGGCGATCATGCTGGCGGTCAGGCTCTCCACATAATAGCTGCCGGCGAGCGGATCGATCACCTTGGTGAAGCCGGCCTCTTCCTGGAGGATCAGTTGGGTGTTGCGGGCAACGCGCGCGGAAAATTCCGTCGGCAGGCCGACCGCCTCGTCGAAGGCGTTGGTGTGCAGGGACTGGGTACCGCCGAGGGTCGCCGCCATGGCCTCGATGGTGGTGCGCACGATGTTGTTGGTGGCATCCTGCTCGGTCAGCGACACGCCCGAGGTCTGGCAATGGGTGCGCAGCATGAGGGAGCGCGCATCCTTGGGCTTGAACAAGTCCTGCATCATGGTCGCCCACAGGTAGCGGGCGGCGCGCAGCTTGGCGACCTCCATGAAAAAGTTCATGCCGATAGCGAAGAAGAAGCTGAGCCGCGGGGCGAAGTCGTCGACCTTCAGACCTTGCGAGAGCGCCGCGCGCACGTATTCGATGCCATCCGCCAGGGTGAAGCCAAGTTCCTGCACGCAGGTCGCCCCGGCCTCCTGCATGTGATAGCCGGAGATGGAAATGGAATTGAATTTCGGCATGTGCCGCGCCGTGTGGGAAATGATATCGGCGACGATGCGCATGGAGGGTGCGGGCGGATAGATATAGGTGTTGCGGACCATGAACTCCTTGAGGATGTCGTTCTGGATGGTCCCGGCCAGCTTCGCCTGGGGCACCCCCTGCTCTTCCGCCGCCACGATGTAGCCGGCCAGCACCGGCAGCACGGCGCCGTTCATGGTCATGGAGACGGTCATCCGGTCGAGCGGGATGCCGTCGAACAGGATCTTCATGTCCTCGACGGAATCGATGGCCACCCCAGCCTTGCCCACGTCGCCGACCACGCGCGGATGGTCGGAATCGTAACCGCGATGAGTCGCCAGATCGAAGGCGATCGACAGGCCTTTTTGCCCGCCCGCCAGGTTCTTGCGGTAGAAGGCGTTCGACTCCTCGGCGGTGGAGAAGCCGGCGTATTGCCGCACGGTCCACGGCCGGGCCGCGTACATGGTGGCGCGCGGCCCGCGCACGAACGGGGCGAAGCCGGGCAAGCTGCCCACACTCTCCAGCCCCTCCAGGTCGGCGGCCGTATAGAGCGCCTTGACGGCGATGCCCTCGGGCGTCTGCCAGATCAGGGTATCCGGCGACTGACCGTCCAGCTCCTGCGCCGCCAGGGTCCGCCAGTCCGCGAGAGTCTTCTTCCGGGATTTGGCCATCGGGTCCGCCACCATTGCTGCGCCGCAGTATACGCCCGCCCCCAGGCCCAAGTCCAACGCTCGGGGCAGGCCGCCTAGGGGCCCCGGCAGGCCAGTATGTCGGCTTGCCGGTGGTAGTCGGTCATCGTTCCCGTGCGGTCATTTGGTCGGCGGCCGGGCCTAAATCCCTAGGGCGCAACCATCCTTGCGCGGCTCGGACCCGCCCTGCAGCGTGCCGTTCCGCCAATCGATCTGAATAGCCTGGGCGCCTCCGATCGGGTCTTCTGCCGGAACAATACGGAAGCCGCGCCGCTCCAACTCAGCCGCGACGCGCCGGTCGAGCGTATGCTCGGCCTCGACTGTGGTAGTCACGGACACGGGCATGACGCGGGGCAGGTCGATCGCTTCCTGAACATCGAGCCCATATTCGAGCACCATGGACAGCAGACGGGCGTGCCCCATGGGCTGATAGTA
>Ga0326597_10005400_pt1 | contig 17760 bp, 19 predicted proteins | sample RVTome_12_FD_203789 | JGI IMG/M metagenome (GOLD analysis project Ga0326597, IMG submission 203789) | Soil microbial communities from uranium-contaminated site in the Upper Colorado River Basin, Wyoming, United States - RVT100D185 | ecosystem: Environmental > Terrestrial > Soil > Contaminated >... | reverse complement strand
TGTCTCTGACCCCGGCGGGTCTGGGTTTGCGGCCGCTGCGGCCCGTGCATCTCGGCGTCCGCCAGGATGCAGGCGACATCGTCATCTCGTGGATCAGACGTTCTCGCTTGGGTGCGGATAGCTGGCAGAGCGTCGAGGTGCCGCTTGGCGAGGATGCTGAAGCCTACGTCCTCGAGGTGCTGGACGGCGCTGGCGTCGTGCGCCGCGCCGACCTTGCGTCATCGACCTACCGCTATACCGCGGCCGACCGCATCGCCGATTTCGGCACCCCCTTGCCAGCAACGCTTCATGTCCGGGTCGCCCAGGCCAGCCTGATCTACGGTTCCGGACCCTACGCGGAGAAAATCTTCAATGTCTGAATCGACCCCGTCACTGGGTCTGCCCTTCATCTTGGCGGCCCAGGCGCAAAAGCATGTCACCCACAATGACGCGCTGCTTGGTCTTGACGCACTGGTCCAGCTTTCGGTGCTGAGCCGCGCTGTCGCCGACCCTCCAGCTTCGCCCCAGGAGGGTGACCGCTATCTGGTCGCGGCCTCGGCCACAGGCGACTGGACAGGGATGGAAGATACCTTTGCCGCTTTCCAGGACGGTACCTGGCGGCACTATTCACCCATGCCGGGCTGGCGGGTGTGGATCGACGACGACGCCCGTTTTCTGGTCTATGACGGTACCCAATGGCGCGGCATTCTCGCTGACGATGATGTGCAGAACCTCGCTCTGCTCGGCATCAACGCCACCGCCGATGCCACCAACAAGCTGGCGGTCAAGTCGGCGGCGGTGCTGTTCGACAATGTCGGCGCCGGCAGCCAGGTGAAGGTCAACAAGGCGGCGGCCGGCGATACCGCCTCGCACCTGTTCCAGACCGGGTTCTCGGGGAGGGCCGAGTTCGGCCTCACCGGCGATGACGACTTTCACGCCAAGGTCTCGCCCGACGGCTCGACCTGGTATGAAGGCATCCTCATCGACAAGGATACCGGCAATGTCACCTTCCCGGTCGGCGTCGGCGAAACCGGCACCTTCACGCCCGCGGCGACCTTTGCCACCATGGGCGATTTCTCGCCTACCCACATCACGCAACTCGGCAACTATATGCGCATCGGCAATCTCGTGCAGTTCTCATTGATGCTCGAGTTCGATACCAACGCCTTCACCACCGCCAGCGGCAACTTCCGCATCACCGGCTTGCCGTTCACCGCGCGCACCGATGCGACGCAATTCTGGTATCCGGTCAGCGGCCGCTTTTCAAAGATTGACTTCGGCGGCGCCGGACGTCTGCCGATACCGGTGATCAAGCATGGGACCACCTTTTGCGAGGTTTTCCTTCTGGCCACCGCCGCGTTCGGCAACAATGTCGGCATCACCCACGTCGTGCCATCGACGACGAACATCATCTGTCAGATTCAGGGCGTCTATCGAAAGGACTGAGCCATGCAACTCGTTGGCATCGATATCGCGGCGGGCGCCTTTCCCGTCAGCCTCCTGTTCCTGAAGGACGACGGCGGCAATCACCGCCGCAGCGTCACCCCCGACGACGATCTCGCTGATCTGCCGCGCGCGACGCAAGCGACAATACGCGCCCACTGGGCCGCCATGGACCCGGCCGAGTGGGAGGCCATCGCCCACCCGCCGGCCCCTCCGGTAACGCCTGCCGAGATCAAGGGCGAAGCGGAACGACGCATCCTGTCGCGGCTGCCGGAATGGAAACAGCGCAACCTGACGGCGCGCGGCGTCGAGCTGGTGCTGGCCCGCGTCGTCAACGGCTCATGGACCAAGGCCGAAGCCGACGAGGCCGCCGCCATGCAGGCGGCATGGGATCGGGTGAAGGCCATCCGGTCGCGGTCCGACGAACTGGAGCAGACGCTGCCAGGAGACTTTGCTGCCAACAGGAACTGGCCGACCTGACAAGCGCCAGGCTTCGGAAATCACCGATTGGCCAGCAGACGATTGCAGGGAACGCTCTAAGCTCTTGGTTTAGTGCGTTTTCGAACCGCAAAAGTGTACACGCTTTTGCTGAAAACGCTCTGGTAGCCGGTCCCGTCGGCCGGTTGCGAGCAGATGTCGGCCGCTGGAGAGGCTGCCGCTTCCCAGGGGCGTCGACCCTCATCAACAACAGGTTTGCATTCACGCACATCCCGAATGCCGCCACTGCGGCGGCATTCGCGGTGCTGCCTTCATGGAGACGACGACATGGCGAACAGTTCGTTCCCGCAGGAATTCCACTTCTCGGTGTGGCGCGGCAACAGCGACGAAGGCGTCGACTTCACCATCACCGGCGATGTGGACAGCGATTTCACCGGCTACGTGGGTTACCTTCGTGTCGCGCCGCTGCGCGGCAGCGCCTTTCAGATCGTGACGGCCGTCACTCTGGGCGCCACGCCGAACATCGCCATCTTCAAGCCCAGGCTCACTATCGCCCAGACGCGCAGCCTCAATCCCGGCGCCGTCAATTCCTACGAGTTCGAGATGAGGAATCCCGGCGAGACCTGGCAGAAGACCTGTTTTCTCGGGCTGATCAACGGCATGGGTGGGCTGAACCTCGATGTCTAGCGCTACGGTCTCTCTCCTCGCCACGAACTCGGCTTCCGCTGTTGCCACCATACCGCCGGCCGAAGCCGGCACAGTCTCCTATGGCGAGAGCCTGTTGGCAGCCAGCGGCCCTTACATCATCGGTCAGGAGGTCCTCGACATCCTGGCGCGCATGGCCGTAAGGCCATCGGGATCGGTGATCTACGGGCTCACCCGGCTCATCGACAATCTCAAGGGTTATGGCATCTGGCAGCTCATGGATGTTTTCGCCATCTATGCGCTCCACGACAGTCAGGCCGGTGCGCTCAACCTTATCGATGTGAATCACAAGGCAACATTCGTAGGCACCCCGACATGGGGCGCCTTCCAGGGGTTTGCCGGCAATGGCGTGGACGCGGCTCTCGAACATGGCATCGACTTCGCCGGCGACCTTGCTCATTTTCTCGAACACGACCATTCACTGTGGCTGTGGTGCCTGAGCGACGAACCGGGCGCCAGCATAGAAGTCGGAGCGAACGGCGGCGGCAGCCAGCTTGCCCTCAGGGTCCGCAACGGACTGAGCGCGTCCTTCTGGAGTTGTGCGAACACGGTCAATTCGTTGTCCGTCGCCAGCGGGCGCGGCTTCATGGGGCTGTCACGGCAATCGGCAAGCGAATTTTACGGCTTCAAGAAGTCCGCTGCCACCAGCTTCACCCGCACGACCGACGGCATTCCCACGTCCAAGGTCAGCGTCCTCAGGATCTCCAATGGCAGCGTGTTCTCGCCCAACCGGCTCGCGTGGTGGGCGATCGGGGGCGGCCTGACCCCGCTACAGGGCACGCAACTTTACGATTGCATGCGGACGTTCCTCATCGGCGTCGGAGCGATAGACGCCTCTGATGACGATGAGCCCGAGGTCATCGGCCCGAACCACTTCACGCCGGCCATGATCAACGACGTGACGCCTGCCGGCCTGTTCGTCGAGCAGCAGGCCGGGCCACCGGCGAACAATACGGTCACCGAGACCAGCTATGCGTACTTTCCGCTCGATACCTCCACGTCGCAAAACGCCGTGGCCAGTTCCACATCGACGTGGGATGGGTCGACCCTCTCACCGCCCCGTCCGGTGCGCAAGAAGCTCACCCTGTGGGCGCCCCGAAAGCATGACGATCCCACCCAGTACAATCGCGCCGCTATGGCACCTTATCCGCCCATCTTCAATTCGGCCGGCAATGCCTGCCGCTTCGAATTCCCCGGCGGCCTTGCCAAGGCCATGGCGGCCGAAGAAGCCCATGCCATGTATGCCTGCGGCTATCCCAAGCACGACGACGGGAGTTTCGATGGTTACCTCGATGTGCTCGCTGCGGCCGGCTTTTCGGTCGATGACAGCCTCTCTGCCGGCGACTGCATGACCCACGATGCCTGGGCGGCCGATCCCGACGGGTTGTTTCCCTATGATGCCATCTACTATACCGGCGCCCTCATCAAGGTGGCCCACGACAAGGTGTGGCTGCCCAAGGCGCGACTGGTCGACATGGCGTTTGATGCCTATGGCATCTTCAACGACATGGAAGCCCAGGATGGCCGCACGCCCGCTGAAGCCAAGGCCCAGATCCTCAAGCTTGCCGGCCGCTGCGCCGCCAAGGGCTTTGCCTATGATCTCTATACCAACCCGCTCAATGCCGGCTCGCAATCCCACAACGGTCTCGATGCCTCCAACCTCTCCGACATCGTCAACGATGCCAACGTGTCGCGCCTGTCGATCCTGGCCTGGGACGGCAATCTCGAAGGGGACATCGAGCGGTCGATCCTCAATCAGCTGCAGTTGTTGAAAGGCCCTTCAGGTACGGTCCCCATACCCTATTCCAAGCTCACCATGATCGTTGGCATCGGGGCCTCGGGACAGGAAATGACGACGGCATCGGCCGTCGTCGTGCGCTCCTTCATCACCGGCCGCAACGACAACGGCACACCCGATCCCGCCAAGGCCTTCGGCGGCGTCAACTTCTGGCGCAATGGCGGCATCGCCGGCGGCGAGATCACCCGCCCGTACAACCAGGTCGTCGCCACGGTCCTGGGACTGCCCACCACATAGCGGTACACCGCTTCAACGAGCAACTTGATGGAACAAAATCTGCATCGCGACATGGGCGATCTGCGCGCCCGCGTGCTCGCCGTCGAAGGCAATCTGCGCGAACTCAAGACCGACGTGCGCGAAATCCGCGACACCCTGGCCACCTTCCGCGGCGGCTGGCGGGCGCTGGCGCTGATCGTCGCGGCGTCAGCCTCGCTGGGCGCCGTGGTGAGCAAGATCGCCCCCTTCATCCTGGGGCGCTGAACAGCGTCCAGTTTTCCCAAAAGCCGATTGCAAAGCCGGAGGTTGTTGCCATGCGCATCATGCCGAAGCTGCCCTTTGCGCTTGCCATGGCGGTTATCGCCGCCATGCCGCTCGATGTGGCAGGCAAGCCGTATCTACCCGCGGCACGGGCCGCGCGCACGCAAGTCCCATGCCCTCATCTCGACCAGTTGCTGGCGGTGGTCAGACAGAATGGCCACCGCCTGGTTGCCCGGCAGATCGGCGGCGGCGACATCGCCCGGCTGTTCGAGCATCTGGCTGTCGACCTGCCGGCGCGCTTTGCCGGCGCCGATGCCGCCGTCATCGCCCATGCCCCGCGCGCGCAGGGCAATGCGATCATCGTGCTGTTCGCCAGGGGATGTGTACTCGCCGCCCTGCGCCTGCCCGCCGGCGAGGCCATCGGCGCCCTCAGGCACGTCACCGGACAGGAGATCTGAGGCATGAAAATGACCGTCGAAGGGCTGGACCTCATCAAGGAGCACGAGGGCTTCAGGACCCGTGCCTATCGCGACGCCACCGGCATCCTGACCATCGGCTATGGCCACACCGCCATGGCTGGACCGCCCCATGTGAGGCCGGGACTGGAGATCTCCAGGCTGGAGGCCGAGAATATTCTGCGGCGCGATGTCGAGCGCTTTGCCGAGGGCGTGCGCCGGGCGCTCAGGCGCGAGCTTTCCGACCGGCAATTTTCCGCCCTGGTGAGTTTTTCGTACAATATCGGGCTGACCAACTTCCAGCGTTCGTCGGTGCTGCGGGCCGTCAATGCCGGCGATTTCGAAGCGGTGCCGCGCCGCCTGTCGCTGTGAGTGAAGGCGGGCGGGCGCACGCTGCCCGGCCTGATCAAGCGCCGGGCGGCCGAGGCGGCCTTATTTGCCGGCGAAACCAGGGAGCCGACCGATACCGCCGGCAAGCCTCAAATCGAGCCGCCGCGCGGCAAGCCGGCCGGGCGGTCCACCACCACCCTGGCGGCCATCGTCTCGGCACTGGCGGCGGCGGCCTCTTCGCTGGCATCGGGGGTGCGCGACCTGGCCGGGGCGTTGCCGACGGTGCACCCGTCATTGATCGCCGCCCTCATCGTCGCCGTGGCAGCGGCCTGGATCATCCGCGAACGCTGGCTGAAATCGCGCGACGAGGGGATCTGACATGGTGCCCATCGTCGCCATCCTCGGGCCGCTCATCGGCTTCCTGCGCGGACCGGTCTTCACCATCATCGACAAGCTGGTCACCGACAAGGACCTGAAGGAACGCCTCAAGGCCGAACTCGAACAGCGTCTCCTCGACCACCAGTCCGAACTGGCCAAGGCCCAGCGCGACATCATCCTCGCCGAGATCGGGGCGGACTCGTGGACGACCCGCCACTGGCGCCCCTGCCTGATGTTCATCATCATGGGCTTCCTCGTCCTCTACGGTCTGGTCCTGCCGTTCGCCGACCTCATCGCCGGCCGGCCGGTCGGCTTCACCCCGCGCTGGGCCGACATTCCCGAGGGCATGTGGAACCTTCTCAGTCTCGGCGTCGGCGGCTATGTGGGCGGCCGCTCCCTGGAAAAGCTCGCCGCCACCTGGGTCGGCCGGGGAGGGGACACGCCGGCGGCACCGGCCAGTAAGCGCGGGAATTGGAAGGGGAGCCGGTGAACGACGGGTCGCCCCGGCTGGCAGTCACGCTCGGAGAACTGCTTCTAGAGAGCTTGTCGCCTGAGCGCAGCCGGAATCACCATTCTGACGTATCCTGTCGGCACGACAGTGAAGAACAAATTGTGAGCGGCTGAGGATTTCCGCAGGCTGTCAAACGGTGCGCTGGCACATCGTGTCGCCGGGCTGGCGATGGCGCATCCGGTCAGCCGCCAGTGGCGTGGGTAGTGGCAAAGGGCAGCGTAGGCACATTGACGCGCCGCCTTTAAAATGGAACAATTTATCGCCTATATACGTTTTGAGGAGACATTCATGAATCGTGTGGCATGAATGCCACGCTTGGCAATCAACGAATTTGTTTGCCTTTTTGTGAGTTGCGATACAAAGCCCGGCGTGGTTAAACACGGTGGGATTATAAAGGAGAATTCGTCATGTCGGTACCAAAGCCAGCAAAAGGGGCCTCCGGCTCCGTCCGCCGGCCGGCTCCGTCAGTTGCCGATTATTGCGATGAGATCGATGAGCAGACACTGCAACACATCAAAGATTGCGCAGTCGTCGCGTCGGAGTCTGACGATGAATGGGAACTGAAGGATGGACCGGCCTGGTGATTCCTCACCACATTGGTCCTATTTTTCCCTAACGACACTTCCTCGTTCACTTGACATAGTTTGGTGCCACTTTCCGGAACGCCTTTGTCAGAACCGGCCAGCCATTAAGGCCCGACCAGCGTTGGTGCGCGCTGTTCTTGTCAATCGAGATGGCGTTCGCAGCCAAGTTGAGGTTGCATACGGAACCTCCAAACTAAAATCAGCTCAACGACAAAACGTTGATCTTATTATTCAAAATGCCGAACAGCTACGAAATATGGGGCTTCCGCAAGCAACCCGCTTCGATCTGGACCCGGATAATTGCGTGTGGTTGCCTTGGGCGTCTGAATGGTTCGAAGCGCGCGACAATATGAAAACGCCAGTTATCGGCCATCTGACAGAGCGGTATGAGGCGCGGCTTCGACGCATAGCCCGCAGATACGCCACAAAAACTCGCTTCTGACCTGCTCCGAACCAATCAGCCCGCCGTCACGCATCTGCCGCAGCGCCTTCCCGATCCGCTTCACAATGTCAGACAAGCAACCGCTGGCCGCGCAGGCAACTTTGGCTTTCGAGGCAATGGGACATGTTGCCAGTTCACAATGGGTGGCGGGTCCCTCCCGCCGTCCGGTAGCCCCGACCGGCTGGCAATCGCGCCCTGATCTGCTAAACACACCTGCGCTTGCAACGGGCGGGGTGGAAAAATGCGGGTCAGCGAGGCGGTTTCATCGCGCATCAGTTGCCGCAGCTTCCGCAGCGATCCAGTGCCGGGCGAAGTGTTGCGCGACATCCTGCGGCTGGCCCGCCAGGCCCCGTCCGGCGGCAATCTGCAGCCTTGGCATGTCTATGCGGTGGGCGGCGAGGCGCTTCAACGGCTCACCTCCGATGTGCTGGGCAAGCTTGCCGAGCACCCGCATGGTGAAGGCGGCGAATACCGCATCTATCCCGAGCACCTCAAGGAGCCCTATCGCTCGCGCCGCTTCAAGTGCGGCGAGGACCTTTACGCGCTTTTGAACATCGAGCGCAGCGACAAGGCCGGCCGGCGTCGGCAATTCCGCGAGAATTTCCGCTTTTTCGGCGCTCCCATCGGGCTTTTCATCTATCTCGACCGCCAGATGCAGCCCGGCCAGTGGGCCGACGTCGGCATGGTCCTGCAGACCGTCATGCTGCTGGCGCGCGAACATGGTCTCCACACCTGCCCGCAGGAAGCCTGGGCCATGTGGCCGAAGACCATCGCCGCCCACCTTGATCCTCCCCCCGAACTCATGCTGTTCTGCGGCCTCGCCGTGGGCTACATGGACCCCGAGCACCCGCTCAACGGGCTCCGGACAGATCGTGCCGAAGTGAAAGAATTCTGCATCTTCATCGACACTTGAGGGATGGCATCATTCATGTCGGGTTCATCTGCCAGACCCTATCTTGCGCCCCTTTGCGGGAAGCATGAATTGAACCGAACCCCTGTCCATATCGCCTTCTTGCTGGTGCTGGGCTTCGGCGTTGCCGCCGAGGGCCGGGCCATGACGCCGGGCCTATCGGCATATGACGTTCTGGAGCCAATCCGGGGCGAAGCGGCCTCCGGGGGCGGATCCGTCTCCCCGCAAGACTTGATCTATGTGCAATCCTACCAACCCGGCAAGAAAAAGGCCCGCAGCGGCAACAAGATGATCCCGCCTTCGGCTGCCCTGCAGGCGGCCTTGCGTTATGCTCCCGGCAGCAAGGGGCTTGGGGTACGGCTTTTACAGGGTCCGCGTCTCATGTACGCTGTAAAGCTGAAGACGGGCGACCGGATTCGCCGGGTATTGATCGATGCCCGCACGGGCCAGGTCCTCGGCGAATGAACCGGATCGCCCGCCGACGGCCGAGAATGAATGACACCGGGGCCGGAATTTATTGACCTGCCGGTCAGGTCGGCAGGTAATGGATCAGGAGGTTGCTGGCCATGCGCCTGCTCGTCGTTGAGGATGATCCCGATCTGAACCGGCAGCTTGTCACGGCGCTGACCGATGCCGGCTATGTGGTCGACGCCGCCAAGGACGGCGAGGAAGGCCATTTTCTGGGTGATACCGAGCCCTATGATGCCGTCGTTCTGGACCTGGGGCTTCCGGTTATGGACGGTGTGACGGTGCTGGAGCAATGGCGCCGGGGCGGCCGCAAGATGCCGGTTCTCATCCTGACGGCCCGCGACCGCTGGAGCGACAAGGTGGCCGGCTTTGATGCCGGTGCCGATGATTATGTGTCGAAGCCGTTCCATATGGAGGAGGTCCTGGCCCGCATTCGGGCCTTGCTGCGCCGCAGCGCCGGGCATGCCACCAGCGAGCTGACCTGCGGAACGCTGATGCTCGATACCAAGGGCGCGCGGGTGACGGTCGAGGGCCAAGCCATCAAGCTTACGTCGCTGGAGTTCCGGCTGCTGAGTTATCTCCTGCACCACAAGGGCCGCGTGGTTTCGCGCACCGAGCTGGTGGAGCATCTCTACGATCAGGATTTCGACCGCGATTCCAATACCATCGAGGTGTTCGTGGGACGCTTGCGCAAGAAACTCGGCGTCGATATCGTGCGCACCGTGCGCGGCCTGGGATATTGCGTCTCCGAGCCCAATGAAAAGAACTAGTTCGCTGGCATTCAGGCTGACGGCATCGGCTGCCGCTGTAAGTCTGGTGCTGCTGATCGTTGCCGGACTGCTGCTCGGCAAGCTTTTCCAGGATGCCGTGGAGCGCAATTTCGATGCGCGGCTGCAATCGGTGCTCGATGGCTTGCTCGGTTCGGTGGATATCGGCGCGGACAATCAGGTGGTTCTGTCGGGCACGATTGCCGACAGCCGCTTCAAGCTGCCGCTATCAGGGTGGTATTGGCAGATTACGCCGATCGACGGGACCCCGGCCGAAGGGCTGAAGTCGGAATCGTTGCTCGAGCAGCGCCTGAACCCGCAAGCGGCTCAGCTGGCCGATCGCGACGCCAACAACATCGCGCATTTCTACATTTCAGATGTGAAAGGCACCCGGCTGCGAGCTATCGGCACCGAGTACACGCTGTTTGATGCGGGGCGCTATTCCCTTCTGGTTGCAGGAAATTTCGATGAATTGAAGACCGAGATCGCTGCTTTTCAGGGCGCCCTGTTCATTGTCCTTGGTGTGCTCGGCATCGGCCTGCTGATTTCAATTCTGTTGCAGGTCAGATACGGCCTCACCCCCCTCAGGACATTGGAGAATGAACTGGCCGGCATTCGGCAGGGCCGGCGGGAACTTCTGTCGGAAGCCTATCCTTCCGAGATCGCTCCGGTGGCCGACGAACTCAATCTTCTCATCCAGTCCAATGCCGAAATCGTCGATCGCGCCCGCACCCAGGTGGGCAATCTGGCGCACGCCTTGAAAACGCCGCTGAGCGTCCTGGCCAACGAAGCCCGTCTCAGCAACAGCGACCTGGCCGCCAAGTTGGGCGCGCAAATCGGCATCATGCGCAATCAGGTTTCTCTCTACCTTGACCGGGCCCGACGCGCGGCCCGCGCCCAGACGCTGGGGTCATCGACCAATGTGCGCGAGACGCTCGATGCCCTGGCTCGCACCCTCATGCGCATCCACATGGAACGGGGCATCAATATTTCGGTTGACTGCCAGCCCGGCGTGAAGTTTCGCGGCGAACGCCAGGATCTGGAGGAGATGGTCGGCAACCTCGTCGACAACGCCAGCAAATGGGCCAACAGGGCTGTCAGAATCGACGTGAGACCGCCGACGGTCGATCCCGTGGATGGGCGCAGCTGGCTCGAGATCAGGGTCGGGGACGATGGTCCCGGACTGCCCGCCAACAAACTGCACGACGCCCTCAAGCGTGGCCACCGCCTCGACGAGACCAAGCCCGGATCGGGGCTCGGCCTGTCGATCGTTTCCGAAACCGCAGCCATGTATAACGGCACAGTGACGCTCGGCAAATCGGAACTTGGCGGACTGCTGGCCCGCGTGCGCCTGCCGGCCGTACAGGGCAAATGAGACGGCGCAAAGGCTACCCTCAGCCGGTCTGGATTTCGGAATGGGCCGCGTGGTCGATGGCCGGAATGCCCCGTTCGCGATAGGGGGTGCGGCCATAGAATGCCCGGTAGCACTTGGAGAAATGCGACGGCGAGGAAAAGCCGCAGGCAAGTGCCACGTTGATCACCGACATGTCGGTCTGCAGCAGCAGAGAGCGGGCTTTCTTCAGACGCAGTTCCAGATAATAACGCTTGGGCGAGCGGTCGAGATAGCGGCGGAAAAGGCGCTCCAGTTGTCGGGTCGACAGGCCGGCCTGGCGCGCCAGCGTGCTTGGCGACAGCGGCTCTTCCAGATTGCCTTCCATCCTCTCGATGATGCCGACCAACTTGGGGTGGCGTGCACCAATGCGCGCCGGTAGCGACATGCGCTGGTGCTCGCTGTGGTGGCGGATGGGTGAATGCAGCACCAGTTCGGCTACCGCCGATGCCAGTTCGACGCCGTGCTGAGCCGAAATCAGCGCCAGCATCATGTCCAGCGCCGAGGTTCCGCCGGCACTGGTGAAGCGGTCGCGATCGATCTCGAACAGGCTGCCGGTGACATCGAGCTCGGGGAAGGCTTCCGCGAAGCCCGGCAGGTTCTCCCAATGGATGGTGCAGCGGTAGCCTTCAATGACGTTGGCTTCGGCAAGAACATGGGTGCCGGTGCATACGGCCCCGAGCATCATGCCGCGGCGAGCCGCCCGTCTGAGCCAATTGAGAAGCCGTTTGTCGGCATGCTTTTGTACGTTGATGCCGCCGCAAACCACAATGATCGCGCGCTCGTTGATGGCGTCAAGATCGCCATTCACCATGGTGATGATGCCGTTTGAAGCGGCAACCGCCTGGCCGTCCACCGAATGCAGCGACCAGCAGTAGAGTTCCCGTTCGGCGTGCCGGTTGGCCAGCCTCAAGGGCTCGACTGCAGCCGTCACCGGCATCATGGTGAATTCCGGTATGACGATCAGGGCCACACGCTGCGGAAGTTCATGCGGCTTGTCACCGAACATCTACACTGCAAATCCTTGATGGTGGTCATGCCGCAAGGCGGCAGGTCCTCGGCCGCAAGGCATCCGTTCACATATGCAATAATGCAGCCTACCCGTCGACGGCAAGCGCCACAAGTGTCACGCCCCGCGACTTTGCCGCTGGGCCGATCGAACCGGCAGCCGTATTCGGCTCAGATGGTCGGTGGTACCGGCTGGCTGGTAAACAGACGGAGCCGCGACGCTTCGCCCGCCGTCGCATCGAGCCATTCCCAGGCAAAGCGCCCATAGGAGCGGAAGACGAACAGATCGATCACGTCGGGTTCCAGTCGGCGAATATGCACCATCGCGGCGATGTCGCCGAAGCGCAGGCGCCGCACACTGCCTGGGCCGAGGTCGGCAAGCGTGAGGTCGACCGGGGTACCCTTCATGAGGATCTCGCGCACGCCGGCGCCCTCCAGCCGGATGATGGTGCGCGCATCGCTGAGATCGATGGCCAACGCGTGCATGTCGCGCAGCGCCGAGCGCAACTCGCTCGCCACGTCCTTGACGCGCCGGCGCGGCACCAGCGCCAGCCACTGATCGGTCGACAGCCACAACACCGCATTGTCGCTTGCAGCGACGCTGGTCCTCGGATCGGTGGGGACATCGCAACCGAGGACCTTCCTGAAGGCGGCGCGAAAGGCGCCATCCTTGGCGTTGCCCCGCACATCGATCATGCCGAGATCGGTGATCTCGCTGATCGAGATCGCCAGCCCGCCGCGGAGCGCAACACCGGCGAGGGCCGATCTGAATTCTGGCTCAGACATGCTGGCGCTCCCCTGTCTTGTCGTAGAATACCGGTTCCACCACCGTCGCCTTGATCACGCCGCTCTCGAGCGGGAACGACAGGGTCTGGCCCATGAGGGCCCGGCCGTTCTCGATCATCGCCATGGCGATGGAGCGCTTGAGCGTCGGGCTCCAGTAGGTCGAGGTGACGTGCCCGATGGTTTTCATCGGCGGCTTGGGCTTGACGTCGGCAACCGCATGGGCACCGTCGGGGAGCACGAATTTCGGGTCTTCGGTCAGCAGGCCGACGAGCTGCTTGCGGCCGGGCGCCTTGAGGAACGACTGCTCCAGCGATCGCTTGCCGATGAAATCTTTCTTCTTCTTCGAGACCAGGCCGCCAAGACCTACATCATAGGGGGTGACGGTGCCGTCGGTCTCATCGCCGACGACAATGAAACCTTTTTCGGCACGCAGCACATGCAACGCCTCGGTGCCGTAGGCCTTGATGCTGAATTCTTCTCCCGCCGCCAGCAGCGCCTCCCAAAGGCCACAGCCGAAATTTGCCGGGGTGGCGATCTCGAAGGAAAGCTCGCCGGAAAAGCTGATGCGGAATGCGCGCACCGGATAACTGCCGACCTTTCCCTCCTGGACGCTCATGAAGGGGAACTCCTCCATCGAAAGTCCAAACGAGCAACCGAGCTTGTCGAGGACGGCGCGCGCCTTCGGTCCGGCGATGGCGAACTGTGCCCACTGTTCGGTGACCGGCGTGACAAACACTTTGTAATGGTGCCACTCGGTCTGCAGCCATTCCTCGAGCCAGGCCCCGACACGGTCGGCCCCGCCGGAGGTGGTGTGCATGAGGAAATGATTTTCTGCCAACCGCACCGTCACGCCATCATCCATCAGAAAACCAAGCTCGTTCAACATCAAGCCATAGCGGGCCCGGCCGACCTTGAGGGTCGAGAACGTGTTGGTGTAGATGCGGTCGAGGAATTCCGCTGCATCCGGCCCCTTGATCTCGATCTTGCCGAGGGTGGAGGCATCGAGCAGCCCCACGGCCTCGCGCACCACCAGAATCTCACGATTGACGGCATCATGCCGGCTCTCGCTAGCGGACCGGTAGCAATAGGCGCGGTGCCACTGTCCGACCGGCTCGAAATCGCCGCCATGCTCGCCATGCCAGTCGTAGACGGCCGTGCGCCGGATCGGCAGGAACAGGTGCCGCGCATGGGTGCCGGCGATGGAGCCGAAGGAAATGGGCGTGTAGGGCGGGCGGAAGGTGGTGGTGCCGACCGCCGGAATGGGGCGCCCGGTGGCATTGGCGATGATGCCGAGGCCGTTGATGTTGGAGGTCTTGCCCTGATCCATTGCCATGCCGAGGGTGGTGTAGCGCTTGGTGTGCTCCACCGACTCATAGCCCTCGCGCTGGGCCAACTCGACATCGGCCGCAGTAACATCGTTCTGGAAGTCGAGGAAGTGCTTGTTGCCTTCGTTGTACTTGCCGGTGGCAGGTGAGAACCACATGGCTTGGCCTGCCCCTTGCGCGCTCTGCCTGGCCCGGGGCCGCTTCGTCCGGCGCCCCGTCTTGCCGGTGACGTCGCGCGCCGCCGCCTCGCCGGCATCATAGCCCTCGCCGAGGCAGCCCATGAGATCGAAGGTGCCGTTGGCCGCTCCGGCAATGCGCAGCGGATCGCCGTGCCGGTCCGGGCGGAAAGCCTGCAGCGTCTCGTCGAATTTCAGCTTGCCGTCATTGTGGCACCACAGATGCACAGCTGGATTCCAGCCGCCAGACACGGCGATGAAATCACAGTCGATGCGCGTCTCGTTGACCACCCGGCCGCGCCCGGGGCTGTAAGGGGCGATCTTGACGGCTTCGATGCTCTTGCCGCCGCCGCTGTCCAGCACTGCTGAAATGGTGCTCGCCGGCGAGATATCGAGCCCGGCGGCATGCGCCTCGGCAACCAGCGGCCCGTCAGGATTGGCGCGAAAATCAACGATTCGCGCCACCCCGATGCCAGCCGCCTTCAGGCGCAAGGCGGTGAGATAGGCATCGTCGTTGCCAGTGAAGATGACGCCCATCAGCCCGCAAGCGACGCCATAGCGCTCGACCATGGCCCGCACCGCCGAGGCCAGCATGATCCCCGGACGGTCGTTGTTGGCAAAGGCGATGGGCCGCTCGATGGCACCCGTTGCCAGGATCACCTGCCCGGCGCGGACCTTCCACAGCCGGTGGCGCGGGGCATCAGTTGCTGCGCCAGCAGGGTCATGATCGCCCAGCCGTTCGAACAGCAAGACGTAGTTGTGGTGGTAGTGGCCGGCAACCGTGGTGCGGGTGAGGACATGCACGTTTCCGGATTCGGCCAGTTCACGCGTGCGCTCGGCCACCCAGTCGCGTTGCGGCTTGCCGTCGATCGTCCCGCCTGCGATGTCCGACAGGCCGCCGAAGCGGGGATTCTCGTCCGCCACGATGACCCTGATGCCTGAAGTCGCCGCGGCCTGGGCGGCTGCGAGGCCTGTCACGCCGGACCCGACGACCAGCACGTCGCAATGCACGTGAATCTGCTCATAGCGGTCAGGATCGCGCCCGGTCGGCGCCTTGCCATGGCCGGCGGCATGGCGGATGAAGGGTTCGTATACATCCTTCCAGAAACTCTGCGGCCACTTGAATGTCTTGTAGTAGAACCCCGACGGAATGAAGCGCGACATGGCGTTGTTGATGATGCCCACATCGAAGTCGAGGCTGGGCCAGCGGCTCTGGCTGACTGCCACGATACCGTCATGGAGTTCGACTTGGGTAGCGAGCAGATTGGGATCGTGGCGGATCCCTTCGCCGACCCCGACCAGTGCGTTCATCTCTTCCGAACCGAGGCCGACGACACCACGTGGCCGGTGGTACTTGAAGCTGCGGCCAAACACCTTTCGGCCGCCCGCCATGACCGCCGACGCCAGCGTGTCACCGGCAAAGCCGGTCATGGGCTTGCCGTCGAAGGTAAAGCTCAACGGCTTCGAGCGATCGATCAGATTGCCGTGGTGCGCGCCAAGCCTGTAGGGTTTTCCCGCCATCTCGCTCACCGCTTCCTGCGTGCGCCGGATCTGCCGGCAGGCTTGCCCTCAAGTGCTGTGATCTTGTCCTTGAAGAATTCTGCCCATGGGCCGCTCGCCGCTTTCATCGCCTCGAGCGGCGGCAGTTCGGTAATGCCGTAACAGACCTTGAATTCCAGACTCATGGTATGGCGTGCGGCGTGGAACCATTTTCCGCAGCCGCGGTCGCAGCGCCAGCGTTCGAAATGCAGCCCACGGGGATTGTGGCGCACGAACAGATAATCGCGCTGCTCGGCGTCGCTGACGTTGTCGGCATCGGTGGTCGCCGGCCGCCGGATATGGGCCTGGCCGCCATAATGGAAGTCGCCTTCCTCGCCTTGCACGCCGCACACGGGGCAGGTTATGACGAGCATGCGCCAGTCCTCCTCAATGTGCCACAGCCGCTGCGACGCTCTCGTCGATCAGCCGGCCTTCGATGAAGCGGTTGAGACCGAACGGCGCGGCAATCGGGTGCGGCCGGCCGTTGGCCATGGTATCGGCGAACACGAATCCCGAACCGGGTATAGACTTGAAGCCCCCAGTGCCCCAGCCGCCGTTGACATAGAGCCCTTCCACGTCGGTCATCGAGATGATGGGCGAGCGGTCGCCAGTCATGTCGACGGTGCCGCCCCAGTGGCGCAGCATCCTGAGGCGCGAGATGATCGGGAACGTCTCCACCAGCGCCGTGATAGTGTGTTCGAGCGCCGAGAACGAGCCGCGCTGCGAATAGTTGTTGTAGGGATCCGCGCCACCGCCGATTACCAGTTCGCCCTTGTCGGACTGGCTCATGTAGCCGTGCACTGTGTTGGCCATCACCACCACATCGATCACCGGCTTGATCGGTTCCGATACCAGGGCTTGCAGGCAAACGCTCTCGATCGGCATGTTGATGCCGGCCATCTGCATGATGAGCGAGGTGTGGCCGGCCGTCACGACGCCGATTTTCGGCGTGGCGATGAAGCCTCTGGTGGTTTCGATGCCGGTGACCTTGGCGCCGTAGCGGCGGATGCCCGTCACCTCGCAGTTCTGGATGATATCGACCCCCAAAGCATCGGCGCCGCGGGCATAGCCCCAGGCAATCGCATCATGACGCCCGGTGCCACCGCGTGGCTGATAGTAGGCGCCGAGAACGGGATAGCGGGCGCCGGGATCGTCGTTGATGATGGGGACGAGCTTTTTTACCTCGGCCGGTGGAATCATCCGGCAATCGAGTCCGGCAAGCCGGTTGGCGTGCGAGGTTCGCTTCATGGCGCGCAGTTCGTGTTCGGTCTGGCACAGCATCAACAGGCCGCGCGGCGAGAACATGACGTTGTAGTTGAGCTCCTGGGACAGGTCCTCATAGAGCATCCGCGACAACTCGTAGATGGCGATGGAGGCATCCTGCAAATAGTTGGAGCGGATGATGGTGGTGTTGCGTCCGGTGTTGCCTCCGCCCAGCCAGCCCTTTTCGATCACCGCGATGTTGGTTAGCTTGTGCTCTTTGGCGAGATAGTAGGCGGTGGCAAGGCCATGCCCGCCCGCTCCCACGATCACGGCATCATAAGCGCCTTTGGGCTCGGGACTGCGCCAGGCGCGGCCCCAGTCCTTGTGATAGTTGATGGCATTGCGTGCGAGCGAGAATATGGAGTATTTCTTCATGGCCCGTCCCTGCACCGGTCATGGTCCGGCAATATCGTACGCCCGAGCCCGGATCCTGCCGTTTAACTTTCGCCTCTTGTGAATGCGGGCGCAACCTATCACTGCGAGAGCCTTGTCTCTATCTTCAAGCGACCACACATGGTGAAAGTGCGGCATTATGTAGGAAGCGCACCAAGTGCCTCGGGCGGCGCGCAATGACTCCACAACGCGCGC
>Ga0326597_10005399_pt1 | contig 17761 bp, 10 predicted proteins | sample RVTome_12_FD_203789 | JGI IMG/M metagenome (GOLD analysis project Ga0326597, IMG submission 203789) | Soil microbial communities from uranium-contaminated site in the Upper Colorado River Basin, Wyoming, United States - RVT100D185 | ecosystem: Environmental > Terrestrial > Soil > Contaminated >... | reverse complement strand
CGCTGGCAGCCGGCGCGGTCGAGGCGGTCGGCCGCCACTGGAGCACCGGCCACAACGTGGCGGTGTACGGCCGTCAACTGGTGGCCAAGGCGCGCAAGCTGCGGCATACTCTCCGCCCGTCCGGAGAGTGGCGATGAGCGTGATCGAGGCTCCCGAGGCCGCCCGCATCGACGTCCGCGCGGAGCCCACCGGCCCGAGCGTTCCGCGGGCCCCGCTGAAGATCGGGATCGTGAGCCCGTATGGCTTCCCGCACCCCGGCGGGGTCAACGAGGCCGTCCGGCACACGTACGAGGAACTCCGCTCGCTGGGGCACGACGCGTGGATCATCACCCCCAAGTACGGTCCGGAGCGAGACAGCGAGGGCCACGTCATCCGCCTGGGCACCGGGTGGGCGGTGCCGAGCAACGGCAGCGTGGGCCGCCTGACCATCGGCTGGCGACTCCGGCCCCGGATCCGGGACCTGCTGGCGGCCCATCGGTTCGACGTCCTCCACTTCCACGAACCGTTCGTCCCGTTCCTGTGCCCCGTGGTACTGAGCGAATCGAAGACCGTCAACGTGGCCACCTTCCATGCATTCGGGGGCTTCTCCCCGTCGTACTGGCTCGGACGCCGGGCCGCCTCGGGTCTGGCCGCGCGCCTGCACGGGCGGATTGCGGTCAGCGGCGCGGCCCGCCACTTCATCGGGCGCTACTTCGAGGGCGATTATCGGATCATCCCCAACGGGGTCGAGATCGAGCCCTTTGCCAGTGCCGAGCCGTTCGACGAGCTGCGGGACGGGACCCTGAACATCCTGTTCGTGGGTCGGATGGAGGACCGCAAGGGGATGTCCTATCTCCTGCGCGGCTACCACCGGCTTCGCAAGCGCCACGTCGACGCGCGCCTGATCGTGGTCGGCGAGGGCCCGCGGCTGCGGGAGTACAAGCGCTACGTCGCGACCCGCCGGATCCGCGACGTCGAGTTCGTGGGCCACGTGTCGCAGGCGGCCAAGCTGCGCTATTTCGCCAGCGCCGACGTGTTCTGCGCCCCATCCACCGGCCAGGAGAGCTTCGGGATCGTCCTGCTGGAAGCCATGGCCGCCGGCCTGCCGATCGTGGCCTCGGACATCCACGGCTACAAGAATGTCGTCTCGCGCGACGTCGAGGGCTACCTGGTCGAGCCGCGCAACCCGCGGGCCATCGCGGCCGCGCTGTACAAGCTGGCCAATAATCCGGACCTTCGGCATCGAATGGGCGAGGCTGGCCGCGCAAAGGCCGAGGACTACTCGTGGGAGCGCGTTACCCAGATGCTGGTGGCCTATTACCACGAGGTTCGGGACCGCGTCCTCGCGGAGCGGGTCGCCTCCTAGTCCACCTCGAACGGCCGTCGGTAGGCCGTGAACTTCTCCGCCACCGCGAAGCCGTTGTCGGTGTAGACCCCCAGCGCCCCGGTCTCGTTGTGCGCGTCGACGCCGAGGATCCCCTCGGCCATGCCTCGCTCGCGCAGCAGCGCCAAGGAGCGCGCGACGAGCGCGTGGGCCAGGCCGCGACCGCGCCACGGTCGGCGGGTGAAAACCGAGTCCAGCCAGCCCCGTTCGACACCCAGCGCCCGGTTGGCCTCGGGATAGATGGCGTTGATGACCGCCGCGGCGATCTGGTCGCCGTCGAAGGCGACGACGTGGAGCGAGGGGTCGAACTCCGCCTGGTCGACCCACCGCGCAAAGGCGGTATCCGACGCGTCGACGCCCCCGAAATGGTCGCGGAAGGCCTCGCTGTCGGCCAGGAACAGGCGGTGTGCGTCCTCCCGCGTGACCGGGCGGACCTCGAGGCCCTCGGGGAGCGGAAGGTCGGTGATCGGGTCGGCCAGGTTCCGGGTCATGTGATAGAACCAGCGAACCGGCTGGTAGCCGTGCTGCCGATACAGGATGTCGGCCCCCAGATCGGTATCCGCCGCCCAGCAGCCTGCCACCCGGGGGAGGGCGACGTCGTGGCCGGCGGCGACCTCGCCGATTCGGGCCCGAGCCCAATCGAACAGGACCGCGCCCACCCCGCGCCGGCGCCAGGGCGGGTCCACCTCGCACCAGGATCGGTACTCGCGCAGCTTGTCGTTGGTGTCGATCCACTCGACCTTGCTGAAGCCGACCGTCGTCCCGTCGAGCTCGGCCACGATCACGTCATGGGCGGGATCGGACTTCTCGTCGGGGCGCAGGTCCAGGGCGATGTGCTGCTCGGTCAGGCGGTCGCTCACCCTATCGGCGGCCATGGCCGCATTCGCGATGCGGGTCATGGCCCGGATGTCGGATGCCCCGGCATAGGGTCGGAGACGCACGGCGACATCGGCCTTGAACGCGCTCATGTCAGCCCACCCGCTTCAAGCGGCCGGTGCGCTTGGCGTAGCGCTCGGCGCGCCCGAAGGCCCACAGGCCGGCGGGGATGAAGACCACCGCCATGATCAGCAGCGGCCACACGTCGTGGAGCAGCCGGTCGATCCCGACCCCGTCGATGAGCCCGGCCCGCACCCCATCCAGGACGTACGTGGCGGGGGAGAACTGGCTGATGAGCTGCATCCAGCCGGGGAGCACGTCGGTCGAGTAGTACACCCCGCTCACCAGCAGCAGAACCGATTGGAGGACGAAGACCATCTGCGCGCCGCGCTCGACGTACATGAGCGGCAGGATGGACGCCGCGATTCCGATCCCGATGAAGCTGATCGTGCCCAGCAGGGTGAACGCCACGGCCGTGACGAAGTTCGCCTGCGACAGGTCCAGCTCGAAGAACAACGCCAGCACCAGCATCACGAACAGGGTGTGGATCAGCCCGAAGATGACCGCATACAGCGCCGCGCCCAGCAGCTGGGCATAGCGCCGGATGGGCGCCATGAACGTGTACTCCAGGGTGCCTTCCCAGCGCTCCCATTGGACCGATTCGCCGATGAACTCGAACACGATCGCCAGGTAGCTCCAGAAGATGGAGCCGATGACCAGGACCATGAGCAGCCGCTCGTCACCCAGGCTGTCCCCGATCAGGGTCACCGCCAGGGCCCCGGCCACCGAATACACGAGCCAGGCCACTTCCCAGCCCCAGTAGCGCTTGGTCAGGTTGAAGTTGCGCTCGACGAAGGCCATCGAGGCCTTGAGGTCACGGGTGAGCATCGTCATCGGTCAGTCCTCCTCGTCCTCGGGTGTCTCGTCTTCGAGGTCGTCGTCGAGCGAGCGACCGGTGAAGGTCATGAACACGCTGTGCATGGTCGGCGACTCGCCGTGCTCGGCGGCGACCAGCGCCTTGAGCCCGTCCGGGGTGTCCTCGGCCACGATCCGGCCGTGGTTGAGGATCCCGATCCGCCGGCAGAGACGCTCGGCCTCGTCCATGTCGTGGGTGGTCAGCACGATGGTGGCGTCGTGGGTGTCGCGCAGCTGCTCCACGAAGCTCTGCACCTCGAGCTTGGACCGCGGGTCGAGCCCCGTCGTCGGCTCGTCCATCAGGAGCAGGATCGGGCTCGTCAGCAGGGCGCGGGCGATCGCCACCTTCTGCTGCATGCCGCGGCTCATCTGCTCCAGCGGCCGTCCCAGGCGCTTCTCGCCGATCCCCAGCCGGGCCAGGATGCGGATGGTCTCGGCACGCGCTTCGCGGGCGTCCATCCCGTACAGGCGGGCGGCGTAGGCCAGGTTCTCGAACGGGCTCAGCTTCTTGAAGAAGGCCGCGTCAACGCTGACCCGGTTGATCATCCTCTTGACCGCCATCTCATCGCGCTCGATGTCGTGGCCGAAGATCTCGACCCGCCCGGCGTCCAGGGTCAGCAGGGTTGAAAAGAGCCGGATGAGGGTCGACTTCCCGCTGCCGTTGGCGCCCAGCACCCCATAGATCTCGCCGCGCTCGATGCGCAGCGAGACATCGTTGATGGCCGTCACCGACTTGCGCTTGCGCCGGCTGCCGACCTGGAAACGCTTGGTGACGTGCTCGGCGAGCAGGGCTGGCACGGCGATCGGCGCAGGTGCCTCAGGCAGCTCGGGCAGCGCCACCTGCGGCATCTCCACCGTTGCGGCGGGGCGCTCGTCGGTCACCGTCTTGTCCTGGGTGCTGAGTCCGGTCTGCATCTGGAGTTCCTTCTGGAAGGACCGATGTTGTCGGCTGGACCGATGCGGACGGGGCACAAAAAAGGCCGTGGTCCGGATCGGCCCACGGCTGGGGTCTAGGTCGGCGGCTGGGCCGCCGGATCGTCAGCTGGTCGTGGGCGCAGATCTCCCGTTTCGCCGGGCGTTGAGCGTGCAGGTCATGACGATGCGGCTCCTCGTTGCGAATGGGAAGGATGGCGGGTGGCGGCTACACCCGGCGTTGGTCGCCGGCGGAGTCTACGGGCGCCCGCCCGACGGTGTCAAGAAAAGGGCGGGGTAGTAGTTAGAGCGGCCCGAAGTTGCCGCGGCTCCGCCCGGGCGAGCCCGGCGGATGAGGTCGCCTCCAGCGAGCCATGCCCGGACGCGATCCACCCCAAGAGTCGTTCCTCCTGGCGCGGGAGCCCCGAGAGTCCACTGCGCGCAGCTTCGGCCTTCTGATGATTTCGCGCTAACTTCCCCGATTATCAGCGCGAGATACGCCAGCAGTTCAGCGACTAAACGCTCAGCGGAGCGGCTGAGCAGCTCGATTCGACGGCTTTCGCAGCGCGTTAGTGGTCCGGTACCCTGAGCGCCTATTCGGCTGGGAGCGCGTTCGTGATCTGCGCCAACTGTGGGACCGAGAACGAGGCGGGTCGCAAGTTCTGCGACGCGTGCGGCACGAGCCTTGCAGCGGCCTGCCCGGAGTGCGGTGCGAGCAACCGTGCCGGAGCGCGGTTCTGCGCCGACTGCGGCGTGTCCCTGGCCGGCGGCGAGCCCGCTCCTGGCTCGGCGACCTCCCCCACGACCGCGGCGCCGGTGGCCGAGCGTCGAGTGGTGAGCATCCTGTTCGCGGACCTGATCGGGTTCACGCCCTTCGCCGAGGAGCGCGATGCCGAGGAAGTCCGCGACACGCTGACCCGCTACTTCGACCTCGCGTCCGACGTGATCCGGCGCTACGGCGGCACCGTTGAGAAGTTCATTGGCGACGCCATCATGGCGGTGTGGGGCGCCCCCACCGCCCATGAGGACGACGCCGAGCGCGCCGTGCGTGCCGGGCTGGACCTGGTGGATGCGGTCCACAGCCTAGGCCCGAACGTCCAGGCCCGAGCCGCGGTGTTGACCGGAGAGGCGGCGGTCACGCTGGGAGCCGTCAACCAGGGCATGGTGGCGGGCGACCTGGTTAACACCGCGTCGCGGCTGCAGTCGGTGGCACCTCCCGGATCGGTGCTGGTCGGGGAATCCACCCAACGGGCGGCCGGCCGGGCCATCGCCTTCGAGGAAGCCGGCGAGCAGGTTCTCAAGGGGAAGGCGGCGCCAGTTCCAGCCTGGCGGGCGCTGAGGCTGCTGGCCGAAGTCGGTGGCCGAAACCGCGCCGAGGGCCTGGAGGCGCCATTCGTTGGACGGGAGGACGAGCTGCGGCTGCTGAAGGACCTGTTTCTGGCCACCGGCCGCGAGGCTCGGATCCGGCTCGTATCGGTCATTGGCCCGGCCGGAATCGGAAAGTCGCGGCTGGCCTGGGAGTTCCTGAAGTACGTCGACGGCCTGGTCGAGGACACGTGGTGGCACAGCGGCCGGTCCCCCGCCTACGGCGAGGGCATCACCTTCTGGGCCCTGGGCGAGATGGTGCGCGGCCGCTGCGGGCTGGTCGAGACCGATGACGAAGCCACCACCCGGAACAAGGTGCGTACCGCGATCCAACAGTGGATCACCGATGAGCGCGAGCAAGCCTGGGTCGAGGGGGCACTGCTGTCCCTACTGGGGGTCGAATCGAGCGGGGCATCCGAGGAGCTCTTTGCGGCGTGGCGCACGTTCTTCGAGCGTATTGCCGCCCACGCGCCGGTGGTGATGGTGTTCGAGGATCTCCACTTCGCCGATTCCGGGACCCTCTACTTCATCGACCACCTCCTGGAGTGGAGCCGTGGCGTCCCGATCTACGTCGTCACACTGGCCCGTCCCGAGCTCCTGGAAAAGCGGCCGGACTGGGGAGCCGGCAAGCGGAGCTTCACGTCGCTGTACCTCGAGCCGCTGCCCGAAGCCGCCATGCGGGAGATGCTCGCCGGCCTCATCCCCGGTCTCCCGGAAAGCGCAGTGGCGGCCATCGTGGCCCGCGCGGACGGCATCCCGTTATATGCGGTCGAGACGGTTCGTATGCTGCTGGCCGAAGGTCGCCTGACCGAAGAAGACGGCGCCTATGCCCCGGTCGGGGACCTCGCCGAGCTCGCCGTGCCCCAGACCCTCACCGCCCTGGTGGCCGCCCGCCTGGATGGGTTGGCGGCTGCTGATAGGTCCCTGGTACATGACGCCGCCGTCCTCGGGCAGTCCTTCACGACGAACGGCCTGTCCGCCGTGTCTGGCGTGGCCGCCGCCGACCTGGAGCCACGGCTGGCCGCGCTGGTCCGCCAGGAGCTCTTCTCACGGGATACCGACCCGCGATCGCCTGAACGCGGGCAGTACGCTTTCGTCCAGGCCCTCATCCGCGAGGTGGCATACAACACGCTGGCCAAGCCAGACCGCAGAGCTCGTCATCTGTCCGCCGCTCGGTACTTCGAGTCGTTGGGCTCCGATGAGCTCGCCGGTGCCCTCGCGGGCCACTACCTCGCCGCCCACGCCAACGCCGCGGCTGGTCCAGAGGCCGATGCATTGGCCTCGCAAGCGCGGATTGCGCTCCGGGCAGCCGCGGAGCGAGCGGCGGCCCTGGGAGCCCATGACCAGGCCGTCGCATTCCTGGACCAGGCCCTGACCGTGACCACCGATCCTGCCGAGCAGGGCGAAATCCTCGAGCGAGCGGCCGCGTCGGCAACCACCGCCGGTCACTACGGGCGGGCGGAAGCCCTGTGCCGGCAGGCCATCGACCTGTACCGTGGCCTCGGAGACCGCGTCGGAGCGGCTCGCGCAACCACTGCCCTCGGCTCTGCACTCCTGCACAACGCTCAGCAATCGGCTGGCGTCGAGCTCCTCGAGTCCGCCTCGGCCGATTTCGCCGACCTGGCTCCCGACCCGGTCGTCGTGGCGCTGGACGGGATGCTCATCAACGCGCTCGGGTTCGCGGAACGGTATCCGGAGGCGCTCGTGGTAGCCGAGCGTGTGCTCGAGGCGGCGGAGCACCGCGGCCTCACCGAAGTGCTGGCGGACGCCCTTCTCGCCAAGGGATCGACCCTGGCAGCCATGGGCCGCATCCGGGAGGGAATCGGAATCATCAAGGCTGGCGAGGACCTCGCACGCGACGCCGGACTCACCGCGTCGCACCTGCGCGGGATCCAGTCGCGAACGTTCTTCGAGCTCGAGATCGATAACCTCCGAGCCCTGGCCGGCATGCGCGAGGGACTCGAGCTAGCACGCCGCACGGGCGAGCGCGGGATCATGCTGCGGTTCGCCAACAATGTCGGTTTCACCGCCTACCTGAGTGGCGAGTGGGACGAGGCCATCGCTACCCTGGAAGAACCCCTGGCCGAGGGCGTGGATCCGATCCAGCGAGCAGTGATGCTGGGGAACGCCCTGGTGGTACGGGCTTCGCGAGGGGAGTCGATCGCGGATGGGCTCGCCGAACTCGATAGCCTGACAGGTGGAGGCGATGATCCCGACTCCGCACTCCTGAAAGTGTGCATGTACGACGCCCAGGGCAGCGAGGCCTTCGCCGCCGGTCGCTTCGGTGACGCTCGCAGGGCATGGCATCGCGTGGTGGAGCTCGACACCACCCAGGGCCCCCCGTATTACTACCAGTCCGCACGGGCCGCGCTGTGGGACCGCGACCTCGATGCCGCTCGGTCCGATCTGCGAGCGCTGGACGAGACCGGCGTCCACGGCGGAGTCATTGAGATCCGTCGCGCCACCATCCGCGCCGCCCTGGCCGCTCTCGAGGGTCGATCCCGCGAAGCCGCGATCGCGTACCGGCAAGCAATCCGCGACTTCGAGGACCAGCATCTCGCCTTTGACGCCTCCCTGACGGCCCTCGACATGAGCGCATTCGTCGGAATGTCGGAACCCGAAGTGGGGCCGATCGCCGCCGCAGCCCGCGAGTTCTTCGCCCGCGTCGGAGCCAGGCCGTTCGTCGAGCGGCTCGATGCCGCGGTTGGGGCGGCCAGCACCGCGAGCCAAGAGACGGATGGGATGCCTGTTGAAGTCGCTGCGTCGACGGAGGCCGCAATCGAATCGCCATCGGCGGCCGCGCTTCCAGCCGAATAACACCCTCAGGAAACAGCGCAGGGGCGCGATGCCGTCGGCGTCAACATGAGTGTCGCCGGTGCCTGGGTCAAGGTGCAGAACCGGTTCTCGGGATCTCTTCAGCCCTTCGCCGTTTGCCACCGAGATCGAGGCCGGCGCTCCCTACTAGGGATCCTCTGTGGACTTGCTGGCCTTCCGCCGAACGGCAACTTTGGCCCGGCCTAACTACTACCCCGTCAAGAAAAGGGCCGAATGGCATTGGAGTCAGCGGAGGCCGAGTGCCAGAATGGAATCGAATCCAGGAGGAGACGATGACCCTGAAATCCCCCCATCGCGGCGCCATTTTCTGGGGCGCCGCCCTTGTCACCGCCGGGCTGGTGATCCTGGCGATTCAACAGGGCTACGTCAGCGACGAGGTCCTGCGCGAGGCTACGAGGTGGTGGCCGCTGATCTTGATCGGCGCGGGCGTGGCAGTCCTGTTCGCTGGCGCCCTTGGGTCCGTGGCGACCCTGCTCGCGGGAGTCCTGCTCGGACTGCTGATCGGCGGGCTCATCGCCGGGGCAGGGTCGTTCCCGACGAGCTGTGGCGGCGGGGATCCGGGCCCGCTGCGCGCGTTCGATGACGGGTCCTTCGGTGGCAGCAGCGCGGACGTGGAGCTGGATCTCAACTGCGTCACGCTGGAGGTCGCCGGGGGCGCGGGTGACCAATGGGTCGTCGAGGCAGACGAGGACGCCGCGGCGGACCTGGAGATCTCCTCGGGCGATCGAAGCCTGGAGATTCGGAGCCAGGAGGGAGTGTCGCTCGGCGGACGCCGTCACGTGGCCGCGGCCGTCCCCGCCGACGCGCTGACGAACCTCTCGACCTCGCTCAACGCCGGGGAGGCGACCCTGGATCTGGCCGGGGGCCAATGGGGTGCCATCCAGGTGGATGGGAACGCGACCTCCATCCTGATCGACCTCTCGGATGCGGTCGCGGACACGATCGAGGCCTCACTCAACGCCGGATCGGCGGGCATCCAGTTTTCGGACCAGACCGATGTCGGCTCCGTCCGGCTCAGCGCCAACGCCGGCGAGTTCCACGTCTGCGTCCCCGACGACGTCGGCCTGCAGGTCACCATCGGCAGCAGCGTGGCTACCGGCCACAACCTCGACGAGGAGGGCTTGACCGAGGATGGCGACGTGTGGCGCACTGCGAATTACGCGTCGGCCGATACCCAGATCGACATCGTGTTCAGCGGCAACGCGGCCGCGTTCACGCTCAACCCGGAGGGAGGCTGCTCATGAATCGTCGTCTCTACCGATCGGTGGTCGATCGTCGCATCGGCGGCGTGGCGGCAGGAACCGCCACCTACTTCGACATCGATCCCTCGATCGCCCGCGTCCTGTGGCTGCTGCTGGCCTTCTTCTCGGGCGGCGTGTTCTTCGTCGTCTACCTGGTCATGTGGGCGGTCGTCCCCGAGGAGCCATACCCGACAGCAGCCGGGGCATCCACGGCCGGGCCGGCGTCTGGTGCAGCTGGAGATGGAGCGCCCGCGGCGACAGGCTCGGCTGCTCCCGCGCCCTGGCCCCCGGCTGGCCAGGCGGGAAGCGGGCCAGGCGGCCGCGTGATCCTGGGCGGCATCCTGATCGTGATCGGGGCCTGGTTCCTGGCCGCTGAGTTCCTACCCTGGCTGAACTGGGACCTCGTCTGGCCCATCGGCCTGGTCGTCATCGGGGTCCTGGTCCTGGCTACCGCCCTCCGCCGCAGCAGCTGACGATCCCGACCGTTGGCGAATCCGGCCGGCCAGGAGGTCGTGCCCGAACGAGGCGAATGCGGCCGCCGCCAGTGACACGACCGTGGCCAGCGCCAGGACAACGATGTCGGTGCTGATCAGTGGCGGCCGCTCACCCTGGGGCGGCCCCGGGAACTGGAACGCGTAGTTCCAGGGCGGCAAGGCGCGGGCGGCGTTGACGTACCAGTCGGGCATGGCCAGCGCCGAGTTGAGCGGGTAGATCATCAGCCCCGTCACGCCCACCGCGATCAGGAACGCAATCCCGTAGTCGCGCAAGAATCGGTCGCGCAGCACCTCGTCCAGGATGTAGGCGACCGCCACGAACGCGAACAGCACCGCGGTCAGGTAGTGGTATTGGAATGTCGCCCGCTCGATCCGCGCCCAGGGCAGGTACTGGAACGCAAAGGCAATCACCACCAGCAGGAGGGCCCACGAGCGCCGCCGCCAGGCGAGCAGGAGCGCCGCCCCGACGGCCGGCACGCTGGCCCAGAACAGGACCGGGTTCCCGCCGTTGTAGGTCACCGCGACGCGCAGGAGGTCGAACGAGTGGCTGTAGAACCAGACCGGCTTGAGGTCCAGCGGCCAGCTCCACCACGGCGACGAGGCGGCGTGACCGGCCTGCAGCCCGTAGTGGTAGCCGAACATCTGGGCGTGGAGCTCATCCATTGACCAGGCGTAGCCGGGGCCGCTGTTCGGGATCGCGAACGAGTGGCCCACGTCCAGCCACGGGATGTAGGTGGCGACGTACACCGCGAGCGGGACGACCAGGAGGCACACGAAGATCCAGGGCCACGCGAAGCCGGCCATCTCGTCCGGCTTGAACCATCGCGAATCACTATCCGGTCGCAGCAGACTGCGGGTGGCCCGGGCAAGCAGCAGGAGCGCCGCGATGCCGAGGGCCACGACGGCCGGCCAGCGGGATTCGAGGCCGCGAAACAGGATCCCGAAGCCCAGTTCCACGATGCCCCCGGGCTGCCGGCACGCCGTCGCGCCACAGTCGAGGGTCTCGAAGGCCAGGACGAAGGACAGGCCGATGGCGCCGACCACCACGCCGGTGGAGGCGACAGCCCACAGCTCGGAGCCAGACAGGCGCACCGGGCGGACCCAGGCCACCGCCAGCGCCAGGCCCAACACGGCCAGCGCGATGAGGGTGAAGGGCCATGGCGGCCACGGAGACCCGGGCCACGGGGCGCCCATGCCAACCGCGACCGCCGCGAAGCCGGTTGCCGCCACCAGGATGAATCGGCCGAGCTGAGACCGCAGCAGGACCAGGAACCACAGACCGATGAGCGCGTACCAGCCCACCCACTTGGACGCGGCGGCCAGACCGACCATGACCCCCACCAGCGGCAGCACCCACCACGCGCTGCGCACCCAGCGGCCGCCCCAGATGGGCCAGAACAAGGCGTACGCGGCCACGATGAAGAACGCGACGAAGATGTCGTTCATCGCGATCCGGCTCATCGCAAAGCTCATCAGGTCGGTGGCCACGAACAGCCCGGCCAGGATGGCGATCGAGCGCCGCCGGAACAGCATCGCGGTGAACGCGTAGACCAGCCCGGCCAGCAGGGCTCCGAAGACCGCCGCTGCCAGGCGCCAGGCGTAGGCGTTGTCGCCGATGTCGATGTTGACCAGCGTTCCGCCCGCGGCGCGCTGGGTGGAGACGACCAGCCGGCCGTGGTCATCGGTCTGCGAGGTGTCGCTGACGTCGAAGGCCATTGCCAGCGGCTCGCCCTCGACCTGAGTCTCGTCGTAAACCGCGTAGCCCGAGCGGTTGTCTCCGTGGGGCTCGATGGTCCAGACCTGCTCCGGTCCGGCCACGTACATCAGGTTGGCCACCAGGTCCCAGCCGAGGGCACGAGCCGGACCGGGGAGCGGGATCGTGTCGTCCGGAATGATCCCGCCGCCGCGCAGGATCATGATGCCGCCGGTCGTGCCCGGGTGCTCCTCGTCGGCCGGCAGCGGACCAACCGGCACCCAGACCAGCTGGTTCGACCCGCGCCCGCTGGCCATCAGCATCCCGAGCGGCGGAGATTCGGGCGTCTGCGTGGTTTCGGTCCTCAGCGTCCCTGCGTCCAGCGAGAGCACCACTTCGCGGTTGGGGTCGAGGGCGACCACCCGCGCGCTGACCTCGTTGTCGCCGCTCACCGCGCTGGTGTAGGCGATGGCGCTGACGGTGATCTCGCGGCGCGCCAGCTCCGCCCCGGTGACGCGCTCGAACACGGCCACCTCGTCGGGGCCGCGGACGACGAGCACCGAATCGTTGAGCGGCACGAGCAGCTCGAGGACGCCCCTCATGCCGGTCTCGATCCCAAACGTCACAACCGGCGGCGCGCGCTCCGCCCCTCCGCTCAGGAACGCGTTGAGGTCCCAGGCCGCGATCGTGCCGCTGTCGCGCAGGCCGGCCAGAAGCCGGCCCGTGTCCGGATCCCAGGCCAGGCTGGACACCGGGCCGTCGGCCTCCCAGCTGTCCACCTCCGCGCCGGCGGAGGCGTCGCGGGCCTCGATCGTCCGGCTCCCGTCCGAGGTGAACGCGATCGAGGCAGGCCAACCCGACGCGGTCTTCTGGGGCACCACCGCCAGGCTGGTGGCCGGCGCCTCGAGCTCCGTGCTGGCGCTCACCTGGTTCGGGTTCGCGACCACGATGCCGGCCGCGATGAGGTACTTGGCGAGCATGGGGTGGGTCCACTCGTACGGGTCACGGTCCCAGCCCCAGGTCCAGTTGGCCAGGTATTCGACCGCGGTGCGGCCGTGGTAGACCTCGTCGAAGATCATCGAGCGCGGCACGTCCAACCGCCACAGGCGCAGGACGAGGGCTAGCACCACCAGGCCCATGACCAGGGCCAGGTCCAGTCGGTCCAGCCGTCGGTGTGGCTCGCGCTCGTCCTCCGAGACCGGGTCCTGGCGCAGCCAGCGCCAGCCGGGGCGCCCCCGTGCCGCCCGAACCGCGCTCGCCGCCGCGGCGGCCTCCTCGGCGGCTTCCACCTCGCCCTCGGAGACGGCCTCGGCACGCGGTTGTGGTCCCGGGCGCAGGGCCTGCCGGATGATCCAGCCCAGCAGCACGACCACGCTCAGCGACAGGAGGTAGATGCCGAGGTCGCTGAAGACCGTCGCGGCCATGACCGCGTCGCGCCCGAACGGCTCTCCTCCAACTCCAGGGTTGATGATCGGTGGAGCGGCATACGACCAGTCGGCCGAGTACACCCAGTAGATGTTCAGGAAGAACAGCGCCGACAGGGCGACAAAGGCGGTCGCCCAGCGGGCGGCCTTCCCGGCCAGCGGAGCAGCCAGCGCGATGGCCGGGAACAGGTACCGCTCGTGGACCCGGGTGGGCAGGGCAAAGAAGGCGACTGCCATGGTCAGCGATCCGACCAGGAGACCCTGCATGTCGTCGCGGCGCGCCACGGCCACCAGGGCAATCAGCGCGGCCAGGACGAAGAGCGCGACCCCGACCATGGCCCAGGTCACGTCCAAACCGCCCAGGCTCAGGGCGATGGCCTGGTCACTCCCCCACTGCTGCACCTGCGTCAATCCGCTCCACGGGTTGCGCCAGATGTTGAGCGCGTTGATGGACAGGCCCTGGTACTGGTCGGCCGCGGCCCGGAACTTGTCGATGAGGCCGGTGGTCGGATCTCCGGTCGGCAGCAGCGTCATCCCGAATGGGAGGAGCATGGCCACCAGCGTTCCGAACCCCACCGCCAGCGAGGTCAGGATGCGAACCGGGTCCGGACGGGCCGCGAGCGCCGGATCCGATGACCGTCCGAACAGGTGCCGTTTGAGCCCGACGACCGCCACGATCGGGATGAGCCACGCGAACTGGAATTTGATCAGCATGGCCACCACGGCCGCCAGTCCCGCCGCTTCGGTCCAGCCTCGCCCCAGCGCGTACAGGCCGGCCAGGATGACCACCAATCCGACCGAGTCCATCTGGCCCCATACGGCGGAGTTGAAGACGGTTCCCGGGTTGAACAGGTAGACCGCCGCCCCGATCAGGCCGATTCGGGGGCCGGATCCCAGCCAGCGAATGGGAGGGCGATCACCGAAGAACCGGACCGCGATGAGATAGATGAGCCAAGCCACCCCGAGATCGGCGGCAATGCCGGGCACCTTGACCAGTCCCTGGATCGTGCTCCCCCCCACCATGGGCTCCAGAAAGCGGGAAACCTCGCCCAGCAGCCACAGCACGTACATGTATCCGGGCGGGTAGTCGGCGAAGTACCCAGGCGCGTAGAACTCGGCGGGACCGACGTCGGCCAGGCGGAATGCCCACGCGCCGAAGGCGTTGATGTCGTTATGGAAGCCGCTCAGGGGCAGGATCACCCCAGCCACCAGCACGCGCAGCGCGAGGCCGGCGACCAGGAGCACGAGGAGCGTGCCGAACGGATCGAGGAAACGACGGGTCGGCAAGGCGGCGGTGAGTATAGCTCCGGGTTCCGCTACCATCCGCGCCACCCCTTTGGCCGGTCGCGAATCCTCCGGAGGCCCGTGGACGAATCGGTCTCAGCCCGCCCCGCCCTGACGTTCTTCTTCCCCGCCTACAACGAGGAGGCGAACATCGAGCGGACGGTGGCGCGGGCCATCGACGACGTCGGGCCGCTGGCCGCCTCGCTCGAGGTCCTGGCCATCGACGACGGCTCAACCGATCGGACCCCGCAGCTGGCCGATGAGCTGGCTGCGGCCGACCCCCGGGTCCGCGTCGTCCACCAGCCCAATCGCGGCTATGGCGGCGCGTTGCAGGCGGGGTTTGCCAATTCCCGCGGGGAGCTGATCGCCTTCTCGGATGGCGACCTCCAGTTCGACCTGGCCGAGCTGCGCCGGCTGCTCGATCGCCTGGCGGACGCGTCGCACCCGGTGGATGCCGTCATCGGTTACCGGATCAAGCGCCGCGACCCGGCGCATCGGCTCGTCATCGCCAAGACCTACAACGCGATCGTGTCGGTCCTGTTCGGGCTCCGGGTGCGCGACATCGACTGCGCCATGAAAGTCTTCCGGCGCCACGTCTTCGACGGGCTGCGACTGGATTCCGACGGGCCGTTCCTGTCGGCCGAGCTGCTCATCAAGCTCAACGCGCGCGGCGTGCGGATGGACCAGGTGGGGGTGACCCACTATCCACGGACCGCGGGTCAGAACACCGGCGCCAGCTTCCTGAAGATCATGCGCACCTTCCGGGACATCTTCCGTCTGCGCTGGGCGCTGTGGACCGACCGCGAGCGGACGCTGGGGTCCTGGCCGGGATCCTGAGCCCCGGCTACTCGATGGGTGGGCGGCCCTCGGACGGCGGGCGGCCCTCCGACGGTCCCAGGTCGACGTCGAGCGAGTTCACGAAATCGCGGAACACGGCCAGCTTCTCGTCATCCCCCCCCAGTTCGCCGTTCGTCTCCGGCTCGACGCCGGCCTCGTCGAGGACCCGCTCGTCGACGTAGATGGTCGACCCGGTGCGGATGGCAACCGCGATCGCGTCCGAGGTCCGCGAGTCGATCTCGGTCTCCCCGCCCTCGGCGGTCTCCAGGTACAGGCGGGCGTGGAAGGTGCCATCGCTCACGTGGGTGACCACCACTCGACTCAGAGAGCCGTGAACCGCCCCCAGCACGCTGACCAGCAGGTCGTGGGTGAGCGGACGCTCGGCGCTGATGCCCTGCAGGCGCATGGCGATGGCGTTGGCCTCTGACGGACCGATCCAGATGGGCAGGTATCGGTCCCGTTCGGTCTCCTTGAGAATCACCACGTGCTGGCTCGACAGCACGTGGACCCGCACGCTTTCGACGACCATCTCAATGAGCTGGGTCACGGCCCGATTCTAGTGGCTGCTACTCCAGGACGACGCGGATGACCCGATCCGGGGTCAGCAGGTAAGCCGCCGGCGGGCCGTCGGGAGTGGACAGGACCTCCATCCCCAGGACCTCGTCCAGCAGGCCGGACGCATCTCCTCGGCGAGGCGCCATCCATTGCCCGAGGAACGCCCCGTCGGCACGCCCGAAGGCAATGATTCGTGCGTTGGCGGCGTCGTAGACGAAGAACTGGTCGCGTTCCCCGATGGTGGCGCCGTCCAGGAACTGGTAGTCCAACGGCTCGCGCACCGCGGCGTCCGGCGGCGGATCGAGGGAGAAGTCCGACTGCGGGACCGGGGTGCCGAAGTTGACCCGGGTCACCGTCGCGCGCTGGAGGAGCCACAGGTTGGCATCGGCCCGCAGGTCGCGGGCGGCGGCCGGGTTGAGGTCCGCGGCCCCGGTGAGGAACGACTCGGGTGGATCGGGGAAGGTGACCGGGATCACCGCCGGCGGCGTCCACTTCCAGACCGCCCCGCTGGTGGCGTCCACCGCGTACAGGGTGAAGATCTCGAGCGGAGGCCGATGCTGGAGCGCGCTCAGCAGCCGGCTGTCCGAGTCCAGGGATTCGATGCCCGCCAGGGGCATCCGGCGCGGGACACGCTCGAACAGATCCGCGCGCCACGCCTGGCGCTGGCGGTCGACGATGACGACGTCGGTGGCCGCGGTGGCGAGCAGCCAGGGCTCCCCGGCCACGCCCCCGATCAGCTCCTGGCCGGCCCGGTAGACGACCTCCGCGCTGCCGGTCGCCGGATCGACGCGGACCACCCGACCCCGACCGGTGTCGATGATCCACAGGGACGTGTCAGAGGCCGCCACCATCTGTTCGGGCGAGACGGCGGTGAACGCCGCGGCCAGGTCCACCACGGTCGTCAGCTCCCGGATCCGGGACACGGCGTACAGCGCATCGAGCCGGCCGTCCAGCCGACTGCGGAGTGGTTCGAGTGCCGACGCCGGGACCCCGACCCCCTCCGCCCGGTCGAGGGCTCGCTCGGCGGTGGCCAGGAGATCCTTGGCCTGCTCCGGGTCACGCTCGAGCAGGTCCTGGCCGTCGACCCGGTCCTCCACCGCGGCGATCAGCTCCTGGGCCTCGGCGACGGCCTCGCGGGCCACCGTCAGGCGCGGAATGGCCTGGGTGGGATCCAGTGACGGATAGCTGGCCACGGTGACGCCGGCCGCCACCAGGCCGGCGACCGCGATCATCCCGAGCGCTCCCAGGCGTCGCCGGCGTCGCGCCTCGAGGGCCTCGGTGCGCACCACCCGCCGCGGGTAGTCCACCTGACGTCGGGGCATGAGGGCCATCAGACGCCCGATGAACAGGTCCACTGAGCCGCCCAGCCGCGACTGCGCGTGATCCACGGCCTGGTCGGCGCGTCGGATGGCTCCACCCACCGCGTCGGCACCCGGCACCGGGCTGCGGTCCGGAAGCCCGGCCAGCGGGTCAGCCGGTCGGACCGGCTCGAGCCGATGGGTGGTCGCGGTGAGGCCGATCGCGGTCAGCTCGATCGTGATCAGGCCATCGGAGCCCGAGCCGCCCCGATCCAGGAACAGGCGGTGCAGGTGCTGCGCGGCGGCCGCGGGCCGCATGTCCAGCAACGCCTGGCGCGTGTGCTCGGCCCCGACCACCTCGGCCAGGTTGCGACTGACCAGCGCCACGCGATCCCCGCCCGCCAGCTCCCCGGACCAGGTGACCGGCTCGATCTCGAGCGCCTCCCCCAGCGAGTCGGCGACCAGCCGGTCGGAGTCGAGGTCATCGCCCGCCGGCAGGGGCGGTGGCAGCTCATAGATGCGCTCGCCGCGCACGATGATGGCGCCGGCGGGGCCGATCTTGGCCACGTGGAGCTCCGCCGCGCGGATCGCGACCCCGACCACGCTGATCCGCGCTCCCCGGGTCAGGCCCACCCGTCCACGGGCGTGGTAGAGGCGCCGGTTGGCCTG
>Ga0326597_10005398_pt1 | contig 17765 bp, 12 predicted proteins | sample RVTome_12_FD_203789 | JGI IMG/M metagenome (GOLD analysis project Ga0326597, IMG submission 203789) | Soil microbial communities from uranium-contaminated site in the Upper Colorado River Basin, Wyoming, United States - RVT100D185 | ecosystem: Environmental > Terrestrial > Soil > Contaminated >... | reverse complement strand
TCTGTCCAAAAATGTCTTTTTGACCTTCGATTTGGACTATTTTGACCCCTCCATTATGCCGGCCGTAGGAACGCCGGAACCGGGCGGGCTTTATTGGTATGAGACTTTGCAGCTTCTGAAAAGAGTCATCCAGAAGAAAAGCTTAGTCGGGTTTGACGTGGTGGAGCTTTCCCCTCTGCCGGGCAACGTGGCTCCGGATTTTTTAGCCGCCCGGTTGATTTATAAGCTAATTTCCTATCAGGTTGCCAGGCAAAAAAAGTTGCTCAAAAATTAATCCCGTTTAGGGTAAGTTAATCGAGCCGATAGATTACGTATCAAATTCAAGACCCCCCAGCTCTGAGCAGAGGTGGGGTTAAGGTATTTATGGCGGTATAATTTTAGCAAAATGCCCTTAACATCTATTTTAAAATTAGCTGAAAACTCCGGCTTAATCAGAAGTTTGTCAGAAAGTTTAGAAAATAAAGAGACCCTGTCTCTTTCCGGTTTAGCCGGCTCCGGCAAAAGTTTGGTCTTGGCTTCTATTTTTCAGAGAACCGTGCAACCTGTCTTAGTCTTAACTCCTACCACAACGGAAGCAGAAAATCTTTATCAGGATTTGGTATCTTATTTGGGGGAAGAAAAAGTAAAATACTTCCCCGGCTGGGAAATATTACCCTGGGAGAATATCTCTCCCGAGGATGAAATCATCAGCCAGAGAATTTTAACCTTGTACGCTTTACAGAAACACAAAAATGTGATTTGTGTGACCAGCATCGGCTCTTTATTGGAAAAAACGATTCCGCCAGAGACCCTAAAGGAAAATTTCTTGCATTTAAAAGTGGGAGATGAAATTGATTTAACCTTCCTGGCTGAAAAATTGGTTCAATTGGGCTTTAAGCGATTTCCGGTGGTGGAAGAATTGGGGAATTTTTCGGTTCGGGGAGGTATTGTGGACATCTTTCTGAATACCTCCGAGTATCCCATCAGATTAGAATTTTTCGGCAATCAGATCGAATCCATCCGCAAATTTTCGGTCCTATCCCAAAGGTCTTTGGAAAAAACCGCCTCGGTCTTAGTTTTACCTCAAAGAGAGATAATCAGAGAAAAATCTGCCGAAAATGAATCCGATTTCAATATTTTGGAGCAGCTTCTGAAAGAAGATGCCGGTGTAGAGTGGTCAGCGCTTTTCTTTAAAAAAGAGCAGGTGTCCCTGTTAGACCATTTGCTTCCCGAAGCTATAATCTTTTTTGATGAGCCGGAATTAATTTTTGACCAATTGGAAAAATACAGCCGGCAGATTGAGCAGGCCTACCAGACCAAATGCTCCGAATTGGATTTAAAACCGGAAAGGGCTTTCCAGAAAGAAGTGGAGATATTGAAAGATGGGCTCTTAAAATTTAAGAGAATTGAGAATCAGAGTTTATCTACAGGGTCTGATTTTAATTTTCAACAACAGGAAACCGTGAATTACAATTCCAACCTAGAACTTTTGAAAAGCGGTTTGGAGGAATTTAGAGTAAAGGGTTTCAGCACCAGCATAGTTTGCGATAATGTAGGACAAAAACAGAGATTGGAAGAGCTTTTAGGACAAGAGGTCTCACAGACCTTTTTTGATATTGGACTTCTGGAATCCGGCTTTATCTTTCCGGAAATCAATTTGGTGGTCTTAACCGACCACCAGATCTTTACCCGCTACCTCCACAGGTATAAGCCGCCTAAATTTAAAGAGGGAATCGCTCTTTCCAGTTACAAAAACTTATCCTCCGGAGATTTTGTGGTTCATATCGATTTCGGCATCGGAAAATATTCTGGTCTGGAGACTTTGACTATTGATGGAAGGAAAAAAGAGTTCCTTCTGCTTTATTATCTGAACGATGACAAACTTTTTGTCCCTTTGGATGAGTTTAACCGGGTCCAAAAATATGTAGGAAAAGACGGAGCCACCTCCCTGACCAGGCTGGGTGGAATCAGCTGGGAAAAAATCAAAGCCCAGACCAAAAAGCAAATCCAGGAAATCGCCCGGGATTTGCTTGAGCTTTATGCGGAGAGGAAAGTCAAACCCGGCTTTGCCTATTCACCGGATACGGTCTGGCAAAAACAGCTGGAAGATTCATTCATATATCAGGAGACCGAAGACCAGCTCAAAGCCATAGCAGATGTCAAAGCCGATTTGGAAAAACCAAATCCCATGGACAGGTTGGTGTGCGGTGACGTCGGCTACGGAAAAACCGAGGTGGCTATCCGGGCCGCTTTCAAAGCAGTCCTGGGCCATAAACAAGTAGGGGTTTTAGTGCCCACCACAATTTTGGCTTTTCAGCATCAAAACAGTTTCTCCGAAAGATTAAGGGATTTTCCGTTCAGAGTAGAAATGCTCTCCCGCTTCAAAACCAAAAAAGAGCAGAAACAGATTTTGGAGGATTTAAAGGCGGGTAAAGTAGATATTGTCATCGGAACTCACCGGCTTTTGCAAAAAGATGTGGTGTTTCAAGATTTGGGATTGGTGATAATAGATGAAGAGCATCGCTTCGGGGTGGCGGCCAAAGAGAAGTTAAAACAGCTCCGGCATCAGGTGGATGTTTTGACTCTGACAGCCACACCCATTCCTCGCACCATGCAGCTATCTCTAATCGGAGCCAGGGACTTGAGCTTAATTAATACCCCTCCCAAAAATCGTCAACCGATTCAGACTGAAATAATCTACTTTGACGAGAATAAAATTAGAGAAGCTATCTCTAGGGAACTTTTGAGAGGCGGGCAGATTTATTTTGTGCATAACCGGATACAATCCATCCAGCCGGTCCAGCAAATGTTAAAAGATTTAATACCGGAACTAAAAATAGCCGTGGCACACGGCCAGATGCCGGAAAAAGAGCTGGAGCGGATAATGACCGACTTTTATCATCAAAAATATAATTGCCTTTTGTCTACTGCGATAATCGAATCCGGGTTGGATATACCGTCTGTGAACACTATAATTATAAATCGAGCCGAGCAGTTCGGTTTAGCCGATTTATATCAATTAAGGGGCCGGGTGGGAAGGTCTTATCATAAGGCCTACGCCTATCTGATAGTTCCGCAGTTTTCAGAATTAAATGAGACTGCCCGCAAGAGATTGAAAGCCATCCAGCAGTTCACCCAGCTAGGGTCAAACTTTCATCTGGCTTTAAAAGATCTGGAAATCAGAGGTGCCGGCAATCTGTTAGGTTCGCGACAGCATGGCTATTTGGAGAAAGTGGGTGCGGATATGTATTTTAAGCTTCTGGAAGAAACTATCCAGGAATTGAAAGGAGAAAAAATCATTCCACCTCTGGAAGTAAAAATCGAATCGGACCTGGATATTTATATACCCCATGAATACATAACCGATGAACAAACCCGGATTGAGATTTACAGCAAGCTGGCTAACCTGGACACCCTGGGGAAATTGCAGGAGTTAAAAAGCGAGTTAGAAGACCGCTTCGGCCCGCTTCCGCCGGAAGCCCAAGACCTTTTGGCGGTGACTGAATTGAAGATTCTGGCCAAAGACAGGTTAATCGAGAAAATTTCAGTAAAAGACAAGTATCTGACTTTCGAATTTGCAGAGAGCAAGAAGTTTACCAAAGCCGAATTGGAGAGAATTGCCAAAGCCATAAGTTTACCCATTGAATTTTACCCCGAAAAAAAATTCAAAGTTTCGGTTAAAATCGACGTAAAAGAAGGTAAAACCAGGCTTCAAGAAGCCAAAAACATCTTGCTAAAAATCTGAAATGTGGTATATTAACTTATTAAATCAAGCTAATTTTTGAGGAGGAAGAAAATGTCCATTAAAGTGAAAATTATCTTTTTGGCCCTAGTCCTGGCCTTGGCTGGCAATTGCCAGGAAGATAAAAAAGTCGATGTTATCGCCACCGTGGGAGATGACCAAGTCACCTACGAAGATTATCTTTTGCACGTCAAGCAGAACTTGGGCTATCTGGAAAGCGACAGCGAAAGAATTGCCAAAGCCATTGAATTGGTGAACGTGGCCATCGATGAGAGAATTCTGGTGCAGGAGGGATACCGCACCGGACTGGATAAAGACCAGGAGATCCAGCTTCTGGTGGATGGCCAGAAAACCCGCTTTTTGTTAGATGAACTATATAGAATTAAGGTTATCCAAAAGGCCAAGCCCTCTAACTCTGAGATCAGGACTTTTTATAACAAGACCAAAGAACAGCTGCATCTCAAACATATCCTGGTCAAAGAGAAAGACGAGGCCGATGAAATTTACGCCCTCTTGAAAAAAGGAGCGGCCTTTGACACTTTGGCTAGGGAGAGGTCAACTGATCCGACTGTTCAACAAAATGGAGGAGATTTATCCTGGGTCACTTGGGGGATGATGGTGGACCCTTTTCAGGAGGCGGCCTGGAAACTGAAAGCCGGACAGATTTCTCCTCCGGTACAGACCCAATACGGCTGGCATCTCATTAAATTGGAAGAAAGAAAGAAAATAGATGACGAGGCTCCTTTCGAACAGATGAAGGAATCGATTGCCAAAAGACTGGATTCGGTCAAGCGCCGGCAGCTGGTGGACAGTTTTTTGGATAATCTGAGACAAAAAGCCAGACTGAAGATTAATCCAGCCGCTCTGGAATTGGTCAAATCCCGGGATCAGCAGGCCATGAGCCAGGATACCTCTCGGACCGTAAAACAAATGGGGGCTTATCTGGATAGTAATTTATTCGGCATTGACGAGAAGAATCTGACCTTTAGCACTTATAAGGGGGGACAGGTAAGCGTGGGAGATTTCCTGCAACGGTATACGATCATAGGGATGGGTCGGAAACCGGCCCTAAATGATGAGGAGGGTCTCAAGCAGTTCGTCTTTCAAGTTTTGATGTCGGAGCTTTTGGAACAGGAGGCCCTGAGATTGAGACTGGATAAAAAGAAAAGCTTTCTGGAAAACACCAAGAAGCTGCGGGAAAAGATGATGGCGGATAAGCTTCGCAACGATCGCCTCTTGGCCCAGATTAATATAACCGAAGAGGAAGTCAGAGCTTATTACGACAGCCACAAAGACCAATTTATGCATCCGGTGCGGGTAAGGGTGCAGGAGATTATGCTACCCTCCAAGCCCGAAGCCGAAGCGGTTTTGAAGCAATTGAAAGCCGGCGCCAGTTTTGCCAAGCTGGCCCGACAGAAGACCATGCGGGCCAACGCCAAGGAAAAGGGGGGGGATTTGGGTTACATTTCTCAAAACCAGTATCCCGGTTTATTCAATGCCTGCCAGAATTTGAAAGTGGGGGAACTGGCCGGCCCGGTCATTCAGGGAGGAAGTTTTTGCGTCATCAAGTACCTAGGCCGTAAGGAGCCCAGTCAGAAGACCTATGAGGAAGCCAAACAGGAAGCCGAAGCCAGGGCTCTAGCCGAAAAGAAACAAAATACTTACAATGACTGGATAGCTTCCCGCAAGGCCCAGGTCAAGGTGGTGGTCAACACCGACCTTTTGTCTCAAAAATTAGAGCAGGAATTTGCCGCCATGGCTCCCCCGCCCCCGGACGGGAAAAAGAGAATCACCGGCTCCTTCCCCTTCAAAGTCAAAGTCGGTCCCGGAGGAGTAGTCGAACAGGTTAAGTGATGGGCTAGATTTGAAAATATCCATGCCATTTAGAAATTTATTTATCGTAACCCTCTGTGCTTGCCTGCTAATCTTGGCTTCGTTTATTTCAGCTCAGGAGGTGGTTGACCGCATTGCCGCCGTGGTCGGAAATCAGATTATTTTGGAATCGGAACTGGAGACCCAGGTTCAGATCTATCTGGCCCAGAGCGGAGTTACCAATCCTACTCAGGAGGACTTTAAGCGCTTAAAGCAAGATATATTAGAACAGATGATCAATGACCGCCTGATTTTGGTCCAGGCCGAAAAAGATACCACCATAAGAGTTAGCCCAACCGAAATTGAAAATGCCTTGGAACAGCATCTGGATCGTCTCAAAAGTCAGTTCGGTTCGGAAGAGGAGTTTATAAAACAGCTGGAAAAGGAGAATCTGACTCTGAAGGATTTGAAGAGAAGATACAAGCAGGAAGTCAGAAATCAGCTTTTAAAGGACCGCTTGGTGCAAAAAAGAGTGGCCAAGGTGAATGCCTCTGCCAAAGCGGTCAAAGATTTTTATGAAATGTACAAAGACAGTATTCCGAACCAGCCCCAGTCCGTGCATCTGGCTCATATTCTTTTGACAGTAGAATTATCCCAGAGCACTCTGGACTCACTGAAACAGAGGTTGGAAAATATCCGAAAAGAGGCCACTTCCGGGGCTGACTTTGCCGCCCTGGCGGCTAAATATTCAGAAGACCCCACCGCTAAAACCGGCGGAGATTTGGGATTTTTCCAAAAGGGGGAGCTGGACCCGGAATTTGAGAAAGCCGCCTTTGGCTTAAAAGTGGGTGAAATAAGCGGGGTGGTGCAGAGCCAGTTCGGATTTCATCTGATTAAACTGGAGGAAAAAAAGGGGGACCAGATACGAGCTAGGCATATCCTGCTGATTGCCAAGCCTTCTGAAAAGGATTTGACCGAAGCCAAACGCAGAGCCGATAGTTTGTATCAGGCCATCCAGAATGGGGCTGATTTTGGGGAACTGGCTAATAAGTTTTCTGATGATGAAGAATCCCGGGTTCAAAACGGGGATTTGGGCTGGTTCCCAGTGGCTCAATTGGAGCAGGTTTTTCAGGAGGCCTTGCGGGACATGAAAGTCGGAGAATATTCTCCCCCGGTGGAAAGCCGTTTCGGCCTGCACCTATTCAAACTGGTGGAGAAAAAAGAGTCCCGCAAAATCTCTCCGGAGACCGACTGGGACACCCTCAAAGAAATGGCCCGCCGCTACAAAACCAATCTGGAAATTCAGGAGTGGCTCAAGGAACTGCGGAAAACTACCTACGTAGAGGTTAAGGTTTAAACCGGTTTGCGTCTAGATCAATTTTTATCCTACAGCCGTCTTATCAAAAGAAGAACTCAGGCCAAGCTGGCTTGCGATAACGATACAGTGTTTGTGGACGGGCTTTTAGCCAAAGCCAGCAAAGAGATTAAGCCGGGACAGAAAATAAAAATTGAATTCACTCACAAAACCTTGGAAGTGGAAGTTCTGGAAATCCCCAGAGGAAGTGTCAGAAAAGACAAAGCGTTGGAATTATACCGAGTTTTAAGAGATGAAAAGAAAACCGTGGAATTAGATTAAGCCAGATTTTTTCTGACTTTCTCCGCTAACTCTTCTGAATTAATTGACTCTTGCGTGCCTGACTTTAAATTCTTGATTACAATTTTATTCTGCTTTATTTCTTCCGGCCCTATGATTACAACCAGAGGGATTCCTCTGGAATTAGCATAACCGATCTGGTCTCTCAAGCCGTCTTTTTCGCCAAAATAAATTTGGGTTTTGAAGCCGCTCTGTCTAAGCTTTTCGGCGATTTGCAGTGAATTAGGTCTGGTCTCCGGATTAAAAATCGTAACCAGAACTTCGGTCTTGGTTTTTACTTCGGAGAGAAGCGACAGCTCTGTCATGGCATCGATAATTCTTTCGATACCGATGGTGGTGCCGGTGGCGGGTATATCCCGCCCTAAAAAGATTCCTATAAGCCTGTCATATCTTCCGCCGCCGGTCAGAGAACCGATGGGGGGATTCTCCACCACTGACTCAAAAATGGGACCCGTGTAATATTCCAGACCCCGGGCTAAAAATAAATCCAATTTGTAATTTTCTTTTGGAATTTCCGATTTTTCTAAATAAGAGAAAAGTTCCTTAGTTTCTTTTATCCCGTCTGCGCCGATTTCAGAATTTTTCAAATAACTCTCAAGTTTTTCTAAAATTTGTTTGTAATTTCCCTGAATTTCCAGCACCGGTAAGAGTTTGTCGATTACTTTTTCCGGAATCTTTTTTTCTTTTAATTCTTTTTTGACCCCTTCCTTTCCGATTTTCTCCAGTTTGTCCAGGATAATCGAAATTTCATTTCCTCTTTCCGCTTCAATACCGCAATATTCCACCATGCCGGATAAAATTTTTCTATTATTTATTTTGATGAGAAACTTATCAAAGCCCAACCGGGATAAAATTTCATTAGTGATCTGTAGAATTTCATAATCGGCCAGCATTGAAGAAGTCCCCGCAATATCCACGTCACACTGATAAAATTCACGGTACCTCCCCTTTTGAGGCCGGTCTGCTCTCCAGACCGGTTGAATCTGGTATCTTTTGAAAGGAAGTTTGATTTCATTCGGATACATGGCAATTACCCGGCACAAAGGGACCGTCAAGTCATACCTGAGAGCTAAATCGGAAAGAGCTTGACCGGATTCTTCAGAAGCACCCTTTTGCTTTAGGGCCTCTTTTAATTCCTCTCCCCTTTTCAGAATTTTAAAAATCAACCTCTCTCCTTCTTCTCCGTATTTCCCGGATAGAATTTCCAGATTTTCAAAAGCCGGAGTCTCCAGTGGGTCATAGCCGTATTTTTCAAACACCGATTTAACCAGGTTCAAAACCTTCTCCCTTTTCAGCATCTGTTCCGGGAGAAAATCCCTGGTCCCCTTGGGTAAAGTAGGTTTAATAATTTTTTCTTTCTTCTTTTCCATTTTGATATAACTATTTATATTTTATAGCTGTAAAGTTTACCGATGGTTTTTTCCACTTCTATGGTTAACTTCTCGGATTTAAGCAACTCTCTTATATTATTTATATCCTGGTCCAATTCTCTATCCGTTTTTAACGGTTTAATATACTTACGCATCAAATTGTAAGCAGATAAACTTCCCCGGCCCGGTTTCCCTTTGATTTTTGAATTAGGATTATTCTGATTTTGAATTTTCAGATTTCCCATCCTGAAATCCAGGGCCTGCGTAGCACATAAAAGTTCAATAGCTACAATATTCTGGACGTTTTCCAGAATCTGTTTGGCCTTCCGGGCTGCGATAGTTCCCATACTGACGAAATCTTCCACGTTGGCGCTGGTGGGAATCGAATCCACACAGGCCGGATGAGCCAAAATTTTATTTTCGGAGACCAAAGCCGCGGCTGTATACTGCGCAATCATCAGACCGGAATTTAAGCCCGGCTTTTCGACCAGATTGGAAGGCAACCCCTGGCTGTGATTTTCATCTAAAAGTTTTTGAATTCTCCGTTCCGAAATATTCCCCAGCTGTGCCAGAGCCATCCCCAGCAAATCACAGGCTATGGACAAAGGTTGCCCGTGAAAATTTCCTCCGGAGTAATCTTCCTTATCAATTTTACCATCAATCGGTGGATTTTTTCTATCATAAGCAAAAAGCAATGGATTATCATTGACCGAATTAATTTCAGTTTCCAGAACTTTTCTCACATACTCAAGGGCTTCCCAGCTGGCTCCGTGAACCTGCGGCATACAGCGGATGGAGTAAGAATCCTGCACCTGATTTCCTTTATCAGTCAAGCTGCTTCCTTTGATTAATTTTCTGATATTGTCTGCAGACGCCATCTGCCCGTAGAAAGGTCGCACCCGGTGCAGTTTTTCATCAAAAGCTCTGGTTCTCCCGCAAACTGCTTCCAAACACAGGGCTGCCGCAATATCTATCGATTTGATTAAGTTAACTGCGTCATAGTATGTCAGTGTGCCGATGGCACTCATCAAGCTGGTCCCGTTAGTCAGCGCAATCCCCTCCTTATATGAAAGTTTGAAAGCAGGACTAATCTTAGCTTTTCTTAAAGCGGTTGTGGCATCCATTATTTTATTTTGAAATCGAACCTTTCCTTTTCCAATCAGTGGTAGAGTCATATATGCCAGAGGAGACAAATCTCCCGAAGCCCCCACCGAACCTTTTTCCGGGATGAGAGGATGGATTTGGTGATTGATTAAGCTAATCAGTCGCTGAATCAACTCCGGCCTGACACCTGAATACCCTTTAGAGAGTGTGTTGGCACGCAAAAGCATGATGGCACGAGTAATGTCATCATCTAAATAATTTCCGACAGAGACAATATGGCTGGTGATAATATTTTCCTGCAGTTTTTCCGCATCAATGGGATTTTCCAGAAAGTAATTGGCATGCTTTCCAAACCCGGTAGTGACCCCGTATAGCCGGGTCTTACTTTTTATGGCTTTTTTGACAATGGCTAAACTCTGATTGATTTTTTTGAGAGCTTGGGGAGATAATCGAACAGCCGTTTTTTGTCTGGCAACTGCTACTATATCTCTTATGGTCAGGTTTTCACCCTGCAGGAAGATTTTATTGAGCATTAAGTTTCTATGGTTTGAGCAATTTTAACGGATTGATTTTCGAACTTTTCAGCGATTTTCCAAAGAGCATAATTAAAAAAGTCGTTTTTGTCAACTTTGCCGGGAGATAGAAAAGATTTAAGGTGTGGGTCGGGGCAAGGAGTTCCGGAAGCTAAATTAGGCAGAGATCCTAAATTTCAAGCCAGCTATATTGCAAAAAATAAGTCTGTTTCTTCGTATCAGATATATGCTGTCAAAACCAAATTTTCTTCGCCAGCGGGTTTGTCAAGTCAGCTGGTTATTTGCAATTGTGGCTCTCTTCGGAATACTTACAGCCGGCTGCAGCGGGGGGAGCGGACAGTCCAGCAATCGCAAAACCGGCGCAGAATCCAGAGTCCCCATCACCGCACTGGTGCTTAAGCCCCGGGCTATCGAAAACACCGTGGTCACCACCGGCACCCTTCTGGCCAATGAGGAAGTCGAATTGCGTCCGGAGATATCGGGACGGGTGGTCGGGATTTACTTTGAGGAAGGCAGCCGGGTGGAAAAAGGAGCGCTGCTGTTGAAAATCGACGACAGCGAACTGAAGGGTCAGCTCAAAGGAAAAGAATTCCAGGAAAAACTGGCCGCAGATGACGAGGGCCGCAAGCGAAGCCTATCTTCCACCAATAGCATCAGCAAAGAGGAATATGACCGGTCTGTCTATGCGCTAAATCTGATTCAAGCTGAAAAAGAGGTAATCCAGTCCCGGCTGGACAAAACTGAAATTCGGTCACCTTTTGACGGAGTGGTGGGGTTAAGGCATGTGAGCTCCGGAAGCTATGTCTCTTCCAATATGCTGGTAGCAATTTTACAGAACATCAACCCCATGAAAGTGGAGTTTTCAATACCGGAAAAGCACGCTAAAAAGTTAAAAAACGGGACAGCCGTGCTGCTGGAGGTGGGGGATTCACAAAAAAAGTACCGGGGTACGGTCTATGCTGTCGAATCCAAAATCGATGTGGGGACACGCACCATCAAAGCCCGGGCCCAGATTGCCAACCCGGGTCGGGAACTCATTCCGGGGTCGTTTGCCAAGGTGGTTCTGACACTGGAAAAACTTTCTGAGGCCATTGCGATTCCCTCCCAGGCGGTCATTCCCGAGCTGAGCGGTGAAAAAGTATTTGTGTGTGCCAACGGCAAAGCCCGCGCGGTGCCCATTAAAACCGGAATCAGGACAGATTCGTTGGTTCAGATTATTGAAGGGCTGCAACCTCTGGATACGCTGGCATTGACCGGACTTTTACAATTGGTGGATGGCAGCCCGGTTGAGATAAAACAAATTCAAACCCAGTAGCTTATATTTATGAACCTCCCTTCCCTGTGTATCAATCGTCCGGTTCTCTCGGTGGTCTTGTCGCTTTTGATAATCCTCTTCGGGGTTATCAGTTTCGGGTTATTGGGAGTTAGAGAATATCCCAGCGTCGACCCTCCCATAGTCACAGTCAGTACTAACTATACCGGTGCCAATGCCGACATTGTCGAATCCCAAATCACAGAGCCGCTGGAGGAGTCTGTCAACGGAGTGGCCGGCATCCGCTTCCTGACTTCCCTGAGCAGCGACGGCCGCAGCAGCATTACCGTGGAATTTGAACTGGGGATATCGATGGAAGAAGCCGCCAATGATGTGCGGGACCGGGTTTCAAGGGCTATCCGCAATCTCCCTCCGGATGTGGACCCGCCGGTCATTTCCAAATCTGATGCGGATGCCAGCCCGATTGTGGGAGTTTCAGTCCAGAGCAAGCTTCACAATCTTCTGGAGCTGTCAGCCATAGCCAATGACATTTTCAAAGAGCGCCTGCAGACCATTCCCGGCGTCAGTGAAGTCCGCATCTGGGGTGACAAAAAATATTCCATAAAACTTCTAATCGACCCGGTGCGCCTGGCGGCTCACGGACTGACACCCCTGGATGTCCGGACCGCTTTGAACCGGGAAAATGTGGAATTACCTTCCGGCCGGATTGAGGGCTCCAATACCGAGCTGACCATTCGGACTTTCGGGCGACTTTCCACTCCGGAGGAATTCAATCAATTGACTCTCAAGGAAACCGCCGGCTCGGTGGTCAAGCTGGAAGATATCGGCCAGGCAGTCTTAGCCCCGGAAAATGAACGCTCCTTGCTGCGCGGCAACGGAGGGGAACCGATGGTCTCGGTGGTGCTGATTCCGCAGCCGGGATCGAACCATATTGCTATTGCAGATGAGTTTTACCGCCGGGTGCAACAAATCAAAAAAGACCTTCCCCAGGGTCTAACTGTGAATATTTCCATGGACACCACCCTCAATATCCGCCACGCCATCACCGAAGTGGTGGAGACCATTCTGATTGCCTTTTGCCTGGTGCTTCTAGTAATCTTTGTCTTCCTGCGGCACTGGCGCACCACCCTCATTCCTATGGTGGCCATTCCGATTTCACTTATCGGGGCTTTCTTCATCATCTATCTGGCCGGATTTTCTATTAATATTCTGACTCTCCTGGCTATCGTGCTGTCCACCGGTATTGTCGTGGATGATGCCATCGTGGTGCTGGAAAATATATACAGAAAAATTGAACGGGGGATGAATCCCCTTAAGGCCGGACATGCCGGCTCCAAGGAGATTTATTTCGCCATTATTTCTACGACCATTACTTTAGCGGCGGTATTTCTGCCTATAATTTTCCTGCAGGGACTGACCGGTAGATTGTTCCGGGAATTCGGGATAGTTGTGGCCGGCTCGGTCTTGATTTCGGCTTTTGTTTCCCTGACCCTGACCCCTATGATGAGCGCCCGTATGTTGCGCCGGCAGGAGCACGAGACCAAGCTTTATTTAGCCAGCGAACGCTTTTTTACAGATTTAATAGCCAGATATAATCATTCCTTGCAGGCTTTCATTCAGCGCCGGCATTTAGCCCTGGCGATAATGGGGGGTTGTCTGGCGGTCATCTTCGGCCTGGGGTCTCTGATTCGCTCGGAGCTTGCCCCCATGGAGGATAAAAGCCGCCTCTCGGTCAACGCCAGCGCTCCGGAAGGGAACCTCTTTTGAAGCCATGAGTGAGTACATGGGGAGACTTATTTCCTTAGTTGACACCCTGCCAGAAAAAAATATCATAATATCTCTGACCGCTCCGGGGTTTGGCGGTGGCGCGGTGAATAACGGATTTGTACGCATCAATCTGGTTGCTCCCGAAAATCGGGAACGGAGTCAGCAGGAAATTGCCGACTGGCTCAACCGGGAAGTCCGCAAGCTTACCTTTGCCAAAGCTTACGTCACCCAGGAACAGACCATCGCCGCCTCCCGTGGCTCGGCTTTGCCGGTGCAATATGTGATTCAGGCTCCCACGCTGGAGCGCCTGAAGCAAGTCATACCGGTTTTCATGGAGAAAGCCCAGGCCAGCCCGGTGTTTCAGGTGGTGGACCTCAATCTGAAATTTAACAAGCCGGAACTTATGGTCAAAATCGACCGAGAGCGTGCCCGGGCTTTAGGCATAACCGTCAGGGACATCGCCGAAACTCTGCAGCTTTTTTTCAGCGGACAGCGCTACGGTTTTTTCATAATGAACGGAAAACAGTATGCGGTGATTGCCCAGGCCGACAGAGGCAACCGCAACGAACCCTTGAATCTTAGCTCTATTTATGTCAGAAACAACCGCGCAGAGCTGATTCAGCTGGATAATGTGGTCGAGCTTTCATATCGCAGCAATCCCCAGCAACTCTACCGTTTTAATCGTTACGTCTCAGCCACTGTGCTGGCCTCACCGGCCCAAGGTTACACCTTGGGCGACGGTATCGATGAAATGGATAAAATCGCTGACGGGGTGCTGGATGAATCCTTTTCCACCAGTCTGGCAGGGGTCTCCAAGGAGTACAGCGAGAGTTCCAACACCCTGGTGTTTGCCTTTTTACTGGCCCTGATTTTAGTTTATCTGATTTTAGCGGCGCAATTTGAAAGTTTCCGCTATCCCCTGGTCATTATGTTAACGGTTCCGCTGGCTTTAGCCGGGGCAATTCTGTCGCTGTGGATTTTCGGGCAGACCTTCAACATTTTCAGCCAGATTGGAATTATTGCCTTGGTCGGAATAGTGACCAAGAACGGTATCCTGATTGTGGAATTCGCCAACCAGCGCCGAGTCCAGGGCTTTGCGGTTAACGAAGCCGTTATCGACGCCGCGACTCAGAGGTTCCGCCCGATTTTGATGACCAGTCTGGCGACTGCCTTTGGAGCTCTGCCGATTGCGCTGGCTTTGGGAGCCGCCGCCAAAAGCCGTATCTCCCTGGGAATTGTTATCATCGGGGGCTTGCTTTTCTCGTTAGTTCTGACATTATATGTAATCCCGGCTTTGTACACTTATCTTTCCAGCCGACACCAAGTAAGTAAGGTTTTAGAAGATAAAGAAAAAGAGGAACAAGAGGTTGCCGCTCCCAGTGAAACGGCTTAGCCAGCTTTCTAAAATTATCCTTTTCACCTAGCTGGAATTACCGAACAAAATTTGTTTTTCTATTCCACACCATAATTTTATTAAATTAAGGGTGGGTGACGGGAATTGAACCCGCAACCCTCTGATCCACAGTCAGATGCTCTAACCAGGTTGAGCTACACCCACCGTTATTTAGTGACCAGTGATTAGTGGTCAGTGATTAGTTTCGTCAGAATTACTCTTCAGTTTCTTAATAAAGGAGTTCACAATCTTGCTTACTTCAATATACTTCTCCGATAAATCGCTATACTGCTTTTCAGAGATTAATTTCCTCTGCTTGGTTAAAAACAACCAATAATCTGTTTCCGGTATTGATTTTCTAGCTTGGTATAGATAACTTACAAACTCCTTTCCTTTTCGGCTTCCGAAACCCTCCGCAATATTAGCCGGAATCGAGGTAGCAGAACGGATAATTTGTTTAGCTATTATCTCTGTGCTGATAGTTTTAGGAAATTTTTCAGCTAAATCTATCACCGAATTAGCCAAAAAATTAGCCTTTTGCCAAACTATCAATTCTTTATAATCTTTAATAAGTCCCATTTTTTTTATTTTATTTTACTAACCACTATCCACCAACCACTAACCACTGTTTTTAATTACCCCCGACCCGACTCGAACGGGTGACCCTCTGCTTAGAAGGCAGATGCTCTATCCACCTGAGCTACGGGGGCAATGACAGACATTGTGGTTAATTGGATTAATCGAAATCTATACGCAGAAGCAGGCAGTTTTTGCTTTTCAAAGAGCCGCTTATTTCCCCCGCTTAGAATATAATTTTTTCCTATTCAAAGGCAAGCAGATTTTATCTTTTAAAACGGGGCCAAAGTAAATCTGATTGACTTTTCTTATCTAAACCGTAAATTTTAGTTCAGCTTAAAAAATATGAAACTTCATAACAAAATCTTTATCGGCTTAATTCTAGGGGCTGTATTTGGGATAACCTCTCATCTTTTATTTTACCCGGACCCAGCTTTGGAGTGGGTAGTTTCTAATTTTGCTTATCCGGTGGGACAAATCTTCTTCAGATTAATCTTTATGGTGGTTTTACCGCTAATATTTTCAGCTTTAGTTTTGGGAGTCGCGGAATTAGGGGATTTGAAAAGTTTGGGACGAGTTGGAACCAGAACTTTAGTTTACACGGCTGTGGTCAGCACCATTTCGGTTTTGATTGGTATTACTCTGGTGAATTTGGTTAAACCGGGAGAGACCATTAAACCGGAGACCAGAGAAAGGTTGATTTCCTCGATTAGCAGTCCCTCGATGGAAAAAGAGAAAGCCCAGGTGATTCAGAAAGCCAAAGAAGCCCAGTCCGTGCCGGAGACCATTGTCAATTTATTTCCCCGGAATCCTTTAGGTGCGGCGGTCAACGCTTTTCAGGGGGAAATTCTGGCGTTTATGGTGTTTGCGGTGCTGTTCGGGATTGCTCTGGCATTGATAAAGTCGCCCAGGACCAAAACGCTGATAGGGTTCTTGGAAGGGGTTTATGATGTAGTGATGAAATTGATTGATATGGCTATGAAACTAGCTCCCTATGGAGTTTTTGCTCTGATATTCACGGCTACAGCCAGATTCGGCCTGGAGATTATCCAGACTCTGTCTTTGTATGTTCTGGTGGTGATTGGCGGCTTGGCGATTCATCAGTTTGTGGTGTATTCGATTTTAGTGAAGTCGCTGGCGAAAATTTCACCCAAACTTTTCTTTTCCCGGATTGAAGAGGTGATGATTACCGCTTTTTCCACCAGCTCTTCCAATGCCACTTTGCCGACCACTATGCGGGTTTCTGAAGAAAAATTAGGAATTCCCCGCAAAGTGGGTGGCTTTGTGCTGACTCTGGGTTCTTCCTTGAATCAGAACGGGACCGCTCTGTTTGAAGGGGTGACGGTGCTTTTTATTGCTCAATTATTCGGGGTGCATTTGAGCTTAGGGGCGCAGGTGACCGTGGTGTTGATGTCGATTTTGGCCGGGATTGGGACGGCCGGTGTGCCGGGTGCCTCGCTTCCGTTGATTGTGATTGTTCTGCAGACCGTGGAGGTGCCGGCAGAAGGGATTGCGGTGATTTTGGGGGTGGACCGGATTTTGGATATGTGCCGGACCGTGGTAAATGTGACCGGGGATATTACCGCGGCGGCGTATATTGCCAGGAAAGAGAAGTGCTTGGAAGTGCCCACCAAAGTGTAGTTTTAGGGCTTGACTTTTACATATTATTGTGTTATCTTATTAGCAGGAGGGATGTATGATGTGGCTACACAAGCTTAGACCTTTTTTAGTTGTCTTAATTCTAACAATCCTGCCTGTCCTATTTAGTTGTAACGTTCTGAATTCTCCGCAAGAAGAGTTACTTCCTATTGAAGGCACCATCTTTTTCTCCGTGCAGGAAGGATATACCAGTTATTATTCTGTTGAGACTCCCAGAATAAGATTAACCATGATTACTGAAAAACAATATCCTAACTATAATTACGAAATTAGACATAAGGTTACTATTTTCGGAAATATAATTTCAGTAAAATTAAACGGAATATATAAACCTCCAATTCTCTTACATGCTTTCGGTCCTGCTACTGCTAGCTCATTTTTAGAACTTTCTGAAGGAGAATATTCCCTTCATTTTTCAGATGGAAGTTTCGTTGACCAGTATAGACTCACCGTCACCGGTTCTTCAATAAAAGTAACCAAGATATTGGCACGATTCACAATACCAACGCTCGAACTGTATTTGCGTTATCCTGCTAACTCTATGGCTTACTTATGCGGGACAAATGGTCCATTTTCGTGGATTCATCAGGATTTCTTAGACACTTTATTGAGTAAAATTCACCTGACAGAATTTCAATTTCCTGATTCGGGGATATGGCCGTATCCGTCTTTAGGTGTGGGATCTCACTATTATACTCCCACTAAATTTTTCTACTATGAGACCGAAGAAGATTTTGATAAAGCCGGCGAGATTCTCAAAACTTATATTCAAACCGATTTAAAAGGTTATGAGTATGAAACTTTTGCGATTTCCTTAATTGGTTGGAACAATAAGGTCTTCAAGTCTTGGTAATTTCAAGATTAATCTCCCTCTTTTACCTAAAAAAGTAGCCGTGCAACTGG
>Ga0326597_10005397_pt1 | contig 17766 bp, 21 predicted proteins | sample RVTome_12_FD_203789 | JGI IMG/M metagenome (GOLD analysis project Ga0326597, IMG submission 203789) | Soil microbial communities from uranium-contaminated site in the Upper Colorado River Basin, Wyoming, United States - RVT100D185 | ecosystem: Environmental > Terrestrial > Soil > Contaminated >... | reverse complement strand
CCGACTGCAGCGCGGCCGCGGCCGCCGGCGTCCGGTCGTAGACGACGATCCGGTGGCCGCCGCCCAGCAGCCGCCGTGCCATGTTGTTGCCCATGCGGCCGAGGCCGATAAGACCTAGCTCCATTGGTCGCCCTCCTCAAGGCTTCTTAGAGTCGCGCGTGAGTCGAAGCTCGTGCCGGCCTGGCCCTACGACACGGACCGCGGCGCCGCCGTCAGCTTCTTCTCGATCTGGCCCAGCAGCTGCGCGAAGTCGTTGCCGAAGGAGGTCAGCCCCTCAGCGAGGAGCTCGCGGCCCAGCACATCGAGGTCGACGCCGGCCGCCGCCGCCTGGCGCCGGACCTCTGCCGCGTCGGCGATACCGGCTTCGATGCTGAGCTCGGGCCGGCCGTGGTCGAGGAAGGCGAGCAGCGTCGCCTCCGGCATCGTGTTCACCGTGTCCGCCGCCACGAGGTCGTCGACGTAAAGCGTATCGGAGTAAGCGGCGTTCTTCGTCCCGGTAGAGGCCCAGAGGGGCCGCTGCAGCTGCGCTCCCGCCGCCGCCAGCGCCTGCCAGCGGGGGCCGGCGAAGATCTCCTGGAACCGCTGATAGGCAAGCCGCGCGTTGGCGACCGCGACCCGGCCGCGCAGCGGCGACCCATCCGGCAGGAGCGCGTCCGCCTTCGTGTCGACGCGCGAGACGAAGAAGGAGGCGACGCTCGCCACACGCTCGATGCTCAGTCCGCGTTGCCGCCGCTGCTCCAGGCCGTCGATGTAAGCGAGGGCGACTTTCTCGTAGACCTCGATGGCGAAGAGGAGAGTGATGTTGACGTTGATCCCCTCCGCGATCAGGGTCGGCAGCGCCTCGATGCCGGCGGCCGTGCCCGGGACCTTGATCATGACGTTTGGCCGGTCGAGGAGGCCGAACACACGCCTTGCCTCCGCCACCATCGCCGCCGCCGAGCCCTCTTGAGCCTCGAAGGAGATGAAGCCGTCGCGACCCGCGGCGCTTTCGTAGACCTCGCGCAGCGCGTCGGCCGCCGCCCGCAGGTCCGCGGACGCGAGCGCCAGGAAGGCCTCGTAGGGATCGGTGACGCCCTCGCCGCGGAGGGCGCCGAGCGCCGTGTCGTAGTCGTTGGCGCTGGTGATCGCCTTGAGGAAGATCGTCGGGTTCGAGGTCACGCCCCGGATCCAGCCCGACTCCACCATCCTCGCTAGCTCGCCGGACTCGAGCAGGCCCCTGCTGACGTAGTCGAGCCAGGCGCTCTGGCCGAGCGCGTGCAGGCGTTGCAAGTTGTTGGCGGCGTTTTCAGGAGCCACGCGGACCACCTCCAGTGCGGATCTCGTTCAAGACTGACTCGGCCCGAGCGGCGACGTTCGCGGCCGTGATGCCGAGCTCTTCGAGGAGGACGGCGCCGGGCGCGGAGGCGCCGAAGCGGTCGACCCCGACGCTGGCGCCGGCGTCGCCGACGTAGCGGCTCCAGCCGAAGGTCGCCGCCGCTTCGACGGAGACGCGCGCTCGGACGGCGGCGGGCAGGACGCTCTCCTTATAGGCCGCGTCTTGCTCCTCGAAGAGCTCCCAGGACGGCAGGCTCACGACTCGCGCCCCGATTCCCTTAGCAGTGAGGAGGGCGTGAGCCGCTAGCGCGACCGAGACCTCTGAGCCGGTGGCGATGAGGATAACCTGGGGCGCGGCCGCGTCGGCGAGGACGTAGGCGCCGCGGGCAACGCCCTGGGAAACGAGGGCGACGTCATCGAGGACCGGCAGGCCCTGGCGTGTCAGGATCAGCGCCGACGGCCCCTTTCGCGTCAAGGCCTGGCGCCAGCAGGCGACCGTCTCGTTGGCGTCGGCAGGACGCAGGACGGTGAGGCCGGGGATCGCCCGCAACGAGGCGAGGTGCTCGATCGGCTGGTGCGTCGGCCCGTCCTCGCCGAGGCCGATGCTGTCGTGTGTGAACACGAAGATGCTGTGGGCCTGCATCAGGGCGGCGAGACGGAGGGCGGGCCGCAGGTAGTCCGAGAAGACGAGAAAGGTCGCGCCGTAGGGTACGACGCCGCCGTGGAGGGCGAGGCCGTTGACCGCCGCCGCCATCGCGTGCTCGCGGACGCCGAAGTGCAGGTTGTGGCCGCCCCACTCGTCTCTGGCGAAGTCGGCCTCGTCCTTGAGCGTCGTCTCCGTCGACGGCGCCAGGTCGGCGGCGCCGCCCATCAGGGTCGGGATGCCCTGGACGGCGGCGTTGAGCACCTTGCCGGAGGCGATGCGGGTCGCGACGGCGCCGCCCTCGCTCGCGAAAACCGGTAGCGCCGCGTCCCAGCCCTCCGGCAGCTCGCCGTCCATGACGGTCTGCCAGAGGCGCGCCTCCGCCGGAAAGGCGCGCGCGTAGGCGCCGAAGCGCTCCTCCCAGTCGGCTTCGAGGGCCTTGCCCCGGTCGAGAGCCTTGCGAAACTCGGCCAGCACGTCAGGCGGGACGAGGAACGAGGCGTCCTCCGGCCAGCCCAGCGCTTGCTTCGTCAGGCGGACCTCATCGACGCCGAGAGCGGCGCCGTGGGCCGCGGCGGTGCCGGCCTTGTTGGGGCTGCCGAAGGCGATCACGGTCTTGGCGACGATCAGCGAAGGGCGCGTCGTCTCGGCCTCGGCGAGCGCCAGCGCCCGCTGCACGGACTCGCAATCGTTGCCGTCCGCCTGCTGAACCTGCCAGCCGTAAGCCTCGAAGCGCTTGCCCACGTCCTCGATAAAGGCGAGGTCGGTGCTGCCCTCGATCGAGATATCGTTGTCGTCGTAGAGGTAGACAAGCTTGCCAAGGCCGAGCGTGCCGGCGAGCGAGGCCGCCTCGGAGGTGACGCCCTCCATCAGGTCGCCGTCGCTGACGATGGCGTAGACGCGGTGGTCGACGATCGTGTGGCCGGGGCGGTTGAAGTGACCGGCGAGGAAGCGCTCGGCGATCGCCATGCCGATGCCCGTCGCGAAGCCCTGGCCCAGCGGCCCCGTCGTCGCCTCGACGCCGGGAGTGTGGCCGTGCTCCGGGTGACCGGGCGTGCGGCTGCCCCACTGCCGGAACGACTTGAGGTCGTCGAGGCTGAGGTCGTAGCCGCTGAGGTGGAGGAGGCTGTAGAGGAGCATCGAAGCATGGCCGGCCGAAAGTAAGAAGCGGTCGCGGTCCGGCCACTCTGGATTGGCCGGGTTATGGCGCAGGAAACGCGTCCAGAGCGCGTAAGCCATCGGCGCTGCGCCCATCGGCGCGCCCGGGTGGCCATTGCCAGCCTTCTGGACGGCGTCCATGGCCAGCGTCCTTATCGTATTGATGCAGAGCCTATCGAGGTCGGTGGTCATGCTGGTTCCCTATCTAGCGTTGCGCCCTCATAGATTACCTCGACGAGCGGGCCGTCGCGGAAGGGCTGCGGCGTTTCCTTGCCGGCGAAGGCGTAGGCGGCGGCAGGGATGCTGACGTCGCCGAGGAAGAGGCGGCCGACGTAGGCGCCGGCGCCGGCCAAGAAGAAGCCGCCTTTCGGCAGCGCCAGCGTCAATGTAGCGGTGGCGCGCACTGCCTCACCCGGGGCCTCGCCGCCGTCGGCGTCGAGGCCGGAGGGCACGTCGAGGCTGATCACGGGCGCGCCCGCCCGGTTGATCGCCGTGATCGCGGCGAGCGCCGCGCCGGTGGCCGCCCCGCGGAGGCCGTAGCCGATGACGGCATCGATCAAAACGTCCTTGCGGCCGAGCAAGGCGTCGTTGCGATTGAGCGCTTGCCCGTCGAGAGCCTTCGGGCTCAGGCCGAGGCGCTGGAGGATGGCGAGCTGCTCCGCCGCCACGCCCGCGAACTCGGACGCGTCGGCCGCGAGCAGGACCTCGACCTCGGCGCCCCAGAGCAGGAGGCGGCGCGCCGCCACAAGGCCGCCGCCGCCGTTGTTGCCCCTGCCGGCGACGACGCCGACGCGGCGGCCGGCGCAGCTGCCGCCGAGGGAGCGGCGCGTGAGATCGGCGAGCCCGGCGCCGGCGTTCTCCATCATCCGGACGAGGCTAATGCCGTAGTCCTCGATCGCGGCGCGGTCGACCTCGACCATCTCGGCCCGCGTGACGGTCGGCAGCCGCGACGCGGCGAGCGAAGGCAGGCCGAGGTCCTCCGCCAGCCCCGCTCTTGGGAGCGACGCGTTGTCGTTCCTGGCCAACCGTTCGCCTCCGTCGCTTTCTTGATCGGGCCGGCGCCTCGCCCTCCGGCCCTATTGCCCACTCTTCGCGAGTCCGCGGCGCCGCGCCCTGATCGGCGGCACGTCAATGCACCGTACGCTGCGGCGGCAGCGATTGTCACGCCGCTAGGGCTGCTCGCCGCCTGCGCCGCCTTCGATCGAGTCCTTGAGCTGGCTCAGGTGGGCCCGCATGAACCGCGCCAGGACCCGCTTCACGTGAGCGACGCCGAGGAGCCAGCCGAGGACGGAGCCTTTGAGGCCGAAGGTGCTCTCGTAGCGCAGCCGCGTGCCGCCGCTCTCCTCGACCAGGCTGATCCGGTCCTGCAGAAGAGCGAGTGGGCCCTCGAGGCCGAGAAAGCGCAGCTCCTCGGGCTCGCTCAGCGTCACGCGCTCGACGGTCCGGTGGGTCTTCTCGCCGCCGAGAAGGCCGCGGACCGTGGTGCGAAACTCGACGACAAAGACGCCGGACGCCTCGCGCCCGAGGACGGTCGATCCCTCCGTCGCGCCCTCGGCCGTGAACGAGGTCAGCCGCGCGTAGACCAGGGGTTGCGGCGCGTCGATCTGGACCTCGGCCGGCTCCATCCTGATCGGGACGATCCACAGGCTCACGGCCGCCCTCGATTCGTTGCCGGGCCTCGCGGCTGCGGCCCTGCTACTGGCTCGCCAGGCTGAGGCCCAACGCCTGCCGGACGAACTCGTCCATCTGTCCGGCCGTCGCGAGGCCGGCGTGGATCTTCGTGATCACGCCGTCGGGGTCGATGAAGATGCTCGTCGGCATCGCCCGGACCCGGTAGCGGTCGATTACCTGCCGGCTCGGGTCGAGCCCGATCGCCGTGAACCTTAGACCGAGGTCGTCGACGAACTGGTTTGCCGGCTTGAAAGGCTCGCCGTTGTTCAGCGCCAAGACGACGAGCCCGTCCGCTGCGTGATCGTCCAGAAGCGCCTGGATGTCGGGCATTTCTACTCTACAAGGACCGCACCAGCTCGCCCAGAAGTTGAGGAATACGGCGCGGCCGCGGAAGTCGGAGAGCCGGACGCGCTCGCCCGTGAGGGTTGAGACCTCGAAGTCGGGCGCCAGCTTTCCCTCGCCCACGCCGACCGCCAAGCCAACCGCGTCAGGCGTCTGGATCGACGCGTCCGCCGCCCGGATCTCGAGGACGACGGTCTGGCCGGCGTCGTCGGTCAGCGCGACGTCCTCGTTCGGGCTTCGAAAGAGCACGCCGGCCTGCCAGAGCGCGAGCGAGGAGATGCCGACGATGGCCGCCGTCCCGACCGCCCGGACGAGCCGGTTTTCGAGCGAGATAGCGGCGAAGAGCTTTCGTCCCTTAAACACTGGCGACGCTCCTTTGCATCTGGAGGAAGGGGATCCGCACGACGCCGGCGAGGTTCAGGCCGAGGACGATGAGGAGCGCGCCGGCGACGCGGTTGAAGACGCCGTCGCTGAGGAAGGTGCCGATGAGGCCGACAGAGGCGCCGAGGGCGACGAAGATGATGCCGAAGCCGAGGACAAAGGCGAGGGAGTGAGCGAAGGGCGCCCGGGTCGAATGGAGCTCGCCGGCCTCGTTCACCGAGGAACCCGTGATGTACATGATGTAGACGGGCACCATGGGCATGACGCAGGGCGAGGCGACGGAGACGACGCCGGCGACCAGCGCCACGACGATGCCGGTGAGGCCAAGGCTGGTGCTGCCGCTGACCTGATCGACCTCGACGAAGGTGAAGACGCCGTTCAGGTTGATCAGCGAGTCCGTGAAGATCAGCAGGCCGATGACGATGATTAGGCCGCCGCTGACGAACGATATCCCTTCCAGGTAAGGATTCAGCAGCCGGAAGAAGCGGCGGGAGGCGCCGAAGAATAGCCCCATCGCCAGGAAGGGTATCGAGAAGCCGGCCGTGTAAGCCGACAGGAGGATCGTCGCCTCGAGGACGCCGCTCTGGGTCGAGGCGAGGCCGAGGATCGCGCCGAGCACCGGCCCAACGCAGGGCGTCCAGCCGAGCGCAAAGGCGGAGCCAACCGTGAACGAGCGAGCGTATCCCTGCCTGCCGGCGGCTATCGTCGCCATGATCGCCACCTCGATCCTGCCCCGCCGCCCTCGCCCTCAGCCTCAGCGGCGATGCGCTTCATATACCCCATAGGGAGTATGACCAGCGCCGGCCCAGTCGCAGTGTCGCTCTGTGATCAGCCTCACAGGCGGGGGCATTTCCTCATGAGCCGACGGTATCACTCGCTGTGTAGACGTTTCGCGCCTTCTCGGCGACCCTGGGACGGCCTTCGCGTCCGGCCAAACCGGGGCATCGATGCAGCTCAGATAGGCGCCGCCTCCGCTCTCGAGCGGATCGTGCTGTCGAGGTCTTCGATCGCCGGGTTGCCGAGCGAGACGACCTGGTCGTCGAGCAGGTAGGTGGGCACGGCGAAGACCGCTTCCGGCAGGCCGTCGTCGTCCTCGCCGATGTCGACGACGGTCACGAGGAGTGCGGGAAAGCGCTCCCTGATCGCCGCCGCCGTCTCGCGCGCGAAGGTGCAGCTCTCGCAGCCGGCCTCGACGAACACTTTGAGCTCCACAAGCGAAGGTTAAAGCCGGCAGGTTTCGGCGGCAGTGACCCGCGTCACTATTCGAGACCGCGACGTAGGGCGGCCTTCGAGCGACGCTCTCCCAGGACAGGGCGTTCGCGAGGAGGGCGGTGCAGTGCCCCCGCAGAGGCCGCGGCCCGGCGACGCGGCGGCGCTAGCTGCTCGTAGGCTCGCAGGCGCCGGCGTCTGGCTCACACTCCTCGCTCCGGTGCAGCGTCAGCACTGGGCCTACGCTACCGCGAGCGGCTACGTTGTCAGCGCCGCGGCGGTGGCGCTCCTCGCGCCCCACGTTAGGCACCGAGGCTGGGGTCGATCGGTCGTCTGAGCACGCCGCTGCTCGGCAAAGGGGGCACACAGATCGACACGCCCAGGAGCGGATCGTCGAGCGCGTGCCAGCGCCTTAGAGCGCGGCCTTCGCGGGGTCAGCCGCGGCGCCTGGTCGCTAGACCCACTCCGCCAGGCCCATGGCGCAGCCGTTGCCGGCCTCCGTCCTGTAGCAGGGGACGTAGTCGACGATCTTCGGCTCGAGGCCTGTGCCGGACATGGCGCCGGCCAGGGCGATCCAGTTCTTGATCTCGGATGTGCCGGCCCGGAAGCGGACGTCAGGGTAGTCCGTCAGCTTGGCGACGTCATCGCTCTGCAGGCCTTCGAGGATCCGCATGTCGAGGTCCTCTTCGATCACCGTGTGGCTGAGGCCGCCGGAGGCGAGGACCGCGACCGTCTTGTCCTCGTCCCAGGCCTCAACCGCCTGCCGTAAGGCTTTGCCGAACTTGTAGCAGCGCATCGCCGTGGGGGCATTCGGCGGATAGTAGGTGTTGACCATGATCGGCACGTTGACGATCGCCTTGTTGTTCATCGTGCGCCGGTAGAAGTAGTAGAAGGCGTGGCCGATGGTGCCGCCGCGCCGGCCTTCCGGCAGCTTGTTCGTGCGCGAAACGTCGAACTCGTTCGCGGTCATGTACCCGATCAGGTGCTCGCCGAGGGCGGCGTCGGTCGGCTGGCTGATCCGTGACTTGGGCGCGTTGTCGATCGTGGCGTCACGGGCGTTGCCCTCGGAGGGCGCGTCGTCGACGCTGGAGCCGTTGAATATCGCCCAGGCCGGCATGTGATCGTCGAGAAAGGCCTCGTGCTGATCGTCGCCAAGGATGATGCAAACGTCCGGCTTCACCTGCCCCAGCGTCTCGCCGAGGTGGGCAATCGCCTTTTGGCAGGCATCGAAGCGGGATTGGAACTTCTCGTCCGTGCACTCCTGATCGAAGTGATTCTCCGCCCGCAGCTCGGCCAGCTCTTCGAAGGAGTAAGTCTTGCCGTTGTACCAATGCTGGGGCTGCGTCCGCGCCCGGTCGCCGTAGGCCCGCCACTGCTCAGGCGGCATCGCCAGCTGAGGTCCATGAGAAGAAGCCATTCCGAGAACTAACCTTGCCAAGGTTCACACTCCTCCGTGATTGCATAGGCTTAAGTCGAGATTTGGCCCCAGCATACTCTCCAGATGCTCGCCTGCGAAGATCGCGGCGGCGAACGCCGGGGTGGGGCGCCTTCAGAGGCGATCCGGCCGGCGGCGGCGGCTTAGTGGAAGCGGATCCGGGGGTCCAAATAGGCGTAGCTGAGGTCGACGAGGAGGATCGAAAACATGAGCAGAACGGCGAAGAACAGGATCAGGCCCTGGATCACGGAGTAGTCGAGGCCCGACGGCCTCGACGAGATAGCGGCCCATGCCCGGTATGAGGAAGATGTGCTCGAAGATCACCGTCCCGGCGACGATGTTAGGCAGGCCGACGCCGATCACCGTGACGATCGGGATCAGGGCGTTACGTAGCGCGTGCTTTAAAGGATGGTGTTCTGCCCGAGGCCCTTGGCCTGGGCGGTGCGAATGTAATCCATCCGCAGCACCTCCAGCATCTGGGTGCGGACGAGGCGGATGAGGCCGCCGCTCGGCGTCAGGCCGATGATCAACGCCGGCAGCAGCATGATCTTGAGATGGGCCACGGGGTTGTCGGCCAGGTACTCGAAGTTGATCGGCGGCACCCAGCCGAACCAGCGAAAGCCGAAGGTGATGACAAGCACGGCGATCCAGAAGGAAGGCACCGCGTTCAGGAGGATGGCGGCGCTGCGGAGGCCGTAGTCCGGCAGCTTGTCCTGCTTCAAGGCGGCCCAGACGCCCAGCGGCACGGAGATCGCGATCGCCGATATCTGGGCCCAGAGGCCGAGCTCGAAGCTCACCGGCACGCGGCGCTTCACTTCGTCCAGCACGGGGCGGCCGCTGTGCAGTGACTTGCCGAGATTGCCCTGGAGGATGCCCTTCTCCTCGCCGACGAACCAGGAGAGGCCCAACCATTCGTGCGCCGGGATGCTGGAGCTGAGCCCGAGCTCTTTTTCAAGACGCGCTCGCACCACCTCATCGTTCTCAGAGTACTCGCCGATGATCACGTCGACCACGTCGCCGGGAAGGGCGACGCGGAGGCCGACGAAGGTGAGCAGCGTAACGCCGATCAGCGTCGGTATCGTGAGGATCAGCCGTTGAGCGATGTACGCCTGCACTACCGGCTACCCCTGAGGCGCGGATCGAGCGTGTCGCGAAGGGCGTCGCCGAACAGGTTATAGGAGAAGACCAGCAGGCCGATTGCCACGCCCGGGTAGATAGCCAGTCCGGGCTGGACGCGCATGAACTCCCGACCTTCAATGCTTAGCATGTTTCCCCAGGATGGGAAGGGTGGTGGCAAGCCGTATCCGAGGAAGCTCAGGCTCGCCTCGATCAGGACGACGCGTCCGAGTCTCAGTGTCGAGCCGAGGATCACCAGCGCAAATACGTTCGGTAGCACATAGCGGGTCATGATGCGGCTGTCGCCGGCACCAATCGATCGCGCCGCCTCAACGAAGGGACTTGCCATAACGGATATCGCCTGGCCGCGAATGATCCGCGAGCCGGGCGGCCCGCCGATGACGCCGATCACGACGATCATCGGCCAGAGGCCGGTGCCGAAGATGCCGAGGATCACGGAGTCGGACGACATGGAGAACTGGAACTACGCCCACCCGGCGAGCCTCGGCATGACGGCCCAGGAGTATCCCTACAACTTCCAGCTCGGAGCGGGGCACAACCACTTCGACGACCGGATCCCGGGGCTAACGATCAGTGACACGGGGCCGTCCGAAGAGAACCAGCGAGCGCGCCTCCATCGTTGGCTGGAGTTCATGGAGGCCGGCAGCTGGGCCGACATTCCACTGCCGAGCAAGAAGAACGCTGCGAGCAGCAAGAACGGTGCGAGCAAGCGGAACGGGGCGGCAAAAAGAACGGAAACGGCGCCAAGTAGCTGACCGGAGGTGGGTGGATGGCAGAGCAAAGCGGGTCGCAGTCTGAGGCTCGGCCGTCCAGGCCGCCGACGGCCGGCGGCATGTTCGTACGGGACATGGCGGAGGGGACCAAGCTCAAGCTGAGCAATGGCGCCATCGTGGAGATCATCACAAACGCCAACGATGGTGGCTGGGTGTTTTCCCGCTACCTGGAGCATCCCGAGGAGCCGGAGATGGTAGGGACGGAAGACTGGGTCTTCTTCGGCGACGTAAAGGAAGAATTGGGCTAGTCAGCCTGCGAGCCAAGCCGGCCGAACCTGAGGAGGAGATGTCCAGTGGTTACTAAGATGAACGACGCAACGATGGAGCGGCTGCTTTTGGCGCGCGAGATCGAGCGCTTTCTCTATGACGAGGCAGCGCTGCTGGATGAGCGTCGGTTTAGCGATTGGGCTGGGCTGCTCGCCGACGATATTCACTATCACATGCCGATTCGGCGCAACGTGAAGTTCGGGGAGTGGCACCGGGAGAACACCGACTCAGCCTCAGAGATCTCCTGGTTCGACGAGGGCAAGCGAATCCTCGAGGGCCGCGTCCGCCAGCTGGAAACCGGCGTCCATTGGCCGGAAGAGCCCTTCTCGCGCATCCGTCACCTGATCACCAACGTTCGCGTGCTGGAAGTGCGCGACGACGAGGTTGAGGTGAACAGCAATTTCTACATCCATCTGAACCACCTGCGCGACGAAGAGGTGCGGTTCATAGGGACGCGCTACGATGTCCTGCGTCGCGATAGCGCCACCGGCTGGAAGATAGCCAAGCGAAAGATCCTCCTCGACCAGAACATCCTGCTCGCGAAGGTAATCTCGACCTTCTTCTAGCGGCTCTTGCGGCCGCGATGAAGCGACTCGTAGATTCGCTGAAGGGCTGGCGCGATCGATGACCTCGGCAGCTGGCTAGAAAGTAGTGGATAGGCCATGGCGTGGAGTGCACAGTGGCGAACGCAGGGCGAGCAAATCGACGCGGTCTTCGTCCTCGACGATAAAGGTACGGTCCGTGAGGCCTTCCCGGCCACTCAGCCCTTGCTTTCGCGTCTCTTGACCCAGATGGGGAACCTCGAGACCTGGAAGGGTGAGGCGTCCGTGGCCGGCGACAACCATGACCCGGAGGCCTGGGGGCAGCTGGTCTTGGCCCGGGCGGGTAGCGGCGAGGTCATGGAAGTCGAGCCCGAGCTCTTCTGGCACGGCATTTATTTGTGGTTCCGCTCCCATGGCGTCGATTACGACACGCCGGGTCTGGACGGTAGCTCTCTGGTGCGCGACGTGGTGCGGCCGCCGAGAAGCTCCCTAATGGATGACTGAAGCCCATCGTCCCGATCGACGCCACTACCCCTTCGTAAGGCGCCGGAGCCCGATCGGCAAGCCGGCCAGTTCAGGAAGCTCACGTCGGTCGGGATCGTAATCTAGCCCAAGCGTCGAATAAGCAACCGGTGAAGCGCGGTTCCGGCTGCACCATCAGCGAGGCATGGGCGATCTGCACCGGGAGCTACTGACGGCGTGGGCTGAATCCCTGACGAGGTCCCTGGCGCCAGGCCTCTTGGCCGAAACGACTCCCCGTAATCAACCGACCCCTGCCTCGACCGAGGCGACGATTTCGCGGATCGGTCGTCTCCCCTTAGACGAACGCTCCCTAGCGACCTGATAGCTCCTGGTAGGTATCGGCTCGACTGTCACGGGGTGAGGTCAAGCCCTGCCGTCCGGAAGCTTGCTGGAGCCTGAGGCGCGGCGTCCGAGGCGCTTCGTGGAGCAATGACGAGCGGACGCGGACTCAGGTTCTGCGCCTGGTAGTCTGACCGAGTCGCTGATAGCCTGTACTGAATCAAGGGAGGTTCGATGTTTCGCCTGCTTATGGGTACCCTGGTGTCTCTAGCGCTGCTCTCAGCAGCTTGTGGCGGCGACGGAGCTGATTCACCGGCCAGCGCCCCAGCGGAAAACGGCGGCGGTACGGGCAGCTCGGGCGGTGGGCCTAGGACAGCCGGCGGCTCAGGGATGGGGACGATCACGGTCGGCGATACGACCTGGATCATCGTACCGAGCAGCCAGTGTCTGTTTGCTGCCGTTCCAGGATCGCCGGTGACGGTCGTTACGGTCGCCGGTCACGCCGAGAGCGACGAGTCCATAACGATCGTCATCGGCTTTGATCCCCGTGATATCGGACTCGCTATCGCCGTGCAAGGTGCCGGCGGCGATCCGAGCTGGTTCGCAAATAACGAAACCTTCCCAACTGTTCAGGTCGGAGCGAGCTCGATCAGAGGCGAGGGGATGTTCTCGAGCGTCAGCGGCGGCCCAGGCGCGGCCGCCGGCTCCTTCGACGTTCGCTGCTAGCGATGGCTGAGTAGCCGGGCAAGCGGTGGCGGCGACGGCACCCGCCCGGCTCGCTCTTGAGGCGGAGCAGGGGCGGTTCAGACGACGTGACGGATGTGGACGCGGACGCCGCGGTTCGGTGCCTCGCGCCGGATGCTTGAGACGCTCTTCGAGAGTCAGTCGCTGCGGCGGCATCGCTCTAAGCTAGCCGTCATCTCCAACGGGCCAGGAGGTATAGGGGAGCCACCTTGCCGCCCCGTGGCGGGATCTCTTTCGAGTGGCGGCAGGTGGCTTCGAGAGGCAGTGTGCTGCTATCGACCAAGGGGCGGTATCGGGGATTCCCCTACGCCAAGAGGGCCACCGCGCCGTCACCTTGTACCGCCCGACGACGAATGCCACTGTGAAGACTGCGGTGGCCCTGGAATTATCGGTAACAGCGGCCGGTCAGCAGCATCCGAAGCCGGGCCGAGGACTCAGTGAAGCAGAGACCTTTCCCGCAGGGAGTGATCGTCGCGGCAGTTTGATAGCGCTGACGCCGCCGGCTTTGCCACTAGGCTCGCGGATTCGACGGGCCCCTGCCTCCGGCGTATTCACCGAATACGTGCCGCTTCTCTACCTACGCTGCGACACCGAGTGAGATCCTGGCGCCAGGCAACTGACTGGACGACGTGGCAAGACGCTCCGGCTCGCGGAGCTCGCGGATCGGGCTACATCGTGCTGCCGACCACTTCGCGCAGATGGGCCCAGACACCGCCGTCGCCGCCGCCGCGCCCCTCTATCTGATCGAGACGTGATTGGATGTGGGGTGGCGGTCCGCCCGTGCCTACCGCCAGGGCGAGCTCCGCTGGTATGGAAGGGTAATCTGGGCCGCCGGCGCACATCGCCAGGTAGTTGAGCCTCGCCTGGTGCTCGAGCTGGGCCATGCTCATCACGCACTGCTCGACTGAGCGAGTTGAGACAGTAACGGCGCCGTGCCCAAGGAGCAGAACGATCGAGCCCTCACCGAGGAGCCGGGCCACCTGCTCGCCCTCCTCGTGGGTGGAGATGATTTTCGTCTGTCGTAGAAGGGGCAGGGGCTTTGCTACGAGGTTAGCGCCCTCCTGGGCCATCGGCCGCAGGGGTTTGTCGAAAAGGGTCATAAGGACCGTGTAGTCCGGATGGACGTGCGTGACGGAAACGACGTCGGGTCGTGCCGCGTATATGCAGGAATGGATCTTTATCTCGTTGCACTGCCAGCAGTTGGGCGGGCCGTCGACGAAGTTACCATCGAGGTCGCAGACCACCATATCCTCAGGGCGCATTCGAGAGATTACGTCGACGCGGTAGCCACGCCCTTTGACGACAAAGAGTCCCGGATCGCCCGGGACGCGCATACTCGTATGCCCGAGCGAGGTTCGAATTCCCGTCGCGAGTCCAAGCTCCGTGAGGACGCGGTTGCCTATGGCTGCCTCCATCTTGGCCGCTTCGAGTGATGTCCGATCCGCCATGATTTCCTCCCGCTTTGAATGATCGCCTTACGCGCGCCGAACGCCACGCTGGCGCGCCGCACGCGCTCGCTTGTCATGCTGTCGCAATTCTGTGGCGGGCCTCCGCGACCGCCTGTGGCCTCTCTCGGCTCTGACTGGCTAGCTCAGGTGGAAGAAGCGCATCGCGTTGAGGCAGGTCATCTGCCGCGCCTCGGCCGCCGGCACGTCCTTGAAGTTCTGCTCGATGACACTCAGCGAGTTGGGATACTCGGACTCCTGGTGAGGGAAGTCCGAGCCCCAGATCAGGTTGTCGACGCCGAGCCAGTGACGCAGCTCCACGCCCGCCGGGTCGCGCTGGAAGCCCCAGAGGACGTGGCGCCGGATGTAGTCGCTCGGGTGGCCGTTCGCCAGGCCCGCGAAGCCGAGGCGCTCCTGGGCCCAGTGAAGGTGGCGGTCGTAGCGCTCGTCCGCGACGGTCATGAAGGTCGGCACCCAGCCGATCTGGTTCTCCGCCATGAGGATGCGCAGCTCCGGCAAGCGGTCGAAAAGGCCGTCGACCATCATCTGGACCGCGTTGACGGCGCCGCGCTGGGCGAAGCGGCCGATCTGCTGGGCGATGTCGGCCTGGCCGGCGGACCTCGGGTACTGGACCAGCGGCCCGTTGCGGGGGCCGCTGCGATCGAGGTCGACGTGGATCGTCAGCGGCATCTCGATGGCGATCGCTTCCCGCCAAAAGACGTCGTCTTCGGCTGTCGGGTAGCCCTTGCCGCTGGGGAAGGCGCTGAGCATCACTCCTTTGAGCCCGAGCTTCGCGCAGCGGCTCAGCTCCTCGAGGGCGTCTCCGACGCCGATCATCGGAATGACGCCGATCGGAAAGAGGCGCTCGGGCGCGTAGGCGGCGTACTCCTCGGCGATGAAGTCGTTGAAGGCGCGCACGACAGCCCGGTAGGCGTCGTCGTCGACGATGGCGCGCCAGGCCCGCGGCCCGGCGCCGACGGCGGGGAAGATGATCTCGGCGTCGATGCCGTCGCGGTCGAGGCACTCGAGCCGGTCCTGGGCCGAGGCCGTGCCGGGCGTCGACTCGTAGCTCTGGCCGGTCGGCCCCCACTGGTCGCGCCCTTTGCCGCCGTAGAGGTCGAAGGCCATCTCCCGAATCGCCTGCCCTTCGACGAGAAAGCCGTCGGCGCCGTTCGCGAGACGGATCGTCCGCGGCGCCCGGTCGCGGTACTTTTCGGGCACCCGGTTCGTCCAGCGCCAGCTCGGCACTTCCATGTGCGTGTCACCGGAGATGTAGCGGTACTCCCGAGTCATCAGCCCCTCCTACTCATTCGCCCTTGGCTGCGGGCTAGCTGTCTACGCCTTCAGCCGCTGCCGGCCGTAGCGCTCCGCCCCCTCGCTAATCGTTCGACATCGCCGCCGGCGCCCGCGGCCGCTTGCCTCAGCTTCGTCGAGGAGCAGGTCGGTCCGGCGCCGCACACGTTGGCTGGTCACGGTGCGGCGATCATGTCGCTGGCAAGGAAGGCTGTCAATCCAGCCCGGCGTGCGCCTAGCTGCGCCAAGAGTCCGACCCGTCCCGCTATGAGCCGCTGTCGTAGCATGTGCGCTTTGTGGGGCGGATGGAGTGTCGAGAAGGGGGAAGCGCGACGCAGGCGATAACCGAAGCGGCCTACGTGAACTTGCAGACCGCCCGAGTCGTCCAGACCGCCCGAGTCGTCCAGACCGCCCGAGTCGTCGGCGTCCGGACCGAGCCGGCGTTTTGTGAGCTGTTCGCGCTGTGCGTCGAGGCTCTCGTCGAGCCTCAAGACGCTGAAAAGTTGTGTCTGGCGACCCCGAGGGGATTCGAACCCCCGATCTCCACCGTGACAGGGTGGCATGTTTGACCGCTACACCACGGGGCCCTGCAGTATGATTCTAGATTTGCCGCCCTGCACTGTCAATTTCAGCCTCAGCTCCCGGTCAGCTCCGGCGGCAGGTCCCGGCCCTCCGCCGCGGCGCCGCGACTGAACTCCGCCTCCGCCTCTTCGCTCGAGAGGCCGAGGAGGGAGTGGAGTACCTCACGCGTGTGCTCGCCGATGCTCGGCGGCCCGCCCTGGATCGCGGCGCCGGTGCGCGACAGCTTCAGGGGCGAGGCCGCGACCTTCAGCCGATTGCCGCGGCTGCTTTCGACATCGACCAGCATCTCGCGGGCAGCGACCTGGGGCAGCGCCGCGGCTTCGGGGATCGTATTCAAAGCGCCGCAGGGAATGCCGACGGGCTCGAATTCGCTCAGCCAGGCCGCCGTCGGGCGCTGGCGCAGACCCTCGCTGATGATCGGCTCCAGCTCGCCGTGGTTGCGCGTGCGCAGGCCGGGCGTCGCGAAGCGGGGGTCGTCGATCACGTCGGGCCGGCCGATGAGGGCGCAGAACACCTCCCAGGCGTTCTCGAGGCCGAAGCCGAGGGCGATGACGATGAAGCCGTCGGCGGTCGGGAAGGCCTGGAACGGCGTCGATACCGGGTGGCGGGTGCCGAGGGGGCGCGGCGGCTCGCCCGTGGCGAAGTAGCGGCTGAAGGCGTTCTCGAGGACGGCGATCTGGCAGTCGAGCATCGCCACGTCGATCATCTGGCCGTGGCCGCTACGCTCGCGCTCGTGCACGGCCGCGAGGATGCCGATCGCCGTGAAGAGGCCGGCGCTGATGTCGGCGAGGGAGAGGCCGGGACGCACCGGCCCGCCGCCATCCTCGCCGGTGATGCTGAGGACGCCGCCGATCCCCTGGACGACGATGTCCAGGGCCGGCTTCAGCCGGTCGGGGCCGGTCTGGCCAAAGCCGGATGTCGCGGCGTAGATCAGGCGCGGGTTCCTCGCCGCCAGCGTCTCGTAGTCGAGGGCGAGCGCCGCCATGGTGCCGGGGGTGAAGTTCTCCATCACGACGTCGACCTTCTCGACGAGGCGGAGGAATAGGTCGCGGCCCTCGGGCCGCTTGAGGTCGATGACGGCGCTTTTCTTGCCGCGGTTGATGCTGAAGAAGTAGGTGCTCTCGCCGTTGAGGTGGGGCCCCGTGGTGCGGGCGACGTCGCCGTAGGGCGGCCGCTCGACTTTGATTACCTCGGCACCGAGGTCGCAGAGGACCATGCTGGCGTAGGGGCCGGAGAGCACCCAGGTGAGGTCGAGGATCTTCAGGTCTGCCAACGGTCCCGGCACTTTCTACCTCCTAGCGAATTTCCGGCGATGCGATCCTGCGCCGGTGCAAGGCTGAGCGCGGCCCAGATCAGACTCAGGCTACAACACGCCGGCCGCCGCCCGAACTCCTATCGGGTCAGCCTAGAGATCCCGAAGGGATCCCTTCGTCTTCGGCGGGTGGCCAGGCGACCGCGTAGGCATCCAAGCCGTCGAGGGGCAACGCCGGACCGGGTGAGATGCGCCGCCGCAGCCAGAGGTGGACGCCGAGGTCGGAGCCCTCGCGCCAGCCGCCGCGGATCAAGCCGGCGAAGCTGAACTCGCGGTCGGGATGCTGATCGAGGAGCTGAGCGAGCGGCGCCGCTACCTCCTTGGCGATGTAGCCGATGACGCGTCCATCGATGACAGCCTGGATAGCGTTCTCGTCATGCTGGTTCGTCGGCTCGCGGCGCAGGGTGACCGCGACCGGGACGAGCCAGCCTCCCGGCCGCGCCTTGCCGGCCGATCGCTCGAGCTCGGCCTGGTAATGCGCTTCGCCGCGAATCAGGTTGAGCGGGCTCTCGCTCCATTGGCGCCAGGTGCCGGCTTCACGCCAGTCGCTCGGAACGTTCGGCTCGAAGAGGCCCTCCTTGGCGCCGGCGAAGAACTGCATATCAACCTCCTCAGGCCCAATTATCAAGACGAGCTTGCAGCGCGAAGCAAGCCTCTGGACCGTTCATTGGAACGAGAGTGAGGGGCGAGCGGGGTCGGTATTCTCGAGGACCGCGT
>Ga0326597_10005396_pt1 | contig 17767 bp, 10 predicted proteins | sample RVTome_12_FD_203789 | JGI IMG/M metagenome (GOLD analysis project Ga0326597, IMG submission 203789) | Soil microbial communities from uranium-contaminated site in the Upper Colorado River Basin, Wyoming, United States - RVT100D185 | ecosystem: Environmental > Terrestrial > Soil > Contaminated >... | reverse complement strand
CAAGACCTCGACCTCCGGAGCGGCCGAAACGGCCTCCAAACTGCCTTTCATCGGACTTCTCTCCGCACTCGCCCTCTACACTAATCTCTCACGTCTCAACTGTCTCATGCATGTTGGCAGAGAGGGCGATGCCGACGCATCGGTGGAGCGGCGGGAGCTGAAGGAAGCACTGGAACTAGCGTTGCAGCGACTTCCCGAGGAACAGCGCTCCGTGTTTCTGCTCTCCGAGGTCGAGGGGCTCAAGCAGCATGAAATCTCCAAAGTCCTCGAAATTCCGCAAGGGACAGTCGCCTCGCGAAAGTACAGCGCGGTACGCACCTTGCGCGGCGAACTCGAAAGGATGGGCCATGCATTGCCAAGAGTGTCGTGAAGCTCTGCGTCTTCTCTTTCAGAATTCGAAGGAACTGGATGATCGCCGCGATCTTGCTCTCCACCTGGCCGGGTGTGAAGATTGCGCGCGCTTCCTCGAAGACGAGACTTTCTTGGATGAGTCCATTGCGGAGCTGCTACGCCGTGAAGCTCCTTCCGAACTGCGGGAGAGCATTCTCGCCGTCGCCAGGCCGTCGGACGCCGTTGCCGGCGGATCATCGTTCGTCAGGACGCTGAGCTCTCTGAGCTGGCGCGATCGACTCCGCTTCTTCTGGTGGGCGGGTACGCGCGACATGAGCTGGCGTACCTGGGTAGAAGCCATCGCGTTTGCAGCCCTCATCATGCTTGCGATCTATGCCCTACGGTGGTCGCGTGGTTGAACGCGGTCCCTCCGAGATATTCCATCCGGCCCTGAATGCGTCTCAGCACCTCATCCGGGGAGCCATATAGATAGGTTACGGATTCGTCCGAGCCTTTGGTAAACGAAAACCCCGCATCACTGCCGAGGCGGGGTTTTCGCATGTGTGTGCTTCCATATCACTTGAGTAGAACCACTCTCCCCATGTCGGTCATTCCTGAGCTCTCGACCCGAACGAAATACACTCCACTGCTGAGATCGTCCGGTGCCCACACCACTATCTGACGGTGTCCGGTGGCTACCCCGTCGAAGAGAGAGGCGACCACGCGGCCGCGGGCGTCGTATGCCCAGACGCGCGTTCGTTGACCAACGGGTGCGGCGAACGCGATCTCAGTACGAGGGTTGAACGGATTTGGTGCGGCCGAATGCAGCTTAACACCCCGAAGCGGCGCGCTGGGAATTCCGTCGTCGAGCCCTGTCACGCCTTCCTGGCAGACGATGAAATACTGAAGCCCGTCGTGCTCTCCGAAGTCCACGTCTCGCGGCTCGCCCAGATTGCCCGTTCCCACTGGAAGTGGGCCGAGCACCTGGTTGGATACAAAGTCATGCTCGTGACCGTTGACGAACGCCGTGATACGCACGCAGTCGGTTGGATTTCCAATTGCCGCCAACGGTATGGCCAGTTCGATGCCCGTGCTGACATTCTGACCAGAGCTGGCGCCCGTGCCAGCGGTGACTCCGACGGTGTTGATGTTGTCGATAGTGCCCCGCACTCCGTCAGGATTGTCCGCCCCGAAACCACCCAGAATGCCACCGCTCGTGGCCACCGTTGCGCCGAGGAAGCGACCCATACCGCCGCCGCCCGTCAGGAGCTCGGCCTGGTAGAGCACCATCTTGTACGGAATGCCGCTAGCGCCGAAGCCGCCCTGCACTCCAAACCACCAGTCTGGCTCGAACAGCGGATCAAAGGTGAGGCCGTTGCCAGTGCCGTCGTCGCCCATGCGATTCATGTCCGGCCCGCCGCCGAAGGAGTGATTGTCGCCGCGCAGGCGGTTCTGTCCGCCGGGGACGGTGTCGATGAAGATTTCCAGATCATTGAAGTTCGATTCCAGATTTCCCGCTAGATGCAAGTACAGCGTGTCGTCGCACATGAACCCGTAGGCCTGATCCATCTCCGAGCCGTCTGCAGCGTCGGGCTGGCCGAGAATGCTGTCACCGAACTCGGTCTGGGTCGTCTGAACCGAAATCGGGGGCCCGTACGCAACATCGGCTTCCCCATCCATGAGGACGCACGGAGGAAAGGGCGGAAAGGCCTGACTGAAGTCCAGCATATAATCCTCGTTGGCGGGGAGATCGGCGGCCGTGGCCTTCCAAACGGCGATGCAATACACACCTTGCTCGCCCTCTGCGACGTCGAAGAAAACCTGCTCGGTCGCGCCGGCCGGCGCTTGGTACGACATGGGGATGCGGTCGCGCCCGTCGTTCTTGGACCAGAACGGCTGATCGAGTGCGTGCGCGGGCGGGTAGACGCTGAGGCCCATGTCTGCGGTTCCATTCAAGGGCGTGAGCGTGATGGCGTGTGTTCCCGGGCTCAGTGAGATCTCGTACAGATGCAGAAACTGACCTCCGTCGATGCCGAATGGGCCGTGGGTCGCCGGAGGGTTGCTGAGCAGCTGGGAGTCGAGCGCGATCATGTCGTAGTTCTCATTACCGCTGGTTCCGACGACGCTCACATCAAATGGCCGCTGCATGATGGCGTTGCGGTCGATGAGGACGAAGTCCGACTCGCCCTCGTCCCAGGTTGACTCGGTGAGGGAAAGCGTGAACGCCTGCACCGGAGTGGTCAGCTCGTGGAGGCGCACGTCCACGTTGCTGTTGACCCCGGGCATGGTTCCCACGGCGATCCAGCTTCCTGCTGGCGCCTTTGGGGCGAGCGCCGGGAGGCGGAAGCCGTCGCTGTTGTCGCCGATGAAGTTGATCGGTAGCGCCGATGGCTCCTCACCGCTTTCCAAGTTCTCCGCCGTGAACAGTTCAGCCGTGGCGAGCCCGCCTGCTGGATCGGGCGGCGCAGCCATGTTGATATTGGATCCGAGGATCAAATCCGGGCCTTGCCAACCAAACTGCATGGAAAAGACGTTGTTGGTCTCGTCGCGCTCTGCAATCTGATCAAACGTGTCGATGGTCATGATGAGCGTGTGGCGACCGCCGGGAATCGCGAAAGGATTGCTCCCATAGAACTCTGCGGTCTCGAGTCCTTTGATCTCGGCAAAGTTCGTCGAGAAGAACTGCTGTCCGCCTCCGCCATCCAGGTCGATGCCCACTTGAACGTTTTGACCGTTGGCTTGGCCGGCGTTGAACACACCGAAATTGAAGTAAGTGCTGATGCCCTCGCCGGTCAGCAGCTGCGGCACCGTCAGCACGGGCCCGAACTGCTGTTGATAATGTGGAATGAATGGAAGATCCCAGAAATGGTTGTCCCGAAACACGGCAAAATCGGGTTCTGGAACCGTCGTCGTATTGACTTGGATGGACACCGCTTCTGCGACGCCGCTCAGGCGAGTGTCACGGAACACCGCCAGGCAATAGGTGCCGGCGCTGGGAACGTTGAGTTCGAGGGTGAGGTCCCCGTCCTCGTCCGTGATGCCGTCGGGTGTGGTTGTGGAAGGCACGACGGTTCCGGTGAGTTTGTCGATCCAGTAGAGCTCCAACACAGGAAACGAGTCGGTGGGATCGAACGCGGCGTCGATCTCGACCGTGAATGGTCCCGCTTCCAGCACGTTGAAAGTGAACTGGAGCAGCGAAAGGTCGTCCTGATCGGTCCAGTTGAGGGTGATGGGGTCGCCAGGATTGAGAATATCGCTGCTGACATGACGCATGGAATAGTCTGTCAGTGTTCCCTCGCGCATGCGGAGGGCGCCCACGTCAAAACTGGAGGCGCCCAAGGCGCTCGTGTTCATGATGATCGTTTCGATGCGCGTATCCCGGTTGTCGGACAGAGTGATTGGCGTTTCGAATCCGTTGTCATGGCCCGTAGAGATCGGGTGGAGCTGGAGCGCGTAGTCGGTCATGGTACTCGCGGTGGCGAGCATCACCGCAGCATACTGGTTGCTGGGGGCGACTCGATGGCCTGCGACGTTGGGAAATGACTGAGGGTAAGTGGTAATGGGATCCGGCCCCCGCGGAAATGTCTGCCACGCGCCTGGAGCGAGGAGATCTGGGCGGATCACGACGTAGCGATTCACCCGATTATTGCTTTCGTCGACCTCGGGGACCACATGGTCGGCATCGAGAAGGACTTCGAAGTGGTGCCGGCCGGGGCCCAACTGATACGGACCGTTGTTGAGAATCTGAAACTCCTGGTTGGATGTCATGAGACCCGGATTGAAGTGCTCGTTCACGAAGATGTCGTTGTCGACGAGGACCCGATTTACAAAGTTGGAAACCGTTCCGGCGCCCGCGCTCTCGTTGCGCGAGCTGAGGCTGATGTAGAAATCCGTCGATGGCAGGAGGACTGGCTCGATCGCTCCTGTGGCTGAGGTGACATCCGCGGTATGGCGGACGAGGAAGGAATCCTCCCAGAGACCCGGTTGAAAGAATGCCAGATCGAGCGGGTCTGGCGGGCCGACCACGATGGGGCCGTGGCTGTACTCGGTGGACTCGTTCCCCGCACGATCCAGGACCGTGACATTGATGTAGTAGCTACCCTCGGCCAGGGGCGTTCGCCAGCTAATCGTGGTTTCGCGCACCATGATGGCCGTGCCATCGGGCGCCCCGGCGGTGCTCATGATGGCGACTTTGTAGAACTCGACTCCGGAGTTGTCGTCGGTGGCCCCGTTGAACGTCATGACCGGGAGATTGGACGCCGACGGAACGCCGAAGATGTGCCCGGGCGTGGAGACCGAAGTCACGGGTGTGGGTGGAGTCGAGTCCACATCCATTCCGTTCACGGCGGCGGCTGCCCAGAACTCGCGGCGCTGCTCGTCGGTGATTAAGCCGGCACTGAGAAAGCTACGCATCTCGGCGATGAATTGATTCGAGTCGGAGATGGGTCGAGTGGAGGCCACGAGGAGAAGCTCGAAGAGGCCGAGCTCGCTGTACTCTGTAATGCCAGGCGCAAGGGCAGATCCGTCCGCATGAGTGTCGATCAGGTCGTTCAGGAAGGCGGCGAACATCATTTCCGTTTTGCGAGGGAATTCGCCCAAGATTCCGGTGGGGCCGCAGCTTCCTAGTGCTTCATAGCTCGCGTCGTTGCGATGCGCCCATCCGTACCTGGTCGCATGCTCGGCGTTGATTTCCTGTTGGAGGAAGTAGGGAAGGCCTTCACTCCAGGCCACCGCCTCGTTTTCCTGACACCAGCCGCAGTGACCGGGGTCACAGATTCCGTTGGTATAGAACGGAGGCCATACTTCCCTTACGGGGCTCGTGTGGACGAAGTGGTGACCGTACTCGTGGACCACCGTGTCGGCCTGCCATTCGGCGCTGCTGCGGAGATGGATTCCCTCCATGCCGGCGAGGGGGAGGTAGACCGAGGAGCCGAGCACATCATCCCACCAGCGACAGTTCACGGACGGAAGAAAGAAACCTTGATCTGCATACCATCGGTGGGCGCGCGTGTACGTGCTGAGTAGCCAGGCCGGGTGATTCATTCGCGTGGAGACGACGCGTTGTCCGAGGTCGAAGTCGGTCCCGCCATAGTTGTGGCTCACGGAAAAGTTGGAGCCGTAGGTCTGGAAGCCGGCATCGGTTCCGATGTTCGCCACAGAGTTGCGGGCGAGTACCTTTATATACACGTCGGGGGTGCCATCGACTTGGACATTGAAGTCGAAGTTACCGTTGACATCCGTGGCGCGGGAGCCGAGCTCGACGTCGTCAAGGATTCCACGGACCTTCATGAAGTAGACCGCGATGCCGTCCACGCCGCGCTGGGGATTCGAGTCTTCAGGGCGCATCAAGAGGCGGCCATGGACCCGCACCGTGCGCTCGACCTTGGACGCGCTTGGTTCCTCCGTTGGGAATCCTGAGGGGACCGGCTCGGGACGGGAAAATTGTGTGGGGTCCAGCATTGGGCCGGCCTGCTTGGCGGGATCCGAGAAGGGAAACTCTTCTTCGGGATCACCGATCTGCCGGAGATGGATCTGGTCCTCCCACACCTCGCCATCGACCGTGACCTGAAAGCGGATGCGATCCAGCCCGGGCTCGAGCGTGCCGGTGAGAAGATGGCGCTCCACGCGATAGCGCGGAGGCGCGGTCTTGGCCTGGATAGGGCTGAGATCGAAAGCGACGCCTGCCGAGCGCAGATCTGTTCGGGCTGCCACATTCTGGAGGGTGGCGTTTTCACGCACGTAGATGTTCACCGGGATGGCAAACGAGGCTCCCTCTTGCGGCGGCCGATTCGGCAGTTCGGCTCGAATCAGGACCGCCGGTTCTTGGATCGTCGCGTGGGCCGTCGAGGCGAGGATCGCGACGAAGAGAACACTGAGGAGCCTGCGAGAGGCCGGGAATGTGTGCGCGCGCATGGGACATCTCCAATTCGAGTATGAGCCCGATGATGGGAGTACAATTGTAACCCACGCGGTAGCCGGGCCGGGTCAATAGAGAGGTCGCGGCAGTGTGGGGAGTGTGACCGTTCTCCTGCGGGTGTCTGTCCCCGTAGTGTCCGAAAGCTCGAACGCGCTGAAGTGCCACGACTTACGGTGGCCTCCGATATATTGGCTGGATGAGCCCCACCATCCAATTCCAGGTCCTCGTAGCCACGTTCGCCGGCTGGGTTGGCCGCCACCAGGCGTGCATGATCGACTACCTGCTCGAAGAGAGCCGCGTCCTCAAAGAGCAGATTGAGTCCAGCGGTAGGCGAATGCGGCTGACCGATGACCAGCGCCGCAAAGTGAACCTATCCGAGGAAAGGCGTTGATCGCCGCGGCGTCATGGAAGAGATCCGACGCCTAATCGTCCAAATTGCCGAGGACAACCCAAGCTGGGGCGACGCGCGTATCCAGGGGGCGCTGAAGCACTTGAACCATCGTGTCGCTCGGAGCACGATCGCCAAGACACTGCAGGAGCACGCGATCAAATCCTCACCAGATCGGCCCATGAGCTGGGCGACGTTCGTCAGATCCCACGCTCACCTCGTCGCTGCCGCGGACTTCTTCATGACGGAGGTGTGGACAGCTCCGGTGTTGAGGTCCGACTCACCGCCTGCCAGGCTCCGACCGCGGGCAGCATGAACGCCTCGCTCGAATCCTTGGACACTACACCCCTGGGAGAACGACGACTAGCCGCCGGCCAACTCCTCTACGCGCGCCTCGATCTCCTCCGCCCGTTCCACATCTCCGGACATCCGCACGGAAACTGCGTGCTCCGCTAGATTCTCTCTCACCGATGGATGCTCGAGCCCGAGTTTGCTTTCGTAAATGAACTGTGCCCGCGTGTAGGCGGAATCGGCAGCAGCGAATTCACCTGTGTCGCGGTACAGGGTGGCTAGATTGTGCAGTACCAACGCCGTCGACGTGTGGTCCGGGCCCACGGCCTCTTCGTAGATCTGAATCGAGCGCAGATAGGCCGAGCGCGCACCAGCGTATTCTTGCGTCAGCATCAGAAGATTGCCTACGGTAGCGTAGCTTGATGCGACGTCCGGATGCTCGTGACCGAGCGTCTGCTCACGGATCTCCAGGGCGCGATAAATCAGAGGTCGCGCGGCCTCGTAGTCTCCCATGTCCTTCAGTAAGTTGCCTAGATTGTTGATTGCCAAGGCTACATCGCGATGTTCGGGCCCGAGAGCCTTCTGTTGGATTTCGAGACTTCGCTCGTAAAGAGGGCGTGCTCTTTCGTACTCGCCGATCTCGCTGAGCACGAAGCCGAGATTACCGAGACTCGCGGCGACCATGTCGTGATCGGGTCCGTATGCCTTCTCGCGAAGTGCGAGAGCCTGCTCGTACAAGTCCAGAGCCGCTTGCTCGTTCCCTTCTTGCAGGAAGATGCGGGCGAGATTGCTCAATGAGCCCGCGACTAGCGGATGTTCCGGCTCCAGTACCTCCATATTGATTTCCAGCGCTCGCTCGGCGTATCCTCGAGCGGCCGGATAGTCGCCCATCTGGTAGAGAAGGATCGAGAGATTGCCCAAGGTCTGCGCTACGTCGACATGTCTCGGACCAAGGTCCTTCTCCCGAATCTCCAGGGCTCGGGCATAGTAGTCGCGCGACGTTTCGTACTCACCCATCATGCGGTGCAAGATCCCGAGATTGTTCAGGGTGAGTCCGATGCTCGGGTCATCCGATTCGAGAACGGTCTCCTTGATACGCAGCGCCCTATTCCACATCGCGCTCGCGGTTTCGTAGTCATTGAGCTTGCAGGACACAATGGCCAGATTGTTGCAAGTGGCGGCTACATCGAGATGATTCGGGCCCAGCGCAGCCACTCTTACGACCAGGGCTTCCTCCAAGACACCCTTGGCTTCCTCATACTTCGACATCTCGTCCAGGAAACGTCCAAGACCATTCAGGCTCGCCCCGACGTCCGCATGATTCTCACCTAGCTTCTCTCGGCGCAGCGCCAGTGAGCGTTCCAGTAGCGGTCTCGCCTCCTCATAGAGTCCCAAACTCGCGTAGACCTCGCCCATGGTCAGCATCAGGCGCGCCTGGACGAGTGGCTCTCCTTTGAGCTCTTTCTCAATCTTGGCCGCGCCCTCGTCCAGCATCTGCCGGGCGGTGACATCTTCCCCGTTACCCTTGCCTGGATCGGAGATCCTGAACAGCCCGACCAGAAAATCTGACACCTGCTCCGCCGTCTCGGCATCCTGCCTCGACTGAGTCTCCGCTCGACTCGCCCGCAGCATTCCGAGAGTAGTGCCGACCATTCCGAGCAGCAAAGTAGTGAACACAAGAGCGCCGGCCGTTACAGCTAAGCGGTTTCTCCTCAGGAACTTACTGAATCGATACGCGGTACTTGGTGGACTCGCGAGCACTGGCTCATCGTGCAGATAGCGACCAATGTCCGCGGCAAACTCATTCGGCGAGCCGTAGCGCCGGCGTCGGTCCTTATCCAGTGCCTTCATGGTGATAGCGTCGAGGTCTCCGCGGAGCACTCGCCCGAGCCGATCGGGAAGCGTGCGCCGCCGCTTCGCCACCTCCGTGACGGACTCTCCAAGGCTGCTCACGCGCGTGCTCGGCAGTGGTGGATCCTTCTCGCGGATCAGCCTAAAAATGCCTTCGTATCCAGCCTGCCGTAACTCCTCCGACCCGAGTGGCAGACTCCCCGTAAGCAGTTCGTAGAGAATGACGCCAAGGGAATAGACATCTGTGCGCGTATCCACGTCTTCGGCGTCCATCTCTGCCTGTTCGGGACTCATGTATTCCGGCGTGCCGATGAGCTGACCCATGGCTGTGTACAGGGTCTTTTCGGTCAATCGCTGTGTTGTGGCCTTGGCCACGCCGAAGTCAATGATCTTGGGGACCGGTGTTCCGTCGAGCTCCGTGATGAGGACGTTGGATGGCTTGAGGTCACGATGCAGGATTGCCTTGTGGTGGGCGTGCTGTACACCGTCGCAAATGAGCCGGAACAGTTCGAGGCGCTCGTTGGTGCTGAGGCGATGGCGATCGCAGTATTCGCTGACCGATATGCCTTGGACGTACTCCATGGCAACGTACGGTCGACCATCGGGCGTCGTTCCAGCATCGTACACCTTGGCGATGCAAGGGTGGTCCATCAGCGCGAGTGCCTGACGTTCCGCTTCGAATCGAGCGAGGATTTCGCTGGAGTCAAGCCCGGCACGAATCAGTTTCAGCGCGACCGTTCGGCGGATGGGTTTCGACTGTTCCGCCTTCCAGACCTCACCCATGCCGCCGCTACCGATGAGTTCGCGGACGAGATAAGGTCCGATCGGCTGGCCGGACAGGCTGCGGGATCGCATGGGTACAGTGTCGCCCGGTGCGTCGGGACCGTCGGGCTGAGTGTCCTCTGGGCGCTCGCTCATTTGGGGAGTCTACCGGTTCCAGGTACGCTAGCTCAAGTGGGAACCGAATCTGCTAATCCGCGGTGTCCGAAAACTCGAACGCACTGAAGTGTCACGACTTGCGGCGGCGTCCGGTACTCGTGGGATTAGCCCCACAATCCAGTCTCTAGGCTTGGGAGGCGTCGAGGTCAGGGAGCGGCTCGGAGGAACACCCAACTACTATCACCGGAGGGTGGCATGAGCGTCGTTTGTATTTTCGGATACTAGTGCGTGCAGCAAAGGCAGGCATGTTCAGTGGGAGTTAGCCCCACCGGGGGAGGAGTCAGAGTCCCCGTAGCTTGGATCGCATCGGTGGAGGAAACGAAGCCGATGAAGCCGATCGACAAAGCCCTCGCGAGGAGGGTGAGCAAGTCACCGGGCCGCAACGTGAGTGAACCCACAGGTGGCCTCGTCAGAAAATAATCTCCGGAGGCCGAGCTTTGAATCTCCCCGGATACAGACAAGGGGAGACCTACGGATCACCGCGCCAGTCCTCGACCCTACCGGGCGCAGGACAGATTCTTCGTAGGGACGAGCTAGATGGACGGTTATGGAACCGTCCTGTCTCTAAACTTGATTGGCCCGGAGCGACTCGAGCAACTCGCCGAGCGATAGCGTCATGAATGCGATGCCAAAGTCGGAGAAGCCGTAGGGCAATACGAGATGATCTCTGTGCACGAGGCTACCACAGGAGTACACCACGTTGGGAACGTAGCCGTTTCGGTCTGCTTCACTCGGCAGCAAGAGCGGCTCTGGCAGCTGAGCAACGACGCGCCGGGGGTCATCAATGTCCAGCAGCATGGCGCCGATGGAGTAGCGCCGCATGGGGCCGACGCCGTGTGTCAGCACAAGCCACCCGTCTGCAGTCTCGATCGGTGATCCGCAGTTGCCCATCTGCACGAGTTCCCAAGAACGCATGTGCACGTGGATCTTCTCGGCGCGATTCCAGAGCCGGACGTTGTCCGAAGTCATCAGAAAGATGCTCTCGGCATCGCAGCGCCCGAGCATGGCATAGCGTCCGTCGATTCGTCGTGGAAAGAAGGCCATCCCCTTGTTCCGCGCGCCGGATCCATTGAGTGTTTCAATCCGAAAGGATAGAAAGTCCTTTGTTACGATGCACTGCGGGAGGATGTTCACGCCGTCGAAAGCCGTGTAGGTTGCGTAGTAGGTCACGCTCCCATCGTCGTCGATGAAACGGACAAAACGCGCGTCTTCCATGCCGCGGCTCTCGTTTGGACCAGCCGGGAAGATCACCCGCTCGGCGAGCTGCGAATCGCCTGGAAATGTCACGACATAGTTGGAAGAGGACAGCCAGTGGATGAGCCGGAGCGTCTCTACACTGCCACGCGAATGATCCTTTTCGATGCGGCCGATCGAGGCCGAGAGTTGTTTGTAGCTGAACTCGGCCGGTAGCGGTTCCAGCACGCCGGCCACGGACGTCATGTCTGCACCCAATTCCGTGAGCTTGGTGGAGAAGAGTTGTTTGTCGTAGATCGGCGTCTCACGGTGGCCTGTCATGGCATACGGGCTCAGAGGGTCGAGCACGATCCCTCCGTCGGCATCGACTATCCCTGTGCGAAACTCGATTGACGAGAGATGTCCCTCCCCGACTGCGCGTGCGCTCATGATGAAGCGAAGCTCGCCGGGCTGGAGAGCCGATTGGTCGGGTGCGGCCACGATGGACGGATTGAAGAGGGCCGCCGCCTCGATGGAGAACTCGTGCGTGAAGTACGCGCCGATCAACAGACCTCGTTCTCGTGTCAGCTCGACCCCGTGGCTCAGATGATGGGCTACGTTTGCGAAACCGCTCTCGAGAATCTGCTCGTAGTCGCGATGACGAGATCCAAAGTCCCGGAGGAGCCTTGCGAGGAGGGATGTTACTTCGGCCTCCGGCAGGGCGAGCACGCGGCAGAGGATGATCTCCACGCGCGACGCAACGCCCGAGAACTTCTCCTCGCCGGGCAGGAACGGCTTGGTGATCACGCGGCTGGCGTCGGGAAGCAGCCGATGGGATATTTTCTGGTTCAAGCGCTGCTCCAAACTCAAAGTGTATCGGCCACCACACCTGCGGATCGCAGCGCGGGTATTGCAGGCGAGGTCTCGCTGCTCTGCAGCCCGGCGACATCCTCCATGGCGAGCAGTGAGATCAGGAACGACAGGCTGCTCTCGGCCCCCTGGTTCGGATTGACCTCATGCTGCCCCAAGGCGTCGTGACAACCCGCAGTGGCGAAATCGTACAGGGGGATGCCGAGCCGGTTCTTCCCGAGGAACCAACTGAATGAATCCCGCATGCGACGCAGATAGCGGCCTTCGCCCGTCACGAGATACGCCTCGTGAAACGCCAGGACGAAAGCGGCCGCGTCGACCGGCTGCTCGTCGAACATCGACCGAACCTGACCCCGTCGATGCCAGGCTTCGTTGCCGACTAGGTTCAGATGGTCGCTCCTGAAACAAATCTGCTCGAGGAAACCCAGGGATTCTCGGCCCACGGAAAGACATGCGCTAGTGCCCGTCATCGCGTGGGCCCTCAGGAGGGCCAAAGGCATGATTGCGTTGTCGTAGCTCAGGTCGGGCTCGAACCAGTGCCAGGAATCGTCCGCCTCGGCCCGATAGCGCTCGATGAGTTCTGCCGCCAGTTGCTCGAGCAGCTGGCGAGCCGCTGCGTGTTTCGGTTCTGCCGCCAGGAATGCTGCGAGTCCCAGTACCGCGAAAGCTTGGCCGCGGAGCCCAAACGCAGGCGGCAGATCCAATGCTCGCTCGAACATCCGGCGCGCCAGCAAGCCAGTTCCCGCTTCTCGAGCCAGCTGGACGCAGCTGCCCAACGCCCAGAGGGCCCGGCCGGCGCAATCGTCAGAGCCACTATGCGGCTCGATCCTGCGTTTGTAGTCCATGAAGTTTCGGAAGTGGCCGTCGTCGATCTGCGACATTTCGAGATAGCTCAGATACTTCGTAATGAGGCTCGCGGTTTGCGGCGATGGGTGCACATGGTGCGTATGCAGCACAACGAGAAGGGCACGCGCGTTGTCGTCGACACAGTACCCGGTACGCCGGGCCGGTACGCTGAAGGTCGCATGCTGAATGATGCCCGTGTCATCGGTCATCCGCAGAATGTGATCTAGTCGCAGCTCGGGTAGCGGGAAGCGCAGGGAAACTGCCGAGGGCAAACGCGCCGGATTCGCATCGGCGATGACCCGTTTTGCCAGGTCTACGTATTCCTCTCCGACTCGCGGCCAGGTCATCGAGCGCGTGAATTGCCACGCCGCATCGCGTGTCGTCCGGAGCTGTTCGGCATCACCGAAGAGCGAGCCCACCGCTTCCGCGCAGGCCTCGGAGTCGCCGAAGTGAAACGTTCGGCCGCGGCCGTCGGCGAGAAGCTCCTGAGCGTGCCAGTATGGAGTCGACACGACAGCAGCCCCGGCTCCCATCGCCTGGGACAGAGTGCCGCTGGTACTCTGCGCTTCGGTAAGGTATGGCGTGACATACACGTCCGTCGCCCTGAGGAAATCGGCCAGCTCCTCGTCGCTGATGAACTGATCGCGGAACAGGACATGATCTACGATTCTGAGTCTCTCGGTTTCGTGCTGAAGCAACAGGCGATACTCCTCGCCGCGCTCCCGTTTGACATTCGGATGCGTAACACCGACCACGAAATAGACGAGGTCCGGAAAACGCTCGGTCAACTGCGGCAGCGCCCGCAACACGGTTTCGATACCCTTGTTGGGGCTCAGCAGCCCAAAGCTGAGCATCATCCGGCGGCCGGCAACACCGAAGCGCGACTTGAAGTCCTCTTGCTCGCCTCGGAGCATGTCAGGAATCCCGTGCGGAATGACCTGAATCTGCGAGCGCGCGATGCCGTGCGACTCCACCAATAGGTCGGAGGACAAATGACTCATGACGACGAGGCGATCGCAGTGCTCCGCCATCTTCAGGACGATCGAGCGTTGCGAGTTCGAGGGCGCACGAAGTACCGTATGCAGGGTAGCGATCGCCGGCTTCCGAAGCCGGGCTAGGAAGGCAAGCAGATGAGAGCCATCATCGCCACCGTAGATCCCAAACTCATGCTGGACGCAAACCAGCTGCACATCACTGTAGTTGATCCGATCCGCTGCCAGGACGTAGTCCTGCCGGGCGCCGGCGCGAATCTCGACTTCCACCGGCGGCTGATAGTCGCCGGTAACAGAGGCGTCGATGATGGCGAAGATCCTGACCGGCACACCATCCTGGGTATTCGCGACGGCTTGACTGAGATCGTGCGTGAAGGTGGCGATACCACATCGGCGTGGTGGGTAGGTGCCCAGAAATGCCAGACGCGGCTGGCTGCGGGCGGAATCGATGGTCATGTCGGGATCCTGTGATAGGGGTTTCCCTGGAATCTGGCTCTGAACTTAGGCGAGAATCGGGCTGCGGGCTAAGGCCCAGCGGAAATAAGCGGTGCCGCAGCCTATTCCTTCCGCCCTGAATTCGAGTGCTGGGCTGTCTTGAGGTGGTGGTCAATTCGCGGATATCGACGGATTTCCTATCGGCGCCGCACCTGGGGAGCCATATAGAATAGGTTTCGGATCGACCGAAGCCTCTGCTCAACGGAAACCCCGTCTCAGTTGTGAGCCGGGGTTTCCGTATGCCCTGCATAGGCGTGGTTTGCAGGTATTTCGGGCATGAGCGCATCGTTTGTGTTTTCGGACACATCGCCTGCTTCACGTCATCGAACCGTGAGGGGAGTTTGAGGATCGCACTGCCTGCCTGACATCGCCCTGCACGTGACGGCTGCGAGCCACGGCTCAGGCACGCCCCGGCCAAGCGACGTCTAGTCACCAGCCATCGCAAAGTCGGGGCGCGCCGATCTAGGGGCTGATCTAGCCCTCTGCTGCCTCGACGGTCACGGTCACCTCAAGCTCAGCGTCCTCGACCGCCGCGGCGTTCTGGCGGATTGCCTCGACATCTTCGGGCCGGACTCGGCAGGTGAACCCGTCGCTGAGGGGCGTCATGCCCGGGACTGTCGCGCGAACCCTATCAAATGCTTCGAGCATTCTTGACTCGAGCGGGACGATCTCGCCGTAGAGCTCCCTTAGCCGAGCGCGCCCGCCGCTGCCATGGAGTGCGATCCGTAGCTGGCCTCCGACGACCCGCACCTGCAGCGTTGTGGTTCTTTCACTCATCTTCAACCTCCGTGGATCACTAAAAGCCCGCCACGGAGTCCTCCGCAGACGGGTCAGTTTCTAGCGATCCAATCCGCATGGAACCGGCGGGACCGGGTCCGGCTCGCGTTTGGTCCGTAGGGTAATCGTGAATCAGAATCGCGCCATGTTCGCTAACTTGTAGAGGCGGGTATGGGTTTCTGCGCCGGATGTTCGGCTTTTCGATAGCTGCAGCCGCTAGAAGAGCTGGTAGGGTCGAGGACTGGCGCGGTAATCCGTAGGTCTTCCCTCGTCTGTATCCGGGGTTTCCCTCTTCGTGCCCGTGTAGGGTCGTCCGTGATTCCGTTTCCAGCCCCCGCCACTTCGCACGCAGCGTGCGGATTTCCCGCACCACGCGCTCCTGCACGCTTCGCATCAAGGGTTATGAGACCTAATCATGCTGGAGTCGCTTTCGGCGGACACCGCCTACTCCACTGCTTCCAGCCGAAGCCAGGGCGCAAGCGCCTTGACGGTTCAACCTTCGCCTTGACGTATATCCTCCGTCTCAGTTCTTGCAGATCCTCGAGTGCTTTTATCAGCACACCCCTGCCTCGCGTATTGACGAAGAAATCACGTGCAGCAGGGTCCCTTTGCTCCACGGGAGTTACCCCGCTGCATCGCTACTGCGGACCCAGCCGCCACCGTCTCGCCTTCGACCGATTTCCCGGTGTCAAGGGTTTACGGTCTACCTTGCTCCACCGATTTCTCGATGGGGCGAGGACGGCTTCTCCAGTTGCTTAGCATGTCCTTGTCACCGTGCTGCCCCTACCACCCCGCCGGAGTGACTTGCCGCATCAGTCAGATTGCGACTCGCCATGCTGCCTTCGCCCGTAGGGAGAGGGCCTCCGGAAACTATTTTCTGACGAGGCCACCTGTGGGTTCACTCACGTTGCGGCCCGGTGACTTGCTCACCCTCCTCGCGAGGGCTTTGTCGATCGGCTTCATCGGCTTCGTTTCCTCCACCAATGCGATCCAAGCTACGGGGATTCTGACTCCTCCCCCGGCGGGACTAACTCCCACTGAACATGCCTGCCTTTGCTGGACACACTCCCTCCTACTTATTCCATCCGGCCTTGAAATAGGCATTTAGGCTGAATGTCCGAAATACCAACGGTGTAGCTTGTGGGGAATCGGGCGCTTCGAAGTTAGCTCGATCTTGTGGCGGAGGACAATCCTCTCGAGGATGAGCGAGTGTCGGGATCGAAATGACGTTCCAATGACGTGCAGCATTGTGTGGAGCATCCAGCGATCCTACCTGCTCGGCAGCCATAAGTTCAAATTCGACTATGCGGACGGAATAAATAGGAACGACAGGGCTTACTTCTGCCTGGCAGAGACTCCGAAGATCTTCCGTGGTTTGGACGAGTGGATCCGCCACCGTCTGCGGGCTTATCAGCTCAAGCAATGGAAGCGGGGCCGTACCGTTTTCCGTGCGCTGCGAGCCCGCGGTATGTCGGTGGACTCGGCCGCTCGCGTGGCCGCCAACGCTCGGCGCTGGTGGCACAACTCACGCCTGCTCCTGCACAGCGCGCTCCCAAACTCGTACCTGGCCGAGCTAGGCTTGCCTAGCCTTGGCCCGTAACCTCAATCGATCGAACCGCCCGGTGCGGACCCGCATGCCGGGTGGTGTGGGAGGGGTCGCCGGGGAGACCTGGCGCCCCTATCCCGATTGCCCTGTTTCGGGGCGATTTGCGGGTGTTCTGGGGAGGGCGGATCCGGCCGAGTCTCAGGGCAGATCAGGCGTGAAGGCCAAGATGCTATACTCATGCTTCCGGGTTGCGATGATATCGATGCGGACGGAATAGACCGTAGCACACGGTCCCGCGTATCGCGCATCACGGGCGCAAAAGGACACGCCATTGAAAACCACAAGATCAAATCTATCGCTCATTCTGGCCGCTGTGGGCAATCTGTTGGCGGTTTGCGCCACTGCCAATGCCCAACCGTCGACCACGCCGTACGGGGCATCGGGTGATTTCTCTCTGAACACCAACCGGATCGGCTTTGCCGACTCTGGACTGCTCACCGTGACGGCCGTCCCGGACGCCTCTGACCTACTGGTCGCCGTCTCACTGGGCGACCCTTTGCCCAATCCCTTCAATGCCCGGGCGACGATCCCCTTCTTCGTCGGCAAGCAAGGAGTGGTTGAGCTGAAGATCTACGATCTGCGGGGTCGCCGGGTGCGCACCCTGGCCAACCAGGCGTTCGCCGCCGGGAAATACACCCGGCAATGGGATGGTCGCAGCGACCGAGGTTTGGCAATGCCGTCCGGGGTGTACCTGGTTCGCATCAAGCTGGCCGAAACCCTAGAAACCAGAAAAATCTCCCTGGTGAAGTGACCGAGAACCAAAGGAAGAACGATCATGAAACGAACTTGCACAACTTTGGGGTTCAGCCTCTTGTTCGCCGCTTCGGCTCTTGCCAACACCCAACCTGTGGTTTCGAACGTTGTGGCTTTGCAGCGGCTCCATACTGCTCTGGTCGATGTGACGTACGATGTCACCGATGCCGATGGCGATGCTGTGCACGTGACTCTGTGGTACTCGCTGGACGGCGGCGTGTCCTGGGACAACGAGTGCGTCAGCGTCTCCGGCGACGTGGGGGCGGGCGTGATGCCGGGGACAGGCCTTTCGGCGACATGGGACGCCGGTGCGGACGCTGCCGACCTCATCGACGAGCAGTTTTCGCTGCGGGTCTATGCCGATGATGGGGGTAGTACCGTCATCTGGACGGAGGGCTTTGAGCAAGGGTGCCCGGCAGGTTGGACCCTTTTGGAGGACTGGCAGTGCGGCGCACCGACCAGCGGGCCGGGCGCGGCGTACGGTGGGTCGAATTGTCTCGCAACCAGGCTCGACGACAACTACAACAACAACCAGGCCT